>Ga0153954_1000293_pt1 | contig 42959 bp, 41 predicted proteins | sample TSFL038MetaG_FD_102277 | JGI IMG/M metagenome (GOLD analysis project Ga0153954, IMG submission 102277) | Attine ant fungus gardens microbial communities from Florida, USA - TSFL038 MetaG | ecosystem: Host-associated > Fungi > Mycelium > Unclassified | place: USA: Florida, Wekiwa Springs State...
CCACGATGGGGGCCTCGGTGAGCTCCGGGCGGTCACCGGCCACGGCCGGCTGACGCGAGGTGATCTTGGTGGCGTTCTCGGCGGCGGCGGGCACCTCGACGGTGACCTGCTCACCCGCACCGGCGGCTGGCGCGGGCTCAACGGCGCCGGCACGGACGGTGATGACCGGGAGCTCGCCGGTGGGCTCGGCCTCGACGGTGAACGCGCCACCGAAGATGGAGTGCACCACCTTGGCGCCCGCCTTCACCTCGACCACGTCGACCAGCAGACCGGAACCGATCCGGGCCGCCAGCCGGCCGGCGACCTCTTTGCCGTCGGCGTTGGCGGCGATCAGCACCGCAGCCGGGGCGGCCGATTCGGCCAGCCCGGCCAGCACGTCAACGACCGGGGTGACCAGGTAGCCGTCGACCACGTCGGACTCGGCGACGTAGATCTTGGCGGCGCCGGCCTCTTTGAGGCCGTCCACCAGCGGGGCGGCGGTGCCGGGGGCACCGACGACGACCGCGGACGGCTCGCCGAGCTCACGCGCGGCGGTGATCAGTTCGGAGCTGACCTTCTTCAGCGCTCCGTCGGCGTGCTCAACGAGCACAAGTACTTCAGCCATGTCTATTTTCTTCCGTCTTCGCTAGGTCCGGGGATCGCTTAGATGAGCTTCTGGGCAACCAGGTAGCCGGCGATCTTGGTGCCGCCATCGCCTTCGTCGGTCGCCTTCTCGCCAGCGGTCTTCGGCGGCTTCGGAGTCGAAGCAGTCACCTTGGTACCGGCGTTGGCGACACCGACCTCGTCGGCCTCGACGCCGATCTCGGCCAGGGTGAGCACGGTGACTTCCTTCTTCTTGGCGGCCATGATGCCCTTGAAGGAGGGGAAGCGCGGCTCGTTGATCTTCTCGTTGACGCTCACCACGGCCGGCAGCGAGGCCTCCAGGGTGAACACGCCGTCGTCCGTCTCCCGCTCGCCGGTGACTGTTCCACCTCCAGCGCCCCCCTGCACCGTGAGCTTGCGCAGGTGGGTCAGCTGCGGCAGACCCAGGTACTCGGCGATGATCGCCGGCACCGCACCGCCGACACCGTCGGTCGACTCGTTGCCGGCGATGACCAGCTCGGTGCCCTCGATGGCGCCCAGTGCCCGCGCCAGCGCCCAGCCGGTCTGGACGACGTCGGAACCCTTCATGCCGTCATCGAGGATGTGCACGGCCTTGTCAGCGCCCATCGACAGCGCCTTGCGGATCGCCTCGGTGGCGCGCTCCGGGCCGGCGGTCAGCACGGTCACGGTGCCTTCGGCGCCTTCCTTCTCCCGGATCTGCAGCGCCTCTTCGACGGCCCGCTCGTTGATCTCATCGAGCACGGCGTCGGCAGCCTCACGGTCCAGCGTGAAGTCACCGTCGGTGAGCTTGCGCTCCGACCAGGTGTCTGGGACCTGTTTGATCAGGACCACGATGTTCGTCATGAGTGTGGTTCGTCCTCCTCGAAGGGGTCCTGCAGCGGCGGGCCACAAGACTTCGGTAGCGATTCACGCAGCCGCACGAGAATGTTACTCACCGGTAACTTAGTGCGGTTCGCGTGTACAGCGTAGCGGGTCGTGATAATGCCATGTGGGGTAGCCGGTTCGCGGACCGCACCATTCGCGTTAGCCTGCCTGTGCGATGAAATCTACGAATGCCGCCGGAGACCCCACCGGCACGCCGCCCAGCGACAGCACACTGACGCTGACCGGGGAGCGCACCATCCCCGGACTCGACATCGAGAACTACTGGTTCAGGCGTCACGAGGTGGTCTACCAGCAGCTGGCGCCGCGCTGTAGCGGTCGCGAAGTCCTGGAGGCCGGATTCGGCGAGGGCTATGGCGCCGACCTGATCGCGCGCGTGGCTCAGCGGGTGATCGGCGTGGATTACGACGACGCGGCGGTGGCCCATGTACAGGCCCGCTACCCGCGCGTCGAAGCCGTCCAGGGCAACCTCGCCGAGTTGCCGCTGCCCGACGCGGCCGTGGACGTGGTGGTCAACTTCCAGGTCATCGAGCACCTCTGGGATCAGGGACAGTTCATCGCCGAATGCGCCCGCGTGCTGCGGCCCGGCGGGTTGCTGATGGTGTCCACGCCCAACCGGATCACCTTCTCCCCCGGGCGCGACACCCCGATCAACCCGTTCCACACCCGCGAACTCAATGCCGCCGAACTCACCGAGCTGCTGGTCGAGGGCGGATTCGTCATGGACGGCATGTTCGGGGTTTTTCATGGGCCGGTGCTGGCCGAGATGGATGCCCGGCACGGCGGCTCGATCATCGACGCCCAGATCGCGCGGGCGGTCGCCGACGCGCCCTGGCCGGCCGACTTGCTGGCCGACGTCGCCGCCGTCACCAGCGACGACTTCGACATCCTGAACGCTGCGGACCGCGACAGCCCGGATATCGATGACAGCCTGGATCTGGTGGCGATCGCGGTGCGCCGGTGACCGACAAGTCCAGCGGCCCGGTACCGGGCCTGTTCACCCTGGTGCTGCACACCCACCTGCCGTGGCTGGCGCACCACGGCCGCTGGCCGGTCGGTGAGGAGTGGCTCTACCAATCCTGGTCGGCGGCGTACCTGCCGCTGGTGCGGGTGCTGCGGACGCTGGCCGCCGAAGGCCGCCGGAACCTGCTCACGCTCGGGGTGACGCCGGTGGTCGCCGCCCAGCTCGACGACCCGTACTGCTTGGACGGGATGCACCGCTGGCTGGCGAACTGGCAGCTGCGCGCCGCCCAGGCCACCACCTTGGCCGACATCCGCCCGTTCGGGCTGCACGAATGCGCCGCAGCCGAGCAGGCTCTCGAGGAGTTCGCGCTGCTGTGGCGTCACGGCGCCAGCCCGCTGCTTCGGGAGCTGGTGCAGGCGCAGACGGTGGAACTGCTCGGCGGTCCGCTGGCCCACCCGTTCCAGCCTCTGCTGGCGCCACGACTGCGCCAGTTCGCGCTGCACGAGGGATTGGCCGACGCCCGGGCGCGGTTGGCCCACACCCCCGCCGGAATCTGGGCGCCGGAGTGCGCGTACACACCCGGCCTGGAAACCGAGTACGCGGCCGCCGGTATTTCGCACTTCATGGTCGACGGTCCGTCGCTGCACGGCGACACCACCTTGGGCCGGCCGGTCGGCGACTCCGACGTGATCGCGTTCGGTCGTGATCTTGCAGTCAGCTACCGGGTGTGGTCGCCGAAGTCGGGCTATCCCGGGCATGACGCCTACCGCGATTTCCACACCTATGACCACCGGACCGGCTTGAAGCCGTCGCGGGTCACCGGCCGCAACGTCTCCCCCGAGCAGAAGGCGCCGTACGACCCGCAGCACGCCGACGCCGCGATCGATGCCCACGTCGCCGATTTCGTCGAGGTGGTCCGGGGCCGCCTGCAGTCCGAGTCCGAGCGGATCGGCCGACCGGCCCACGTGGTTGCCGCCTTCGACACCGAGCTGTTCGGCCACTGGTGGTACGAGGGACCGACCTGGCTGGCCCGGGTGTTGCGGGCACTGCCGGAAGCGGGGGTTCGGGTCGGCACGCTCACCGATGCCATCAACGCCGGATTCGTCGGCGAGGCGGTCGAACTGCCGCCCAGCTCGTGGGGTTCGGGCAAGGACTGGCGGGTATGGTCCGGCGAGCAGGTCGCCGACCTGGTTCAGCTGAACTCCGAGGTGACCGAGACCGCCTTGGGCGCCGTGGACAAGGCCCTGGCGCAGACCGCGGCGCCGTCGGGTCCGACCCCGCGCGACCGGGTCGCCGACCAGATCCTGCGCGAGGCGCTGCTGACGGTCTCCAGCGACTGGCCGTTCATGGTCAGCAAGGACTCCGCGGCCGACTACGCCCGCTACCGCGCGCAGCTGCACGCGCACGCCACCCGCGAGATCGCCGACGCACTGGCCGGCGGCCACCGAGACACCGCGCAGCGCTTGGCCGACGGCTGGAATAAGGCCGACGGTCTGTTCGGCGCCCTTGATGCCCGTAGGCTGCCACGGTGACCCCCCGCCACCGGACCTCGCACCGCGACGGTGCGCGTCAGAACGGACCCGCCGCGTGAAGATCCTGATGGTGTCGTGGGAATACCCGCCGGTGGTGATCGGCGGGCTGGGTCGACACGTTCATCACCTGTCGACCGCGCTGGCCGCTGCCGGGCACGACGTCGTCGTTCTGTGCCGGCGTCCCTATGGCACCGACCCGAGTACGCACCCGTCGTCCGACGAGATCAGCGAGGGCGTGCGGGTGGTCGCCGCGGCTCAAGACCCGCACGAGTTCTCCTTCGGCGAAGACATGATGGCCTGGACGCTGGCGATGGGGCATTCGATGGTCCGCGCCGGACTGTCACTCAAGATCGACGGCGGCCAGAGCGTGTGGCGCCCCGACCTGGTGCACGCCCACGACTGGCTGGTGGCACACCCAGCCATTGCGCTCGCCGAATTCTATGATGTGCCTTTGGTTTCCACGATTCACGCCACCGAGGCCGGGCGTCACTCGGGCTGGGTGTCGGGGGCGTTGAGCCGTCAGGTGCACGCGGTGGAGTCGTGGCTGGTCCGCGAATCCGATTCGCTGATAACCTGTTCGGCCTCGATGCGGGATGAGATCACCGACCTGTTCGGTCCCGGACTGGCCGAAACCACCGTGATCCGCAACGGCATTGACGCCGCTCGGTGGCCGTTCGCCCCCCGGCAGTCGAGCAACGGCCCGCCGGAGATTCTGTTCGTCGGGCGACTCGAATACGAGAAGGGCGTGCACGACATCATCGCGGCCCTGCCGCGGATCCGGCGCGCCCACCCAGGGACCACGCTGACCATCGCCGGCGACGGCACCCAGCAGGACTGGCTGGTCGAGTGCGCCCGAAAGAACCGGGTGCTCAAGGCAACCCGGTTCATCGGCCGGGTCGACCACGACGAGCTGTTGGCACTGTTGCACCGCGCCGACGCCGCGGCACTGCCCAGCCACTACGAACCGTTCGGCCTGGCCGCACTGGAGGCCGCTGCCGCCGGAACCCCGCTGGTGGTCGCCAACGTGGGCGGACTGGGCGAAGCGGTGATCAACGGCGAAACCGGCATGTCCTGCCCGCCGCGCGACGTGCCGGCGCTGGCCGCGGCCGTCTGCCACGTGCTCGATGACCCGGCCGCCGCCCAGCGCCGCGCCGTCGCGGCCCGGGAGCGGCTCAGCTCCGACTTCGATTGGCACACCGTCGCCGACGAGACCGCCCAGGTCTACCTGGCGGCCAAACGCCGCTTGCGGGACCCGCAGCCACGCCGGCCGATCATCGAGCACGCGCTGCCGGACCGGTAAACCCGGCGAGATGAGAAGTCGCGCCGCGATCCTGCGAACCTACGGTGGCCCCTGGTCGGTCGAAGAGTTCGAACTCGCTCCGCCGCGCGCCGGCGAGGTCTTGGTCCGCATGGCAGCGGCGGGCCTGTGCCATTCCGACGAACACATCCGTCAGGGCCACCTGGCCCCTCCGGCGCAGAGCGCTCCCACCGCGCCGACGATCGGCGGCCACGAGGGCTCCGGGGTGGTCGTTCAGGTCGGTGACGGTGTCACGGGACCGTCCCCCGGCGATCATGTGGTGACGTCATTTGTCGCGGTCTGCGGTCAATGTCATTGGTGTTCTTCGGGTATGGAGTACATCTGTGATGCCGGAGCGGGAACCATGCTGCCCGGAATGCCGACTGACGGCACCTTCCGGCACCACGGCTGCGACGGCCGGGATCTGGCTCATGTCTCCAAGATCGGCGCGTTCGCCGAACACACCGTGGTCTCGGCCGCCTCGGTGCGGGGCACGCGGACCAGGGTCGATCCCCAGGACTTGATGCTGATGAACAAGACGCTGTGCGGCACCGTCTTCGGCTCCTGCAACCCGCGGACCGACATCCCGCTGTTGGCCACGCTCTACGAGGCGGGTCGACTGCACCTCGATGAGATGGTCACCAAGTGCTACCAGCTCGATGACATCAACCAGGCGTATGAAGACCTGGCCGGCGGCGAATTGATCAGGGGCATCATCGACTTCGGCCTCTAATTCCGCCAACGGCTATCGAGTGACGGCGACCCCTTCCAGGGTGCCGGATTCGCGCCACGCGGCCAGGATGTCGGCGTATTCGGTGGGGCTGCCGAAGAAGAAACTGTCCTGACGCAGCCGTGCGTTCGCGTGGCCCTCACGGTTGTAGTAGCCCGGCGTACACGTCTCGCGCCGGCCGGCGATGACGTCAGAACGCCGCACGACGGCGTCGACCCAGCCCTGTTCGGCGTCCTCGGTGGCCTCCAGCGCGGCCACTGACCGCTGCAACGCGTGGGCGATCACCCACGCCACGTGCCGCGACTGGGTGTCGATCAGATAGGGGAAGTTCACCGTGAACCCGGACTGGGCAATGCTCTCGATGAAGCAGTTCGGGAAGCCGCTCACGTGCAGGCCGTGGAAGGTGCGCACGCCGTCGGCCCATTTCTCGGTCAGGGTTACGCCGTCGCGCCCGATGACCTCGAAACCCGTACGCCGGCAATAGTCGGTGCCCACCTCGAAGCCGGTCGCGAAAACCAGGCAGTCCAAGGGATATTCGACGCCGTCGACCACCGCGCCGGAAGAGGTGATCTGCTCGACGCCGAGGCCGTTCGTGTCGACCAGGGTGACGTTGTCGCGGTTGAAGGACTGTAGGTATTCGTCGTGGAAGCATGGCCGCTTGCAGTAGTACCCGTACCACGGCTTGAGTGCCTCGGCGGTGGCCGGATCGTCCACCAGCGCATCGACGCGGCCGCGGATCTCGTCCATCTTGGCGAAGTCGGCCATCTCGGCGGCGTTCGGGCCGCCCTCGTTGACGATCGGCATCTGCTTGGTGAGGCTGGTCCAGGCGTCATCGACCAGGTCTTCGTCGGCTGTGCCGCCCGCGGTCAGGATCTGAAAGTTCTCCATGCGCCGCTGCTGCCAGCCCGGTTCCAGTGCCGCCGCCCACTCCGGGTCGGTCGGCCGGTTGCCCCGTACGTCCACCGTCGACGGTGTGCGTTGAAAGACGTAGAGATGCCCGGCCGCCTCGGCCAATCGCGGCACGCACTGGATGGCGGTGGCGCCGGTGCCGACGATCCCCACCCGCCTGTCGGCCAACCGGTCCAGATCCGCACCGGTGTAGTCGTAGTCCCAACGGCTGGTGTGGAAGGTGCGTCCGGCGAACTCGTCGATGCCGGGGATACCCGGCAGCTTCGGCTTCTGCAGGTAGCCATTGGCCATCGACACGAATCGGGCCCGGAATGCGTCGCCGCGATTGGTCGTGATCACCCAGCGCAATGCCGCCTGATCCCAACGTATTTCGGTGACCTCGGTCTGCAGGCAGGCGTCGGAGTACAAGTCGTAGTGGCGGGCGATGCGCTGGCAGTGCGCGAAGATCTCCGGGCCCTTGGCATATTTCTCGGTCGGCACGTAACCGAGTTCCTCGAGCAGCGGCATGTAGACGTAGGACTCCACGTCGCAGGCGATGCCGGGATACCGATTCCAGTACCAGGTGCCGCCGACGTCGGCGGCCTTGTCGATCAGCCGAATGCTTGCCACGCCGAACTCGCGCAGCCGGGCGCCGGTCAGTAGTCCGCCGAAACCGGCTCCGACGATCGCGACATCGACATCATCGGACAGCGGTTCCCGGGTGAATCCGGGGTCGGCCCACGGGTCTTCGGCGAACCGGGCGAAGTGGCCCGCCACCTCGACGTACTGGTCGATCCCATCGTGCCGCAAGCGCCGTTGACGTTCCCGGGTGTACTTGTCGCGCAGGGCATTCGGATCAAAGTCTTGCGTCTGGAGATCCTGGACGTCAGTCACGATCAGGCACCTCCGGAACGCCGCAAAGCCGGCCCAGCAACCGGCTCAGCATATAATCGATCATTTGATCATATCAATGGGCGGCGAACAGCGTCCCCCTGATCAGGCGCTTCGCGGCGGCCAGCGCCGCGTGATAGGTCTCTGGAGATCCCGTGGCCGCCAACTCGGTCAGGCCATAGACCAGGGCGTAGGTCACCTCGACCGCCGGCCGCGCCTCGGTGGCGTCGCGACTATCGCCGTCATCGACGATCCCGGTGATGATGTCGCGCAGCGCCGCGAGCCCGCCGCTTCCGGTCTCGCCGGGATACACGGTGACGGCGTTCTGAGCGCGAATCGCCCACTCGAACGTGGCGAGATCAGGGTGTTCGCGCATGAGGTTGCCGGACTCGTCCAGGACTGCCTCGATCCGGTCGACGACGGTGCCGGGCCGCCCGGCGGCGCGCCGCAGTCGCGGCAGCGCGATCTCGGCCCGCGTAGCGATCGCGGCCGCCACCAGTTCGGCCTTGTTCGGAAAGTAGTTATAGAGGTTGGCGCTGGTGACACCTGCCGTGCGCGCGATCTGACGGATCGTGGCCCGTTCGTAGCCCACTTCGGCCACGCACGCAATGGTAGCGGCGATGATCCGCTGGCGGGTTTGGCCGCCGTCGGCGCCGACCGGGCGACCCAGCTGCGGAGTCGACATAGACACATCCTCGCAGCCGCAAGGTTCTTCGGCGACTAGCCTGAGGTCATCATGCCCCTGACGTCGTCGCCGCGGGGTCGGCCAGCTGGAACCAGCGGCGAACAGACCCGCCACCGAATCATCACCGCAGCGATCCGGCGCGTGGCCGAGGTCGGCCGTTCGGGCGCCACGATCCGCGAGATCGCCTCCGCCGCCGAGATGACCAGCGCGAGCCTGTACCACTACTTTCCGAACAAGGATGAGCTGATGGCGGCGACCGTGGCCGCCGCCCGCGAGATCGCACTGCCTCGGCTGCATGCCGCGGCGCAGCGCAACGGCACCGTGGCGGATCAGCTCGCTGCGGTGCTTGCCGAGGCCGATCGGTTGAGCCACGACTACCCCTATCTGGCTGCCTTCGAACGCGCCACCGGTGCCGTCTCGCCGTTGCGCGACGTCATCGGTGAGGTCGTCGGCGAAGCGCGATGCGGCGGGTCGCTGGCGACCGACGTCGACAGCGAGGGCGCCGCGGACGCGATCTACGCGTTGACGCGGGGGTTGACCGAGCAGGCAGCGCAGCTGTCCCCGGATGCCTACCGTGCCACCTTGCGCTGCGCCGAAGATCTCCTGCGCGGCACGCTGTTCTAGGCGGCGACCGCAGCGGGAGCGTTCTAAGCGCTTGCCGCAGCGGCGATTCCGATATCGACCCATTCGGCGAGCCGATGCCGAGAACCGATGTGCTCGCCATCGACATGGACCCAGCCACGCATGGTCCGTCCCCCCATCTCCATGGGCTGGGCGGCGGTGGTTTTCAGCAGCTGTTCGGCGCGCGCGGCGCCGACCCGGACCAGCAGCCCGCCGGCCATGGTCGCGACCGCGATCTTCCCGGCGACCAGGAATGCCAGTCCGCCGAACATCGCCTTTTCCAGCACCGGTGGACCGTCGCCCGCGAAGATCTCCCGCACCCGGCCCACCAGCTGTGCGTCGTAGGCCACTATGCCCTCGGGTGCCAGTCGCGGATCGCTGCCGCGAACTGTTCGGGAGCATCGGAGGGAACGAAGTGACCGGCCCCTTTGACGATGACGGTCTGGTGGTTGGTCAGGGTCTGTTTCCACTGCCGCAGTTCCCTGTCACCGAAGGCGAAGTCGCCGTCGCCCCAGATGATCAGCGCAGGGAGCGCCGCGATGGCGGGCAAACCGGATTCGACGTCGGCGAGAAAGGCGCGGCTGGCGGTGATCTCGCGGGGAAAGACTGCCGCCGCCTCTCGCCGCGCGGGGCTGTAGAGCGCCTTTTGGTAGTGCGCCATCTCCTTGCCGGTGGGCTTGGTGAGGCGATGCCCGATGGGGATCATGACGTTGACGAAGAGGTTGAACTGTCTGATCAGCAGGCGTCCGATTGCGCCGCCCATCACATGCGACATGGCCTGGACGACCGGAGCGCCGACCGGCCAAGCCCACGTGTTGGACAGCGCCAGCCGGTCGAAGATCTCGGGACGTTGTTGCATGACGGCCAACCCGATCGGTCCGCCCCAGTCGTGCACCACCAAGGTGACTCCGCTCAGGGCGAGTGTGTCCACGAACGCGGCGATCACCCGGGCGTGTTCGGTGGGCAGATACCGATATCCCGGGCCCGCCGACGACAGGCCGAACCCGGGGTAATCCACCGCGATGCAACGAAAGTCCGGTCGCAACGCCTCGATGATCTTGCGATAGTCGAACGACCAGGTCGGGTTGCCGTGCAGGAACAGCAGCACCGGTCCTGATCCTTCGTCGACGTAGTGGACGGTATGGCCGTCGATGTCGAGGAACCGGCTCTCGAACGGGAACAACGTGTCGTCGACCCAGGCAGGCCGTTCCGCGACTGTCATCTCCATCTCCCTCATTCATTTGATATATTCAAGTGCACTTTAAATTAGCAAGTAGATGGTGATGAGTCGAGACTACGGTCAGTACTGCGGACTTGCCCGGGCCTTGGATGTGGTGGGTGACCGGTGGAATTTGTTGATCGTCCGCCAGCTTTTGATAGGCCCGGCCCGCTACCGCGACTTGCGCGACGGGCTGTCGGGGATCGCGACGAACCTGCTGGCCGACCGGCTCCGCAATCTCGAGGGCGCAGGGGTCATCGAGCGGCGGGTGTCCGAAGACGGCAAGGCGCTCACCTACGCCCTGACCCCCTGGGGCGCGCAATTGCGCGAGCCCATCTACGCGCTGGTCCGCTGGTCGACACCGCTGATGATCCGCGGCCCCCAGGGCGACGAATTCCGCGCCGAGTGGCTGCGGCTGGCGCTTCCCGCCCTGTTCGCCGATCGCGTGCCCGCGGGCCCGCCGATGACAGTGGGCATCGCCGTCGACGGCGGCACGGTGCAACTGCAGGCTACCGAGGCCGGGATCGAAGTCGGCGAACCCGATGGTCGCCCGCTCGATGCCGTGCTGCACACCGCGGCGCCCCTGGTTCTCGGCCTCGCGGCGGGCGTGTTGTCGTTTGACGACGTGGCTGCGCTGGCCGAGATCGACGGTGACGAGGCGGCGCTACGCAGGATCTTCGGCGCGCCTACAACGCCGCCAGATACCTCACTCGGTGCGCGATAACCCTTTGGGACACCGCGGCATCGGGCACCAGCAGGTCGAACGCGTGCGGGCAACCGGGGTACACGTGTAGCTCGACGGGGACACCCGCGGCGATCAGCCGGTGGGCGAAGTCGACGTCCTCCGGCGCGAAGATGTCCAGTCCACCGACATCGATGTACGTCGGAGGCAAGCCCGCCAGATCGTCGGCTCGAGCCGGCGCGGCGTAGCCGACGGCGCCATCGTCACCCAACAGCGCTGTCCAGCCGGTGACGTTGTCGTCGTAGCTCCAGGTGAGCAGCGCGGCGCCCGCGGCACCGGCTTCGCGGGTGCGGTCATCGAGCATGGGGTAGATCAACAGCTGAGCCGCGATCGCCGGTCCGCCCCGGTCGCGGGCCAGCAGCCCCACCCCTGCGGCCAGTCCCCCGCCGGCGCTGTCGCCCATCACGGCCAGCCGGGACGGGTCGACGCCCAGCTCACCGGCGTGATCGTTGAGCCAGCACAATGCCGCGTAGCAGTCCTGAAGCGGAGTCGGGTGCGGGAACTCCGGGGCCACCCGGTAGTCCACCACCAGCATCGGAACCCCGGAGGCCGCGACGTAGCCGCGCACTGCCTCGTCGTAGAGCGGTCCCAGATGCCCCCAGTCCATGATCATTCCGCCGCCGTGCAGATACAGCGCGGCGCTGCCGGGCGCAGCCGCGCCGGTTCGCCGGTACCAGCGCACCCCGAGCGTGCCGCCCTCGTAGGTCAGCGAAAACTCCTGGGTCTCTATGCCGGTGGTCGGTGGCCGCGACGCCAGTACCTGGTTGAACATGTGACCGGCATTGCGCCGACGGGCGGCGACATCGCCCACCTGAGGCGCCGGCCTATCGTCGGCACCGTCGCGCATCGCCAGCAAGGCCGCCAGGATCTGGGGGTCGGGTGGTCCGGCCATCAGTGCTGACTCCCATCGACGGCGGCCGCTATCACTTTGGTCTCGAGGTATTCCTCGAAGCCCGCCAATCCCATCTCCCGACCAACTCCCGACTGCTTGTATCCCCTGAACGGTACGTCGGCGGAGTACCACATCCCGCCGTTGACGTTGATGGTCCCGGCGCGTAGCCGCGACACCAGTCGGGCGGCGCGGTCGTCGGTACCGAACACCGTGGCGGACAAGCCATACGGCGAGTCATTGGCGATGCGCAGCGCATCGGCATCCCCGTCGTGGGCCAGCACCGCCAACACCGGGCCGAAGATCTCTTCGCGGGCCACCCGGGCCTCGTTGGTCAGCCCGCCGATCACCGTCGGCTCGATGAAGAAGCCGCGATCCAGGCCGGCCGGTCGGCCGCCGCCGCAGTGAAACGTCCCGCCTTCGGCGATCGAGGGGTTCTTCGGTGGCCGGGTTGATGGTGGGAAATACGCCCGCGCCACCGGCAACCAGCGCGCCGTCGATCAGGAGCGGGGTCAGCGGACCGGTCACGGTTTCCTAGGCTAACGGCGGGGCGCCGACATAATCAATCGATTGATCATTTCGTAGGTTACGGTGGCGCCCAGGAGGTGACCGGTCAATCCCATGCCACTGCTGAGCGCCTTGCGCCTGAACATGACCAACGCCCCCGGTGCCGGAAATGCCGAGCGGTACCGGGCCGCGTTGGAGATGGCGTCTTACGCCGACACCAACGGGGTCACCGCGGTCGGCTGCGAAGAACATCATCTTGCGGCCACCGGCTGGCTGCCCGCGCCGCTGTTGATGGCCGCCGCCGTTGCCGGCTGCACCACCACCATTCGCATCAGCATCAACGCACTGCTGATACCGCTCTACGACCCGGTGCGCCTCGCCGAGGACATCGCGGTGCTCGATCAGCTGTCTGCCGGACGGGTCAGCTTCGTCGCCGGAATCGGTTACCGACCAGAGGAATACCACGCTGTGGGAAAGGATTTTCGACGGCGGGGCCGGCTGATGGACGAATGTCTCGACGTGCTGCTCAAAGCCTGGGGCGACGAGCCGTTCGAATATCGCGGCCAGCGGATCGATGTGACACCCAAGCCGTACACCAAGCCGCATCCGGTGTTCTTCCTCGGCGGGATGAGCGCCGCAGCCGCCCGCCGAGCAGCCCGGTTCGGTTTGCCGTTCTCGCCGCCGATGCCCATGCCCGAGATCGAAGCGGTGTATCGAGAGGAACTGGCCCGCAACGGCAAACAGGGTTTCGTGTTCAGCCCCGAGAACGGCAACACCGTGACTCATCTGACCACCGACCCCGAGGCGGCGTGGGCTCGATGTGGTGAGCATTTCCTCTACGAAGCAAGCGAATACAGCTCGTGGGCGGTGCCAGAGGTGCCCCGCCCCAACGAGAGTCCGACCGACACGATCAACGAGCTGCGTGCGTCCGCCAAGATCGAGGTGCTGACCCCCGACGAGCTCGTCACGCAGTGTCGCGCCGGCCGCACCGGGGTGACCCTGCACCCGCTGATCGGGGGCCTGCCGCTCGATGAGGGCTGGGAGAGCCTGCGACTGCTGGTCGAGCGGGTGCTGCCGGCACTGAGACCGTAGCTGCGACAGCCCGGCCCAACAGTCTTCTCCGATACCATGGGCGCGATGGACCGTCCGCCCGAATCCAAAGTCGACGCCAGTGCGCTGAACGGTGTTTCGGAAACCGCCTTGATGACGCTCAACGGGCGGGCATATCAGGCCGCACACTCCGACGCCATCATCGACGACCCGGAGGCGATTCGACTCGTCGAGTCCATCGCGTTCGACTTCGACAAGTTCGGGCGTCGTGGCCAGGAGATGGCGCTGCGGTCGCTGGCCGTTGATCGATGCGCGACGGCCTATCTGCGCGAGCACCCCGAGGCGACAGTGGTCGCGCTTGCCGAAGGCTTCCAAACCAGCTTCTGGCGCCTGAACAGCGCTATGTCTGATCCGCGATTCAATTGGGTGTCAGTGGATTTGGAGCCGGTGATGCGGCTTCGCGAACGGCTGCTGCCGATGTCACCGCGCATCACCAACCTGGCGCAGTCGGCATTGGACTACAGCTGGATGTCGCGGGTTGATGCCAGCGCCGGCGTCTTCATCACCGCCGAAGGTCTGCTGATGTATCTGCAACCGCACCAGGCGATGGACCTCATCGCGGCGTGCGCCGAACGTTTCTCCGGCGGTCAGATGTTCTTCGATGTCCCGCCGACCCTGGTCAAGAGAGTTGCTCCGCGCGGGATGCGGTCATCCAGGCACTATCGCGTTCCACCGATGCCGTTCAGCCTCTCGCCGCGTCAGCTCGCCGAGCTGACCCACACGGTGCCGGGCATCAGCGCCGTGCACGATGTGCCCATCCCGAAGGGGCGTGGCCTGTTCTTCGGAACGCTGTTTCCGGCCTTCTGGCAGTGGGGGCCCGTGACGAACATTCGGGGCGCCTACACGCTCCTCGAGTTCGCCTGAGAGCTCAGGCGGCGGTGATCTCCAGACCGATGTGCACCTTGTCTATTCCACCGCGCACAAGCGAGTGCGGGACGAACCACCAGGCGTGCCACCAGTACCTCTTGACGACGGCGTCGTAGACCCGCCGGGTCTCGGACTTGGGCAGGACCCGGGCCACCGCCTCAACGGGATCGCCTTTGGGTTTGCCCAGGGCTCCGCATTTTTGGATGGTGACCCGCGGAGTGTTCTTGATCCGCTTGGTCTTCCACGACCCGTCGTCGGTGATGACCAAGAGCCGGTCCCCGACGGGCGCACCCCACACCGGGGTCGGTTTGGGCTTGCCGTCCTTGGTGAACGTCGTCAGCAGTAGGTACTTTTCCCGGTACACATCGGAGAATGCCGGTGTCGTCATCAGTCGATTCTGGCAGTTTTCAGCGGATCGTTGGGGCGCACGCCGCGATAGATACCCCGCCGGACGATCCAGGGAAACAGCACACGGTCGATCGACCAGGCCGGAAACCGGAACGCGCGCCCAGACGGCGCGAACACCTCCAGGCCCTCGGGTTGGGTGCCCAGCACCGAACCCCAACGCCTGGTAGGTGGCCGGTAGTGCCGGAGCGGCCTGCCGGTGAGCGCGGCCCGCACGTTATGGGCCAGCAGGCCGTCCGCCCGGTTGCGGGCCGAACTGCGCAACGGGTCGGTCGCCGCGACATCGCCGATCGCGAACACCGTCGAATGTCCGGGAACCCGCAGGTCGGACATCACCCGGACGAAGCCGGCATCGTCGAGCAGCTCGGCCGGCAACCAGTCGGTGTTGGGTCGCACCTTCCCGATCGCCCACAACACAGCATCGGCCGAGGCCGGGTCCTGACCGGTGCTCCAACGAACCGGGTCATCGGTGATGCGGTCGCAGCCGAACCCGTCGGGTACCAGCGCGCGGTGTTCGGCATGGAGCTCCACACCGGCCTCGGCCAATCTGCGTTCGACGGTGCGCCAGACCCGCGGGTGGTGCTCACGCAGGGGACGCTCACCTGGGAAATACAGGTCCACCCGCTTGGCCGGCCAGGTGCGTGCGATGTTGGCGGCGCTGCTGACCGCCGCGGCACCGCCGCCCACGACGATGACCGATCCGGTGGCGGCCAGTCGGGCGTGTGCGGTGGCCAGTTCCGCGGCGACCTCGCCGGCCGACTGTGTGGTGGGCCGACGCCAGAAGCCGTTGCTGACTCCGGTCGCGATGATCAGGGCGTCGTAAGGCTCATCGCGGGTGGCGCCGTCGGCACACGCGACGGTCAGGCCTCCAGCGTCCAGATCGACGCCAGTCACCGCGCCGTGCACCGTGCGCACCGCGTCCAGCCGCGGGAACCGGTCGAATGGCAGCCAGTAGTCGCGCGCCCACTGGTGGGGACGGGACAGCCGCAGGCCGAGTTCTTGGCCGCTCACCAAAGCGGGTTTCACCGAAATGCCGACCACGTCGGCGTGCTTGGCCAGCCGGATCGCGGTGAGCACACCGCTGTCGCCCAGCCCCGCTATGACTATCCGCGGTCGCGTCACGACACGACTCAGCCCTGGGCCGCCTTCTTGCGTTCGATGTCGGCCAGCGCGGCGGCCAGCTCGGCGCGCTCGGCGGCCGAGGTCTCCCAGGCCAGTTTGCGGTTCTTGACCACCTTGGCCGGTGCCCCGACCGCGATCGAGTAATCGGGGATGACGCCCTTGACCACCGCGTGGGCACCCAGCACGCAGCCGCGGCCGACGCTGGTGTCGCGCAGGATGGTGACCTTCGCCGCGATCCAGGTATCCGGCCCGATCCGCACCGGGCTCTTGATGATGCCCTGGTCCTTGATCGGCACGTTGATGTCGTCCATCTTGTGGTCGAAGTCGCAGACGTAGCACCAATCAGCCATCAGCACCGAGTCCCCCAGCTCGATGTCGAGATAGGTGTTGATGACGTTGTCGCGTCCCAACACCACCTTGTCGCCGAATCGCAGCGAGCCCTCGTGTGCCCGGATGGTGTTCTTGTCGCCGATATGCACCCAGCGGCCGATCTCCATGTACGACATCTCCGGGGTGGCCTGGATCTCCACGCCCTTGCCCAGGAAAACCATGCCGCGGGTGATGATGTGCGGGTTGGCCAGCTTGAACTTCAGCAGCCGCCAGTAGCGCACCAGATACCACGGTGTGTAGGCCCGATTGGCCAGCACCCAGCGCAGCGAGGCCAGCGTGAGGAACTTGGCCTGGCGCGGGTCACGCAGGCGCGAACCCCGCCAGCGTTTGTGGATCGGAGCACCCCACATCGTCGTCATGGCCGGAAAGCCTACGCGAGCGCGTTCTTGCCACGCGCTACCCTCACCTGGACTCGTTCACTGCCCGGCCGAGGATTGGGGATTGCCACTGTGTTGCGGCGACGTGGTGTCCTGGCCGGAATCGCAACGGTGACGATCGCAGGGCTTCTTGGCGGCTGCGCCAACACCGATTCGTGGGTGGATGCCGCGCCCGCACCGGGCTGGCCCGCCCAGTACGCCGATGCCGCCAACAGCAGCCATACCGCCACCGCGGGAGCCACCGACCTGCAACTGGACTGGATCCGCTCGGTCAAGGGTGAGCTGGGAGCCCAGCCCGCCCTGGGCGTCCACGGTTGGATGATGCTCAACGCCCAGACCGAGGCCGGTTGCTCCCTGATGCAGTGGGAGAACGCCGACCGGGGACGGCAGCGCTGGTGCACGCGGCTGCATCAGGGCGGCGGGTTCTTCGGGGCGCTCATGGACGGCTTCGACAACGTCTACGTCGGCCAGCCGGGCGCCATGCTGTCGTTTCCGCCCACCCAGTGGATCCGCTGGCGCGCACCGGTGATCGGAATGCCCTCAACGCCTCGGATTCTCGGCGACGGCCTGCTGCTGGTCGTCACCCATTTGGGCCAGGTGCTGATTTTCGACACGCATCGCGGCGCGGTCGTCGGCACGCCGCTGGACCTGGTGGACGGTGTCGACCCGACCGACTTCCGGCGGGGACTGTCCGACTGCGCCGCTGCCCGGCCGGACTGCCCGGTCGCCGCCGCACCTGCCTTCTCACCGGAAAGCAACATCGCGGTGGTGAGCCTGTGGCAGCCGGGCGCCAAGGAGTCCGGCTTGGTGGGCCTGCGATATCATCCGGGCGGCGTCCCACTGCTCACCCAGGAGTGGAGCAGCGACGCCGTCGCGGCCGGGGTACTGGCCAGCCCCGTACTGTCCGCCGACGGTTCGACCGTCTACGTCAACGGTCGAGACCAGCGCCTATGGGCGATCGACGCCGCCAACGGCAAGGCGAAATGGTCAGTGCCGCTGAAGTTCCTGGCCCAAACACCACCGGCGGTGACGCCCGGTGGACTGATCGTCTCGGGCGGTGGCCCCGACACTGAACTGGTCGCCTACGCCGACCGCGGTGACTATGCCGAGCAGGTGTGGCGCCGCGAGGACACCGTGCCGCTGTCCTCATCGAGTCTGGCGGGCAAGGTGGGCTACACCGTGGTTGCCGGCACCAGCCTCGGCCCGGCGGGCTTGTCGCTGTTGGTGTTCGACCCGGCCGACGGCCACACCCTCAACAGCTATCCGCTGCCCGAAGCGCGCGGGTTTCCGGTCGGGGTGTCGGTGGGCAATGACCGGCGGGTGGCGGTCGCCACCAGCGCCGGTCAGGTGTTCAGCTTCGCGCCCGCCTGATCGCGCTCAGAAGGCCAACGGCGGGAGCGCCGTGCGCGGCACCTTCACCGAGGTGGCACCTGAGCTCATCGGCAGCAGCTCGCCGGGCGCGAAGTAGAAGATCACCTCGTCGTTGGTGATAGCGAAGTTCTGATAGTGCGCCGGGTCCATCCCCGAGCCCGACGAGATCAGGATCGCCGGCACCCCGGTCTGGCGCTCGAGGTCGCGCTGCACGACCGGAAAGATCACTTCCAGCGGCTTGCTGTTGGGCGCGAACAGGCTCTCGAAGGTGATCGGCTTGCGGGTCGCCAGATCGTAGTTGAACGACTGGTACCAGGTGGATGGCTGTGGGCCGCCGAGGTCTTGGAAGATCTTCAGCACGACGCTCTGGGTGCCCTTGGGAGCCTGACCCGAGCGGTGCTGCTCGGATGTGGCATCCATTTCGTAGGGCATGTCGCGCGAGCCGGGTGACTTGGCCACGGTCAAGAACCCGTCGCGGTTCTGCACCAGGTAGTCGGTCAGGGTCTGCTGGTCGGGGTAGTCGACCGGAAACCGCATGTCCAGGGTGTAGTTGGCATTGGACAAGTGGACGTGACACTGCCCGGACTCGAGCGTGCCGCCCAGCTCGGCACAGGGCGAAACCGCGCCCGCCGAGGGCGTACCCGTCACGCCCAGCCAACTGCCCACCGCACCGCCCGCCAATAGGGCGGCCACCAGAATGCGCATTGTCGGTTCGTCTCGCTTTGTCTCGCCTTGCCGCAGCAAGCAGGAATGGCCCGAAGCCGACAGCCTACCGGGCCGCTCAGCGCGACGGACGGCAGACGAACGCAATCGCCCGAGCCGCTGCCCCCGTCCCGATCCGGGTGATCACGACCGACAGGGCCTGTGCCCCACGCAGCCGCAACCGGCGACGCAACCCGTCCGGATCGGCCTGTACATCGCGTACGCCGCGCACCAGGATCTCCAGGGCGCCGCAGTCGCGTGCCGTCAACACCTGACGAAGACGCTTCTCGCTGTAGGCCAGCGTTTCGAGCACCTCGAATCCACGTACTCCGTCCGGCAATTCGTCCCCGGACAGGTAGGCGATGTCGGGGTCGATCTGCCAGAGCCCGTACCGGGCGGCGTACTGGCGGACCAGGCCAGCCCGCACCACCGCGCCGTCCGGGTCGACGATCCAGCGCCCCGCCGGCCGCACCTCGCAGTCGTCCGGCTCGGCGTCGGTGATCTGCTCGTCACGGTCCAAGATCGTGGCTCGCCGGCGCACGCCGGCACCTGCGAGGCCCGGCGACCACAGGCAGGCTTCCCGCACCGAGGCGCGCCAGGAGGTGACTTCGATCTCGCCGTCAAACCCCAGCTGCCGTATTTGAGCGAAATCTATTCCGGGAGCCACTTTGACGGCGATGTCGCGATCGGAATAGACATCCAGCAATTGGTCCAAAGCGGGCTGATAATCGGCCGAGTCAAAGCGCCGCCGGCCCCCGCCGCGCCGGCCGGGGTCGGCCAGTACCACCGTGCCGCGGCTGACCGGTGCCAGTGCATCGGCGCGAACCACGGCGACCCCGCCTACGTTGTGGCACGCCATCGCCAGCCGTACTAGATCGAGGTCACTGCCCAGGAGCCGATCGGTGAGCTCCGACAGCACCGCCAGCTCGGTGCCGACCGAGCAGGTCACGTCGTGCACGGCGGCATCCGGTGCAGCGGCTGCGATCCGGTGTGCGCGATGCCGCGCCACCGGTGCGGCACTGGCCTGCTGCAAGGCCTCGTCGGTGAACAGCCACCGTGACGTCTCCGGCAGCTCAGCCAGTTTGGCCGCGGCACGCCGGCGCAGCAGGACGGTCTCGACCAACGCAGGCGTCCGGGCGCCGAAGCGGCCGCGCAGGGCGGTGATGTCGGCGATCCGGGTGGCGTCGGTGAGCGTGAATCCGGCAACCTCGGCCAGGGCGGCGCCTCCGACCGGCGAGCTCAGATAGCCGACGTCGTCGACTTCAAATCTGAAGCCGGCATTCAGGACGGCTTAACCCCGGTGATCATCAGGTTGTAGAACCAGCCCTTGGGCACCACCCGGCGCCACACGTTGGCGTCCACCCAGCTCAGGGCCGTCCAGCTGCCGAAGGCGAACCGCGCCCAGCCCCATCCGAGCTTGCCCGGCGGGACCGTCGACTCGAAGGTGCGGACCGGCCAGCCCAGCATGGCGGCGGTGAACTCTTCGCTGGCGGTGCGCACCTCGACCGCGCCGGCGTTGGTCGCCATCTGCTCCAAGTCGCGCGGCTCGAAGGTATGCAGGTCGACGATCCATTCCAGGGCCGCGGCGCGCGAGTTCTCGTCGAGCTCTTCCTGCGGCCGGCGCCAGGAGCCCATCCCGGGCAGCTTCATCGCCGCGACCGTGGTCTTCCAGGTCAGGTCTGCCAGGCGGCGGGCGTAGAAGTTGCCGACCGTGGTGGGCTCGCCGGCGAAGATGAACCGGCCACCGGGCTTGAGCACCCGGACCACCTCGCGCAGCGACAGTTCGACGTCGGGGATGTGGTGCAGGACCGCGTGGCCGACCACCAGGTCGAAGGTGTTGTCCTCATACGGGATGCCCTCGGCGTCGGCCACCCGACCGTCGACGTCCAGACCGAGGGCCTGGCCGTTGCGGGTGGCGACCTTGACCATTCCGGGCGACAGGTCGGTGACCGACCCGCGTCGCGCTACGCCGGACTGCATCAGGTTGAGCAGGAAGAATCCCGTGCCGCAGCCCAGTTCGAGTGCCCGGTCATAGAGAGGCCCGTCCGCGCTCTGCCGTTCCGAGGCCGGCACGATCGCGTCGAAGCGGCCCCGGGCGTAGTCGATACAGCGCTCGTCGTAGGAGATCGACCACTTCTCGTCGTACTGCTCGGCCTCCCAGTCGTGGTAGAGCACCTGGGCTAGCTTGCTGTCGTGCCGAGCGGCCTCCACCTGCTCGGCGGTGGCGTGCGGGTTCGGCGTCGGGTCCGTACTGGTCATGGTAGGTCAGCCTAATAGGTGGTATCGGCAGCGCGAAGCCGGGCGCAGCGACGCAAACGCCGCACCCGGCTCCACACCACGACTCAGATCGCCAGGGACCCCAGCAGGTCGCCCCACGCGTCGGCGGCTCCGCTGCCGGTGGCATCGCCCAAGGCACCGGCGATGGTGTCGATCACCGCATGCGGGAACTCCACGAGCGCGGAGAACACGTCACTGAAGCCGGTCTGCATCGCAGCGAGGATCTCGGAGGGATCGCCACCCAGGATGGCCTCCCAGATGTGCCAGCCGGCCATCTGGGGCGCGGTGATCAGGTCCCGCCAGTCCACGAACAGCCCGGTGAGCAGGCCCGGGTTCTCCGCCACATCTGTTCCGTTCCAGCTGACCAGCGTCCAGCCGTCGGTCGGGTTGCCCTCGACCACGACCTGCCCGGTGTTGGGCAGCCCACTGTCACCGGCCAGCGTTTCCAGGAACAGCCCCCAATCGGGGTTCTTGACGTTCATCATCGTCCACGCCATGATCGCCGCGCCGTGCGAGAAAGCCACATCGGTCCCGGGGCTGTCGGTGTCTGCCGTACTGGCGTCGTAGATCGTCTGAATGGCGCCGCTGTAGTTGTCCTGGAACGCCATCCCGTTGGGGTTGATGTCCGAACCCAGCATCGGCACCCAGTACGCCCCGGTCATCCACGCGAGGGTGGGCAGGAGATAGAGGAGGCCCGGGATGGTGCCGCTCTGTCCCTCCAGCCAGCCGGCATTGATCTCGCCGAGCCCGGACAAGATCTGGCTCGAGTCGAACAGCGGGGTCGGGCCGCCCGGGATCTGGTCGTAGTTGTTGTTGCCCATCAGCAACTGCAGCAGCGGCCACGCCGTCTGCTGGGCCCGCAGGAAGTCCGAGGCGTAGACGTGGGCGATGTCGTTGTCGCCGCCGTTGTACAACTGCTCACCGACGGTGATCGCCTGCTGCTCGCCGAGATCGGTCAGTGGAGCACCCGGCGGCGTCGTCCCGATGTAGTCCGCGACGTTCTCCGTCGACTGCCCGTGCCGGACCAGGTCCAGCAGGATGTCTGTTGCGGTCAGCTGGATGTTGGGGATATTGACCGCAGGCAGCGGCCCTGTTATCGGAGCAACCGGGCTGACAGCAACGAGGCCAGCACCGACGAGGGCGACTCCGGCGGTGATCCACGGGCGGGTTTGGTACATGGCCTTCTCCTTCAGCGAGTCCGTAGCTTCCGTTACGATCCGACTCGTAGCGCAATACTTCGCTGAAGGTATCCCGATGGTTTACCTATGTCAATGCTGAATTTGTTGGATTGCTGCGCTGAGCGTTAGCCGCCGAACGCACTGGTGATGGTGTCGAAGACGGACTGCGGGAACGCCGTGATCGCCCCGAGTACCTGGTCGAACCCGGCCTGCAGTGCGGCCGCGATGTCGGCCTGGTCCCCGCCCTGCAGCGCCTCCAGGACGTGCCACGTCGCGATCTGCGGCGCGACGTTCAAGTCCCGCCAGTCGACAAAGAGGCCGGTGAACAGGTCCGGCGTCGCCGAAACCTGGTGCCCTTCCCAGCTGACCAGCGTCCAGCCGTCGGTGGGGTTGCCCTCGATGATGACCTGGCCGGTGTTGGCCAGCGGACTGTGGGTCTCGAGCAGTTCGTTGAGGACCAGCCCGAAGTCAGGGTTCTTGACGTTCATCAACGTCCACATCGCGATCGTTCCGGCGTGCGCGAACGCCACATCGTTCAGCGAGCTTTCCGGGTCGGAGACGGTGTTGCTGTAGATGGCCGCGATCGCGTCGGTGACGCGGTCATTGAACGCTACCCCGTTGGGGTCGATGTCCGAGCCCAGCATCGGCACCCAGTATTGACCCATGACCCACAAGAAGGTGGGCAGCGCATAGGCGATCTCGGCGAGGATGTTGAGGTCCTGACCTTCGAACCAGCCCGCGTTGATCTCGTTGAGCCCGGCCAGGATCGTCAGCGGTGTGTCCGGCGCGCCCGCGGCGCTCAGCCACCCGCCGGCCGTTTCCTGCGCGCGGAGGAACTCGGAGGCGTAAATCCCGGCGTAGAAGTCGGGGTTCGCCAGATGCAGAGGGTTGGCGGGGTCGGCAAGATAGGCGGTCTGCTGCTCCCCCAGTGAGGTGAGCGGCGCACCCGGCGGAACGGTGCCCAGAATCCCCTCGGCGTTGTCCACCGACTGACCGTGGCGCACCAGGTCCAGCGTGATGTCCTGGGCGGCCAGCGCGATGTCGACCGCGACGGCTCCAGCCTGCGGCATCACGACCGGGCCAGCCGCGACAGCGCCCACCCCCAGCAGTGCGACGGCTGCGGTGGTCAAGGTGCGGATCGCGGGTGACTGCATGGTGGGTTCCTAACGCCGGCTTCGAGGCGGCCTGCGCCGCAAACTGGACGTTAGCTGATAAAAACGTGAAAAGAAACCGTCACTGCCCCAATTCGCTTGGGTGTGGCGGCTAACGGCCGTCCCCGGTGGGGCCGACCCCGGCGGCGAACAGCTCGCCATAGCGACGCTGGTCCGCGGCGGCCCGGTCGGCCGGACTCTCTGTCTCGACGGAGTCGATCGAGGCCTTGGCCGCAGCCAGCGCCTGCGCCGGGGTGCCGACGAAGCGGCGCGCCCATCCGAGTGCGGCGTTATAGACACCGTCGGGAGCGACCATGTCATCGATCAGACCCAGGGCCTGCGCCTCTTCGGCATCGAAGAACCGGCCGCTGTACGCCAGCTCTTTGGCACGGCTGGCGCCGATGGTTCGGGCCAGGCGGGCCAGCCCGCCGCCGTCGGGCGCGAGACCGGCCAGAATCTCGGTCGCCCCGAACTTGACGTTGTCGCCGCTGATTCGCCAATCCGCGGCCAACGCCAGCGCCAGACCACTGCCCAGCGCGTAACCAGTGATCGCCGCGACCGTTGGCTTCGCGATCGCCGCCACCGCCTGCACCGCATCGTGGCGCACGCGGGCGAACACCTGCGCCTCGACCGCGATCAGCGTGCGCAGTTCGGGCACATCGTCACCGGCACAAAAGATCTCGTGGCCCCCGTACAACACCACGGCGGCGACGTCGTCGCGTGCCGACACCTCGGCCGCGGCCGCGACGATCTCCCGGTAGACCTGCCGGGTCATCGCGTTGGTCGGTGCTCGTGAGATCGCCAGGGTGGCCACCCCGGGCTCCTCGGCTGAGGTGTGCACCGCTACAAACTCGCTCATCCGGGCCAACGTCTCCCGCGCGCGGCGTTGTAGCGGTTGGAATTGAAGAACTCGAACTCCCAGTTGTCGCCGCGGCGCGCCAGGTCCGGCTGCACCACCACGATCTGCCGTTCCACCGCCATCACGGCCTCGATGCTGCGGCCGATGAGCGAATCCAGCTGCGTCCAGGTCGGCGGCAGCAAGAAGCTGTTCCCGGCCGCGAAGTCTTCGACCGCGGCTTCCGGAGTGAGCCAGCCGGCCCGATCGGATTCGGTGTTCTCGCCGTCGGCTCGCTGCCCTACCGGCAGCGCACCCACGAAAAAGTAGGTGTCGTAACGGCGGGTGCGCTCGGCCTCCGGAGTCACCCAGTTCGCCCAGGGCCGTAGCAGTTCCGCGTGCAGCACCAGATTCTCGGTGCGCAGAAAGTCGGCGAACGACAGCTCACCGGCGTTCAGCGCTCGCCGGGACTCGGCGTAGACCGATGCATCGGAGACAACCCGGTCCGGGTCATCGGCGGGGCCGGCGAACAGCACCCCGGATTCCTCGAACGTCTCGCGTGCGGCCGCGCACACCAGGGCCGCGGCCAGGTCGACGTCCACTCCGAACCGCTGCGCCCACCACGTCGGATCCGGCCCGTGCCAGGAGATTTCGGTGCTGCGGTCACGGTCGTCGACCCCGCCGCCGGGAAACACCATCACCCCGGCGGCGAACTCCATCGCGGCGTGGCGGCGCATCAGGAACACCTCGAGGCCCTGCCCGCCAGCAGCATCCTCACGGACCAACATCACCGTCGCGGCAGGCCGCGTCGGCAACGGTGGTGGCTGGGGTTCGTTCATGCACGCCTCCGGTGGGCTGCTCGACTACGAGTCCGGCGCGCGAAGTACCGCCCGTCGATGACATCCAGTGAGATCGACTGGCCGAACGTGGCCGACAGGTTCTCGGCCGTGAGCACGTCCTCAAGCAGGCCGGCAGCCACGGCGCGGCCCTCGGCCAGCAGCAGGCAGTGGCTGAAGCCGACCGGTATCTCCTCGACATGGTGAGTGACCAGCACGATCGCCGGAGCGTCTGGATCGGCGGCCAGATCCCCCAGGCGCGCCACCAGCTCCTCTCGCCCGCCCAGGTCCAAGCCGGCCGCCGGCTCGTCGAGCAGCAACAGCTCCGGGTCGGTCATCAGCGCGCGGGCGATCAGTACCCGCTTGCGCTCGCCTTCGCTCAAAGTGCCGTAGGTGCGGTCGGCCAGATGCTCGGCGCCCAGGCTCTCCAACAGGTCGACCGCCCGCTCGTGGTCGACGGCGTCGTAGCGTTCCCGCCATCGTCCCAGCACCGCGTAGCCGGCCGAGATGACCAGGTCACTGACCGTTTCCCCGCCCGGGATCCGCTGCGCCAGCGATGAGGAACTCAAACCCACCGGGGCCCGCAGCTCGGTGGTGTCGACCCGGCCGAGCTGTTCGCCCAGCACGTAGGCCACGCCCGAGGACGGGTGCTCGGTGGCGGCGGCGATCCGCAGCAGCGACGTCTTGCCCGCCCCATTGGGCCCGATGATCACCCAGCGTTCGTCGAGTTCCACCGACCAGTCCAGCGGCCCCACCAGAGAGCGCCCCTCGCGGCTCAGCGAAATGCCCTCGAAATGGATCAACAGATCCTGATCGGCCCCGGTTGTGGGAGCGGAACGTCCGGTATCGGGCACGTCCCCATCGTGCCGTATCCCGGCTCCACTATGACCGACCGGGGTGCCGCTAGCCAGCACACTTTCTTGAGCAATCTCCTTGCCGGCAATACGTCGCGACCTTGTTGTAATGTTTTCCACGGTTAGCACTCATCAATACATAGGTTTTATTTAAGTTAAGGGAGCTTTCATGGTCCGCATTTCCAGCGCTCTCGCGGTCGGGCTTGTCAGCGCCGGTCTCATCGCCTGCCCCGCCCCGGCAGACGCCACGGTCCAAGCGGTCCAGCCGGTCCAGCTCACCGGCGCCGACTCGCCGCTGGGCGGCGGAACCGCGCTGATCATGGGCGGTAGCGGCATGCCGACGCCGGGCCCCGGCTACGCGGATCTGGTCAACGAGCTCTACCTGGCACCCCTCGGTTTCACCGGCACCACCCAAATCCTGACCACTCCCGAAACGCTGTACCCGTTCCTGGGCGCGTTCACCGGGACCTTCGACAGTTCGGTAGAACAGGGCACCCAGATTCTGGAGGCCGCGATCCTCGACCAGATCGCCGGCGGTCAGGTCGACGCCGACAATCCCGTCGTGGTGTTCGGATGGTCGCAAAGCGCGGTGCTCTCGTCGCTGATCATGCAACGGCTCGCCGACGGGGGCGTGCCCAGCGACTACGTGCACTTCGTGCTGATCGGCGACGAGAGCCTTCCTAACGGCGGCATGTTGTCCCGCTTCGACCTTCCGACTGGCACCTACCCGGAATTGCCCAGCGTCGGACTGACATTCAGTGGCGCAGCGCCCGCCAACCTTTTCCCCACCACCGTCTACACCAACGAGTACGACGGTTTCGCCAATTTTCCGCAGTATTCGATGAACTTCTTGTCCACGATCAACGCCGTGATGGGCATCATCTTCGCGCACACGACCTATCTGGGGCTCAGTCCCGAGGACATCGCGAACGCGGTGCTCCTTCCGACGTCGAGCCCCGATCTCTTGACCGACTACTACATGGTCTCCTCCAGCACGTTGCCGCTGCTGGCGCCGCTGCAACTGCTGCCCTACATCGGCAACCCGCTGGCCGATCTGCTGGATCCGGCACTGCGAGTGCTGGTGAATCTGGGATACGGCAACATCGAGCACGGCTGGAGCCCGGAATTCGCCGACACCCCCACCGGCATCGGAGTCCTGCCCGACTTCAGTGTCCTGCAGCAGGTTCCGCAAGCATTGTTCGACGGCGTGCAAAAGGGCATCACCGACGCCTTCAGCACCTTGATGGATCCGGCCAACTACGTCTACTCACTGCCGGAGTGGGCCGAACAGTTGATGAGCATGGGCGGCCTCCTGGACGGCGGAGAGACCTCTGTCGGAGTCACGGTGCCCACCACGTGGGATGACCTCTTCGGATCGTTCCCGCCGCACACGGGCTACCCGCCGCTGGACATGCTCAGCGCCTTGCTGTTCACGCTGCCCGAGTACAGCTACGACGTCTTCATGTCCGAGATCGCCGAGGGCGATCTCCTCGACGCCATCGGGATACCGCTCGCCGCCACCGCCGGGCTCCTGCCGTTGGCGTTGATCGGGGCGTTGCTGTAACGCCGCGGTCCATGGCGGCGACCCGCCGCGCCCGGCTCCGCCGCGCTTGCGATCGCCGCTAGACCGGCGGGATCTCAACCCGGCGCAGCACGCCGTCGTGCGCGTCGGCGGCCTCGATCTCGGCGCGGGTGACCCCGAGCAGGAACAGCACCGTGTCCAGATAGGGGTAGCTCAGCGAGGCGTCGGCCACCTCACGCAGCGCCGGCTTGGCGTTGAACGCCACACCCAGGCCCGCCGTGGACAGCATGTCGATGTCATTGGCGCCGTCCCCGACCGCCACGGTCTGCTCCAGCGGCACTCCGGCCTGGGCGGCGAACTCCCGCAACGAGTCGGCCTTGCCGGCGCGGTCGACCACCGGACCGATCACCCGGCCGGTGAGTTTCCCGTCGACGATCTCCAGCTCGTTGGCCGCCACGAAGTCCAGCTGCAGCTCGGCCGCCAGCGGCTCGATCACTTGCCGGAAGCCGCCGGACACCACCCCGCATTTGAAACCGAGGCGGCGCAGCGTGCGCACTGTGGTGCGGGCACCGGGCGTCAGCTCGATCTGTGCGGCTACCTCGTCGACGACCCTGGCGGGCAGTCCGGCCAGCGTGGACACCCGATGGTGCAGCGATTCGGCGAAGTCGAGCTCGCCACGCATCGCGGCCTCGGTGATCGCGGCGACCGCGTCCCCGGCGCCGGCCCGATCGGCGAGCATCTCGATGACCTCGCCCTGAATCAGGGTGGAGTCGACGTCGAACACGATCAGGCGCTTGGTCCGGCGCGACAGGCTGGCATCTTGGAACGCCACATCAACCTGTTGCTCCGCGGCGACCTTGCTCAGCGCGGACTGCAATCGGCCCGCGGCGCCTTCGGGCACCGAGATCCGCAGTTCCAGCCCGGTCACCGGGTAATCGGAAACGCCGCGGATCATGTCGATGTTGGCGTCGATCTCGGCGATCTCGTGAGCCAGTGCTCCCAGTGCCGTGGCGGCCACCGGTCGTCCCAGAACTACGATCCGGTGGGTGGAGGGCGCCGCGATGATCGGCGCGTCGTCGCTGCGTTCGATCGTGACGTCAAGCCCCACACCGCGAATCGCCGTGGTGACCTGGTCGGCGAACGCCGGTCCGTCAGCCAGCTCCGATTCTGCCGATACCAGCACGCCCAGCGTGAGGCGACCGCGAACCACAACCTGTTCGACGTTGAGCAACTCCACCTGGTAGCGCGACAGCACCTCGAAGAGGGCCGACGTCACACCGGGCTGATCGACTCCGGTGACGGCGATCAGCACCGGCACCTTGGGTGCGCTCACCCGTGGCGGGCGCCCGGCTCGACCGGGCGCCGCCTCTCCCTCAGCGGGCTCATCAAGCGTTTGCGGGTTCGTACAGCTCGTCACCGGGGTGACGGCCGACGTGCGCCTCAGCCCGCAACCGGTCGATCATGTGCGGGTAGTGCAGCTCGAAAGCCGGACGCTCCGAACGGATCCGGGGCAGTTCGGTGAAGTTGTGCCGCGGCGGCGGGCAGCTGGTCGCCCACTCCAGGGAGTTGCCGTAGCCCCACGGGTCGTCGACGGTGACGACCTCGCCGTAACGCCAGCTCTTGAAGACGTTCCAGGTGAAGGCGATCATCGACGAGCCCAGGATGAAGGCACCGACGGTCGACACGATGTTGAACGCGGTGAACCCGTCCGTGGGCAGGTAGTCGGCGTAACGACGCGGCATACCCATGTTGCCCAGCCAGTGCTGGATCAGGAACGTGGTGTGGAACCCGATGAAGGTCAACCAGAAGTGCAGCTTCCCGAGCCGCTCGTCGAGCAGCCGGCCGGTCATCTTCGGGAACCAGAAGTAGATCCCGGAGAACGTCGCGAACACGATGGTGCCGAACAGCACGTAGTGGAAGTGCGCGATCAAGAAGTAGCTGTCGCTGACGTGGAAGTCCAGCGGCGGGCTGGCCAGCATCACGCCGGTCAGACCACCGGCCATGAAGGTGACGATGAAGCCGATCGCAAACAGCATCGGGGTCTCGAAGGTCAGCTGGCCCCGCCACATGGTGCCGATCCAGTTGAAGAACTTCAGACCGGTCGGGATGGCGATCATCAGGGTCAGCAACGAGAAGAACGGCAGCAGCACCGCACCGGTGGCGAACATGTGGTGCGCCCACACGGCGGTCGACAGCCCGGCGATGCTCAGCGTCGCGTACACCAGGGTGACGTAGCCGAAGATCGGCTTGCGGGAGAAGACCGGGAACACTTCGCTGACGATGCCGAAGAACGGCAGCGCAATGATGTACACCTCGGGGTGCCCGAAGAACCAGAACAGGTGCTGCCACAACAGCACCCCGCCATTGGCGGAGTCGTAGACGTGCCCGCCCAGGTGACGGTCCACGGCGAGGCCGAACAGCGCCGCGGTCAGCAGCGGGAAGACGATCAGCACCAGGATCGAGGTGACCAGGATGTTCCAGGTGAAGATCGGCAGCCGGAACATGGTCATGCCGGGGGCACGCATGCAGGCCACCGTGGTGATCATGTTCACCGCGCCGAGGATGGTGCCCAAACCACCGACGGCCAGGCCCATGATCCACAGGTCGCCGCCGGCACCCGGGGAGTGCACCGCGTCGCTCAGCGGGGTGTAGGCGGTCCAGCCGAAGTCGGCGGCGCCACCGGGGGTGATGAAGCCGGCCAGCGCGATGGTCGCGCCGAACAGGAACAGCCAGAACGAGAACGCATTCAGACGCGGGAACGCCACGTCCGGGGCGCCGATCTGCAGCGGCAGCACCAGGTTGGAGAACCCGAACACGATCGGGGTGGCGTAGAAGAGCAGCATTACGGTGCCGTGCATGGTGAACAGCTGGTTGAACTGCTCGTTGGACAAGAACTGCAGGCCCGGCACCGCCAGCTCAGTACGCATCAGCAATGCGAGGAGGCCACCGATGAAGAAGAAGGCCATACAGGCGACGCAGTACATGATGCCGATAAGCTTGTGATCGGTGGTGGTGATCATCTTGTACAGCAGGCTGCCCTTGGGGCCCATCAACGCAGGGAAGGGCCGACTGGCCTCGAGTTCTGCGCGTGGGGGTGCTTCGGCGGTCAAGATTCCTCCAAACATGGGCATCCCGGGAAACTTGGTCGAATCCTAACCCCGAGCGTCACCCCGTCGGTATAGGCCTCCTACAAACTGTCGTATTCGTCTCCTCGAGGGATGCTCCGCCGTGGGTGTTAACGTCACGGCGTGACCAGGGTGGACCGGCGGGCGGCGTCCGCAGTAGCGCTTGCCGTGACCTTGCTCACGACGGCCGGATGCGCGGGCGATGGCGCAGAAACCGCCCCGACCTCGATCTCCACCACGACGACGATGGTCGCCGGAGCCGGCGTGCTCGGCAATGATCGTCGCCCCGACGAGTCCTGCGCGGCCGAACCGGCACACCCGGATCCCGGGCCCGCCATGCGCTGGGCCCACAACGCACCCGAGGTGGAGCCGGCGAGCGTGGAAGTTCCCGAGCAGGCCGAGCGCATCGTGGTGCTCTCCGGCGATCAGCTAGACACACTGTGCGCCCTGGGCCTGCAGTCCCGCGTGGTCGGCGCCGCCCTACCGGACGGCGCGGACAAGCACCCGTCCTACTTGGGCGCGGTGCTGCACGACGTCGCGGCGGTGGGCTCGGCCAGCAAGCCCGACACCGGCGCCATCGCCGAGCTGCATCCGGATCTGATCTTGGGTGCGCAGGGCCTGACGCCCGGGTATGCGGAGCTGGCCGCGATCGCCCCCACCGTGTTCACCGGGGCGCCGGGCGCGGCGTGGGAGGACAACGTGCGCGGCGTCGGTGCCGCGACCGCACGCACCGGTGCCGCCGACGAGGTACTCGAGAAGTTCACCGCGTACGCGGCCGGAACGCGCGAGGTCAGCGACGCACCCCATTTCCAGGTGTCGGTGGTGGAGTTCACCGACGACAGCGTGCGGGTGTACGGGGCGTCCGGCTTCGCCGCCAGCGTGCTCAAGGCCGTCGGAGTGGACCGTCCACCGCTGCAGCGGTTCACCGATCGGCCCTACATCGAGATCCCAGCTAATGATGCCGACCTGGCCGGCCGGGCGGATTTCTCGGCGGCCGACGGCGACATCGTCTACGTGTCCTTCTCCTCGCCGGCGGTGAAGGCGCGGGCAGCCACCGTGTTCGACAGCGTCGCCTGGCGCCGGCTTGCGGCCAACCGCGACAGCCGGGTTTTCGTCGTCAACAACGAGGTGTGGCAGACCGGGCAGGGACCGGTCGCCGCGCGCGGCGTGGCCGGAGACCTGCGCTGGGTGAACGCGCCCATCAACTGAGCCGGGACCACTGCTCCCGGCACTGGCGGTGACCGATCTCACGCCCTCTGGACAGGCTTTTCAGCAAATAACTTTGCTAAGCTATGTTTTTACGTGTCGATGCATATCTGAAGAGGAATTTCCGCTATGAGCACCGTTTCCGCCTATGCCGCCACGTCGGCAACCGACCCGCTGACCAGGACCACCATCACCCGCCGCGACCCCGGCCCGCACGACGTGGCGTTCGACATTCATTTCGCCGGCATCTGCCACTCCGACATCCACACCGTCAAAGCCGAGTGGGGCGCTCCGCAGTACCCCCTGGTTCCCGGCCACGAGATCGCCGGCGTAGTGACGGCGGTCGGATCTGAGGTCACCAAGTACAAGGTGGGCGACCGCGTCGGCGTGGGTTGTTTCGTCGACTCCTGCCGCGAATGCCCCAACTGCCAGGCCGGTGTCGAGCAGTACTGCACCGGCGGCGGCATGATCGGCACCTATGCCGGCGTCGGGCGTGACGGGCAGCCCACCCAGGGCGGCTACAGCGGCGCGATCGTCGTCGACGAGGACTACGTGTTGAGCATCCCCGACGAGATACCCCTGGACGCCGCCGCTCCGCTACTCTGCGCCGGCGTGACCACCTATTCCCCGCTGCGGCACTGGAATGTCGTCCCCGGCAAGCGGATTGCGGTCATCGGCCTCGGCGGCCTGGGACACATGGCCGTCAAGCTCGGGGTGGCGATGGGCGCCGAGGTGACGGTGCTGTCGCAGTCGCTGAAGAAGATGGAGGATGGCCTGCGACTGGGGGCCGAGCACTACCACGCCACCAGTGATCGACAGACGTTCAAGGATCTGCGCGGCAAGTTCGACGTCATCTTGAACACCGTCTCGGCCAGCCTGGACCTGGGCGCGTATCTGAACCTGCTCACCCTGGACGGCACGCTGGTCGAGTTGGGCATGCCCGAGCACGCCCTGACGGTGCCGCCGAGCCCGCTGGTCAGGATGCGACGCAGCGTGACCGGCTCGTTGATCGGCGGGATCGCCGAGACCCAGGAGATGCTGAACTTCTGCGCCGAGCATGGCGTGCGTCCCGAGATCGAGGTCATCGAGCCGGACTACATCAACACCGCTTACGAGCGCGTGCTGGCCTCTGACGTGCGCTACCGCTTCGTCATCGACACCGAGTCGTTGCGGCAGCCCTAAGGGCTGCTCAGACGTAGCGGTTGCGCCCGGCCAGGGCGCCCGCCAGTGTCTGCACCAGGTAGACGCCGAGCATCATGAGCCACGGCACGGTCCATCCACCACTGACCTGGTGCAAGAGACCGAACATGAACGGGCCGACGCCGGCGAGCAGGTAGCCGAAGCCTTGGGCCATCCCCGACAGGCTTGCGGTGTCCTGCGCGTCGCGGGCTCGCAGCGCAATCACTGTGAGCGCCAACGAAAACACGCTCATCCCGAGGCCCACCAGCACGCTCCACAGCAGCGGTGCGGCCGCGGGCGCGATCAGCAGGCCGAGTATTCCGGCCATGCCGAGCACTCCCAGTCCGACGATCCATCCGCTTTGACTGTCGCGACGGGCAGCAAGCGGGGAAACGATCAGGCTGATCGGCACCGCGATCAGCGAGATCAGGCCGAGCAGGAGGCCCGCGCGCGTTTCGCTTGTTCCGTTCTCGATAAGCACCTCGGGCAACCAGCCCATCACCACGTAGGCGAGAAACGACTGGGTGCCGAAGAACAGGGTCACGGTCCAGGCCAGCTTGCTGCGCAACAGCGACCGGCCTTTCGTCGTCGCCGCGGGTGCGGCGGCGCCCGGCCGGTCGAATCCCCGCGCCCCCACCACCCAGGCCGCCAGGGCCAACAACGCCAGCGCACTCCAAGCACCCAATGCCGAGCGCCAGCCGCCCAGCGCGTCGTCGAGCACCGGGGTGACCGCGGAGCCCAACGCCCCTCCCCCTTGCAGTGCCGCGGTGTAGATCCCGGTCATCAGCCCGACCTGCGCCGGAAAGGATCCTCGGATGATCACCGGGATCAGCACGTTAATCAACGCGATTCCGGCGGTCGCCACCAGCGTTCCGCCGAGCACCACGAGCGGCCCGTCGCAGACCCGGATCAACAGTCCGGCAACGAGTATCAGTAGTGCCGCCGAAACCGTGCGCCCCAGCCCGATCCGCCGCGACAACCACGGCGCGGCCAGCCCCGCCGCGGCGAAGCACAGACCGGGCAATGTGGTCAGGATGCCGGCCCAGGTGTCCGAGGCGCCCAACGCGCCCCGCATCTCCGGGAGCAGCGGCCCCACACTGGTGATCGCAGGGCGCAGGTTCAGCGCGGTCAAGACCACCGCAACGGTCAGCAGTGCACCGCCGGCCGCCATCGTCGCCGGCCGAAATTCGGCGGCGCCCTCAAGCTCCAGTTCGAGATCGTGCTCGTACTGGCCGAGCGTCTTGTTGCAGGCGGTGCGGGTCACCTAAAGTAGGATCGCATACATCCTATGATTGGATGAAGGGAGGATGCTGTGCCGTTGGTCACCACCCGCCGCACCGGCTTGGTAGATCAGGTGATTGCGCAGCTTCGCGCCTCCGTGACCGGTGGGGAATGGCCGGTCGATACGCGAATCCCCACCGAGTCAGAGCTCGCCGACGCGCTGGGTGTCGGCCGCAACACCGTGCGTGAGGCGGTCCGGGCGCTGGCCCACGGCGGCATCCTGGAGGTCCGCCAGGGCGACGGGACCTACGTGCGCGCCACCAGCGAGGTGTCCGGCGCGGTGCGCAGGCTGTGCGGCCCGCAGCTGCGCGACGTGCTCCAGGTGCGGCGTTGCCTGGAGGTGGAAGGGGCGCGTCTGGCGGCCGCCGCCCGCACCGACGAGGATCTGGCCGAGCTGCGCGCACTGTTGGATCGCCGCGACGGCCACCAGCAGCACAGCCGGCACGAAGAGTTCGTCCGGGCCGACACCGATTTCCACCTCGCCGTGGTCCGCTGCTCGCACAATCCGGTATTGACCGAGCTGTACTACGGGCTCACCGAGGTGCTTATGGCCAGTGTGGCCACCACCAGCGCGAAACCGGTGCAGGCGGACCAGATTCGGCACCGTGGCCTGGTGGACGCGATCGCGGCGGCCGACGTCGAGGCGGCCGGGCGTGAGGCGGGCGGATTCCTCGACGAGCTGCTGGAACAGTTACCGCCCTGCTGAGGCGCTCAGTCGCGCCGAAGCCCCAACACTCGCAGCAGTTCCGGCCGCCGCAAGATGAGCGCGATCCACACCAGCACGCCGACATACACGCCGGACAATACGAACCCGGCCAGCGGCTTGTCCGCGTGCAGGTTGATCGTCACCGCCCCGCCCAGGTATGCGGTCAGGCCCAGCGCACCCAGCACGGCGGTGCGCGGAATCAGGAAGACGACGAGGCATGCCAGCAGCACCCAGCCGATCACCGCGGTCTTGTCAGGAGAAAAGCCGAGCGCCTCGGTGCCCTCCCGGGCAAACGACACACCCAAAATCTTCGGGATGGCATCGAACGCGAAGAACAGCCCCAGCACGGCGGTGATCACGGCGCCGGTGATCCACGCCCGAGAACGGCGCGGGGCGGTGGGATCGGCGGTTGTCGTCATCGGTGTCTCCCTCAACTCGACGGTGGTTGTGCAGCGATCGGTTCCTTCGCGCGCAGAAATACCGCGGTGTAGCAGAACAGGATCACCGCGGTGGCCACCAGCAGCAGCAATCCCACCGCATAGCTGTTGCGCACCGGATCGTAGGTAGCCCCCATCACCAACGGCGGAAAGTAGCCACCCAGTCCACCGACCGCGGCGACGATCCCGGTGACCGAACCGACCGAACCGGCCGGGGCGCGGTGGGACACCCAGGCGAACACCCCGCCGGTTCCGATGCCGAGCGCGACGGCAAGCGGCAGAAACGTCAGGCCCGACCAGATGTCGGCCGGCGGTTTGAACACCGAGATCAGCGTCTGCACCGCGATACCGGCCAGCGAGGCCAAGACGACGTACTTGGGCGCGATGTGGTCGGCCAGCGTTCCGCCGAGCAGCCGGGCCAGCACTGCCGCCAGGGCGAACGCCGCGGTGCGCTCCCCCGCACCAACCGCGGAAAAGCCGTAGACCGTCTTGATGTAGATGGGCAGGTAGCTGCAGAAGACCACAAAGCCGCCGAAGACCAGCCCGTACAGCAGCGACATCTCCCACGTCACCCGTAACCGCGCGGCGGCCTTGAGCTTGGGCAGCACCGGGGTCGTGTTGGGCACGAAGCGTGGGCCGTTATGCATCAACACCACACACAGCAGCGCCGAAATCGCCAGGGCCACCGCGACTATGAGATGGGTGGTGAACAGCCCAAACCACTTCACGAACCGCGGGGTGAAAAACGCCGAGACCGCGGTACCTATCATGCCCATGCCAAACACTCCGGTGGCGAAGCCGCGGCGCTGCGGGCTAAACCAGTTGTTGGCGAACGGGATTCCGATCGCAAAGACGGTGCCGGCCACGCCGAGGAAGAACCCCGCCACCAGCATCAGCGGATAGGAGCCGATCTTTGCCGCGTAACCGACCGCCAGCACCGGGGCTATCGAGGCCAGCGAGACCCCGATGAACATCGTGCGACCCCCGAAGCGGTCGGTCATCAGTCCGGTGGCGATTCGGCCCAGCGCTCCGACCAGGATCGGGGTGGCCACCATCAGCGCTTGGGCCGTGGTGCTCAACTTCATCGCGGCGGTGTACTGCGTCGACAGCGGACCGATCAGGGTCCACGCCCAGAAGCAGATCACCGAGACCCAGGTGGCCAGCAGCAGATTGACGAACTGCTGTGCCTTGGTTTCCGGGTTGGCAACAACCGTCATTCGGCTATGTAAACATGGTAAGGGCAACGGAGGGGGTAATCCGCCGAGAAATGTTGACGCTCAGCTTGTTTCAGCTGGTACGCGACCCTACTGCGGCACCCCTGGTTGACCGACGCTACCGGGAGACCCGTTCTGGTCACCTCCACTACCTGCGCTTCCACCGTAACCGCCGGGCCCGGCGTAACCGCCAGAGCCACCGTTGCCAGCGGGCGCCGTAGAGCCCACTGCCCCGATCAGCCCACTCGCACCACCGACGCCAGCCGCACCCCCGGCACCTCCGACACCACCATTTCCGCCATCGCCGGCATCCCCCACCGGCGCCGCCGGCCGAAACCGCACAAGCCATCTCCGCCGAACCCGCCGTTGCCGCCTACTGCGTCGGCCAACGAGCCACCGCTGATTCCGTCAGCGCCGTCGCCGATCAGGTCTTGCCCGAACAGCAACTGCGGCAACGGGTTGATCAGGTTATCGTCGACCCAAGCCCCGAACTCGCTGTCGATCCAGTTCTGTTGCAACGCATGGATGGGCATGTAGATCAACGAGTTGTACAGATCCGCAATGACATCCGGGTTCCACTCCGGCCCCGGCGTAGCCGGAGTAGCGGGGTCGCCGGTCGGCCATAACGACGCCTCAGCCGACCCCAGCATGTCGGAAAACCAATCGGCAAGAATCGACCAGACTGGGGATGAATCGGTGATCCAACGCGCCGCACTGGCCATGCCATCTGTACTGCAAGAAGACTTCGCCGACCAAGCAGTAGAGCTACTCCGTCAATACCAGCAGGAGTACACGGGCTGGCATTTCGAGACGCTCGGCCATCCGTGGAACGATCCGGCGACGGTCAACAAGGTGACAGCCGCTGACCTGCTGACACTGAACACCCTTCCTGTCCAGGGATCTGCATGGGCATCCATCGAGATCCTTGGCGCCGGCCTTGCCGAAGAGTTCACCGATCTTCTCGAGCAGATCAGCCCCGATCTCGACTTGGTGGACGCAACCGACGCCGACCTTGGACAAGGCTCACCCGCAGATCGTTTGTGGAAGTTATGCCGTCCCGATGGCGCCCGCTGGAAGCACTTCGGGCCAGTGACGACGAGCAAGCTGCTAGCTCGCAAGCGGCCCCGATTGCTGCCGATCTACGATTCGGTGGTAGGCGCTCAATACTGCCTCAAAGGTGCACGCGGACTGTGGTTCGGCATGCGCGAAGCGCTCCTTGCCGATAACCGGCGACTGCATAACCACGCGGTCAAACTTCACCGCGCTGCGGACCTACCCGAAACCGTCACGCCCCTACGCGTTATCGACATCGTCGTGTGGATGCACGGTTCGCGACCCGGCCGGACTAGAACTCCCAGTCCTCGTCCTCGGTGACGACGGCCTTGCCGATGACGTACGACGATCCGGAACCGGAGAAGAAGTCGTGGTTCTCGTCGGCGTTGGGCGACAGCGCCGACAGGATCGCCGGGTTCACGTCGGTCTCCTCGCGCGGGAACAGCGCCTCGTAGCCGAGGTTCATCAACGCCTTGTTGGCGTTGTAGCGCAGGAACTTCTTCACGTCCTCGGTCAGGCCGACATCGTCGTACAGATCCTGGGTGTACTCGACCTCGTTCTCGTAGAGCTCATAGAGCAGGTCGTAGGTGTACTCCTTGAGCTCACCCTGCTTGGCCTCGTCCACCAGGGCCAGTCCGCGCTGGTATTTGTAGCCGATGTAGTAGCCGTGCACCGCCTCGTCGCGGATGATCAGCCGGATCATGTCGGCGGTGTTGGTCAGCTTGGCCCGGCTCGACCAGTACATCGGCAGGTAAAAGCCGGAGTAGAACAGGAAGCTCTCCAGCAGCGTGGAGGCCACCTTGCGCTTGAGTGGCTCGTCACCCCGGTAGTACTGCATGACGATCTCGGCCTTGCGCTGCAGGTTGGGGTTCTCCTCCGACCAGCGGAACGCGTCGTCGATCTCGCTGGTCGAACACAGCGTGGAGAAGATCTGACTGTAGCTCTTGGCGTGCACCGACTCCATGAACGCGATGTTGGTGTAGACCGCCTGCTCGTGCGGGGTCAGCGAGTCGGGAATCAGACTGACTGCCCCGACCGTGCCCTGGATGGTGTCCAGCAACGTCAAACCGGTGAACACCCGCATCGTGAGCTGCTTCTCGTGATCGGTCAGGGTCCCCCACGACGGCAGGTCGTTGGAGACCGGCACCTTCTCCGGCAGCCAGAAATTGCCGGTCAGACGGTCCCAGACCTCGGCGTCCTTGTCGTCTTGCACCCGGTTCCAGTTGATCGCCGAAGTACGGTCGATCAGCTTCACATTTTCGGACACCAGAACCCCATTTCACCCGCCGAAATCCAGGTCTCCAACACTACCCCTGGGGGGCGACAACAGGCCCCAACACAATTTCTTGTGTTGGCGTGTCGTTCCTGCGATCAGCGGACGGCGATCCTTCAGCACCCTGGCCTCGCCTGAGATTATCTTCCACTTGGCCTGAAATTTCTCCCGCGTCGGCGATACGCTCAACCCTCACCATCACTGTCGAGGCGGTCCCGTAGTTGATCACTGTGCGTCGCATCCAAACGGCACTCGCCGCGGCCATCCTGGCTGTCTCAACCCTGACCGCCGCCGCCAGCGTGCCTACGGCCAATCCCGGCGCCGCGCCGCCGATCGCGGCGCCGCAGGTGATCCACCTCGAGACGATCACCCTCGTCAACGCCGAGAACAGCGATGTCACCACCCAGGTTTTCGGGGTGGCCGACTCCGACCTGTACAACCTGAGCCAAGCCGACCTCGTCGCCCAACTCGGCGAGATCCGCGACCTCGGGGTCACTGATCTGCGCCTGGCCGTGCCGTGGCTCTACATCCAGCCCACGGCCACCAGCTATGACTGGGCCCAGATGGACAACGTGATCAACACGGCGCATTCGATGGGCTTCACGATCACCGGCGCCATCTCCGGCAACCCCGCCTGGGACGGCCCCCTCATCTCGGGCGCACCCGACCCGACCGCGTATGCGAATTTCGCCGCCGAGGTCGCCGAACGCTACGGCAGCGAGATCTCGGCCTACGAGATCTGGAACGAGCCCAACGGGGTGATCTTCTATTCCCCGGTCAGCGCCGAAACCTACACCGCCGTGCTGCAGGCGGCCTACACCGCGATCAAAGCGGTCGACCCCGACGCCACCGTGCTGGCGGGAGCGTTGGGCGCCACCACCACCATCGCCGGACTCAGCGTCAGTCCCCAAGAGTTCCTGGAGCAGATGTACGCCAGCGGAGCCCACGGCTATTTCGATGCGGTGAGCTACCACCCCTATGACTACACGCTGCCGTTCTCCGCGGGCCTGGGCGTGACCAACTCACCTCTGGAGCAGGTCCAGGCACTGAATGCGATCATGGCCGCCAACGGTGACGGCGACCTGAAAATCTGGGCCACCGAGTACGGCAACGCCACCACCCCGGTGTTCGGTGTCAGCGAGACCGTACAGGCTAATTTCCTCGAAGACTTCCTGGTCGCCTGGTCCAAGCTCCCGTTCGCCGGGCCGGCGTTCGTCTACAGCGCGCAGGACTTGGCGACCGGGGTGCTCAACCACGAGGCCAACTTCGGGCTGTTCACCGACGACGGCACGCCGAAGCTGGCTGCTGAGGTGCTGGCCAACCTGATCGCCGCGAACGCCAATGGCACCCTGCCGGACTACACCGCCCCCCTGTTGCCCGATGCGGAGGTGGTCTATCTCCAGCTGGCCACGATGGTCGCGGGCGTGATCAATCAGGGGCTGATCGTCCCCAACGCCATCGTCGCGGCGATCTACCAAGTGCTGCCCGAGCCCTTGCAGCAGGCGTTCACCGCGCTGTCCGACTTCATCACGGCGACCACGACCGAATTCCTGGCGGCCACCAAACCCCTGGTCGTGGACACCATCAGCGCGTTGCTCGACCTAGGGCTCTAACGACCCCAGCCTGGTGGCCGCGGCCAGTGGAAGACCGATCCCGTCCCGTGTCGGGCCCGTCCGCAACGGCTGACGACAGCGAACCCAAGTCGTGAACGATCAGGCAACCGGTCGACGCCGGACCGCCTGATGGATCGGCTGGTTCGGGTCCATAGCGATGCCGAGATTCTCGGCGGTGCCACCGACGACGCTGATCATGATCGTCGTCAGATAGTCCACGAAGGTGTCGCGAGGCATGCGCCGCGGGCTGTCCAACTCCGGCCCCAGCCACCAATCCGTGGCCGAGGTCGCGCTGCCGAAAGCCGCGAACGCCGCCAGATCCAGCGCCCCGCGGTTGAGGTCCAAATCCTGCAGTTCGTTGTTGATCATCTCGGCCATTGCCAGGGTGATGGTCCGGCCCTCGTTGAGTGCCCGCATCCTCGACTCGGCCTGCGCCCGCGCCCGCCCCTGGATGAAGAACCGCAGCACATTGGGGTGCGCGTCGACCAGGGCGACGTACTCTTCGACGCTGCGCTGGACGATGTCGCGCAGCGAGTTGGTGGCCACATCGATGGAGGCGAAGATCGCCGTCCACAGGTCGTCGCGCAGCCGAGCCCCGACCGCCTCGAACAGGTCGTCCTTGTCGGCAAAATGCCGGTAGATCTTGGGCTTGGCGGTGCCGGCCTCCTCGGCGATCTCGCGCACGCTCACTTCAGGGCCGAGCCGGTCGATGGACCGGAAGGCGGCGTCGACGATCTCGCGGCGAACCTTCTTGCGGTGTTCGCGCCAACGCTCGCTGCGCGCGTCGACCTTCTGCCCACCGTTTTCGGTCGGCTTGGGTCTCGTCGTTCCGCGCACGTCAAGCACCTTACAGCGTTGCCGTCGCTGACCTGGGCAGACCGGCCGTCGGCTACCATCGCCGCTGTGGTGCAGCGATTCGACCTTGCAGTTGTCGGCGGAGGTCCAGCAGGGTCAGCGGCCGCCTGGCAGGCCAGGCAGGCCGGCGCGAGCGTCGTGATCTTGGACAAGGCGGATTTCCCGCGGGACAAGCCCTGCGGTGACGGACTGACCGCGCGCGCGGTCAGCTACCTGCAGAAAATGGGCCTGGCCGAGCAGATGGACAAGTTCCACCGGGTCAACCGGGTGAAGGTGTTCAGCCCGAGCGAGTGGGAGCTGTCGTTTCCGCGTCGGCCCGGCATGCCCGACCACGGCTACGTCGCACGCCGCCCGGAGCTGGACACATTGCTGCTCAAGCACGCCGAATCCGCTGGAGCCGAGGTCCGGCAGTCCGCCGAGGCCGCCGGCCCGGTGCTCGACGACACCGGCCGGGTGACCGGGGTGCTGCTCAAGGGTGGTGAGAAGGTGCTGGCGGACGCGGTGATCGCCGCCGATGGCGCCTACTCGCCGATCAAGCGGGCGCTGAAGCTCGACTCGGACTACAACGGCTACTCCGCGATCGCGATCCGCGCCGAAATGCCCGCCGTCCGGCCCGACGTCGACTCCCTCGACATCTACATGAAGCTGGTCTTTCAGGGCGACCAGCTGCCCGGCTACGGGTGGGTGTTCCCGCTGGGTGACGGCCGGGTCAACATCGGCTTGGGCTATGTCAACAGCTACAAGAACTGGCAGGCCATCAACGCCACGCACTTCCTCGGCGACTTTCTTCAGACGCTGCCCCGGGAGTGGGAGCTGCCGTCGATCACCGAACTCAAGCAGTCAAAGACCGTGCGTGCCTGGCGCCTGCCGATGGGTTTCACCGCGTGGCCGCCGTGGCGACCCGGGGTGCTGTTCGCCGGGGACTCCCTCGGTGCGGGCAGGCCGACCTCGGGTGCCGGGATCTCCAAGGCGTTGGAGTCAGGGCTAGCCGCCGGTGAGTGCGCGGTGGCGGCAATGACCAATGGCGGGCCCGACGATTTCACCAACTACGCGCAGCGCATGGAAGCGGCCTGGGGCCGGGAGTACAAGCGCGGCCGGTTCTTTCACAAGCTGGCCGGTAAGCCGGCGCTGGCCAACGCCGGCCTCAGGCTGCTCGAAAACGCGCGATTCCGCGATCTGATGCTCGCCCGGTTGTACAAGGGACAAGAGGGGCCGGCGCACACGCACTGAGGCCGCCTCGCCCCCGACCGAGTGTGAATCTCACGACGCGCCACGCCGGTGTGGCGTCGCCAGATTCCCAGTCGCGGGTAGTGCGTCGGCGCCTCAGCCTCGGCCGCGCCCAGCCCGGCCCGGCTTGCGCGCGGTCTTGCCCGCAGCCGCTCGGGCCGCCTGCTTGGCAAGGGTCTTCTCCCGTGCGCTGCGTTTCAGTGCCGGCTGAGACTGTCCCCGCGACGAACCGGGTTTGCGGCCGCGCACAATGCCGACGAACTCTTCGACCAGCGCCGTCTGCGGTCCTTCGGCGAAGGCGAGCGACACCGGGCAGGTAGGCGCATCGCTGATCGGACGGTAG
>Ga0153954_1000294_pt1 | contig 42803 bp, 44 predicted proteins | sample TSFL038MetaG_FD_102277 | JGI IMG/M metagenome (GOLD analysis project Ga0153954, IMG submission 102277) | Attine ant fungus gardens microbial communities from Florida, USA - TSFL038 MetaG | ecosystem: Host-associated > Fungi > Mycelium > Unclassified | place: USA: Florida, Wekiwa Springs State...
GACAGACTGCATGAATATGGCACGCCGTTTTTCATCGAAGCCAAGCTGCCGGTCGCGAGTGCGAAGGTCGCTTCACCTTTCGGCCGCCTGATGATTGCGCAGGATACCGGATCGGCGATCGTCGGGCTGGCGCGCGCCGATCTTTACTGGGGTGCGGGAGACGAGGCAGGCCGCATCGCCGGCCGCATTCGCCACCCGGGTCGCTTTGTGATGCTGCTTCCACGTGAGCTCGACCTTGTCGCGGCCGGCAGGGAGATGCCGTTACCGGTGCCGAAGCCGAAGATCGCAGAGATCGAAGTGAGGAAGCGAGACGGCAAAGGCAAGGCGGACGCCCCGAAAGCGAGCGTGATAACGGCCGCCGAGCATCTGCCGCCGTCGGGACCGAAGTCGAACGTTGCCGAGATCGAATCCGGCAAACAGAGTGGCCGAAAACAAGGTGGTCGACGGAAGCTGGATTCCATCGGCGCAAGCGTGATCACAGACGGCAGGCAAATGCAGGGGGCCCTCCCGAAGCAGAAGAGTTCCCGGATCGAGGCCCCGAAACAGGACGGCAAGCGGAAGACGGATTCGCTCAGTGCCGGTGGGATCGCGGCTATGAGACAGAAACCCGCGCCGGAGCTGAAACGAAAGCCCCTTGACGTCGAAGTCACGAAGCAGGAGCGCAAAAGCAAAGCGGATTCCGCCAACGTCCGAGAGGATGGACGTGTGGCGGCACGGTCGGGCCGGCAAGCCGCCTCGATGCGAAGGAATTTCCGCTCCGGGCCATCGTTGTACTAGCACTACTGCGTCACGGCCCAGACGGCGTACGTGACCGCTCGTAGCCCGGATGAAGCCACCGGGTCCGCGCGAAGCGCGGCCCGATGACAGGCTCCGCGCAATCCGGGGTTCGCCGCGTGCGGCGAGTGGAGTGCTCCCCAAAAGTGAGACACGGAAAATAAGGGACAGTTCTCTATCGGAGAACGGATGTCCAAGAAACCGCGTGGTTCCGGAAGAGGACAGCGAGGTCAATCCGCTCGGTATCAAGGGGCTGGGCGAGCTGGCCAATGTCGGGACCGCGGCCGCCATTTCGAATGCCGTCTACAACGCCACCGGCAAGCGTGTTCGGCGGCTGCCCATTCGGATCGATGATATGTTGATCTGATGTCGCTGCGGCGAGGAGGGACTTCTGCGTGTGCCTTCGCCGGATACGGTGGTCAGGCACAACCGACGTGATCCAGCTGTCATCTGCTGGATATCAGGCGCAGCCGATGCCTGGCGGCATTGTCACGGTGCCTTCCTCGTTGCCTTGGCTCGCATTCTTCCGAGTGCACGAGTGCGAGCCGTGGCCCGAGTCGCGGCGTAGCTTCAAATATCGTCACGTCCATGCTCGTTCGGTTCGCGCTGGCGAGATCTCGGCGTTCCTCATGAAGTGCGCGGTTTGTCGGCGTCGACGTGTCTCGTTCCATGTCTACCAATCCCGACCAAGGAAAAGTTTCGATGTCCTCCCTTGTTTTTAACGGTCCTGGGCGACTTACGTTCCTGTTTTGAGGATCCGCGAGCAGGTTGATGGCAACGGATGCGCGGACGGCGGGGTGAGATCAGGGACAAAGCCTGTGGACATCCAAATCCGTATAGACGAGAAGCAGTACGTGCATCCACAGAGAACCACGATCGACTTGGCCCCCCCCCATGCCGTTCTCCGACCGCTTCGACGACGCTCTTGTCTATGCAGCGCGCTTGCATCGCGACCAGACCCGCAAAGGCTCGGGTATTCCATACGTCTCTCACCTCCTCGCGGTCTGCGCTCTCGTCATTGAGCACGGCGGCAGCGAGGACCAGGCGATCGCTGCTCTGCTTCATGACGCAGCCGAGGACCAGGGCGGTGGGGCGAGGCTGAACGATATTCGCGCGCGCTACGGCGCAGCGGTGGCCGATATCGTCGCCGACTGCACCGATGCATGGACGGAGCCGAAGCCGCCGTGGCGTCCGCGGAAGGAGGCCTATCTCGCCGCACTCGCGTCCAAGCCTGCCGCCTCGCTGCTCGTGTCGCTCGCCGACAAGACGCACAACGCCTGCGCCATCCTTGCCGATCATCGCGCCTTGGGCGACGCGCTCTGGGATCGGTTCACCGGCGGCAGAGACGGGACGATCTGGTACTATCGGTCGCTCAGCGCAGTTTTTGACCAAGCCATGCCGGGCGCGCTCGCCGAGCGACTTTCGCGGACGGTCCGTCAATTTCCGAGCGGCTGGTAGGCTAATCGCCCTTGCGACAAATTTGCGATCGACTACGTATAGAAGATAATTGTTGACCATGAAACGCGATTCATGCAATAGGGCGTAGCCTCCCCAAATTAGGCCTCAAACATCGGTCGCGCTGACGGCCCTCAGCAAAGCAAGCAACTCGCGTTTATGGCGTGAGGTTGGTTGCCCGCGAATGACACTCGTCGTTTGCCTGAACAACCCGCCTCGGCTCGTCGACGCTTTGCCTTACCAGCAGACAAACCAGTTCCCCAGCACCTGACACGGCCGCCGTCCTCAGTCGCGACTCGACGAGGCGACGGTCCGCTGTGCTCGAACCGCTTCGCGTGGGCTTCATGGGTTTCGATCAAAAAAGATACCAACGCGAATACTTTCAGAGATGGAACGCAGACCCGGAATTTCGAGCGAGACGTGCAGAGTACCAGCGGACCTATGTGGCAGCGAATCGGGACAAGCTCAACGAAATGAAGCGGCAGAGGTATGCGACCGATCCCGCGTATAGAGCCAAACTAATCGCCGCCACCCTCAAGAACGATCGCAGACTTCAGCTCAGGCGAAAGTACGGCATATCTCTAGAGGACTTCGATCGGCTTTTGGCAGAGCAACTTGGCGCTTGCGCAGTTTGCGGGCGCATTCCCAACGAGACCCTGTGCGTCGATCATTCTCACCGCACAGGCAAAGTGCGCGGGTTGCTCTGCCGTAGATGCAATGCCGGGCTTGGTTGCTATGACGATCAACCCGGATTCATGGGCAAGGCGGCGGCTTATCTGGAATATTGGGAACGCAGGCATGCGGAGAGCTGACGTGGCTTTTCGTCATGCGCCCCGGCCCTGCTTCGGCGGCTCGACCCGGAAGCCTTCGCCCGCCTCGAGCGTGATCCGGCCCTCTGCCGCCGCGGCCGCCCAGCGCGCCGTGGTGGCGAGCCCGCCGAACGAGAAGAAGTGCGGCTTGATCGCGCCGAGAGCGCCGCGGGCCTGGGCAAGCTCGCGCACCAGGGCGTCGGGGGTCGACAGCGCGAACAGTTGCCGCAGCAGGCCTGCCTGCCGCGCCAAGCCTTGCGCGGAGGCGCGCACGCCGCAGCGCTTGGCATAGCGCAGCAAGGTGGCGAGGCTGGTGGGGCCGGCAAGCCCGACGCGCACCTCCTGCTCGACGCCGAAGTCGCGCAGCCGTTTGACCCATTTCACGATCGTCGGTGCATCGAAGCAGAACTGCGTCACGATGTGGACCGAGAGCCCGGTCGCTTCGGCGGCGTTCATCTTGTGGGTGAGGGCGCGGTCGATATCCTGCTGCGCGATGCGCGGGTGTCCGTCGGGATAGCCCGCGATGCCGATCTCGGCGATGCCGTGACGACGCAGCGCGCCGCCGTCGATCACGTCGAGCGCGCTGCGGAATGGTCCGGCCGGGTGATCGCGGTCGCCCGCGATCACCAGCACACGGGTGACGCCGGCATCACCGCTCGCGCAAGCGAGGAACTCGTCGAGCGCCTGCGTGCTTGCAAAATTGCGTGCGGCGAGATGCGGCACCGGCTCGAGCCCGGCACGACGCAAGGCGATCGCCGCATCGAGGGTGTCTTGCACGGGCCTGGTCGGCACCGCACTCACGTAGACGCGCGTGCCCCTGGGGGCGATCGCGACGAGTGCGGCGACCTCCTCCGCGGAGGGACGCGTCGCTTCGAGCGAGAAGCCGGAGGTGAAATGCGCGATGACCTCGCAGGGGGAGGGCGGCGCGACGGATGCAAGCTTGGTTGCGGCGGCCGTAGTCATTGACGTTGGTCCTCATCCTCTGATCCCGCAGCCTGCAGCCCGCATGAAGCGCAGCGAAATGCGGGCCAGTCTTGCTGCGGTGAACGATTCCGGATTTCGCTGCGCGCCATCCGGGCTAGCAGCTACTCTCTGCGCCGCGAGATCACGTATGACTCGTCGTAGAACCAGAGCCCGCCGTGCTCGCGCAGCACGTCGCGCGTGGCGTTGAGATAGCGGCCGTCCGCGGCCGCCTCGGCGACCCGATGATCCTCGACCTGCGCCACGTAGATGGCGGCGTTCCAGGCCGCGAACAGGGTCGAGGTGCCGATCGACACGTCCGAGATCTCGCTCGGCAGCGTATGCATGTCGTAGCGGAACAGCGCGCGGTTATCGGCGTAGGCGTTGAAGTTGAGGTCGCGGCCGGCAGGGCCGAGCTCGTGCTTCACTGCCTTCATGATCTGGTGGCGGTCGTGGATGAACGGATTGTCGTCCGGCCACACCTTGCGGATGATCTCCATGCCGGGGTCGTTGCCGTGGGAGTGGATGGCGATCAGCCGACCGCCCGGTCCGAGCGCCTTGGCGAGCGGGGCGATCACGCGCTTGGCCTTGAAGTCGAGCGAGGCGCGCGCGCGATAGGGCTGCGAGGCCATCACGAGGTCGTAGTTCGCCATCGTGCCGCCGGGCCGCGGGATGATCGGATCGAGCAGGAACTTGTGGTCCTCGCGGTAGAGCACCAGCACCACGGGACGGTCGTAGACCGGGTTGCCGGTCTTGGGCGACACGCCGGCCTTCCAGTTCTGCGCCAGGAACGGCTCGAGGTCGGTGATCTGCTGCTCGAAGCGATGGGCCGAATCGCCGGTCAGCGTCACCTCGTGCCAGACCATGCTGGAAGCGGCGGAGAGCGATTTCACCGCCAGCCACGGAGCGTCGGCATAGGCGAGATTGGTGAGCACCAGCACCGTGCCGGGATGCTCGAGAAAGCGGTCGGACATCTTCTGCAAGGTGAGGCGCACGTCCTCGAGGCTGATTTCCTTGCCGACCACGTAGAACGGCGTGTGCGGAAAGCGGTCGTGCGCCGCGCGCATCACGCGCGTCAGCACCGTGCCGTCGCCGACGCCGGCATCGAAGATGCGCATCGCCGGCGGACGCGGATGGACGTTGGCGAGCTCGAGCCCCACGCGGTTGGCCACCACCCACTTTTCGCTGCAGGTGTTGACGAAGAGCAGGTACTTCTGCCGGTTGTCGAAGAAGCGGAAGTTGCGCTGCGGGTCGCCTTGCACGGCGGCCGGCGGCTCTTTCGGGAGCGTCGCACTGGGCAACGAGGCGCCGGGCGAGATGGCCGTGGGCGTCGCCGTGCCAGGCGCTGCGATCGATGATGTTGGAGGGGCGGGCACGGTCGGGGCGGCCGGCTGCGGCGCGCGCGTGCGTTCGATGATGGTCGGCCGCCCCCCGGCGGCGGCGCCTCTGTTGGTGTGCATGAAGGCCCGGATCCGATCGAGCGTTTCTGTGGTGATGCGGCCACCATTGCGCAGCCGTGCGGTGAGCTTGCCGTCGTTCACGGCACGCCGGCCGAAGGTCGATTCGGCAAGCCCGCTGTGGCGGCAGTAGTCGGAGATTTCTTGCAGCAGTTCTTGGGCGCTCATCGCCGCCTCGCTTGCGTGTTTCTCCCGTCCCGCGCCCCTTTTTTCACCCAAGGGCTTGTTGTCGGTCGCGCAGGAACGGCTCCAGCGAACCAAGGCCAAATGCGCGCGTCAACCACAAAGCATCCCACTCTGATGGTGGGCATGGATATGGGATTTGGCCCAATCCGAAATAGTGCTGATAATCTCAGATAATAGCAGCTTGCCATCCCGCAATGCGGGGGATTCGAAGCTTGGTGGGACGCTGCCCATCCGGCTCCTGCACCCGGTGGGCAGTGGTGCTTGCGGCGCGGCCGGTGCTATAACCCCAGGCCCTACCGGTCTCCGCCATGCCCCGCTTCGCCGCCAATCTCGCCTACCTCTTCACCGAGCGCCCGCTGATCGAGCGGTTTGCGGCGGCCGCCGCTGCCGGGTTCAAGGCAGTCGAGCTGCAGTTTCCCTATGATCATGCGCCGGCCGCGATAAAGGCCGAACTGGAGCGCCATGGACTCACGATGCTGGGGCTCAACACCGCGCCCGGCCAGCTCGCGTCGGGGGAGTTCGGCGTCGCCGCCATCCCGGGCCGCGAGCCGGAGTTCGCGGCCCTCTTCGCCCAAGCGCTCGACTACGTCGTCGCCGTCGGGGGCTGCCAGATCCACTGCCTCGCCGGCAAGGTGCCGCCCGAGCAGCGCCCGGCTGCCGAGAAGACCTTCGTCGCCAATCTCCAGCACGCGGCCGATCGGGCGGCGGCGCGGGGAATCACGCTGCTGATCGAGCCGATCAATCCGCGCGATCGTCCGGACTACTTCCTCACCCGCGCCGAGCACGCCGCCGACATCATCGCCAAGGTCGGCCGGGACAATGTCCGCGTCCAGTTCGATTTCTATCATGCGCAGATCGTCGGCGGCGATCTGATCAGGCGTTTCGAGAAGCACTTCCCGGTTGTGGGCCATGTGCAGATCGCGGCGGTGCCGTCGCGCCACGAGCCCGACGAGGGCGAGATCAACCATCCTGAGATCTTCGCCGCGCTCGACCGCATCGGCTATCGCAACTGGATCGGGTGCGAGTATCGGCCGCGCGGGAGGACCGAGGAGGGCCTGGGTTGGGCCCGCCCCTACGGCGTGGTACCTGTCTCCCAGCGATCACAGTAAAGCGCGAAGTTCCACATCACGCGTGGATTGCGCTCCACACGCCCTTGCCTTGGCTCCCTCGCTTGGTAGTTTCCCCGCATGTGGGGACGCAAGCGACGGGATGTCGAGGCGGCGAACGACGGCACGCCGCAGCCGCCGGAGCGCCTGAAGGAAGCGTTGCGCAAGGCGCGCCTCGACCAGGCCGAGCGCACCGCCGTCGTCGTCGATCTGCATGATGCCGAGGTGGCGCGGCTCGAGCTGCTCAACGAAGCGCTCGATCCCCCGTTCGCAGAGATTCCCGAAGGTGTCGACCTGTTCGACCGGGGCATCAGCCGGGGTGACACGCCGCGGCTATGGATCGACTCCATCGCCCACGTCGCGATGGGGCGCGACAAGCGTCTCTATCGATTCTTGCAGGATACGCGCTACGGCCGCAGCGTGCTCGCCGAGAGCGCCGATGTCTCCGAGATCGTCGATGCGATCACCAAATACGTGGCGCAGCGACTGGTCGAGCGTCAACGCGCGCTCGCGAGCGTCCCGGTCCCGGCGCGCGAGCTCAAGCAAGAAGCGAGGATCGAGCGCCGACGCCGGCGCCACCACGTCTGGTGGGCGTTCATCTTGGGCCTGATCACGGGCTGCGCCGCCATGATCGTGGCGGCGCTGCTGTTTGGATAGACGGCGCCGGTCCGGCTGACCGCGAACCTCAAATGGTCGTTCGCTCGCGCTCGATCACGTGCTCACCGTCGGCGGCGAGCCCGCGCGCGACGATCTCGCAACGCCATGCGCCCGGCGCGCCGTCGATGCGATAAAGATTGTAGCCGGCCGGATCGTGCCGGCCCGGCGGCGCCTCCGACGCGGAGGGAACGCCGACCACCGGGATGCGCCGTTGCGCCCCGTCAATGAAGGTGAGCGCGCGCTCGTGGTCGTGGCCGTGGATGACGAGCTCGGCGCCGTGGCGAGCGAGCGTCGCGCAAAAATCGACGCCGTCGGTGAGCCGCTTGAAGCGCCGCTCCGGCTTGCTGCGCGGCGGATGGTGGATCATCACCACGCGGAACGTGCCGGCGCACTGGTCGAGCAGTTCCCCGAGGCGGGAAAGCTGTGCGTTGCCGAGCCGCCCGGTGGCCATGAACAGCGCCGTCGGCACTGCGCTCGAGAGCGCGATGATCGCGACGGGCCCGCGCCGCCGCAGGAACGGAAACACGAGCGCATCGCCGTCGCGGGTCGCGTCGCCGCGCATGTAGTCGCCCCAATGGAGCGCCGGATGCTCCCGGGCGGCGCGCACATAGGCGTCGTGATTGCCCGGCACCAGCGTCACGTCGTGTGGTGGCCCAAGTGTCGCGAGGAAGCGCGCCGCCGCCTTGAATTCGGCGGCGAGCGCGATGTTGACGAGATCGCCGGTCACCGCGATGTGATCGGCGGCCTGCGCCTTGAGATCGGCGACGATACGCGCCAGCACCTCGGCGCGGTGCACTCGGTGGCGCGTGCGCCGCCAGTGGAGATAGCCGGTGGCGCGCTTGCCGACGAGCTCGAACCAGCGGGGCTGGGGCAGCGGCGCAAGATGTGGGTCGGAGAGATGTGCGAGGAGAAACATGCTCTGTCGGAGGCCTGGACGGATGGTTCTAGGCACCAGCTATAGCACGGCAATCCGCGGCTCCCGCGGACCTCGGTGGAACCTGGCCCGGCGTGGGCCGTTGTCATCGGCCTGCGGGCGCTCCCTGGGCGGCGTGCGAAAGCGTGGATTGCGAGCGCGTCAGTTTCTGACAAAAAATTCAGTTTTGACAGGTGGGTGGTTGAATTAGACTCGGTCACCGGACGCGCTGCCAGCAAGCCACTTCGCCAGCAAGGTCCATGGCATGACGCCAGTCCAGCGCCGCATTCTCGTCGTCGAGGACGATCCCGAAACCGCCGAACAGATCGCGGGCTCGTTCACGTCGAACGGCTACCGGGTCGACGTTGCCGCGAACGGCAACGACGCGTTGAGCCGCGGGCGATCGTCCGACTACGCGGTGATGACGATCGACCGCATGCTTCCCGACATTGACGGCTTGACCGTCATGCGGAGCTTGAGGAGCGACGGGGTCCTTGCGCCGGTCCTCATCATCAGCGCTCTTGGCGAGATCGACGACCGGGTGCGGGGGCTGCGCGCCGGCGGCGATGATTACCTGGTAAAGCCTTTCGCATTCGCCGAGATGTTGGCGCGCGTCGAGGCGCTGGCGCGGCGCAGCGCCACCGTCATCAAGGAGACGATGCTGCGGGTGGGCGACCTCGAGATGGACCTCGTGTCGCGAACCGCGCGCCGGCGCGGGCAGGAGATCAAGCTGCTGCCGCGGGAATTCCAGCTGCTCGAATATCTGGTCCGCAATGAAGGCCGCGTCGTGCCGCGGGCGATGCTGCTGGAGCATGTGTGGGACCTTCATTTTGATCCCGCCACCAACATCATCGATGTCTACGTGGCGCGCGTCCGCCGCAAGGTCGACGATCACCAGGCCTATCCGCTCATCCATACTGTGCGCGGTGTCGGGTATTGCATCCGTGCTCCTTAGCAAGACCCTACGATCATCGACCTTCACGCGCGCGCTGATCTGGATCGCGCTCTTCGGAATCATCGTCGTTGCGCTTTTCGGTTACGTCTACTGGTCGACCGTCTCCTATGTGCTGAGCCGCTCCGATCACATGATTGCGGCGCAGCATGCAGTCTTGTACCGGGCTTACGAAACCGGGGGGCGCACCGGGCTGATCGCCATGATCAGACGGTGGAGCGCCGACGACCTTGACGGACGATATCTGCTCGCCGATCCATCGTTCAAGCCCATGGCGGGAAATCTCAAGGCGTGGCCGCCGGCGCTCAAAGGCGTCGAGGGATGGGACAATTTCACCCCTCGGGCGCCGGAGCAGGACGGGACGGACCACGCGCTGTCGCGCGCGAAGTTTGAGACGCTGCCCAACGGCGATCACTTGCTGGTGGGACGGGACATCGGCGACCTCGATGCATTCGTCAAACGGATCAATACGGCGCTCGCCCTCGTCGTCTCACTGGTGTTCATCATCGCCGCCGCCGCCAGCGTTTCGGTCACGCGGCGCACCGTGGGGCGCATCGAAGCCATCAACGCCACCAGCCGGGAGATCATGCACAGCGGGCTCGGCAAGCGCATTCCGCTGCACGGTACGCGCGACGAATGGGATCAGCTCGCCGAAAATCTCAATTCGATGCTGGACCGCATCGAGGCGCTGATGGGGGAGGTCAAACAGGTCACGGACAACGTTGCCCACGATCTGCGGACGCCGCTGACCCGCATGCGCGGGCGTCTCGAGCAGGCGAGCGGCAGGCCGCGGCAAGCCGAGCATGATCAAGCGTTGATCAACGACACGATGGCGGAGCTCGATGGTGTGCTGCGCATGTTCGCATCGATCACCCGAATCTCTCAGATCGAGACGGGCGATCGGACCGCTGCGTTCCGCGTGGTGAGCCTGGGCGAGGTCGCAAGCGACGTCGTTGAGCTGTTCGATGCGGCGGCGGAGGAAAAAGGTGGGAGCCTCCGGCTCGCCGTGGATCAAGACGTATTCATCAACGCGGATCGAGATCTCCTGTTCGATGCGATCGCCAACATCGTCGACAACGCCATCAAGCATGGCGGCGCCGGCAACCGGGTGATCGTCGAGGTCACGCGCTGCGATGGAGAGGCCGCCGTCTCGGTCGCAGACAATGGACCGGGGATACCCATCAGCGAATATCAGCACGTCTTCAAACGCTTTTATCGCCTCGAGCGCAGTCGCAGCACTCCGGGCAATGGGCTCGGGCTCAGCGTCGTCGCCGCCGTCGCACGCTTGCATGGCGCGCGTGTCGAGATGTTTGACAATTCACCGGGGCTTACATTGCGGCTCTTCTTTCCAATGGCGGCCGCCGCCGCGGCGCAAGACAAAGTCGCTGACTTGGGTGTCAGAAACTGACTCATTCGTAAGTTGAATTGGCGCGCGCTGCGTTCATTAATGCAGCCACGACGAGACGAGATGCGCTGGGAGGCAACGCGAGCAGGGGACAAGGATAGCAGCGGGGGATCGGGGGGCGAGACCAGAAGGACAAGCCCTATGATGCACAAGCGTATCATTGCTCTCACCGCCGCCGCGGTGTTGCTCGGCACCGCGGCCCTTGCTCCCGACAGCGCGTCCGCCCGGATGGGCGGCGGCGGCTTTCATGGCGGCATGGGCGGCGGTTTTCACGGCGGAATGGGTGGTGGCTTTCACGGCGGCATGGGTGGTGGCCATTTCGGGGGACACTTCGGCGGCATGGGACCGCGCTTTGCCAGCCGCGGCTTCGCAGGGCGCGGCTTTGCACCACGTTTTGCCCGGCCGGGATTCCACAACAGATTTGCATTCCGTCATGGCCGCGCGTTCCGTCACTTCCGCTTCCGACGCGCGTTTGCCTTTGCGGCCGTGCCGTTCGTCGTGGACAGCGGCTGCTGGCAGTGGTGGTATGGCAGGCGGGTGTGGGTCTGCGGCGACTACGGCTACTGAGCCATGTCGGAGGCCGTCTTCAGGATCGGGACGAGCACAGTGGCAATCCTGCTGCTGGTTGCGGCCACGCTGCTGATCATTGCGGCGCTCTCCAGCGCGATGGCCACCGCGTAGCTGCACGCGCCGGCCACGCTACGAGCTGCCGATCAGTATCCCGGCGGCGAACACCAGCACGCCGCCGACGACCACCTGGAATGCGGCCGCCAGCAACGGCGTGTCCATGTAGCGGTGGCGGATGTAGGAGATCACGGCGAGCTCGATGGCGACCACGATGAAGGCGACCGTGGTCGCGGTCCAGAAGTGGGGAATGATGTAGGGCAGCGTGTGGCCGAGGCCGCCGACCGTGGTCATGGTGCCGGTGACCGCGCCGCGCACGACCGGTGCGCCACGGCCGGTGAGCGAGCCGTCGTCCGAAAGCGCCTCGGCGAACGCCATCGAGATGCCGGCGCCGATCGACGCGGCAAGGCCGACGAGGAACGTCGCCCAGGTGTTGTGCGTGGCGAAGGCTGCCGCGAACAGCGGCGCCAGCGTCGAGACCGAGCCGTCCATCAGACCCGCAAGGCCCGGCTGCACGTATTGCAGCACGAACATGCGGCGTGCGGTCTCGTCCTCCTTGGCGCGGGTCGCCTTGGTGAGGATCTGCTCGCCGAGCTTCTGGGCGAGATTCTGGTGCGCCGATTCCTCCTCGGCGAGATTGTCGAGCAGCTCTCGCACCGAGCTGTCGCGCGCGGAGCGCGCTGCCGTCCGGTAGAAGCGTGCGGTCTCGTATTCCATGTTCTGCGCGTATTTGCGCACCTCGGCGAGGCCGAGCGGGCGCACCAGCCAGAGCGGCCTGTGATGGACGAAGCCCTTCACGTCCTGGCGGCGGATGAGCGGGAGGTATTCGCCGAATTTCGACCGGTAGAGGTCGAACAGCATCGCGCGATGGCGCACCTCCTCGTCCGCCATCTCGTCGAAGACCTTGGCGGAGGCCGGATATCGCTCGCGCAGCCCCTCGGCAAAGCCGCGATAGATGCGGTTGTCCTCCTCCTCGTTGCTGATCGCCAGTGCAAGAATTTCCTGCTCGCTGAGATCGGCGAACCGTTTGGCAGGAGAATGAAAAAATGAGACCACGAGCCCAGCTCCTATATTAGAAGTATTCTAAACAGTAAAACGGCGGTTTTGACAAGTGACGCGATTGGCCCCAGTGGGAGCAGGTGGCAGGGCGGGGGGAGCACCATGAGCGAAGCCAGTTTCCAGGCCGGTCTCGAACAGGCGCGCCGCCTGTTCGAGCCGGCCATCCGGAGCGTGCTCCATCTCTATTGGCGGCTCACGCGCGGCATGACGCTAGGGGTCCGTGCGGTGGTGATCGATGCCCAGGGCCGCGTCTTCCTGGTCAAGCACAGCTACGTCAGCGGCTGGCACCTGCCGGGGGGCGGGGTCGAGGTCGGCGAGACCGTCCTGCAGGCGGTCACGCGGGAGTTGCACGAGGAGGGCAATATCGACATTACCGAGCCGCCCCGGCTGCACGGCATTTTCTTCAACGACCGGATTTCCCGCCGCGACCATGTGGCGCTCTTCGTGGTGCGCGCATTCCGCCAGGACGCCGCGCCCGTACCTGACCACGAGATCATCGCGCACGGCTTCTTTCCGGTCGACGGTATGCCGAACGATACCACTGCGGGAACCCGGGCCCGCATCATCGAGGTACTCGGTGGTGCGCCGATCAGCGAGCGCTGGTGAGCAGCGGTGTGTGGCGCGACCAAATAATGATGGTGAGTGAATAATGACGCTGCGCGCGTCGAATCCGCGACAAGTTGTCGGCGGTCGACAACGAATCGCCTATCTTTGGTGCTTGCCTGCAACGGTCGTTGGTTGTGATGATGTGGGGCGGCGCGATCTCCGCAGGCCCACTGGCTCCTGCGGACATCCCAGTGCAGCGGTCACGCGATGTTGCAACGTCCGGCATGGCTCAAACGACGGTCCGGGATGCGCCCGATGACGCGTAGCACGATGACGCGCGGGATGGTGGCGCATTGCGAGGACCGCCCCATGGCGTATCTCCGTGCCGCCAACGACAACTTCGCCTTGCCGCGGGCCGACTTGCGCCGTGCAGGTTTGCCGCATCGCCCATCGCTGCGTCGGGCTCAGGACCCCATGCGCATGCCATTCATTTTCCGTCGCCAAGATGAACCCCTCCCGCCGCCCGAGCCGCTCCGGATCGGCGTGCGACCGCTGCTGGTCGTCGCGTTCTCCGGCGTGATCCTGGTGGCTTTGTCGGGCGCGTTCCTGCTCGGTCTGGCGGTCGTCGGCCTGATGGCCGGCGCGGTCGCCGGCGGCGAGCGCTTGCGCCGGCATCTTTGCCGTCATGCGAGACTCGTCGCGCTGGGGCGTCCGGTATAGTCTCTACCGCGAGAACTCCAGCCGCGAGCATCCGTGCCAACACGTCTACAGGCGATCTACCGCGTCCGCTGCGACGCCCACGCGATAGCGGCGCGCGCCCAGGCGATCGCGGTCGAGCAGAGCGTGGAGATGCCGGTCAGCGCGATCGCGGACGAGGCCGTGCGCGCCGAGATCGTCGGACGCGTGGAAGACATCGCCGAGCTCGATGCATCCCTGTTCCAGGTTCGTGTCTCGCTCGCGGCCGAGACCGTAGGCGATGATCCCGGCCAGCTCCTGAACATGCTGTTCGGCAACACGTCCCTGCACGAGGACGTGACGCTGCAGGATATCGAATTGCCCGCCGCGCTCATCGCGGCATTCGGCGGCCCGCGCCATGGCCTCGCCGGCCTGCGGGAGCGGGCGGGCGCATCGGAGCGCGCGCTGACCTGCTCCGCGCTCAAGCCGCAAGGCCTGCCGGCCGAGCGCCTCGCGGACATCGCGCGCGCGTTCGCCCAAGGCGGCGTCAATTTCATTAAGGATGACCACGGCCTGGCGGACCAGGCGTATTCGCCGTTTGCTGCGCGGGTCACCGCGATCACCGCGGCGCTACGCCAGACCGCGCGGCCGGACGGCACGTGCGCGCGGTATGTGCCGAGCCTCTCGGGCGATCTCGACGCCATGCGCGCCCAGCTTGCGCTCGCGATCGGCGCCGGCATCGATACCGCGATGATCGCGCCGATGATCGCCGGCTTCTCCAACTTCCACCGGCTGGTGCGGGAGCATCCCGGGATGGCTTTCATCGCCCATCCCACCATGGCGGGCGCGGCACGTATTGCGCCGCCGCTCCTCCTCGGGAAGCTGTTCCGCCTGCTTGGGGCGGACGCCGTGGTGTTCCCCAACCATGGCGGACGCTTCGGCTACTCCCCAGATACATGCAGGGCGATCGCGGAGTCCTCGCTCGCGGTGCAGTCCGGCCTGCGGCGCAGCGTGCCGGTGCCGGCGGGCGGCATGACCACCGATCGGGTCGGAGAGATGCTTGATTTCTACGGCGGCGACGTGATGCTGCTGATCGGCGGCGCGCTTCTGGAAGCGGGGGCGCGCCTCTCCGAGGCGACGCAGGCATTCGTCGGCGAGGTCGAGCGTTACGACTACAGGCGAAGAGCATGACGGACGGCAATCGAACGACCCACCGCAAGGCGAACGATCACCGCTGGGAAGGCGTGGAGCTCTTGCCCTACAAGGAAGACGACCGCGCCCTGTTCAAGTCGATCACCCGCCAGGTGCTGTTCTCCGATCCGGAGATGCAGGGGGAGCTGCGCTATTTCGAGATGGCGCCGGGCGGCTTTTCCACGCTCGAGCGGCACGAGCACATGCACGCGGTGCTGATCCTGCGCGGTCGCGGGCACTGCCTGGTGGGGGACGAGGTGCGATCGCTCGAGACCCATGATCTCGTCACCGTGCCGCCCATGACCTGGCACCAGTTCCGCGCCAGCAAGGGCGAGCCGATGGGCTTTCTCTGCATGGTCAATGCCACGCGCGACAAGCCGCAACTGCCCACCGCCGAGGATCTGGCGCGGCTTGCATCGGACAAGACGATCGCAGCCTTCCTGCGCAACGCGCCGCAACCGTAGCCCAGCCTCGTAGGGTGGGTTAGGCGCGTGGCACGAGCGTGCTTCGGGCACGTCTCAGGCGTGCGCCGTAACCCACCGATAGGACTCGCCGTGCGGCAGCGGTGGGTTACGGCGCACGCGAAATTGGCGCTTGTGGCATGCTCTCGCCATGCGCCTAACCCACCCTACGACGTGATGGCGGTGAGTGGCCGCTCGTCCTTCTCGCCGACGACGGAGGCCCCCGAGCAGCTCCATTTCCGCATGTGGACGTGGGGCAGGGCGGCCACGCGATCCGCGATGGCGCTGCGGCTGAGGAGGCCCGTCTGCGTATCCACGTGGGACACGACCGATGCTGCATTCACGGCCGCCGCTTGCAGGGCTTCGGCGGTGGAGGCCCCGATCGCCTTGTAGGCGGCGAAGGTCGCAGCAAAAGCATCGCCCGCGCCGGACGTGCTCGCCACGTCGGTCTCGAGCGCCGGCATGAACAGGATCTCGTCCTTCGATCCGGCATAGGCTCCCCGCGATCCGTCGGTGAGCAGGACGACCTTGGGTCCCATCGACAGCAGCGCGCCGAAGAATGCCACCAGGCTCATCTCGAAACCGCCCGCCGACAGGCCGCGGACCGCGAGCGCGGGCGGCTCCTCGCCGGGAGCGAGCGCCAGAATCGGCCCGCCTTCGCCGAACTTTCCCACGAGCGGCGGCACCAGCACATCGGCCTCGGCGCGATTCATGGCGAGCACATCGATCGTTCCCAGCGTCTGCTGGAACGCCATTCCGCGTGCCGAGAGCTGGCGTATGCCGGGGTTGACCGCGACCATGGCGCCACGCGCCTTGGCCCGCCGCACCAGCTCCTGAAAGCAGTCGGCCGACTTGTTGCTCAGGTTGGAGATGTAGACGATGTCGACGGCAAACGCGTCGTCGCGCAGGTCCCCGGTCTCGAGCAGCGTGTTGGCGCCGCGAAAGGTGAAGATGGCGGCGTTGCGCTCGTGCGATGCCACCATCACAGACGAGCCGGTGGGCAGCCGGGCATCGCGCAAAGCCCATCGCGTCGAGACGCCCTCCTGCATCAGCCGCGCGAGCAGGGTCTCCGCCCGTGCGTCCTGGCCGAGCTTCACCAGGGTCGCGACGTCGAGGCCGAGCCGCGCCATCGCGATCGCGGCATTGACGGCGCCGCCGCCGCAATGAGTCGAGATGTCGTGCGCCTCGGTCTTGCGGCCCTCCTCGAGCAGCAGGAACGAGCTGTCGGCGTTCAACATGCTCATGCGCTCGATGCGGTCGCTCTCGACGACCGCGATCGTGTCGATGGTCGCGCTGCCGACGGTCAGGGCCTTCATGCGGTCTCGCTCTTGCCCGGGGGATCAATCGCTCGCGAAGCGGGTGGGGCACACGCGATCATATCATCACGCGGCGGTTTGCTGTCACTTCCCGCCCGTCAATGCGCGGGGCTGAGCTTGGCGCGGTCGTGCGGCGCCATGAAGTCGAGCTCGGGGCCGAGCGGGACGATGCCGGTCGGGTTCACGTGGCGCTGGCTCCCGTAATAGTGCCGCTTGATGTGATCCATGTTGACGGTCGCGGCGATGCCGGGCTGCTGATAGAGATCGCGCAGGTAGTTCGAGAGGTTCGGATAGTCGACGATGCGCCGCAGGTTGCACTTGAAATGGCTGTAATAGACGGCGTCGAAGCGGACGAGCGTCGGGAACAGCCGCAGGTCGGCCTCGGTGATCGCCGCGCCCGTGACATAGCGCCGGCGTGACAGGCTCGCCTCGATCTCGTCGAGCGTGGCGAAGATCGCGCGGAACGCTTCCTCGTAGGCCTCCTGCGTGGTGGCGAAGCCGGCACGGTAGACGCCGTTGTTGATGGTCTCATAGACCCGGGCATTGATGCGGTCGATTTCGTCGCGCAGCGCCGGCGGATAGTAGTCGGTCCGCACATCGGTGAAGCGGCCGAACGCGCCGTTGAGCATGCGGATGATCTCTGCCGACTCGTTGTTCACGATGGTGTGGCGCTCCTTGTCCCACAGGACCGGGACGCTGACGCGACCGGTATATCCGGGATCGGCGCGCAGGTAGACCTCGGCGAGCTCGCTGGCGCCGTTCACGCTGTCGGGGATGGTGCCTGGGCCTGTCCCGAACCGCCAGCCATGCGGACCATAGAGCGGCTCGACCACGGAGATCGAGATGATCGGCTCGAGCCCTTTGAGCTGGCGCATGATCAGGGTGCGGTGCGCCCAGGGGCAGGCGAGAGAGACATAGAGGTGATAGCGGTTGCGCGCCGCCGGGAAGCCGCCTTCGCCGGACGCGCCGGCGCTGCCGTCCTCGGTGATCCAGTTGCGGAAGCGCGTCGTCGGACGCAGGAAGCGCCCCGCCGTCGTGCGCTGCGCGTGCTGCTCGTCCTGCCAGACGCCGTCGACCAGCTGGCCCATGTCAGGCTCCTCGTGCCGATGATGTCCCGACTATCTAATCCGTCGCCGGACGCCTTTCACCTCTGCCGGATGCGGAACAGGTGCGCCGGGAGGCAATGGACCCGGCGGGGCGCAAGTGCTAAGCGCGCCGGCACGATGACCGACCTCGCCATCCTGCCGGAGACGCCGAACGATGCGCCCGCCATCGAGCGGCTCAACGCGCGCACGTTCGGCCCCGGGCGCTATGCCAAGTCGGCGTACCGCCTGCGCGAGGGCATCGGCCACCGGCTGGAGTTCTCCTTCACCGCGTATGTCGGCACGCTGCTGGTGGGCTCGGTGCGCCTGTCGGCGATCCGGATAGGGGAGGTGAAGGCGCTGCTGCTCGGGCCGCTCGCGGTCGAGCCTGCCTTCCGCGAGCGCGGCATCGGCTATGCCTTGATCGAGCGCGCGCTTGCCGAGGCCAGGGCAAAAGGCCATCGGCTGGTCGTGCTGGTGGGCGACGAGCCCTATTATGGCAAGGCGGGCTTCAAGCCCGTCCCCAAGGGGCGCACCGCCATGCCGGGGCCGGTCGACCACGCCCGGCTGCTGGTCTGCGAGCTGGTCGATGGTGCGTTCGAGGGCGTATCGGGACTGATCCGCCCGGATTGGGGCGGCTGAGGCGCCCGATTCCGGATGCAACGCAACGCCGTTGTGTGCGTGCGGAATTCCGCTTTGACGTGGAGCGGTGTCGCCGCTAGCGTCGGGCAACGTACCCCTCCCAAGTCAATCCCGGCAGGTCGGATGTTCCTGAGATTCGCCGCTCTTGTTGCTGCCACATTTGTTGCCGCCGCGGCCAACGCCCAGACGGTCGACCTTGCCACGATCAAGTGCAAGGAATTCACCGAATTGCCGAAGGAGACAGTCTACGCCATTACCACCTGGCTCGACGGCTATTACACGGACGAGGAGGACCCCGCGGTGGTCGACCTCGAAAAGCTCAAGGGCAAGTCCGAGAAGCTCGGGGCCTATTGCGCGGCCAATCCCAGGGTCGGGCTGATGACCGCCGCCGAGAACGTGATGGCGCGTTAGCGTGCCGATTCCGAAGTTTGCAACCGCATGCGCCGCGTAGTCGTGCGAACTTCGGGTTCTGCGGGGACCTCCTGACCAAGGGCATGGGCGCCAGCGTGACGGCGGGCTCGTTCGCTTCCGGGCGCAACAGCCCCTTGCGGTCGTCGTCGACGGCGAAGAGCGGCAGCGCTTTGTCGCGCCGACGTCACGCAAAGACATTCACACCAGCCGGAACTCCCTCGACGCTTGTTCGCGTGCCAGCAATTCCCGCTTGCGCTTGACGCCCCAGCGGTAGCCGGAGATCGAGCCATCTTTCTTGATGACGCGATGACATGGCACAAGCACCGCGATGGGATTGCGGGCGATCGCGTCGGTGACCTCTCGCGCATCGCGCGTGCCAAGCTTGGCCGCCAGAGCGCCATAGCTCGTCGTTTCGCCAGCGGCTATCGCGCGCAGCATCGACCAGACGCCCACCTCGTATGAGGTTCCGCGGAGATCAAGCGGAATGGCGGGGTCGAAACGGGGCTCCTCGATCGCGCGCGTTACCTTATCGACGACATCGACCAAGCCCTCCTGGCTCGCGTCAACGTCGGCTTCCGGGAATCGGGTGCGCAACGCATCCTCCGTCGCAGAGCGGTTGGCGCCGAATTCAAGGGCCACGAGTCCTCTGCCGGACATCGCCACCATGAAATCGCCGAGGGAACTGGTCCCCCATGCGAAGCGGATCGTTTCACGCATGTTCAGCTCCGTTCAACTGGCCTGTGCAAAGGGCCTCTCTCCGGATCAGTTCGCGCTTGCGCTCGATGCCCCAGCGATAATCTGCCAGACCGCCATCGGCGCGGACGACACGGTGGCAAGGAACGGCCAGTGCGATCGGATTGGCGGCGCATGCGCCGGCGACCGCGCGGGCTGAGGCGAGGGGGCAGACCCACCTGGCAAGCTCGGTGTAGGTCACCGTCCTTCCGACCGGAATTGAGCGAAGCTTCTCCCAGACGCGGCGCTGGAATGGCGTCCCGCGCAGATCGAGCGGGAGATGAAGTCCCTCGCACGGCTGGTTCACGAAGCGGATCACCTTCGCCAGATCGTCGTGGACCGCAGCTTCGTTTGCGGCAAGCCTGGCCTCGGGAAACCGGCCGGCAACGTCGGCCTCCAGTTCGTCGTTGTTGTCGCCGATCAGGATGGCACAGACACCCCAAGCGCTGCGAGCGATGAGCACTTTACCCAGGGCGCATTCGCCGATCGCATAGGAGATGGTTTCGGCAAAGACATTGGTGCGTGGGGTCGCGGACACGAGCGGCGCTGAATTTTTGGAGATCATGAGGTCCATCGGTCTAGCTCCTTCATCTCGCCTCACGACCGAAATAGCCGCTGGTGGGCGCGTCCGAACTCCGCTGCTTGCTTTCAAATCGAGAAATGTTCGATCGCGTGACCCCCGACATGAAAAGGCCGGGCACGTCGATGCCCGGCGCAATGACGTCGTCAGAGCTCGGAACTGTTCACGCGATGCGGCTCATCGCCGTGTCCGAAAGAATGAAGGTCTCGCCGGTATGAAAGCGAAGCCGAATGTCTCCGCTCTCGATCCGCTGCCATTCTGCAAAGCCATCGGAGACGAGTTGGCCGACATAGGCCATAACAAGGTCCTTCGCCGCATCGGCGTGGAAGCGGCCATCGAATGCCGCGCGGGTTGTCCCTGAACGGCAAACGCTCATGCGGCGCGTCTTCGTGTCCGCATTGGCGGCCAACAATCGCCGGTCTGCGCGGTGTGTCCAAAAAGATCATTCATGGCCGAAGTCATCTTATCGCGGTGCTTTACGTGCCTCGCGAGCTTCGCGATCCAGCAGCGCGCGTTTGCGTTCGACACCCCAGGCATACCCTGACGGCGAACCGTCAATGCGGACCACGCGGTGGCACGGAATGGCAATGGCGAGATTATTTGCAGCGCATGCAGCGGCGACCGCACGCGCGGCATTCGGAGATCCGATGCGCCGGGCGATCTCGGCATAACAAACCGTCTCGCCGACGGGTATCTCTTGCAGCGCCTGCCATACGCGCTGCTGGAAGGCGGTGCCGCGAACATCCAGCGGCAGCTCCAGCCCGCCGCCCGGTGTTTCGATGAGTCCGACGACCCGCGCCACCATCGCCTCATAGGTACGATCGGCGCCAATGAGGCGAGCCTTTGGAAAGCGGTCCTGGAGGTTGCGGACGAGTTCGTCCGGGTCGTCGCCCAATAGAATTGCGGCGACTCCCTTCTGGCTTGACGCGACAAGAATGGCGCCGAGAGACGTCTGTCCGACAGCGAACTTGATTTCTTCGTTCGCACCACCCGCTCGGTATTGTGATGGAGTCATGCCGAGGATATCGGTCGACTTTTCATAGAAGCGTCCGCTGGAGCTGAAGCCGGCATAGTAGATGGCCTCGGTGACCGTGCTGCCGGACGCCAGTCCATGGCGGACCCTCTTGGCGCGATGAGCGGCGGCATAGTCCTTCGGTGTCAGGCCGGTCGTGGCCTTGAAGAGCCGATGGAGATGGCTCGGGCTCCGTCCGACCGCGTCCGAGAGTTCGCCCAGCGACGGCTCTTCCTCGCTTTCCTCGATGATCCGGCAGGCGTGCGCAACCAGGACGCAATTCTCGGCCTCGGCGGAAAGCCCATCCGGATTACATCGCTTGCACGGGCGGAAGCCGGTCGCCTTGGCGCTCTCAAGTGTATCGTGCAGCCGAACGTTTTTCGGATTGGCGGTGCGGGAAGGGCACGAGGGTCGGCAATAGACGCCTGTCGTTGATACCGAATACCAGAACTGGCCGTCGGCGGACTTGTCACGCGCGATAATGCGTGCCCACCGGGAATCATCCGTCACAGAGGAGCGTGTCCGCTTTAGGGATTTGGTGGTCCTGGCAATCATCTTTGCAGATCTCGTATCGTGAAGCCGACCGATGATGCCGCCAAATGCAGCCCGGTACACTCCGATCCTTGCTTTCAAATCCCATTGCGTTTCCAGCCGGCATGGAGCGAAGCGCGAATCGCTTCATCGGCCCGTACGGATGCCCTGGCTGGTCGCGGCATAGTAGCCGACGATGAATATGAAGATTCCGACGGCAAGAATTGGGGTGACGAACCAGCCAAGTACGGCCGCCACGAGATAGAGCAGAATGCCGATCGTCGGCCGCAGCGCCTGTGACGAAAAGATGGTAGCCGGCAAGTGCCGCTTCAGGAGTTCAGGATGGCGCCGCAAATGCAGAAAGGCAGGCAGCCACGCTGCCGACATCAAGCCGGCTACCAAGGCATACAGCACCACGGCCGCCTTTTGATCCCCTACATCACCGCCACGGAACGCGCCCGCCAGGACGCCAGTCGGGAACGGAATCAAGGCCGCGGTGCCGATGATGCCAAGATTGATCCAGTTCAGGGGCAGGTCCACCTTGCAGAGGCGCTCAAACATGTAGTGGTGATTGAGCCAAATAACCCCGACATAGATGAACGCGACCGCATAGGCCACGTAGGAAGACCATTCGGTCAGGAGCTCTTGCCCCAACCGTCCGGGCGCGGCGTTCGGGCGATGGATCTCCAGAACGAGAAGCGTGATGATAATAGAGAAGGCGGCATCGCTGAGGCCTTCCACACGACGTGTTTCAGGAAGGCCATATGTCCCCTCATCCTCCGTAGCTTGTGATCTTTTCGCGTCCATTTCGATGCTCAGGCTATTTGCGTTGCGTCGATGATCGCCGGGTGCGAAGCCGATGCGGGCCATCGTGTTCGAAATCCGACATTGCAAATGAGGCCCGCGCAGTCGTGTGCGGGCCTCATCCGGTGCTAAAGGCTGCCCTGCGCTTTCTGGTCACAGCGGAAGGCGGCCGATGGCGTCGATCAGGCGGCCTTGAGCAGCCCGAGCTGGGTCAGCGCGGTCACGCCGTCGTCGAGGCCGATCTCTTCCCTGATCTTGCCGTTGACGACCTTCAACACCGTTGTGCCGGTGAAGTGCATCTCGCGGCCGGTGGCAGCAGGAAGGCCTGCGATCAGGAAATCCTTGAAGGCCGGACCCGTATGGGTGCCGCCGCCTTCCCACTGACCGACGACATAGTCGCCCTCGGCGATCAGGTCCGCCGTGCCCCAGAAATTGAGATCGGGAAACGCGGCCCGGAAATCGGTCATGAACGCCCTGATGTCGTCGCGGCCGCGGCGCGGTGCGTGCAGCGAGTATTTGAGCAGCATGTCGGGCGCGGCGAGCTCGTCGATGACTGCGAGATTGACCTTCTTGCCCCAGAACTCGGTAAACCAACGGCCGACAATGGCCTTGTTATCTTCTTCCTTACTCATAGGAACGACTCCTCGTGTTTGTCTCGTGGGATCACCGAAATGGCCGATGACCTGAACAAACCATTAGCCTCGAGGCAGCCGTCCCAAACTCCGGTTCTTGCTATGCAATTGAAGCTCGATTCTCGCAGCGCGATACGCGCACCTGGTCGCGCCGATCCGCGTCGATGTGCGCGAGGCCTCGCGTTAGCGCGAGACCCGTGCCGCCGGGTGCACCTCGATCGTGACATGGGATAGTGCGCGGAAGCGGCCGAGCAGCGATCGATAGTATTCCGCGCCGCGCCGCGTCCCGGTCATGACCGACAGGATCATGCCCATGTGGCCGGGACCCAGCCGCCAGAGATGGAGGTCGGTGACACGGTCCCCGCCGGCTTCGACCAGCTGGCGTACGCGGTCCGCCAGGCCCTGGTCGGGGTTGATGTCGAGCAGGATTGCCCCGGTGTCGCGGATCAGCCCATAGGACCAGGCGGCGATCACGATCGCGCCGACGAGGCCGACGACCGGATCCATCCAGGCCCAGCCGAGGAAACGGCCGAGCAGCAGCCCCACGATCACCAGCACCGAGACCGCGGCGTCCGCCAGTACGTGGACGATGGCGCTGCGCATGTTGTTGTCCCGATGCGTCGCGCCGCGTGCATGCGCATGCCCCTCGTGAGGGGCATGGGCCGGCTCATCATGATCGTGCTCATGGTCGTGGTTGCCGTGGTGATGGTGTTCGCCGCCGCTGAGCAGGAGCACGCTGGCGACGTTCACGACCAGCCCCAGGATCGCGATCGGGATCGCCTCGTCGAAGTCGATAGCGATTGGCGTTACGAAGCGCGCGACCGCCTCGTAGCCGATGAGCAACGCGATCATTGCCAGCACGATGGCGCTGGCAAACCCCGCGAGATCGCCGAGCTTGCCGGTGCCGAAGGTGAAACGCCGGTCCTCTGCATGGCGCCGCGCGTAGCGATAGGCGAGCGCCGCGAGCAGCAGTGCGCTCGCATGCGTCGACATGTGCAGACCATCGGCGATCAGCGCGATCGAGCCGAACAAGGCGCCGCCGACGATCTCCGCCACCATCATCGCCGCGCACAGCGCGATCACCATCCAGGTGCGGCGCTCGTTGCGCTCGTGGCCTTCCCCGAGGAAAACGTGGTCGTGGATCGCGGGGCTGTTTTCTATCGTGCTCATGCGCTCACCTCAGATACGACTGCACCGCCTCGATCAGCTCCTCGGCGCCCTGCGTCCGCTCGGCATCCTCAACTGGCTCGGCCACGTGCACGCGAATGTGGTCCTCGATCACCTCGGCCATGAGCCCGTTGATGGCGCCGCGAGCGGCCACGATCAGGTGCAAGACCGTGGCACAGCCCGCTTCGTCCTCGAGCGCCCGCTCCACCGCCTCGATCTGTCCGCGCACGCGCCGCACGCGGTTGAGCAGCTTCGTCTTCTCTTTCTTGGTATGCGACATGGTCCGATTTTCCCTATAGCATAGGGGGTATGGTATATTTTGGGCGAATTGTCCATGCGTCGGGGGGCGAGGAGCGCAACTGCCCCTCTCTCCAGAGGTCGAGGAAAAACCACCGAAACGGCCATACGCACGTCACACTTGCCTTCAATATGAAATGTTATAACGTTGCACTCCGCTCAAGCGGCAGGGATGCGGTCGAGGGACGTGCGCGGGGAGGCCCGATGTTCTTCAGAAATCGAGCAGCGGCGAAGAAGCGGAGCGACGCCGCATACGAACTGATGATCGCGGCGCGCGCCATTCTCGGAGATGGCGAGGCGGTCGTCAGCGTCGGCCAGCATGACTGCGGTGGAGCCGCATGCTGCGGCGTCGCGCAGACGGTCGTGCTCGTCATGGGCGCGGGTCGACCGACCGAAGCCTTCAAGATCGAAAGACCGCTCGAGGCCGTCACGCCGGCGGATCTCGCGGCTGCGCTTGCTCCGCTGCTCAATCGCAACGATACAAAAGGGACGTGATCATGGCCGACGCGACGACCCAGACGCCTGTTACCGTGCTGACCGGCTATCTCGGCTCAGGGAAAACCACGTTGCTCAATCGCATTCTTACCGAGACGCACGGGCGGCGTTATGCGGTCATCATCAACGAGTTCGGGGAGGTCGGCATCGACAATGATCTGGTCGTCAACGCCGACGAGGAAATCTTCGAGATGAACAACGGCTGCATCTGCTGCACTGTCCGAGGCGATCTCATCCGCATTCTCGGCGGCCTGATGCGGCGGAAAGGCAGGTTCGACGGTATCCTGGTCGAAACGACCGGCCTTGCAGATCCGGCGCCGGTTGCCCAGACCTTCTTCGTGGATGATGACGTCCGTCGCCGAACCAAACTCGATGCGATCGTCACTGTCGCCGACGCCAAGCATCTCCTGCACGAGATCGACCGGGCGCCCGAGGCGCAGGAGCAGCTCGCATTCGCAGATGTCGTCTTGCTCAACAAGACCGATCTTGTCTCCGTGAGGGAGCTGGGCGCGGTCGAAGCCCGCATCCGGCAGATGAACCCCTATGCCAGCATGCACCGCACCGAACGTTGTGACGTCGACCTCGGCAAGGTGCTCGGCCGCGACGCGTTCAACCTCGATCGCATCCTGGATATCGAGCCCACGTTCCTTACCGAGACCCACGATCACGAGCACGATGCGGCCATCAGCAGCGTGTCGCTAACAACCGATCGGCCGCTCGACCCGGCCCGATTCATCCCCTGGATCCAGGATATCGCGCAGCGCCATGGCACGGACATTCTGCGGATGAAGGGCGTGCTGGCAATGACGGACGACGACGACCGCTTCGTTGTACAGGGCGTGCATATGCTGATCGAGGGCGACCATCAGCGTGCGTGGAAGCCGGACGAAGCCCGCTCAAGCCGGCTGGTGTTCATCGGCCGCAATTTGCCGATCGGCGAATTCAGGCAAGGCTTCGAAGCGTGCCAGGCATGATCGCTCGAACAAGCGGGTAGCAGGCTGACCTGCTCGACGAACCGGCATCGCCAACGGCAGCGTGGATTCACCGCCACACGCGATGGCCGGAGCGCCCAGATACCAACTTGGAACCTCCGCTCTGGGTGCTTACACGCCGTCGGCAAGCATATCGAGCGCGGCCCGCAGCAAAGCTGCAATCTGGCCGCTCGCTTGCGGTGCGCCATCCACGACGATCAGTCCCCGTTGGAATGCCTCGTCGGCCGATAGACGCCCCGAACCGATCGCCTCGATCACCGCCTCGCCTGTGAAAACCAGGACATCGTCGGCCGGCGGTCTCGGAGTATGTACACTGATCCTGACACCCTCGGCATCGGGCGCGTACCGGGTCCAAAGCCCTGCCTCGACGAGCAGCAACGAGAAGCCGGGGCTGGTGAGGTGCTCGTCGAGGACCACGCGCTCGAGTGGTTCGCGCAACCGCTGCAGGCGGTGAACGGCGCGGTGATAGCCCATCATGTTGACAAAGGTCGGGCTCACCAATTGCCTGTCCAAGATCTGTGAATTGGAGGGGTGGAGAAGCCTGGCGGCGACTTCGACCGCGTGCGGATATCGTGCCGCAATGGCGGCGGCCGACGCGCCATCATAGCCGCACGCAGAAGCCCATCCGGTCGCGCCGACGACGCACAAGGTCGCCGCCAGCGCCAATGCAGTCTTGCGCATCTCGACAGTCATATGGTTCATGCTCCGAGGGGGAACTGACCGGTACACGGCGCGGGATGAAATGGACAATCCATTGGTGCCTCCCGCAACTCGAAGCCGCCAAGTCTTATCGTTCCCGCCATCCCAATGCTTTCCGTTACAAGACTTCTCGTTAGATGCCGACCATCCGCTCCGTCACGATGTAGCCGGCGAGGAGCAGCGAGCCGAAGGCGATGATCGGTGCGGCCGCGCCGACCCCGATGCCACGCATCGCCAGCGTGCCGTAGCCGGACCTGGTTTGGGCGACGTGCTTGGCCCACGACCTTGCGCCGACTGCGATGGTGGCGATCGCGGCGACGCGTCTTACCGGAACGGGTTTCATGATAGCGTTCATGGACAGTTCACCACGATCTTGTTGGCATATTCCGAGCCTATGGTGAGCGACGGATTGCGCTGGTCAGCGGCGAGCGCGCTCAGCTGCTGCGCCAAGTTGGCGTCCATCTCCTGTGGGTTCACCACGCGAAGCTTGCATTGGGAGGGCGCGCCGACGAGCTTTACCGGGTGCTTCTCCGCAAATTCAAAGTCGACGAAGAATTCAGGATCGTAGACCTCGACGGTCAGCTCCTTGGCTCTTACGGACGCCTTCAGCGGGAGCGTGAAGTGGAGCGTCAGCACAGTCTCCTTTGGATCGTAATCCAGATAGTATCCGGCCGGCGGCTCGTTGAATTCGACCTTCTTTCCGTTCGCTCTGGCGAACGTGAAAAAGTCGTTCTCCTTGAGCGAGGTGACATTGACCTGCGCGAGCGGGGCCAGTTCCTCGCGTGTGAACTCACCCTTTTTCTTCGACTTGATCCCCTGAGTCGCAAACGCGGAGAACATGTCGTCGAAGGTCCAAGTATGGCGCACGCCCGCGACCGTGCCGTCTGCCGCATAGAGTAGCTCACTGTGTACGGTTACCCAGACGTGCGGGTGCGCCAACGCGTCAGCGCTCGCAAGAACGAGGCCCGCGAATGCCCCAAGGAGAGCAAAGACAAGGCGTCGGACCATTGCGCGCGCGATCGACATCGGCCTGGTTGGGGTCATATCGCGGCCTGCAGTGGAACAGATGTGCCCTGCATATTTCGAATTGCCCTCACCCATCGAACGGCTGCGGAGGCATGTCCGTCTGGGTGCTCTCTGCCGCCTGGGTGAGCTCTGCATCAACTCGTCAAGGCCGTGGCAAGCTGTTTCAGGTTGTGTCGAATCAGCTCGATATAGGTCGCGGCGTCGCCGTTATCGTCGGTGAGCGCGTCGGAATAGAGTGTCCCGCCGATTTTCGCGCCGGTCTCGCTCGCGATCTGTTTCATCGGTCGAGGATCGGTCACGTTCTCCAGAAACACCGCCGAGATCTTCTGCTTCTTGATCTGCGCAATGATGGAAGCAATATCCTTGGCCGACGCCTCAGCGTCGGTCGATACTCCCTGTGGCGCGGTAAACTCGACGCCATAGGTGTCCGCGAAATAGCCGAATGCGCTGTGACTCGTGATGACCCGTCTGCGATCGTGGGGAATCTTGGCGATCACATCGCGGACTTCGTGGTCGAGGCCGTCGAGCTTGGCGAGGTAGGCCGTCGCGTTCGACGTGTATACGCCCTTGTTTGCCGGATCGGCCGCGATCAGCGCTTCACGAATGTTGGTGACCATGATCTTTGCGTTCGGGACCGACTGCCAAGCGTGCGGGTCGAACCTGCCGTGGTCATGCTCGTGATCGTCGTCCGCTCCGGGGCCGCGCGCCTTGATGCCATCGGTCGCGACGACGATCGGTGCCCTGGTCCCGGAAGCCTTCACCAATCGGTCCAGCCAGCCCTCCAATCCCAGCCCGTTCACCACAACAACGTCGGCATCAGCAACCTTCTTGGCGTCGCTGGGCGATGGTACGTAAATATGGGAGTTCCCATTGGGGCCGACCAAGGTCTCGACCACAGTTCGATCACCGCCGACATTCCTCACCAGATCTCCAAGAATTGAGAAACTGGCAATCACCTTGAGCTTTGCCTGGGCGTTCGCTGGAGATCCGCCAAAGGTCAATAAGAGGGCGGCTGCAGCAACCAGGCACCGCTTCATTCGATCCTCCCTCCATTGATCGCGCCCATCGCTGCCAGCCGCCGTGTCGGTCGGCCAAGTGTGTCCGCCTTGAGCCAAGAAATGTGATGTTATATCATTACCTCAATAATGCGGAGAAAATTTGGCGGGGACTCCGCCTCGGTTTCTCGGACAGTAGCGGGCTCTTGTTCTCAGGAGAGGGCCAAATTGGCCCTGCTCTTCAAAGGTCGAATGGCCATACTGAGTCGGAGCGCCGGCATATCTGAGTGCGCCTTCTCGCTTGCCGGCCACCCGCCGGCATCACGCGGCCCGGGCTTGGCTGAAGCTGCCGGCGGGAAGCCCCACCTTGAGGACGTTTCGGCGATGTCCCGGGCGCTCGGCGAGCCGTCCAGGCTTCGGCTGCTGGCGAGACTGGCCGACGGCGAAGTCTGCGTGTCGGAACTAGCAGAATCGGAGGATGAGAAGATTATCACCCGTATCAGCGCGGCTCAAGGCCCTGCATGCGGTGCGGCTGGTGATAATAAAGGACGGCGCGAGGCAAAGCACGTCTATTATTCGCTGTGGGACCATCACGTTCTGAAGCCTGTGAATAGCGCAGTCGAGCATGCTGCGGAACGGAAATGACCGAATTGGTTTGTATCGGGTAAGACAACGGACGGAAGGAGAGCCGATGGCCGCCTGCAACGAAAAGCATCATCCCGATCACAGCCACCAACACGGCCCGAACTGCGGTCATACTGCGATCCGCCATGACGGTCATGTGGACTATCTGCACGACGGGCATCTTCATCACATGCATGGCGACCATGTCGACGAACATGTCATCGCTGTCAGCGCCGCCAATCCCGTGCATTGCACGCCGCAGACCCACTGCTCGCATACACACGGGCCGAATTGCGGACACGAGGCCATTCCGCATGGCGACCATGTCGATTACCTTGTGAATGGGCGCCTGCATCACCCGCACGGCGATCACTGCGACGACCACGGGCCGGTACAGCCGGCCTGACCGGCGCCTGCGGCGCCGGCAGTGGCCATGACACTCGGCAAGCTCTGCAATCGCTACGTCGGCGATCAGTATTTGGTCACGATCGCTCCCAACGCGCCAAACTTGTAGTTGAGCCCGACCCGTACGATGTCGTCGGTGATGTGAGACTTCAAGTCGATCGCGAGCAGCGGCGCGCTCACATCGTTGTAGGCGGTGGTCGAGACTGAGCCGAAGTCGAGATGCAGGTACTCGACCTTGCCGGTCCAGTTGCCGCCGAGATGGCCCTCGATGCCGGCCCCCGCGGTCCAGCCGACCCGCGTGGCGAGGTTGACGAACGTGTCGGGGGCGGGCGCGCCGGTCGCGTCGAAGCTTGCGATCGAGCCTTCGTTGTTGAATCCGCCAAGCGCGACGCCGCCGGTGACATATGCCAGCAGGTCCGGCGTCACGAGGCCGCCGAAGCGGCCGCGCAACGTTGCGAACCATTCCATCTTCTGGCTCGGATCGAAGCTCGCGGTGACGGGACCGGCCGGATTGCAGACGGTGCCGGGGCAGGTGAACAGCGGGTTGCCGCGCTGGCGCGAGAGCTGAAGGTCGCCCTCGATGCCGGCGAGCCAGTTGCCCATCTGCCAGTTGTAGCCGGTCTGGGCGCCACCGATCAGGCCGTCGACGCGCGAGGAGGCGCTCGTCGGATACGCGAAGGTGCCGCCCGAGGCATCGTTGAACACCGTATCCGTCTTCGAGCTGCCGAAGCTGTAGCCGATGTTGGTGCCCAGATAGAATCCGGACCAGGTCCAGGCGATTGCGAACGGCGCCTTGGTGTAGAACGGCGCCTTGGTCAAGAACGGCGCGGGCCCCGCGGGCGGCGCCTTGGTCGGGAAGGCCGAATAGGCCGGCGTCTCCGGCGCCTTGTCCGCGCCCGGGCCGAATTTCTGCGACAGTCCGAGGTAGAAGCCGCGGCGCGGGCCGTACTGGGGCGCGAAGACGCCGATGCCCGAGCCGTCGCGGATGAGGTAGACCGAATCGAACACGTTCACGATGTCGAAGCGCAGCGTGGTCGGCGGCGCGTACGGCGACCTGAATTCGTGCGAGACGCCGAGATTGACCTGCGAATAGGCCGGCACGTGATCGGTGTTGGCGAAGCCTGCGCGCAACCCGCTGCCGTAGATCATGTCCGCGCTGAACTTGGTCCCGTTCCAGAGATAGGACATGCCCGCCGAGCCGGTAATCTGCTGGGCGTGATCGGTAAAGATGTAGTTGTGCGCGATGTAGGAAAACTCGGACGGGTCGGCGAGATATTGGTTCGTCACCCAGTTCGTCGCCATCTGGCGGGCAAAGGCGATGTTTCCGTAAGCGTTGAAGTTGCCGCTGGTGTACTTGGCCTTCAGCTCGACGCCGACATTTTCCGCATTCGCATAGTTGAAGCCGTTGAGCACATAGGCGGCGCCGAACTGGCCATCGTCGATCAGGTTGGTTGCGATCTTGTAGTAGGCGTCGACGCCGACCTCGAGGCCGGGCAGCACCTTCTGCACCACCCCGGTGTCGAACACGTGCGCGCGCTCGGGCTGCATCGGAGCATACGGCCCGGGAACGCCTGGCGCCTGCACCGTGGTGCAGCCGGCCGGCAAGGGCGGCGGACAGGTCGTGAACAGGGCGGTGTTTGTGGGCGCTGCGATCACCTGCACCGGCGGTGTGAAGGTGCGCGCATAGCCGAAGTGGAAGGTGGTGTCGTCGGTCGGCTTGTAGGTGATGCTGGCGCGCGGACTGAGCTGGTTCGCATTGACGTATTGGTTCATCTGGTCGAAGCGCAGGCCGGCATTGAGCGTCAGCTTGTCCGTGATCCGCCACTCGTCGCCGGCATAGATGCTGCCGAGCCAGCCGAGCAGCGAGCTCGAGTCGTAAATGGGAAATGGCGTATCACCGAAGGATTGGCCGCCGGAGCTGTCGAGCGGAAGCGCGAGCGACGAGCCCGTCACCAGCGTCTTCTCGGCGCTGACGGAGAAGCCGGCTCGCAGCGTATGTGCGTCATTGACGCGCCATGCCGTGTCGGACTGGATGCCATTGGTCTCGCTCCTGCGATACACGTCGGTAGCGATGCCGTTGAACATGAGATCGCCGAGGTAATCCGGCGTGAAGTGGACGCTGGCATATCGGGTGAAATACGACAGCTGCGTATCGACATCGCCGACCGACTTCTGCAACGCCAGCACAGTGAAGTAGTAGCGTTCGATCTGGTTCTCGTTGAGCTTCGAGGAGTCGAAGTTGGACTGTCCGAACGCCGTGTATGTCGGCGGCTGGCCCGGATTGTTGGGAATCTGGAACTGATTGACCGACGCCCCGCTGATCAGGCTCAGGCGCGTGTAGGGATCGATGATGGTCGAGATGTAGGCGAACCCGCGATCTTGCTGGGTGAAGTCATGGATGGCGTTGTAGCTGGAGGTCGGATTCTCGATGCCGAGGATATTCTGCAGGTAGCTGCCGGAGAAGTAATACTCCGTGCTGCCGGTGCGGCCGCCATATTCGAAGCTCGTTCTGAGCGTGCCGTGACTGCCGCCATAGACGCTGATGCTGCCGCTGTCGTCGAAGGCGCCGCTCCGGGTCGTCATGTCGACGATACCGGCTGTTCGCAGGCCGTACTGGACCGGCAGCGCGCCGGTGATCAGCGTCAGGCTGCCGATGAAGCCGGTGTCCAGGATTTGGCCGAAGGTCCCGAGCTGATCCGGCAGCAGGATGCCGTTGAGCCGGTACGAGAGATTGGCGTGCTCGTTGCGCACATGCAGGTTGCCGCTGGCGGCGGAATCCTTGGAAACGCCGGGAAACTGCTGCAGCACGTCGGTGAGCGGCGCGTTGGTCCCCTGCGGCAGCGACTCGATATCGGCGTGGGTCAGGGTGGTCGGCGCGGTGCCGAGCGGCGCGAATATATTCTCACGCGCGCTGTTGAACGTTGCGGTCTGGCTTGCGAAGACGCTCGCCTCGCTCGGCGCAGGCGAAGGCGTCGCAGCCGCCGGAACTGGCGCTGGCGCTGGCGCTGGCGGCGGAGGAGGAGCGACTGTTCGCGCCGCGGTCGTACGCCGCGGCCGACCCTCCGGCGTCGCGCGCCGTGGCCGCGGCTGCGCCGCCGGCGGTGCAGTGACAGTGACCTGCGGGATCGGTTTGGTATCCGCCGGCGTTGGCGCCGCTTCGGGTGAAGCCTGGCCCGAGGGGGGTTGCGCGGGAGGCGTTGCAGGAGCCTGGTTGGCGGGCGCCTGCGCCGCGGGTGCTTCCGCAGGTGCCGGGTTTTGACCGGAAGGCGTGGCGGACGGAGCGGGCGTGCTCTGGGCTGGCGTGCTTGGTGATGGTGCGCTCGGTGCCGGCGTGCCTGGAGCGGGTGTGCTTGGCGCAGACGCATTCGGCGCCGCGGTGCTCGGAGCTTGCTGATCCGGCGGTGTCTGCGACCCCGCTGGCCCGATCATGCAAGCGAGCAGCACCAGCGACGAACTGCTCAAAAGAAGCAAACGCCTGTTACGAACGGACATTCCTGACTCCCGACTGCTCGCCCTCTGAGAAGGCTATCCCCTGACACGCTTGACGGACTTTGCTCGCCGCGACACGCGGCGAACCGGCGGTGGACGCTGCCTTCACGTGTAAAGCAGCGCCAACCAATGGCGTCAGGCGACAGGAGGGGCCCGTGCCGCAAACGAAGTGCGGCTTGGTACAGTCAGTGTGAATGCGACGCTCGGCTTCGAGCGTGATCCGCCATGCAAGGCAGGAGGTGGCAGGTGCGGTGGCACCGACGGGAGCGCGGTACCGGCAAGGTCCATGAGCGCGCAGATCGCGCAGTAATCATCCGCGAGGGCGGGCGATTTGCCACCGTCCCGATCAGAATTGGCGAGCGAGTAGGCGCTGACCGCGGACGATGCTTGTCCTCGGTCAGCGACCAGGTGGCGTACATGCACGTGTCCGAACGACACGACGAGCTGGAACGCGAGCGCAAACAGCGCGACCCACGAACCCAGGCTCGAACGCGATCGGAACCAATGCATCGTCGTTGCGCCTAAGGCCTCATCATGAGGCGGTCAAACACGCCATAATATTGCGACGGTAGTGGCGATGTCGCGTCACGGCAATCGGCCGATCGCGATTTGCCCACGACTGTTGCATTACGGCGACGCTCGATGGACGACGCCGAGCTCGTGATCTCAGTACTTGGCAACGATCACTCCTGTGCTGGGGAATTTGTAGTTGATACCGACGCGGACGACGTCGTCACTGATGCGGGAATTGAGGGCAGGCACCACGGTGGCGTCCGTCGGTATGACAGGGAAGGTCGCGAGCGAGCCGAAATCCATGTGCAGATACTCGACCTTGCCGGTCCAGTTGCCGACCAGGCGTGTCTCCAGCCCGGCGCCAATCGTCCAGCCGACGCGGGTCGTACGGTTGTCGAACCCGCTCGCTACCGGATTGCCGCCGGCATCGAAGCCGGCGGCGGTTCCTGCGATCTTGATGTCCGCGATCGCCACGCCAGCGGTGACGTAGGCCATGGCGTCCGGTGTGAAGGCTGCACCGAGCCGACCGCGCAGCGTTCCGAACCAGCCCAGCTTGTGATCCAAACTGATGCCCACGGGCGCATCGACCGGGGCGAGAGCGGGATTGCAGATATCGCCTGGGCAGGCGAATGCCGTGCTGCCACGCTGGCCGGAATACTGCAGGTCCCCCTCGATCCCGGCGACCACGATGTTCGAGACCCAGTTGTAGCCGGCCTGGCCGCCGAAGATCGCGCCGTTGAGCTTGGGCGAGATGCTGTTGCCGAACAGCGGATCCTCGGTTGCGGCATCAGAGAATGAGGTGCCCACGACCGAGCGGCCCCAGCCGTAACCGGCATTGCCACCGACGTACAATCCGGCCCAGCTCCATCCTGCCGGGGCGGGAGCCTTGAAGAACGCCGGCGCAGCCTCGTAGCCGGTGCGCGGCGCCTTGAAGTAGCCGAGCCCCCCGCTCGGCTTCACCGCGTCGTACTTGACGTTGAGGAAGAACTTGATGTTGCGTCCGGGCAGCAGGATCTCGTCCTTGTGGAATTGGGTCGAGTTGCGCACGTCGGCATTGAGCAGATTGTCGCCGACGAGACCGGTCGTGATTTCCACCGGCCCCCACGGCGAGTACTGCCAGAATTCCCGATGTACGACCTCGACCTTGAGCAGGTTGTAACCATCGGTCGGCGTTTCGAACGCGCCGACATCGGTCTGGGCAAATGCGTGCAGCAAACCCATGCGCAGGAACCAGTTGTCGTTGCGCCAATAAGCGCCTCCGCCCACACGCATCGGCGGCATGCGCGGCACGTTGCTGCCGTCCGTGAACGTGGCTTTCACGGTGTCGAACTGGCCATCGACGCCGAAGATCCCGTTCGACAGCGGCGTCACGTCCCACTGCCAGGCCAGCTCCGTGCCGCGGAAGATGGCGTCACGCTGGGAATAGTTCGTCTGCAGGAATTCGCCGGCCGCTCCTGGCGCACAGCTTGCAAACTCGTCGGCGCAGGAGTTTCCGGTCGGCTGCTGGAAGATGAAGTTGTTATAGTACGTGTAATAGGCCTTGCCGTCGAAACGGAAGCTGCCTTCGGTGCGCTTGAGACCGACCTCCACACTGTTGGCAGTCTCGATCGTAAGGTTGGGATCGCCGATATCGAAGGTCTGGGTGGCGTCGTGCGGGCCTTTGGAGAACAATTCTACTGCCCGTGGCGCGCGCTCGATCCGCTGCAGGTTGAGGCTCGCGACCAGGTATGATGGCAGATCCTTGATGACGCTGAAGCTGATGCTTTTGGGCGCATAGTTGAGGCTGGACGCCGATGCCGTTGGATCGTCCGGCGGCGGCAACAAGGCTGATGGGAACGTCACGGCAGTACCAGTGACGTTCACGCTTTCGATCCGGCCGGCCAGTTGTGTCCGCAGTGTCGAAGTATGCTGCATCTCGTTGAAGAAATAGCCCGCCACCATGCGCGTGCGAGCGGGGAAGAGCAGCGCTTCGCCGGAAGTGTCGAGCTGGCTGAGAGCGGCCTGCGCCCCGATGAAACTGGTCAAGGCGCCGATCGGCGTAAGCAACGGCGTGGTCTCGACCTCGACCTTGCCGTCACTCGCGTGGTTCTTGAACGTGCCGTTGATCTGTTCGAAGCCTACGTCGTTGAGCCCGATCTCATCATGCTTGTAATCGACGTAGCCGGCCCAATAGCGAACCGCTGCGATAGCGGCGGAGTCGGGTGCGTATTCGCCCTTGCTCGTGATCTTGGTCTGCTCCATCCGGATGTGGGTCTGAGTGGCTGCCCCATCGAGCGTAGGCACGTGGTAGTCGCTGGCGAAACGGGAGATCGCGACGCCGGCATAGCCTCCGTCGAACAGATAGGACCCGCCGACCGCGCCACCCCCGGTGCGCAGGGATGAATTGGGCTGGCGTCCATCGACCGGAGGTGGGGGGCTCGGCGGAAAGAGATAGGGATAGCTCGGGATGCGGTAATCATCAGCGCCGCGGCCGAAGACATCGGCGTGGACGGCAACGTTGCGCGAGCCTGCATCGAGCAGCAGGCCGCTCTCCCATCCGTTGTTCACCGTGGTTCCCGCCGCCTTGAGCTCGGCGGATAGGCCGCCCGGCGGAGCGACGGTCGGAATGCGGTTGTTGGAACCCTCCACGATGCCGCCGATCGCCTGGTTGCCATAACGCAGCGCCGCCGGACCGCGGAAAATCTCGGTGCTTTGGGTCGCCAGCGGATCGATCGGCACGCCGTGATCCTGGCCGAGGTCGGAGACGTCGCCGGTGGCGATACCATTCTCCTGCACGCGCACCCGTGCGTCGGCGAGGCCGCGCAGGATCGGGCGGGTCGCACCGGGCGCGAGTCCGGCGGCGGTGGCACCGGGTGTGGTGAAAAAGAGATTGGCGAAATTCTCGCTGGTGCTGGCTTGGATCTGCGTGCTGGTGATGGTCGATAGTGGCGCGTAGGGCGGATTGAACGGCGAGGGTGCCGTCGCGGGCACAGCAGCGGGCGCAGGCTGGGCGACCGTTGCCGGCCGTGGCGGTGTTGCCGGAGGCCTTGCGGCGCGTTGCGGGGGTGAGGGCGGCGGCGGAGCCGGCGTCCGCGCGGGAGCCGCTGCGGGCGTGGGACGTCGAGGCGCGCGTCTAGGCGCCGTCACCGTAACGGTGGGGACGGGGGTCGCAGCCGGAGGAACCGGGGCGACGCCCGGGGAAGCCTGGTCCGCAGGTGCCTGCGACGGCTCTGACGCGGGCGCAGTCTGAGTCTGCGGCGATGGACCAGATGGTGTCGGAGTGACTGGAGCCTGGTCCGAAGGAGCCTGGCCCGAAGGAGCCTGGCCGGAAGGAGCCTGGCTTGGCGTCGCCGGCGCAGGTTCCGGCGCAGCGCCACCCGGGTTTTGTTGCGACGTGTCCGGCGGTGTTTGCGCCGTGGCCGCGCCGGCAATGCAGCTCAGCCAGATCAACGACGAACTGCCCAGCAAAAGTAAACGCCTGTTACGTATCGACATTTTCGCCCCCACGCATCGCCTCTCACGAACGGCGATTCCTGCCCGCTCTCGCCGATGCCACGGCCTGCGGCACATTCCACATAAAGCTCGGCCCATTCAGGCGAGCCGCGACTGCGAAACGACGTCAGGCGATGGGAGGTGCGCGCGCCGCGAACAGCGCGTGAGGCGATGCGGCCAGTGCGAATTCAGCACATGGTTGCGAGCAGGCTCCGCCGAACCGGGGCGGAGGCGGCAAGTCGGGCGGCGCGGCGGTTACGACCGTGCCGGCGAGATGGATGAGCGCGCAGATGGCGCAGTAATCATCCGCGAGGCCGTGGGATTTGTTGCGGTGTCCCGGGACGGCGGCGTTCGCGTCGGCGACGACGTGAGCGCCCGACACGGTCGACGACTGCGCCAGTGCAACGCGATCGAGATGGACGTGGCCGAACGACACGACGAGCTGGAAGGCCAGCGCAAACAGCGCCAGCCATGAACCCAACGTCGAACGTGTCCGAAACCAATACATCGCCCTTGCGCTTGCCGCGCCCCTACGGCCAATGCGAACCGTCCCGAGACATTAGTAACAATGTTACATTATTACAATCCGGCGGGCCTGCGATTCGTATCGACTGTTGCAGCGCGGCCACGGCTTGGGCTGCCATCTCTGCGACGTCCGAAGAGGTGTTGCGAAACGGCAGGCTAAACTAGACGACGTGATCCGGCGCCAGGTGGCAGGCCATTTCCGCGCTGATCTCGATCTGCAGCGTGGCGTGGCCGATGCCGAAGCGGCGGCGCAACTCGGTGGCCGTGACCGCGAGGAACTGGTCGCCCGGATGGCCGCCAGGAAGAACCAGGTGCGCGGTGAGCGCGGTCTCGGTGGTGCTCATCGGCCAGATATGCAGGTCGTGCACGGTGGTGACGCCGGGGCAGGACGCGAGGTAGCGTCGCACCGCGTCAGGATCGACCGACCGCGGCACTGCGTTCACGGCCATCGCCAGTGAATCCCGCAACAGGCTCCAGGTTCCCCACACGATCACGCCGACGATCACGAGGCTGGTGAGCGGATCGAGCCAGAGCCAGCCGGTCGCGAGAATGACGAGCCCGGCGAGCACCACGCCGGCCGAGACGGCGGCATCCGCCACCATATGCAGGAACGCGCCGCGGATGTTGATGTCGCCCTTGCGGCCCGATGCGAACAGCCAGGCGGTGACGCCATTGATGACGATGCCGACGGTGGCGACGATCATGACCGTTGCCTCCGCCACCGGCTCGGGATGGAACAGCCGCAGGATCGCTTCCCAGGCAATGGCGCCGAGTGCCACCAGCAGGAAGACGGCATTGAACAGTGCCGCCAGGATGGACGAGCCGCCGAGCCCATAGGTGAAGCGCAGCGAAGGCGGGCGCGTCGCCAGGACGCTGGCGATCCAGGCGACAACCAGTCCCAACACGTCGGACAGGTTGTGGCCGGCATCGGCCATCAGCGCCATGGAGTTCGCGATGAGGCCGTAGATGAACTCGACCACGACGAACGCGGTGTTGAGGCCGATGCCGATCGCGAAGGCGCGGCCGAAGTTCGCCGGCGCATGCGAATGACCGTGCCCGCCATGGTCGTGCCCGTGATCATGTGTGTGATCACGTGCGTGATCACGTGCTTGATCTTGGCCCTCGTGGTCGTGCACGTTCATGCTGCTGCCGGGCTCGGTTGCATTGCGCCGAAGTCCGGCCTTGCACCGACGGCGAGGCCCGGCTGGCGCCGCAGCGAGCCCAGCGCAACTGCGCCATCGCGAATGACGAGCCGGACCCGCCCGTCGGCGGCGCGCGCATAAAGGTCGGGATGGGCGTGCAGGAAAGCCTCCTGCTCCGCCGGCGGCGCCCCCGCCATGCCGTCGACATAGTGATGGCCGTTGCGCTCGACATGGGTAGCGCCGACAAGGGTCGCGAGCGCGAGGTCCTGCTGCAGCGCGACCCCGCTCTGAGTGGTGAGGTCCTCCGCCGACATGAAATAGCGGCCGCCGCCCTCCCGGGCGTTCCAGTGCGCCACGCGCGCGCGGTTGAGCAACGCGCGGTAGAAGCCTTTGCACGACTTCGCAGAGATGCCGCGGTAGCCGAGCTCGCGTGCGCGCGGAAAGACCCCGAAGTCGGCGTCCGATTCGTCCACCTCCACGGGCACGTCCCGCGCGAGCGCGTGAATCGGCGCGCTCAGCGCGTGGCTGCGCGCGATCGGCTGCTCGACCAGCAGGGTGGAGGCCTTGAGCCGCGCCAGACGCGGCTCCTCGGCGATGCGCCGCCACAGCGCGAGCACCGCATCGACGTTCTCGAACTGCTCGTTGCCGTCGAGGGTGACGAAATAGGGCTCCGCTATCCGATCGAGCACGGCCGCGATGCGGCTCAGGCGTGCGAGGTCGGCTTCGATCTGGCCGCCGACCTTGAGCTTGAAATGGCGGTGGCCGTAGACCGCGATCACCTCTTCCAGGCTTTGCGGCAGATCGTCGTCGAGGCGGTTGCCGACAGTGTCGTCGCGGGTGAGGGCATCGAGCATGCCGACGGTATGGCGCACGAAGATCGTGTCGGCCGGCTTGAGCTCGCCGAGGAAGCGGGCGAGATCGAAGCTATCGAGATCGGGCGTGAGCCGGGCGGTGATGCCGAGGCCGTTGTCGCGCACCAGCGTGAATGCGCTCGTGCCATGGAGCCGGGAGAGGGCATCGACGATCGCCCGCTCGATGAGGGCGAGGCCGAAGGAGGCGATAAGGCCGTTGAGGCCGTGCGCCGTGCATGCGTCCCGCTGCGGGCTGTCGGCGGTGGCCGAGAGGCCGAAGGCGGTATCGGTGCCGGCTGCGACCAAATGCCCGTGCGCGAGCGCAAGCGATCGGCGCAACTGATTGAAGTTGTCATCGTTCGACAGCTCCGGCGACTTGTCGAACCATTTCGGAACGAGCAGCTCGGCCGAGATGCCGTCCCCTTCGCGGCCGTCGGCGAGCCGCACTCGCGCGCGTACGAACAGCTGTGGGGCTTCCGTCAGCGTCACGACGCCGAAGCGGAACGGCAACCGCAGCTTCACAGGCCGTTCGAAGAATTCGGCGCCGATGAGCGCAAGGCGCGGCGGCGAGGCGACATCGTGCTGGCTTGACCCCACGTCGGCCACCTCCTTTAATGAATTCCCTGGTTACAACCCGCTCTGCCGTGCGGCAAGCTGGCGGGATCGTCACGGGTTCATCGGAACGTTACAGGTCCCGGGAATATGAATCCATCGCACGACCGATTGCACCAGCGGCTGGCGTGGCTGCGGCCATTGATCCTGCTGGTCCTGCTGGTCGTCGGTTGGGACCTTGCGATCCGGCTGTTCCGCATTCCGCCTTACCAGATCCCCGCGCCGGCCGACGTGGTCGCCACGCTCTGGGAAGAGTGGCCGATGCTGCTCTCGCAAGCCTGGCCGACCACGCTCGCGACCGTCGAAGGGTTCTTGCTGTCCGCCGCGTTCGGCATCCCGGTGGCCATGCTGATCGCCGGCTCGCGTACGGTCGAGAGCTATCTCTATCCGCTGCTGGTCTTCTCGCAGTCGATCCCGAAGATCGCCATCGCGCCGCTTTTTGTGGTGTGGTTCGGGTTCGGTGCGCTGCCCAAGGTGCTCTCGGCGTTCCTTCTCGGCTTCTTCCCGGTGGTGGTGTCGGCGGTGCAAGGCTTCAATTCGATCTAGCCCGACATGCTCGATCTCGCCCGCGCCATGGAGGCGAGCCGGCTGCAGATCTTCCGCATGGTGAGCCTTCCTCATGCACTGCCGGCGATCTTCTCGGGGTTGAAGGTATCGATCACGCTCGCGGTCGTGGGCGCCGTGGTCGGCGAGTTCGTCGGCTCCAACTCGGGCATCGGCTTCGTCCTGCAGCGCTCGATCGGCACATTCGAGCTGCCGACCATGTTCGCGGCGCTCGTGATACTGGCGGCGATCGGCGTGCTTCTCTTCTGGGTGCTCGACGTGATCGAGCGCTGGGCCATTCCCTGGCATGCGAGCCAGCGGCAGGACTTCATCGTCGCCGCTTAGAGACTTCATCGTCGCTGCCTGATCTGCAAGGCCACAAAAAGAAAACGACAACACGAACCGGAGGAACGAGGACAATGATGCGATTGCTGCTTGCGGCGGCCGGCGCCGCTCTGCTTGCCGGACCGGCCATGTTCGTCAGCCCCGCCTTGGCCGCCGACAAGGTCGTGCTGATGCTCAACTGGTACGTCTATGGTGAGCACGCGCCGTTCTACTACGGCAAGGAGAAGGGCATCTTCGCCGCCGAAGGCATCGATCTCGACATCCAGGAAGGCCGCGGATCGGGCGTGACCACGCAGGCGGTGGCGGCGAAAACGGCGCATTTCGGCTATGTCGATGTGCCCACGATGATGCGTGCCGCCGTCAAGGGCGCGCCTCTGGTCGCGACCGGCGTGCTGCTGCAGACGACGCCGATGTCGGCCATGGGCTTCGTCGAGAAGAACATCCGCAAGCCCGAGGACATCAAGGGCAAGACCGTGGCCACCACGCCGGGCGATTCGATGTCGCAGATGTGGCCGCTGTTCCTGAAGAAGACCGGGCTCAAGGAAAGCGACTTCAAGACCGTATCGGGCGACGCCACCACCAAGCTCAACGCCGTCATCAACGGGCAGGCGGACCTCTTGCTCGGCTACGTGATGGATCAGAGCATGAAGATCAAGGATGCGACCGGGAAGGACGTCTATCCGATCAAGTTCTCCGACTACGGCATCGTGCTGGTCAGCTCCGGTCTCATCGCGCCCACGGACCTGGTGAAGAGCAATCCCGACCTCGTGCGGCGCATGATGGCGGCGAGCACGAAATCGGTGCTGGCGGCGGTGAAGGACGTGAAGGGTGCCGCGCAATCGATCCTCAACGCCAATCCGAAGGGCGGCAAGATCGACACGCTGACCGAAGGCTTCGAGCTCACCGTCCCGCTCTACAAGGACCCGAGCGGCCAGTCGAAGCAGCCGTTCCTGGTGAGCGACCAGACGATGGCCGACACGGTGGCGCTGATGATCGAATATGGCGGGCTCGACCCGGCGGCGAAGGGCAAGGTGAAAGACTTCTACACCAACGACTATCTGCCCAAGAACATGCCGTTCTGACGTGCCGGCCCATCCCGCGCGCGTGGCTGCCGTGACGGAGGCGAGGCGCCCGATCATCGAGATCTCGGGCGTCTCCAAGACCTACCGGACGCGCGACGGCGAGGTGCCGTCGCTGCGGCCGCTCGATTTCGTCGTGCGCGAGGGGGAATTCGTGGTCGTGGTCGGTCCTTCCGGCTGCGGGAAATCGACCTTGCTCAAGCTGATCGCCGGCCTGTTGCCGCCGAGCGAAGGCGAGATCCGCGTCGACGGCCGGCGGGTGGAGAAGCCGCACGGCGGGGTCGGCATCGTGTTTCAGACCGCGATGCTGCTGCCGTGGCGCAGCGTCATGCGCAACGTGATGATGCCGGTCGAGGTCAAGGGGCTGCCGCGCGAGGTCTACGCGCCGCGTGCGGCGGAACTCTTGCGAATGGTCGGGCTTGCCGGCTTCGAGCAGAAATATCCCTGGCAGCTTTCGGGCGGCATGCAGCAGCGCGCCGCGATCTGCCGGGCGCTCGTGCACGACCCGAAGATCGTGCTGATGGACGAGCCGTTCGGCGCGCTCGATGCCATGACGCGCGA
>Ga0153954_1000295_pt1 | contig 42733 bp, 39 predicted proteins | sample TSFL038MetaG_FD_102277 | JGI IMG/M metagenome (GOLD analysis project Ga0153954, IMG submission 102277) | Attine ant fungus gardens microbial communities from Florida, USA - TSFL038 MetaG | ecosystem: Host-associated > Fungi > Mycelium > Unclassified | place: USA: Florida, Wekiwa Springs State...
AGGGTTGACCTTGTCCCGACAAATAAATGAGCTACCTTTTCTAAAATCTTCTCATAACTTGCGTTAGCCTGATGCGTATGGTGTTTTCACACAGCCGAGGGAGGGAGGGGCGGTTATGCGCAGCCAGTTCAGCTCAAGGGGTTGCGGGGACAAGGGTTGACCTTGTCCCGACAAATAAATGAGTTCCCTTTCCCAAAATTCCTGCATAAAACATTAACAAAGGCTCATTTGTGGTTTGAAGGATAAGCGAGGAGAAGATAAATTATTCTTTTATTAGAGGAATTTTTGTGAGTCAGGTGAGTTTGTATGATGATCGTCCAGTGAAGCAGATGGTATATCCGGCTGTGGTGTTTTTGATTGTGGGAATGTTCATTGGGATTTTTATTTCTTACAATGGCTTCTTAAAGCCAGATGCCTTTGCGGGAGAGTATATCCATTTTGGTAGGGTGAGGCCGGTGCATGTGTCTGTTGTGACACTTCTTTGGCTATTGTCGGCTAACATGGGACTCCTCTATTTCATTGTCCCTAGATTATGTGGTGTTCCACTTTGGAGTGTTAAGCTCGCAACAGCTACAAATGTCATTTGGTGGCCTACATTGATTTTGGGTGCTTTTTCACTGCCGTTGGGGACAAATTTTGGATGGGAATATGCAGAGCTTCCCAAAACATTGATGGGGGGTTTACTTCCGATTAAAATTCTTTTGGCTATTGCTTGGGTCCTATTTGCCATTAATTTGTTCATGACAATCGTGAATCGTCGCCATGAACAAATGTATGTTTCCTTGTGGTATGTGATGGGAACATTGGTGTGGACAACTTTTACCTTTATCGTAGGTAATTTTGCAGTCGAATGGGTTCCACAGGGTATCTCGAGAGTTAATACCAGTTTTTTTTATGTGCATAATCTTGTGGGTCTTATTTTCACACCTATGGGTCTTGCCATTGCTTATTATTTTATTCCCAAAATTTCCGGAACGCCTATTCACAGCCACCGCCTTTCTATGGTCGGGTTTTGGTCGATCGCATTTGTATATGCCTGGATTGGCGCTCACCATATGCTACATGGCCCCCAATCACAGTGGCTGCAGACAACGAGCATCATTTTTTCCATGTGGCTCATTGTACCTGTTTGGACTGTTGTGACGAATCTTTTAGGAACAATCAAAGCAAGATGGGAAATGTACAGCAAAAGTGTCCCTTTGCGCTTTTTAACGATGGGAGTCGTCTTTTATCTCATTGTTTGTCTTCAGGGATCACTTCAAGCACTACGTAATGTCAATGAACTCATTTCTAAAACAGATTGGATCATAGGCCACGCACACATGTCTCTTTTAGGCACTTTTACCTACTTTGCAATGGGTGGAGTCTATTATGTAATTCCAAAAATCGTTCAGAAGCCCCTTTGGTCAGAAAAAATGGCCGATTGGCATTTTAATTTCACTCTTTTAGGCTCTGTTGTGATGTTTGTAGCACTATGGGTTGGAGGATTTCAACAAGGCTTAATGTGGGCAAATTGGGCAACAGGTAGCTCTTATGCTCAATTTCATGAAAATGTGAGCCGTATCCCCTTTTTGGCAACGGTTTCAGCCATGTGGTGGTGGTGGTTTGCACGCTTAATAGGAGGGGTATTCATATTCACAGGTTCTTTTCTTTTTGTGCTTAATGTGATGAATACGATCATCCTGCCTGTCGAAAATCCTGAGCGCATGCAAGCATGAAAAAGTGGTTTTCAAAACTAGAATGGTCTGCTTTTTTGACACTATTAGGTGTTGTGGCCCTATTCTCGACAGCGATTGCAGTGACTTTAATCGCTCCTGGTTACATTGATCCGAGTTGGCAACGCCCTTCTAGTACTTATCAAGTTCAGATGTATGAAGTTTCTGATCCAAATGTTTATTTCAGCACGGCGAATCCGGGGAGGTGGGGTTTACAATATGTCTACCATCTTAAAGACGGTTTTACCCTCATGGCATTTCGAGAAAGTCCTTTGGTGCGGCTTTTGGCAGATCCAGAGTTAGAACCCTATGTTACCCGATTAAATGACGAAGAGCTCAAATTGACAACACGCGTTCTTCTGCTCAGACGCCCTTCTGAGAGCGAAGAAATTCGGAATCTTCAAAATCAACTTCAAATGGCATGGAAGCAGGAACATCCTGAGCAAGAATTTCCCCCTCATTTCGACATTTTGGAGCTATTCGATCCCGAAAAAAAAGAGGCTTTTGCACTTGGAGAAACTGATGGTATCGTCGAGCATTGGATTGATAATCATTTTACCATTATTGGACAAAAACCAACTTATACAACATCCAAAGGCGTTATTTATGTCAATAATCCAAAAGAATACACAGTTTCTGAAAGCAATTATCTAGGGAGTAAATATTGGCTCTACAATGAAAATGGGGAGCCCATTGAAAATTTGCACGAGCTAAAATCGGGAAAACTCGGTTTCTTATCGCGCCAGGAGTTGATTCAAAAAGGGGAGGATATTTATCGTGTGGAGGGGTGTTGGTATTGCCATACGGATCAAACACGTACACTGGTTCAAGATACAGTCCTCAATGGTTCCTCCGATTTTCCAGCACCGCCTTCCTCGGCAAGCGAGTATATTTTTCAAAGGGTGACGTTTCCAGGCACACGGCGCATTGGTCCTGACCTTTCAAGAGTTGGTGTGAAGCGTCCACATAGAGATTGGCATATTTCCCACTTTTGGTCTCCTAAAACGGAAAGCTTGGGAAGCATTATGCCTTCCTTTAAACATTTTTTCGACAATGATCCAGCAGGGACTCTTCCCCATCCTTACACCATCCCCAATTATCGATTTGAAGCTATTTTTCATTACTTAATGACCAAAGGCACACGCATCACTCCTCCCACACAAGCCTGGTGGCAAGGTAAAGATCCGATCCATACCATTGACATCATTGAGGGAAGATGATTGACAGTGTTGGAATTTATGGATTTATCCTCCACTACTGCCTTTTATTTGCTTTTTTTGGATCAGCTTTGATGGTTTTTATTTACCTTTGGAAAATAAAGCGTCTCGATATGGGGGAAAAACCAAAGTACACTCTTTTTGAGGTTGAAGATGAATGATGAAGAAGTACCTACTTCTGAAGAAAGGAAAATACCCCGTTTTCTGATGTTAACCTATGTCTTACTCATCACCGGTGGACTTGTCGCATTTTTTATCTATTGGGATGGTTCACGCGGATGGTTAGATAGGGGGTTCTGGAAACCCCTCCAACAAGCTGCAGGGACTACTTTGGAAAAAGAGGTTCAAAATGGTTATGTGAGTGAGAAAAACGGCGTGGTGAATTCTTTTTAAATGTGTCTTCGTTTATGGAGTCGTAAGGTTTTGGCTTTGTCACCTGTCCATCTTTGTGATAAACCAAAATGGGAACTTTATACATGCAGCTTAAAGCATATAGTTCAGCCGATCCGGCATGAATTCCAGGATTAGATACTGCGTTTAGGTAACCTTCAACTAGATCTTCAACAACCTTAAAATGGATCTCTTTTTTGAATTTTTCCCCAAAAGCCTCACTGATTTTACCGAGAATTAAATAGATATTATGCATCTCTTGCGGCAATTCGTTTTTTAATCTGTTACGCTTCTCTTCTAATTGTTGAGGCAATAGATTAAGTGAAGAATCTTTTGTCATGTCTGCAAGGCTTTCGAATTCTTTTTCAAGTTTCTCTAATTCTGTTTGATAGTGTTCTGCCATCGAATTCACCAGCCTTCTTTGCAATTCGTCATCGTTTTTATAATGGTTGCGGATCCATTCAACAGCTGCAGAACGTTCATATTTTGCATCATTAACAGTCGAATTTTCCATTTTTTCATGGATGAGGAAGGCTTCAAAAAGACAATCACCATTATCTGGGACTGAAATGATATCTTCTTTAAGCTTATGGGAATCGTAATGAAAAAGGAATGCTAGAGAAGTGAGTTTTGCTTGGAGAAAGTGAAGGTTATTCAGCGCATCTATGACAGGATCCTCTTGGGAATCATCGATCACTGTAATTTGCTGCAAAGCTAAAATGTCTTCTTCATTCTTGGAAAGAATGGTTTCTGCTTCAGAAATTTTCTTTATATCAAGCGTTTTAGAAGTCATATTACCGAGTTTTTCAGTAATGTTGTTCAATGTTTTTTGTACTTGTTTAACGAAACCGAGTTCTCTCGGACTGTATTTTGGGGAAGAATTTTCTGAGTTAATATCGATCCTCCCCCCTGATCTGACTGAAAAGGTATGGTCTTCTTGGCCGTTTTGACAACAACTCCCAATTGATTTGCTAATCAAACCTATAGGGATAAAAACAAGGGCGATCACAGCGATAATTGGCAAAATGATGGCGACAACGATACGTAAGGTAACTTCTAAAGCAGCCTCACATCCTTGCTTCTCTATAGAAGAGAAAAGCCATTGAAAAGTTTTCCCAACGAAAATCGATGGTATCAGTGGTAGATGTCCAGGTATTGTTTCGTCTAAATACCAGGTGCAAAAAGGGCTATTGGTGGTGGGGAGATGTGATGGAGCATTCATTGTTCATCCTTGAGTTACAATGCTTAGTAACCTGAATTTTGGATTTTTCTCCCTCATATTCAGGAAGTTTGCTTGCATCTTTTGTGCTTTTCTGGCTCGTAAAGGGCCTTTGGCCATTTACTTCGCCAGAAAAGCACAAAATCTGCGGCGCAAACTCCTCTGAATCCGAGGAAGACAACCCAAAACTCAGGTTAGTACACAAAAAATTGTTGTTTTTAAGACTGAAAAAATCCCTTTTAAAAACGGTTTGGCGACATTTTATCCGCGCAAAAAGGAGAGCTGTTTCGAATAAAATCATCATAGGGAAGGCGAGGAGCAGTTGCGATAAAACATCTGGAGGCGTGAGAACCGCAGCTAAAATGAAAATCGCAACGATGATTCCCTTACGCATTTTTTTTAATGGATCATGTTTTAGAAGCCTATAATGGATGAGAAAAAGAAGGATCACATAGAGTTCAAAGACGAGGGCGTGGGCCAAAATGAGTCCCAATGTAAAATTGACCATCTCTTTGAAACCCCACAAATTTTCCCCAAGCCCTACATTAAACTGGATAAAATAGGACGAGACAAAGGGAAGAGTGATCACATACGCGAAAGCTATCCCCCCTAAAATACACATGCATGAGAGAATCAGAAACGGAAAGATCAAAGATTTTTCTTTTTTTTGAAGTGCCGGTAAAAAAAAGTGTAATATGAAATAGAGCCAAAGAGGCGACGACAAAACAATGCCGCCCCAAAAAGAGATTTTAATGGCCATCACAAACCCTTCTAAAGGGTCAAATAGATAGAGTTTTTCACAACCCAAAGGAGCAAGCAGCGTTGCAAAAAGGGGTCTATGAAAACAAAATGTGACAAGGGTAGCAGTCAAAATTGTCCACCCTATTCTGACAAACGTGCGCCTGAGCTCTTCAATATGGTCCCAAAAGGGCATCATCATTTTGTCTTAGGGTCATCCTCTTCTTTTGTTTCGCTCTCTTCTATTATCCCCTGAGAGGCTTTCTTAAATTCGTGCAATCCTTTGCCGAGATTGCGCGCAAATTCTGGGAGTTTTTTCCCTCCGAATAGGACTAAGATCACAAACAAAATGACGATGAGTTCCCAACCCCCAATCATAGGCTGATCTGCTTTAGGCGTTCCGCTAACATGGATAACTCCTTTTTATATTTTTCAAGTTCCAATTTTCCCTTGGAATTGCGCTCGAGTTCATAGAGGCGTCCAATGAAGTGGGTTGCCAAATGGACCGTATTTTGAATGTCAGAAAGGAACACAAACTCATCTCCGTCGATACGTCGAATCCTGTTCAGGAAAGCGATTTGATCTTCTTGTGTAAGAAAGTCAGAAGTGATGATATTGACAAATTCCCCTCTATCATGAACCTCTTTAGAGAGTCGGGCTGGGATAGTGAAATCTTTGATGATCTCTTCAAGGATTTCTCGGTGTTTTTCATTGGGGATTTCACCTTTAATTTGTCCTGTTAAAAGTGTTTCAAAAAGGAAATTTGCGATCTCTTTGTTCTGGTTAGTGCAAGTGAGAATGACGTTTTGGATTTCCCGAAAAGTGGAACGGGTGATTTTCATCGCGAAAATGCGTTTCATATTGCCCTCAAAGAGCATCACCATCCGGTCATCTAAAGCAATCTTATTGCGAGTCTGTTCTGCCATTTTATTTTCCTTGAATGTAGGATTGGATTGTTTCTAAAAGATTTAAAAGAATTTTCTTTTGCCGCCCGGAAACTTTAATGTTTGCTTTGCTAAAAGTTTTTGCCATGTTTTGCAATTGTTTTACATACCCTTCTGCGAGATCCTCCTGCCGGCGATCATTTTCGTGTAATGGAAAAGTGGCGCGAATGAGGGTGATCATCTGCTGTTTGGTTTCTCCCCGATAATTGCGCACAATCTCTTCTTTTTGAGCAAGAGGGCCTTCCCGACTTGCTAAAGTATAAACTGCTTGACGGGGCATTGCATCGATTTGTGGACGCAGAGTTTTGGGAACTTGCTGACAAAATTCAAAATATTGGAGGAAATTGTAGGGTGTTTGCCGGTTTCCATAAGCTGAGATTAACCATGCCGTGAATGCGCCATCTCTATATTGCTTCAAAATCTCTTGCGCTTTTTTTATCCGCTCTCCGTGGAGAATCGCAGCTTGGTTATTGATGGCTTTTACCTCGGATGTGATGGCAAGAAGTGCTTTCAAATCACCTGAGACGTCATGGGAAGGATCAAGTGCATATTTTTGCAGCAACTGTGAAAGCCCTTCTTTTTCTTGATCGCCAAGAGTAGCATTCCCAAAAAGTCCAGAAAACACAGTGAGCTTACCCTCAGTTGTTTTTTCGGCAAGCTCACTCATTTTTGGTTTCTCTTTTGAGCGGAATCTCTCTTGTAAAATGGTGTTTAATTTACCCATGTCAACCTGCTTTACACTGTGAGAGCTCTTTTTTTCTAAGGGAAGGATTCTTTTTTTCTTCTACTTTTAAGCGGAGAAGAATTTCTTTTGTCAAAGCAATATAGTCTTCAGCAGCTCTACAAGTGGGTGCTGAGTCAAAAACAGGTTTCCCAAAGATAGCGGCTTCCGAAACACTGATGTCTCTGCGAATTTTGGATTGTAATAATCTTTCGGGGAACGTTTTTTCTATCAATTCCATAAATGCGGTATTGTTTCTCCCTCTTGCATTCCAAAATGAAAGAGAAACCCCGAGAACATGCAAAGGATGACGCTCAGAAATACTTTCGATAAATTGGGAAAGTCGTTCTAGTCCTTTAACACTATAAAATTCTGGAGTGGCAGCGATGAGCGTGTGTTCTGCTGCAATCAAGGCAGACTCAGTCAGCCAACAAAGGGAAGGGGGTGTGTCGATGAGAATATAATCGTAATTTAAGTCTTTTAATATTTTTTTGAGTTTTTCGTGGGAATAACGGTCTCCTGCAAGGGCGCCAGTGACTTCAACTCGCTCTAACCAAGTGTCGGCAGGGATCAAATCGAGCCCTTTGCTATTTGTATGGAGGATCACCTCTTGAATCGTTTTATTATCCTGCAAAACAGCCGCTAAACTGTCATGTTCATCAGGATCAAACCCTAAGCCAGCTGTGAGATTGGCTTGTGCATCGAAATCGATTAAGAGAATTTTCTTTTTGTGTAATCGGCTCAAGGCTGCCCCAAGATGGAGCAGAGTAGAAGTTTTTGCAGTGCCGCCTTTGAAACTTGTGATGGCAATTGTTGGCATGCTATTTTCCCCCAAAATATGATCCCAGAGCATGTTCATGCCGCTCTTGAGTGATCTTGTCTAAAAAATCTTCGATCTGCATTTCACCATGGACAACGTTGTCACGAGTACGTAATGCAATCGTGCCATGTTCCACTTCTTGATCACCCACAGTCAGCATGTAGTTGACCTGTTCAATCTGGGCAAGTCGCACTTTTTTCCCGACCGATTCATGGCTCGAATCCACTTCAGCGTGAAAACCCTTTTCAAAAAGGCGATTGGCCACCTGTTTGGCATATTCTACGTGCCGGTCTGCCACAGGGATCAATCTCACTTGCCGTGGGCTAAGCCACAAGGGGAATTTCCCCGCGAAATGTTCGATCAAAATCCCTAAAAAACGTTCGATTGATCCGTAAATGACCCTGTGAATCATCACTGGGCGAGGTCGATTGCCTTCTTTATCGACATACTCGAGATCAAAACGCTCTGGCAAGATCATATCGAGCTGAATGGTGCCGCATTGCCAGGTTCTTCCTAGGGCATCGCGGATGTGAACATCGATTTTAGGTCCATAAAAGGCTCCTTCCCCTTCGCGGATTTGAAAAGAATGTCCGCTTCTTTCCAAAGCTTTTTTAAGCGCAGTTGTGGCATGTTCCCATTGTTCATCAGTGCCAATAGTATCTTTCTCTGGCTTAGTTGAAAGCTCAAGGTGATAGGAAAGTCCAAAAGTTGTGTAGATCTCATTCACAAGATGCAATACACGCAAGATTTCCTCTTCGATTTGATGAGGCTCCATGAAAATATGGGCGTCATCTTGATGGAAACTGCGCACACGCATCAGCCCAGAAAGGGCGCCGCTTGCTTCATGGCGGTGGACATGGCCTATTTCTGCAATTCTTAAAGGAAATTCTCTGTAACTATGCACGTCTGTTTTGTAGTAAAGCATGCATCCTGGGCAATTCATCGGCTTAATGGCAAATTCCCGCTCCTCAATCGATGATGTGTACATGTTTTGACGGTAGTTTTGCCAATGACCAGAACGTTCCCAAAGTTCTTTCGACATCATGACAGGAGTTTTGATCTCAACATAGCCTGCTTTTTCATGGCACCTTCTCCAGTAGCTTAAAAGGGCATTCCACATCAGCATCCCTTTGGGCTGAATAAAGGGCATGCCAGGAGCCTCTTCTTTCAAAGAGAATAGACCGAGTTTAGGGCCGATGATTTTATGATCTCTTTTTTTGGCCTCTTCTAGTTGATGCAGATATTCCCGCAGCATCTTTTTGTCAGGAAAAGTGATCGCATAGATACGTGTGAGCATTTCCCGTGTAGAATCACCACGCCAGTAAGCTCCAGCCGTTTTTAAAACCTTCACCGCTTTAATTTTTCCAAGGCTTGAGATATGAGGGCCTCGGCAAAGGTCAATAAACTCCCCTTGTCTATAAGCAGTGATTTCCCCGTCAGTAAAACCCTCAATCAATTCTGCTTTGTATTTGTTTGTACCAAAGGTTTGAAGGGCTTCCTGTTTGCTTTTCAAAACAGAGCGCTCAATTTTATAATTTGCTGAAATGACTTTTTCCATTTCTTCTTCGATTTTTGCAAAATCTTCATCAGAAATGTGCAGGTCAGCAAAATCGTAATAAAAACCATTTTCAATGGGGGGGCCAATGGTGAGCTTTGCATCTGGCCAAAGACGGGTGATGGCTTGGGCAAGGATATGGGCTGAACTATGCCAATAGACCTCTTTACCTTCTCTGTCTGCAAAGCTCCATAAAAAGACCTCGTCACCATCTTGTAAAGGGTAGAAAAGATCAACAGTTTGGCCATTGATACGTGCTGCAATCGCTTGGTCGGGAGCCGTGAGGTTCAATTTTTTTGCAAGATCTTCCGCCGTGCTTCCACTGGCAAGCTCAATGTGCTTATCTTTATACAGAACTGAAATAGTAGACATATTTTTTTTCGAGAAACGTTTTGAGGGGATTTTACAATAGCGATGTTGAAAAGAAAAGGGCAAATATTCAACATCATCATTTTTAATAAGGAGTTGATGATGTCCACAAAAAAAGCCTTGATTTCGGGTATTACCGGTCAAGACGGAGCCTATTTAGCAGAGCTGCTTTTAGAAAAAGGGTATGAAGTGCATGGAATCCAAAGGCGCTCTTCGCTAGATAATACCACACGATTACGAGATCTCGATGTCCAACTCCATTACGGTGAATTGACAGACTCTGGTAGTATCTTCCAATTGATCAATGCGTTGCAACCCGATGAGATTTATAATTTAGCCGCGCAAAGCGACGTTGCAGTTTCTTTTGAAAATCCAGAATACTCAGCCAATGTGAATGCCCTTGGTACATTGCGCCTTTTAGAAGCCATCCGCATTTTAGGGCTCACACAAAAAACTCGTTTTTATCAAGCCTCTACATCAGAGCTATTTGGGATGGTGCAGGAAGTGCCACAAAAAGAGACAACCCCTTTTTATCCCCGCTCCCCTTATGCGATTTCAAAATTGTATGCCTACTGGATCACCGTGAATTATCGGGAATCCTATCAGATATTTGCCAGCAATGGGATCTTGTTTAATCACGAATCCCCTCTTAGGGCGGAAACATTTGTCACCCGAAAAATCACCCGGGCTCTCGGTAAGATCATGGCAGGAACCCAAGAATACCTTACTTTAGGCAATCTGAATGCCTTGCGTGATTGGGGGCATGCACAAGATTTTGTCGAAATGGAATGGTCTATCTTGCAGCAAGATAAAGCAGATGATTTCGTGATCGCCACTGGGGAACACCATTCTGTAAGGGAGTTTGTCACATTAGCCGCGCAAGAGCTAGGGATAGAGCTGCGGTGGGAAGGTGTAGGCTTGCAAGAAAAAGGGGTCATTGCCTCGGTTATTGAAAAACGGGAATATTGTTATGATCCAAAACTCACACCAGGAGTTACTCTTGTTAAAATTGACCCTCAATTTTTCCGTCCAGCAGAAGTTGAAACCTTACTAGGAGACCCTTCCAAAGCATACCGCACCCTGGGATGGAAACCAAAACGCTCATTTAAAGATCTCGTGGTAGAGATGACTCGTGAAGATTACGCATTGGCGCAGCAAGAAAAGAGGCTGAATGGGTATACATGTCTGTATTGATGCACGCCTTTTTCAAGCGACAGGCATTGGCACTTTACTCAAAGCTGCTCTGACGTCTTTAAGCGAATCTCAACGCTTTAAGCTCACACTTCTCGGTTTGAAAAAAGACATAGAACAATTGAGTTTTTTCGGTTGTGATCTTGTGGAAATGGATATTCCCATCTACACAGTTAAAGAGCAAATTTTTTACCCCCAAAAAATTCCTACGTGCGATCTATTTTGGTCTCCCCATTTTAATGTGCCCCTTCTGCCTATCAAAGCTAAAAAGAGGGTGGTGACTGTATGTGATGTTTACCATTTGGCTTATTTCTCTACATTAAGCCTATCTCAGAAAGTCTATGCGAAAATCATGTACAATGCTGCCTTTTACCTTTCTGATCTTGTGACAACCATTTCAGAGTTTTCGAAAGAGCAGATTGGCCGTTTCGCCACCCTTAAACCGGGACCTATCACAGTCGTTTCACCAGGTTTTGATCATTTTAAAACCACGATTACCCAATCCAAACGGGAACATTTATTATTCGTTGGGAATCTTAAACCCCATAAAAATATCGCCCGTCTTTTGCATGCCTACGCCCTTCTCGCACCTCCAGAGCCACTTCTTTTAGCAGGAGCGCTTGATAAAGGAGGCGATCTTATCAACATTGTGGAGAAGAGCTGTTTTTTAAAACAAAATGTCCATTTTTTAGGTCCCGTTTCAACAGACCAACTGCATGAGCTTTATCAAAGCTCTAAAGTATTTCTTTTTCCCTCACTGTATGAAGGATTTGGCTATCCCCCTTTAGAGGCTATGGCCTTTGGATGCCCAGTTGTAGCAGCGCAAGCTGGATCCATTCCTGAAGTTTGTCAAGATGCTGTACAGTATGTTGACCCGTTATCTATCGAGTCAATCGCTGAAGGGATTGCTCACGTGTTGAACAATGAAAAACGAAGTGAAGAATTAAGTCGAAAAGGGAAGGAATTGTTCGAAAAAAAGAGAGGTCAAAAAAATCTAATAGGAGATGTGTTCGATGCGTGTTGCCATAGTTCATGATTGGCTCATTGTTTATGCAGGGGCAGAAAAAGTATTAGAGCAAATCTTAGCGATCTTTCCTAAAGCAGATTTATTCAGTGTGATCGATTTTTTGCCCAAACATTTTAGAGCTCATATTTTAGATAAGAAAGCCAAGACCACTTTTATCCAACATCTACCCTTCGCAAAACAGTTTTACCGTCTCTATCTTCCTTTGATGCCTTTAGCAATTGAGCAGATTGACCTGAGCGGATACGACTTAGTGATCTCTTCTAGCCATGCCGTGGCAAAAGGTGTTTTAACGGCTCCAGGCCAAAGGCATATTTGCTATTGCCATTCCCCTTTACGTTATGCGTGGGATTTACATCACTCCTATCTAAAAGGGGAAAAAAAACCTTTAGCACGCTACGCACTCCATCACTTGCGTCTTTGGGATACTCTATCTTCTTACCGAGTCGATACTTTCATCGCTAATTCCCGTTTTATTAAAGAACGGATCGAAAAATGCTACCGTCGCGATGCTCTTGTGATTTACCCTCCCGTTGCAGTCGAAGCCTTCCCTTTACAAGAGCAAAAACAAGATTTTTATGTGACCGCGTCAAGACTTGTGAACTATAAAAAAATCGATGTCATTGTTGAAGCTTTCCGTTCGATGCCAGGAAGAAGGTTAATTGTCATCGGTTCAGGACCCGAAGAGAGAACGCTCAGAAAAAAAGCTCCCTCTAATGTGAGCTTTACAGGCCATTTGCCCCATGACAAGTTGGCAGAATATTTAGGAAAAGCGCGTGCATTTGTGTATGCTGCTTTAGAAGATTTTGGGATCGCGCCTCTGGAAGCGCAAGCGTCAGGTACTGCTGTCATTGCTTACGGTAAAGGGGGAGTGAGGGAAACATGTGGAAAAACAGCACTGTTTTTCATGGAACAATCCCCTCAATCCATTCGGGAAGCTGTGGAAATTTTTGAAAGTAAATCTCCTATTTCACCCATTCGGTGCCGGGAAAATGCTGAACGATTTTCTGAAGCCCGTTTTCGAGAAGAATTTTTAAAACAGGTAGGAATATGATCTGTCTCATTCTAGCTGGCGGCAGTGGAACTAGGCTGTGGCCTTTATCTCGTAGCCATTTTCCGAAACAATTTTTACGGATTGCTTCTGAGGAGTCTTTCCTACAAATGACCGTAAGGCGCAATCTTGCTTTTTTTGGAGAAGACAATCTCTATATTTTGACGGGAGCTACGTATTATCATGATGTTCTCAGCCAAGTCCAAGAAATTTCTCCCCGTTTAAAAGACAATATTCTTTTAGAGCCTGCTCACAAAAATACCGCGCCTGCAGTAGCTTTTGCATTAGATGCTTTGCAATCTCAAAAAGATGATCTGGTTTACATCACTCCATCTGACCATCTCATCACCCCTCAGGAGCGTTATCAAACCGTCATTGAAGAAGGATTTAAGCTGGCTAAAAAAGAATGGATGGTCACATTTGGTGTGCGCCCCTCCCGTCCGGAAACCGGTTATGGATACATCAAATCAAAAGGGGAAATTGTCGAAAAATTTGTTGAAAAACCTGACTTTAAAACGGCTCAAGAATATGTCATGAGTGGTGACTATTTTTGGAACTCCGGGATGTTTGCATTAACAGCTGGCACCTTTCTACGGGAAGCCAAAAAACATATGCCTGCCTTGGTTGAACGCCCTTTTGAGGATATGCCCTCCATTTCTCTCGATTATGCTTTGATGGAAAAATCGGACCGTGTGGCTATGGTCGAGCTCAATCTGGTGTGGTCTGATATAGGTTCTTGGGAAAATGTGTATGAGATTCTTCCTAAAGATGATCATCAAAATGCCACACATGGGAATGTGTTGCCGTTTGATACGACCCATTCTTTGATTTATGCAGGCAGCCGGCTTGTCTCAACTATCGGGCTCGATCACATTCTAGTCATTGAAACAGATGATGCTGTATTGATTGCGCGCAAAGAAGATTCCCAAAAGGTGAAGGAAATTGTGGGCAAATTGAAAGACCTCGGAAAAAAAGAGGTGGATGAACATCTCACGATCCATCGCCCTTGGGGAGAGTACACTGTGTTGCAAGAAGGTCCAAGGCATAAAATCAAACGGATTTGTGTCCATCCTAAGCAAAAACTCAGCCTTCAAATGCATTATCACCGCAGCGAGCATTGGGTCATCGTTAGCGGCACCGCAAAAGTCACCATCGCCGAAAAAGAAAGCATTGTCCATGAAGGGGAAAGCATTTTTGTCCCTAAGTCCGCCATCCACCGTGTCGAAAATCCCGGCATTGTCCCTCTTGAAATCATTGAAGTCCAAGTCGGTGAGTATTTAGGGGAAGATGACATCCTCCGCCTCGAAGATGTGTACGGCCGCCTCAAAGAAGACGCTGCCTTCAACCTCCTCATCAAAAATGCATAGTAAAGCTTTTAACACAAAGAAGGATTCTATTTGCTACGCAAAAATGACAATTTCTGGTCCCCCTTCTCACCACCTCTGTGTTCTCTGTGATCTCTGTGGTAAAACTAAAAATAAATATCACCACAGAGGACGCAGAGAGCACAGAGAGGTATTGGATAGTTAAAATGGATATTGGACTGTTTTTAAAAAACGCGTTTGAGTAAAATGGGGCGCTATGCAGCTTGTACTGGTGTTTGTTTGCTTCTTTGTTTGGTCTACCTGTTTTACTATCGGTAAAACCACGCTGGCTTTTAGCCCTCCCGTTTTTTTGACGGGTGTTCGGATGTTGATTGCTGGGCTTATTATTCTGGCTTTTTTGGCACTATTTCGAAAAAACGACTTAAAAATCAAAAAACATCACCTTTTTCCACTCGTCCTTTACGCCTTAACGGCTGTCTATCTCACTAATATTTTAGAATTTTGGGGTCTACAATTCCTAACGGGCGCTAAAGCCTGTTTTATTTACAGCCTTTCCCCTTTCCTTTCCGCTCTCTTCTCTTATTTTCAGTTTAAAGAAAAAATTACTTCTCGAAAATTGCTAGGTCTTGTGATCGGTTTTATTGGTTTCATCCCCGTTTTAATGAACCAATCGGGAGCCGAGCAGCTATTAGGGGGAGTAAGTTTTCTATCCTGGGCGGAAATTGCCTTAATTGTTGCAACTGCCACATCCGTTTATGGGTGGATCTTACTCCGCAAATTAGGGAAGGAAGACGCTGTCTCTCCATTGATGACAAATGGATCATCCATGATTTTAGGAGGCATCTTTGCACTGATCCATTCTTTTTTCAAAGAAGGTTGGAATCCTATCCCTGTATCAAATTATGCAGGATTTTTCCAAGGAGTGCTTTTCATCATCATTATTTCTAATTTATTTTGTTATAACCTATATGGATCTCTTTTAAAAAGATTTACTGCCACGTTTCTTTCTTTTGCAGGTTTAACAACCCCCCTCTTCGCAGCTTTCTTTGGCTGGCTTTTCTTAAGCGAAACAGTGACCTGGCACTTCTTTGTCTCCATGGGAATTATCTCTCTTGGCCTTTGGCTTGTCTATTTTGAAGAGCTCCGCCTAGGCTACATCGTCAAAAGCAAAGACCTCGCCAAAACCGTTTAATCACTTTTTATTTTTTACCGCAGAGAACGGGGAGAGTGGGGAAGGATGATTTTTTATCCTACTATCCTGCCGCTTGCGATCTTGCTGATCTTGTAAATTTCTCAGTGTGTTAGAGAAGAGCGGCGATGGTGGCGTGGCGGCCACTCACTTTTGCCCTTCTGTAAGAAAAATAATCTTGTGGATTTGAGAACGTGCAGATTCCTGCAATTTCGATATGATGGGGAAGGATGCCGCATTCTAAGAGTTGCCAGTGAGAAATGGCCCATAGGTCAAAAAAGGTGGGTTTGACTTGAAAACCATGGAAATAGGGGGGCCATTCTGTTTGGAAATTGATAAATTCAGAAGCTTGAGGGCTTAAGCTAGGAGAAATAGCAACTAAAAGGTCTTCAGGTTTAGAGTAATAAAGAGCGCGCATGGCTTCAACTGTTTCCTGGTAGATGTTTTGGACATTTCCACGCCATCCACAGTGGATATTGGAAAGAGCGTGATGGATGGGATCATAAAAGATTGCCGACTGGCAGTCCGCATGTAAAATCGATAATCCAATTCCTGGACGATCGGTTGTGAGCCCATCCCCTTCCTCCTGTTTGTATGGGTTTGCGTGGATAATTTTTGTACTATGTCTTTGCCAGAGATAGCAAGACTCTGAAATGTGCAGAGCCTCTAAAGCTCTCTTGCGATTTTCCTGGATATTCTCAATGGAATCCCCTTGTAACTTGCCAAAATTGAGTGAGGCGAATTCGCCCTCACTCACACCTCCATGGCGGAGAAATATTCCATGAACCAGTTTGGGAAATTCAGCCAAAAGATCGAAGGTGAGCCAAGTGAGAGTTCCATCGGTTTGATGTTGCATTTCACAAGATTATCACAGAACAAAAAAACTTCTCCAGTTTCCTGGAGAAGTTGTTTGTTAGGAGGGGGTAAGAAATTAACCGCGGAACATCGAAGTGACAGTCTGCGTGATGGTATTAGATGCTTGTTGAAGCATATTCATCGCATAATCGAGGTTTTGACCGCTGCCCTGTCTGAGGTCTTCCATACGGGTGTAATCTTGACCGTAAAACTGGGAGTACATCTGCGCCTCTTGGGAGACAGCCTCGTTTTGACCTTGGATCACCTGCTGTGCAGCAATACGGCCTTGATATTTCGCATCGTTCCAACCGGTAGAAGCCTGAGCGAGCACTTGTGTCATTTGCGAATTTTGCGCCAATTTGGCTGAGAAGCTGGTATAAATATTTTTTCCTCTGCTCATGAGTGATTTCGCTTTTTCCCAAGTTTTCTCGCAGTTAGGCCACCAACTATCCGTCTCACCGTTCATAACATCGTCAGCTACGTTAAGCTCTTCTTGTGTAGCTTGTATGGCTTGTTCTGCTGATGGGGCATTCGCTTCAGCTGTTTTGTCAACAGCGGCCACATCCTTAGCATTATTGATCTCAGAATCAGGTGTTTCAACCTCCTGCATCCCAGCGTTAAAACCAGCAAACGCGAACATACCAATGTTAATCCAAGCATCTGTGGAAGATTGCTCAGCTTGAGCCGCTGTTGCATCGGATTGAGCTTGATATTGAGCCTTAATAGCTGCACCCACAACTGGCGCAAAATTCACTTGCATTTCCATACTTTGGGAGGCTTGTTTCCATAGGCTGCTCCAAAAATTGGAGTTTGTTTTAGCCTGTAGAGCCAGCACCTGGCCGATAATGGAGATCAATCCTTGGTCTTGATCATCGCCCCCGCCAAAAATTTGGGAGTTCGAATCAGGGTTTGGAAGCTGTGGTTTTGCTGCTGGGCCGCCTCCCGGAGTCTGCTGGACAGGTTTTCCTGTTTCAGCTGCAACGATCAGGTCAAGAAGCTGCTGCTGACTGCGATTTTGTGCAGCCACTTTCCCTTCCCCCTTTTTTTGCTGAGTGTTCGATTGTTTGCGGGAAGCATCAACTTCTTCGATCATTTGCCATGTTAAGTTAGCAAGTTTTTGATCTTCAATTGTACCTGACATTATTTTTACCTCTTATTTTATTATTAATATTTTTTTATTTCTTATGCTGACTGACTCAAGTTGTAGCTGATGCCTCTAATACCTTCTGTTAAGTCAGTAAAGACTTTAATCACTTCGCTGGCATCGCTTACCTCTTCATTCGTCACGCCCGCTTCCCTCTGCATGAGCTGTTGCAAAAACTGGAAGTACATGTTATTGCTAGAAACAGCGGCTAAAGCATTCCCGACAATTTTCTGAGAGTCAGACAAAGCTTGTAATCTAGCTGCAATTTTGAGCCCAAAGACCCCTTTCACAAGTAAGGGTGAGCTTAATCCTGCAGAAAAACCTAGCTTAAGCCCCAATTTTGAAAAATATTTTCCCCACGATTCACTTTGGGCATCCGAGATAGAATTTCCATCCAAATCATGACTGCCACCGTCCACATCGCTAGGTTCATCATCTATTTCTATATCAGATAAATCTGCCCCGATTTCATCGGCACCTTCTCCCATTTCCATCAATTCCATCTCTTCAGGGATGAGAGCATCTGCTGCGCCTCCCGTAAAAATGCCAAAAATTGCCGTGCCAATAACAAGGGCTATCCCGGCAGCAAACATGGTCCAGCTGCAAATAGATTCTGTTTTGCCAGCGCTAGCTTGATAGGCGCTAAGATCGGCTTGTTCCTTAACTAGAGCCTCTTGTTTATTAATGGCATCTGTTGTTTTTTTAAGGATCATTTCAGCCTGGGTTTGATCAAGCTCTTGAAGCTTCGTCAAATCCTGGGCGCCCGAAATCACAGATTGATTCATAGCGGAATAAGCTTCGCAAAAGGCTGCTGCAATGATCATCAGCTGATCAGCTGGCACGATCGGAGCAGGTGATGGCAAAGTAGGGCGAACAAGAGATGCCGCTGCCTGTTTAGCTTGGATCTGCGCCGCACTCACAACCGTATCTAATGATTTTGAGCCTTTTATACCTCTATTAGATTGAGAGGCATGTGATTCAGACGTAGGAGAATATAAAATATTGCCCACATCATAGCTGGTACTGGGAAGGTAATTCGTCATAAAATGAACCTTATTATTAAGATTTATTAAGTTTTATTTGTTTTCCTAAATATTGTAGCAAAAATTAATTAATAATTCAATTATTTTCTTCTCTTTAACGCTTCTACTATTAATTTACTTCTTTGAGCGAGTTCAGAATATTCAGATTTCTGCTTACAAATCTTAAACGTGAGCTCAGCCATCTCTAAAGCTTCTTCAGGAAGATCTTGTTTCAGAAAACAATCAGTCAAGTAATACGCTGCAATAGGATTATGAGGTTCAATATTCAAAGCGATAAAAAAACCAATGGCAGCTTGCTCAAAGCATTCCGTTTGATGAAAACACCCTGCAAGGCCAAAAATATATTTAAATGTATGAGGGGAAGAGCCAGCCAAAAATTGAAAAAGGGCGGCCGCCTCTTGATATTTGCCTAAATTATAGTAAGTATAAGCCATATGGTAAATTTCTTCTAAAACCTCTTCGGAAACGCCGGTGGCTTGCTTCAGTGTCATCCCTGGGTTTTTTTGCATTTGAAGAACAACTTCCTTAGCAATGTTTTCCGCGACCGATTTATCGGTTAAATTGATTTTTGGCTTGGGCATTATTATCTCCATAAAATTAAGTTATTTAATAATTATACCTATTTAGGACTTATAGTTCAATACTAATTTAAAGATTGTGTTAGCTTTTTTAATAAATCTTAATAAACGATAATTAATGTTGAATCTTGATAAAATGAAATAATGATTGAGAGAATCAAAAGTCTTTATATTAAATTTTTGTTTAATTTGAGAAAATCCTTGATTAAATCAAAGGAAAGATTCTTCGTTTTATTTAAAAAACCACATTTAGAAGAGATCGGCTTCTTTTTTCAATTTCTGAATAAAAAATATAGCCCACTTCAATTTCAATCTTCTTACGTTTCTCAAAATTTGCGCATGCTTTCGAGAATTGCACCTGATGAGGGTTTAACAGCGACAAGGAAAGGTCAGCTGGTGATTTTAACCTCAAAATGGAAAAAAAACCTTTTTCCCTTGTGGAACTTTTTGTTGGGTGGGGCTTTGCAAAGCCGAGTGGAAAAGGCTGTTTTTTACACTTATATCATAGTGACCTTAGAGCTTAATAATCCTTTTACAAAGAAAGTCTTATTGTCTTTTTTAGATAAAAAAATGGCCTTTTTAGAAAGGCATCTTGAATACGTCAAAAAAGTGAATGGTAAGCTCTGGGATCAATCTGTGATCCGCATGCACATCCGATTGTTTGAACGTAATTCTTTATGGCAAGCCAAAGTGATTGAGACAATGCATAAGGCTGTGAAGCAACAAAAAGAGCCACCTATCATTAAAGAAGCCAAGGCAGCCCTCATCAAAGGATTATACCCTATTTTGGTCACTAAAGGAGTTTCGGGGTCTTATTGGATGAGAGGTTTGGATCGGCAAATATTAGGTTTATTCAAGCCGTTTGATGAGGAAGTACATGCCCCGCACAATCCCATTGGACCCAAATTTCAAGGCACTTTAGGGCTTAGAAAAACTCGGTTTGGATGTCGCGTAGGAGAGTCCCCGCTCCATGAAGTGGGTGCTTTTACAGTGGATGAATTTTTTGGATTTGGGATCGTTCCAAAAACCTATTTTGCTGAATTTACCCACACTGCTTTCTTTAATCCAAGAGAAGATCCACTTTCTTCCCGGAGAATCATGAAGACAAAACTTGGCTCGTTTCAAGAATTTGTGGGAGGGTTTGTTCCTATCAATCAACTCACGCGCGAAGAGCGTTCTAAGGTTCCTTTAGATGAATTTCAACTGTTGGTTTTACTTGATGTCATCTTAGGTAACACCGATCGCAATATCGGAAATATTCTTTTTGGAGATGAGAAAATAGCTGCCATTGACCATGGTCTTTGCTTTCCTGACTGGGCGGATGAGTTTTCTTTTTGGTATTGGGAATATTTTACACAGGGCAAAGAGCCTATTCTTCCCTCAATTGTCAATTTATTAGACCATTTTCCCTTTGAAGAACTCAAGATAAAGTTGAAAAAAAAGTGTTTTATCTCTCCGCTTGCGTTGCAAAGAATGGATGAAAGAATTGTTTTATTCACCCAGGCAGTAAAGGCAGGTCTAGTGCCGGATCAACTGCCGCCCCTTTTCACCCTTCAGTATCTTGAACCTCTTCAAGACCGCAACATGACTCTTAGAGAAATGGCTGATAGGCAAGTGAGTTTATTTCAAGAAACTTTACCTAGACCTTAACTATTTATAAATTCCTTGGGCAAGAGACATATACATTTGATTGAGCAACTGCATTGCTGTGGAAACAACGGTCCACTCCTGCTGTATTTCTGTCATACGCATCTGCAACATCATCTGTTGCTGCTGGCTTTGATCGGCATAGTTTTGTTGAAAAGCAGTCACATCAGCTGAAGTTTTGTTAAGGTAATCCACAGAGCCTTTTTCATCTGCGCCAACTGTTTGTTGCCAGTCTCCCATACTAGAGGGCCATCCCGATACGGTAAATGCCTTGGAAGCGGTTGCTGGAGGGTTAGGGGGAGAGATTTTAAAATTAGCTAAGTCCATCTGAAGTGTGTTGAGTGATGCCAAGGACAAAAATAAATCTTGATGGATATGCTCTAATTTTTGTTTCATTTCGTTCAAAATTTTGGCTTGAGAAGGGGTGCAATGTTTGAGTTTTTCATTGATCTGATTAATCTCGCTATTAATGTGTGAGATGGCGCTATTACAACTATTGATATCTTTTGAAACTTCCGTTTTTTCTTTGCTTAAAGCGGCTTTTGCTTGTTCTACGCTGCCGTTATAATTTCCATTGCCTGCCGAAGTGGCGCCCCCGGCAAAGTTAATTGAAGTGCCTGCAGAGCCAAAACCAGTCATCAGCGACATAAGTGTATTACCAAACTGGGCGCCCATATTATCAAGGAATAAAATCTCCGCTAGAGCCTCTAAGAATTGTTGTTGATGAGGCATGTACTTATTTAAGATCGCATTGGAAAACTCGTTCGGTAAAGAGGGTTGATCTCCAAGGCCTTGAGCAGCTCCAAGGCCACCTCTGGCACTCAGGGGATGTCCTGAGGGAAGTTCTCCAGAAGAATAAGCTTGAGCCACTGCCCAGGCAGCAGATTTTCCAAAATTGTCTTGGAGCTTGGAAAGATCTTTTACAGTGTCGGTGAATCCTTCAATTTTCTTTTGATTCACAGTGATTTCATCCTGAGATGTTTGCGTAAATCGACTCATGGCTTTTCCAATGGCTTCTTCGCTGGTCTCGCTTGCAGAAAAATCTGCCAAAATAGTGGGGTCGGGGGGGCTTTTTTTACTCAGTACGTCCTCGATGGAGTCTCCCAATGATTGTAAAAACGAAAGGGAAGATCCCTGCAAATTGCTTTCTTGAAGAAACGATTTTAAAAAGGAGGTAAGATCTGCCTCTTTAGCTTGAGGGTTCGCTTTTTTAAAAGCTTCAATTTTATTTTGGACTAATACATTGGCAATCACCTGTGTCAATGATTTACCTGATTTCGTTTTAAATTGATTGAGTTGTTGGAAAAGGTCATTTAAAGCTTGGCTCTCGGCGGGGTTAAGTTGACCAGATTGATTGGCTAACGTTTGTAGGTTTTCGATCATTTCCAGGAATTGTTTTTCACTTGGAGGCTTAGATGTGAGGGCTTTTTTCATCTCTTGTAAGATGAGAATGAGTTTCTGGAGCATTTGTATGCGTGCTTGCAGTTCATGGATTTCATCCTCATAATCTTGGATATTACCCTTAATATCACCCATCATCGACTGCAGCATCTTCACTTGGTTATTCCAGAAATATTTTTGGTAGGGATTTGGCAAATCGGATGCGTTACGATTGAGCTGCTGTAAAAGGGTATTCAAATTTTGCATTTGTTGCGGTGTCAAATGGGGAAAAGCTTGAGCTGCTTGTCGTAATTCAGACATCATGTCATTCATCTGCGGGCCCAATTTGGGATTCCCCTGCTGCATGAGCAAAATCAGTTTTTCTAAGGTTTCAAGCTGTGTTTTGACAAGTCCTTGCGCTGTATTGTAGCTGGCTGCATGCGAGATATCTTCTGCACCCCCTTCTTCGGGGATTGTTGCGAAAGATTCTGAAACAGAGATAGCTTTGTAGCGTGTTTGTTCAAGTTGCTTAGCTTGTAAAGATTGAGCATAGGCTAACACATCTTTTAAAAAGTGGCTCTGGCTTTGATCTTGCAGATACTGGACAATATTTTCATTAACCCAACTGTTTGGAGGGGGCTTACCCTCGACCATCTTGATCATGATAGGTGGTGTTGGATGAACCTTCTCTTGCATCTTCCCCTCTCAAAACGTATGATTTCCTTAATATCCAAATCTTATCAAAAAATATTTTAAATGTCAGCGCGAATGATCCGTATTTTAGATGATGCGACAATCAATCAGATTGCTGCGGGTGAAGTGATCGAAAACCCTGCATCTGTTGTGAAAGAACTGGTTGAAAATGCTTTAGATTCAGGCGCCACTGAAATATGTATCGAAACCAAAGCAGGAGGACACGGTTTAATTAAAGTCTCTGATGATGGATGTGGAATGAGTGAAAATGATCTTTTGCTAGCAGTTGAAAGACATGCCACATCGAAGCTCTCTCAATTTCATGATTTAGAGCATTTAGGAACCTTAGGCTTTAGAGGAGAGGCGCTTCCTTCAATAGCCTCCGTGAGCCGCTTCTCTTTGCATAGCTCTCATGAAAATGGAAAAGGGGCCCTTCTCAAGTTGGATGGGGGCAAGATTGGACAACTACAACCCCTACCGCGCTGCAAAGGGACAACAGTGGAAGTCAAATCCCTTTTTTTTAATGTTCCCGTTCGCAAAAAATTCCAAAAAAATGCGGCTTCCGACACTGCAGAGATCCATAAAGTTCTCACCAAGTTTGCCTTATGTTTTCCTGCTTGTGGCTTTATATGGGTCAACGAGGGAAAAGTGATACAAGAATGTCGTAGGGGAGAAGCGCTTTTCCCACGGATCTTTTCTTTACTAGGAGAAGAATGGCAAGAGAATACTCTCCCCGTGGAACATCTTCATGAAAATCTTCAACTGAATGGTAGAATCGGAAGTGCCTCATTTCATCGACCTAACCGATCAGGTCAATATCTATTTATCAATAGCCGTTCAGTCATTTCACCCTGGTTCGCCCAAAAGGTTTTGGAAGCCTATGGCACACGCCTACAAACCCACCGTTACCCCACATTTGTTTTGCATTTACACCTCCCTCCACAATGGATAGACGTCAATGTTCATCCCCAAAAGCGGGAGGTGAGGCTAAGGGAAGAGGAAAAAATGGCCCCTTTTGTACTCAAGGCAATCAATCAAGCTTTAGAGGCAAAAAAAACTCAATATACCCATGCCCTGCCCTCGCTCAATCCAGTTCCTGTTTTTCAAGAAGCCATCGCTACCTACACACCTCAACCTGATCCTATTTTATTTGAGGAGCCTGTTTTTTCAATCGTGGCTAAGGTAAAACACTATTTCTTTGTCGAGGAATCACAAGGAGTCCGGGTAGTAGATGGGTTACGGGCTATGGAAAGGATTATCTATGATCAGCTGCATGTAGAGCCCAAAAAACAGGAAATCCAAACCCTTCTCATCCCCATTCAGTTAAAAAAACAGGCTACCCTTCTGGCAGCCCATTTAGATGAGCTCAATAAAATGGGTCTTAGCATCCGCCCTTTTGGGGGGGACACATTTTTAATCGATGCGATCCCATCCGTTTTAGAGCCAGAGGAAATTCCCGAATGGATCGATACCTATCTCGAAGAAGGCAAAATCCCCACCCATATCGCAAAGTGTTTAAAAAGAGGCTCACTGAGTTTAGGATCCGGCTCCAGCCTCATCAAAAAACTCTTCCGCTGCAAAAACCCCGACACAACCCCCTCCGGTAAACCCATCCACCACCTCTTAGACCCATCCCATCTAGAAAAACTCTTGCATTAAACGAAATTTTCACTTTGCACTCCCTTAATAATCTTTTACATTCATCAAAACATTTATTTAATTTTCAGTTGATTTTAATAAATTTTTATAGCATAATATTTTCAATTTAAAAGGAGTTAGCATGTCAGTTTTTAATAATTATTCTATTAGCCCTAAGGCAGATTTACAGTCATTGGGAAGCTTTACCGCAACCGTGATGGTTATTGGGACAATAGCGTGCGCCTTAGCTATTTTGACAAATCTCGATTATATTTCCCCGTCAGTTGCGTATATAAGCGGATTCTCGGCCGGAACTGCTTGCTTACTAATTGGCATTTTGATTGCGAGCATTCGTGAAAAGGACAATCTCCTGGAAGAAACAACCAATACTTCCAATGAAGAACCTGTTGTCACTAACACGGATTTTGAAGAGCCTATCGCAAATACGAATTTTGAAGAAGTAGTAGATGCTAGAACGATCGCTGGCGAGCAGAAGGTTTCTGTTGGCTGCATTTGGAACAAGTTAGATGAGTCTACTAAAGAAGATCTTGTACGTTCTATTAATGATAGCAAATCTAGGGAGAGAACAAAACAAATTAATATCGAAGGGCAAACAATAGAATTTCATTACAAATTTAAAGGTTCGGGAACATCTGCAGTTGTTTATACGATTCATGTTGGGAAAGAAAAATTTGCGCTCAAAATATTAGATTCAAACAAATTAGGTAAGTCAGCAGAACAATTGCAAGGTAAGACTATCAAGGGAGTTGTTTCAATCCACGCTGCTGAAATATTGAATATTGATGGCGAGGAAAGAGCTATTATAGTGATGGACGCATTGGAACAAACCTGGAACGAAAAATATCCTAGCTCTAAGCAAGCATGTTTATTCCAAGACCTGGAGTATATTCTTCAAATTATTGAGAGTTTAATTCTCTTAAAGAATGAAGGTTTTGTTTATGGAAACATTATAGAACAAAATATCATGTTTGATGAAGAAGGTCGCGTGTATATTATTGACATTGATTTGTTAGACCCTGTGTTAGATAATAAATATGCTAGTTTTAAAAGTAAAACTGATATGGAGAATATCAGAAGTATTTTATTGAATCGCCTGGGTGCTTATCTAGATGATGAACACTATCTTTGCAAGTCCGCTATGTCACTGCCCACTTCTACCCTTGAAGATTTTCTAGATCATTATAAAAGTATATTTAACTATGAAAGTATTCATAAGAGGTATTATACACCAACAAAACCATATTATAACCCAGATATAGCTCGCCGAGTTAATGAATATTTAATTCTCTTAAAGGATGTGGATAGGGAAATGCTGCAGCACCAAATCCTAAGTTTAAAGATAGAAAATCGATAGAAAATCTCATCTTTCTTATCATGAAATCAGTCACATCATTTTCATCTACTTGATGATCAAAGTGCTATGGTTCGATGTTGTGTAAAAGTGAAATTCATTTTATGCATAAATCTTGAGATAACGGCATTACAGATAACAAAGAATCAATTTTAAATCGATCCATACAAAAAAAATATTTGGCGATTCATCGACAAAGTGGAGTCCTTGATTTTTGTGATCGAGATATTCATTTGGTTAAATAGTTTGTATGGTAGGATGTGAGTCATGGATCGGATACAAAAAGTGCAAAAGTTGGTGGGTGAGCTTGGTTTACAGGCTTTGGTAGTGGATCATGTGGTCAATCTATACTATTTGACGGGGATGGAGCTTTCGCTCGGCCGATTGGTCATTCAGCCAGATGCTGCGACCTTATTTGTGGATGGAAGATACTTTGAGGGGTGCCGTAAAAAGGGGACTTGCGAAGTCTTGTTGACCAGTGGGTATGATTTAAAGAGCCCTTTTGGGGTTTGGATGCATCGGCTTCAACAAAAAAGAGTCGGATTTGACGAGCAAACCACATCTTATTCTGAATACAGCTTGTTAAATACTTTGGGGGTTGATTTAGTTCCCGTAAAAAACCCTGTAGGCAGATTACGGGAAATCAAAGATCCTGTGGAGAGGGAAGCGCTACGGCAAGCGGCAGCTTTAGGATCTAGTGGTATGGACTATGTGATCAATCATCTGCAGGAAGGGATCACCGAAAAAGAATTAGCCCGTGCGCTCGAAATTTTTTGGCTTAATGCGGGTGGTGACAAGTTAGGTTTTACACCTATTGTTGCTTTTGGTGAAAATTCCGCTGAGCCCCATTATCGTGTCAGCGAACGGAAATTGAAAAGGGGTGATCTTGTCTTGATTGATATCGGTGTGGTTTTAAAGCATTATCATTCTGATATGACCCGTGTCGTTGCGTTTGGTGAACCTCATGAGGAATTGCAAAAGATCTACCAAATCGTCTATCACGCATCTACTGAGGCAACTCGCTTATGTCGTCCGGGGTCGAAAATAGGGGACGTTGACCAAGCAGCTAGAGGATTCATTAAAGATGCTGGATACGGTGATTATTTCATACATAGTTTAGGCCATGGGGTGGGGTTAGAAATTCATGAATCACCACGTATAAATAGTTCCGGGCCAGATGCTAACAGAGTTTTAGAATCTGGAATGGCAATCACCATAGAGCCAGGGGTTTATCTGCCAGGTATCGGCGGGGTGCGCTTGGAGGATACGCTGCTTATCACTGAGGAAGGATATGAAAACATCACTTGCCGCCCTCTTTCCGCAACCCTTCCTGTACTTTAGGCAGCTGTCATGAAACTGCGCAGCAAACTATTTCTCGGCGTTGGACTTCTCTTTCTTGCCATGACAATCTTAATGTATTTTGTACCCATCCTTTTTATCCGAAAAGACGTGGCTAGAGCGACAAGAGAAATCAATGGGCTATTGATCAAAGATCACCAAGAGCTTGCCAGTACCCAAAAAACATGGCTGAAAAGTGTTTTAGATTACATCAAACAAAATATTGATTCCTTGCTTTTCTCGATCCACGAAGATAATCGCTTATCACAAAAAATCGATTTCGAAAAACAAAATTCCTCAAAAGAAATTTGGAGTGCTTTGGCGCGTATTATCGCCTACGATCCTTCTGTAGGATTTGTGCAGGCCCATGCGCCGCAGCTCAATCAAACGGCAGTACTCACACCGGATTTGGCAAAACTCTATTCTGTGGATAAAATTTCAGAAGAAAAAGGGGCTGTTTTACTTTCTATCAGCTCTGAGGAGTTTGAGCGGAAAGATTTTATAGGCATTCCTATCCCAAAGGCAGTTCAAACCGATCCTAATCACACCCTTTATGCGCTCATTTCACCAGAGAGAGCGGTGTCGGAACTTTCAGAGGTGAACACAGAAATCGCGCAGTTGACTCCGGAATTCATTCAGAAAAAGTTATCGGAATCGGAGCGTTTAGCCCATGCGATATCAGAAGCAAATGAGGGATTTAGCTGGGCAATCAAGAGTGAGATGATCCGTGATCTCACCCCATTCTTTGTGGAAGGGTTATCCCTTAATGGGGGAGGCAACCTATTTGTGCCTGAAGGGTTGGCGCGCATGGATCAAAAAGGGTATGGATACGTTATCTTGTCCCAAGAGGTTTTTTCCACCGAGCCTTTGTTTGATGACGTCTCTTATTACAATCAAAACCGACCCCTTGAAGAAAAGCCCTCCATTGCAAAGGGAACAGTTTTAATCACAATCCCAGATAAAGGAGCGGCTTATGTGGGGAATACAATACGTTTGGGGGGAACTTATCTTACAATAGCTTCACCCTTAAGTATTTTAGGCCAACAACTCTCTCTTTCTTCCAATAAAATGATCGTGATTCAGGTGAAAGAAAATGTGTGGCTTGGCTATAACGAAAAGGGTCAAAGGATTCCTGAGAATCAGATTCAAGCTCTTGTGTCCTCACCTTCTTTTCATGATAGGAAAAACCACATCCGGATTGCTACATTAGAAAATGGCGGATTGGTGTTTTACGACTTCAATGTGTTTGATGGAGAAGCGTCAATTGTACGCACTTTAAAGTCATTAGAAGGAAATCTTTCAAATCGGCTTTCTACTCAATTGCTTCTGATTGCGATTGGCACAATGGTTTTAGTGCTCCTTTTTATTGGACGATTCATTTTTACCATCATCAACCCTATTGCTCAGCTTGCAAATGCAACAGAATTGGTGGCTTGGGGCAAATATGATGAAATTGTTTTGCCCGACACAAAGAATCGGCAAGATGAAGTGGCCATTCTAAGCCACTCGTTTGGAGAAATGGTGACAGGCTTGCAAGAGAGGGAGAAAATTCGGGGTGTTTTGGACAAGGTGGTTTCAAAAGATGTCGCTGAAGAAATTCTGAAAGCCCAAATCCATTTAGGTGGTGAAGATAGAGAAGTGACCATGCTTTTTGGAGATATCAGAGGTTTTACAGAGTTATCAGCAAAGCAAACCCCGCAAAAAATCATTGAGATCTTAAATGTCTGCATGACTAAAATTTCCCGAGTCATTGAAGGTGAGGGTGGGGTAATCGATAAATATGTTGGCGATGAAGTGATGGCAATTTTTGGAGCCCCTACGATTGTTCCCGACCACGCACTCAGGGCTGTTTCAACGGGTATGTTGATCATTGAAACATTAAAAAAATGGAATCAAGAACGATTAGCTGCAGGCGAGCCATTAGTTGAAATGGGGATGGGCATTCATACAGGTATTGTAGTTGCTGGCAATATGGGAGCTGAAGACAGATTAAACTATACCGTTGTAGGAGCCCATGTTAATCTCGCTTCCCGCCTTTGCGATGTGGCGAAACCCAATCAACTCATTATCTCAGGTGCTACACTACAAGAGCCCAACGTTGAATCTTCATTTTATACGAATGCCTTGCCCCCAATGAATTTGAAAGGATTTGCCAAACCGATCGCTATCTATGAAATACTCGGCTTTAAATGGGAAGGCTCATGAGTTTTCGCAAAAAAATTTTTATCGGCTATCTGGCAGTTTTTTTAATCTTTGCTCTTCTTCTTTACCCCGTCATCACGCGACTGATTAATGTGATTCAAGAAAGAAATCTTTTACACCGCACGCATGAATTGGTGACAAGCATCCAAAAGGCTCCCAATTTAGATCATGCTATTGAAAGTTTGAGAAATTCAGAAAAGTATCTTTTTTTTCGTGTGAGTCTTTTAGATGCCAAGAATGGCTATTTATATGATTCGCACGTACAAGAATTAACGTTAAAAAAAGGTAAACTGCCTAATAAGCCAGAGGTCATCGAAGCCATAAAAAAAGGGACAGGTTACAACGTACGTTATTCCTCTATCTTTAACCAAGAAATGGCTTACATGGCAGTCCGTTTTGATTATCAGGGAAGGACGTACGTTCTGCGCTCTGCATTTCCATATGGGCAAATCGCAAATCTAGCCCAAGATCTTGTGTTTACATACCTGCTTTTGGGACTTGCTATCTTGCTTTTATTTAGTTTGATGGCGTGGATGATCATCCATTTTCTCACTCGCCCCGTGACTCAAATTATCGAAGCTATCAAACCTTATCAATTGGGAAAAACTGAACATATCCCACAGATTCAGCTCAATTTGCGCTCTCATGATGAATTTGGTCAGCTAGCTGAGACGTTAAATTCATTAACACGCAGAATCGAGAATCAAATAGCCTCCCTCACCCATGCAAAAAATGAAAAAAGTGCCATTTTGGAATCTTTAGTAGAAGGGGTCGTTGCTGTTGATCAAGACCTTGTCATCATCTATATGAATAAAGCTTCTGGGATTTTGTTAAACCTAGATGATAAGGCACTTGTTGGAAAAAGTTTTTCTCTTGTCGATTTACCGAGTTGCGTAGAACTGATTGAAGAAGCGCAAAAAAAACAAGAGCCGATGAGCCTTGTCTTGCAGCCACAAAAAAAGCAAAAAAGGTTTTTGGAGGTGGTCGTTGTTCCTCGGGGAAAAGCTGGGGGGGCCATTGTTGTTCTACAGGACAAAACAGGTTTACATAAGATTCTTGAACTTGGCCGCGATTTTATCGCTAACGCGTCCCACGAATTGAAAACACCGATCACGATTATCCGGGGATTTGCTGAAACTTTGTATGATCATCCCGAGCTTTCACGAGAAGTTTACAGAGAAATCACAGAAAAAATCGTCAGCAATTGTCAAAGAATGGATACGCTTGTTAAAAATCTTTTAACTTTAGCCGCTGTCGATGAACAGCTTCCTCGCTCCCGCTTGCAAGAATGTGATTTTCTAGATCTTGTGGAAGAAGCCAAGCAAACCATTTTAGCGGTGCATCCCGACGCCAAAATTAACATTGAAACCAACGGACAAGAACCTTTCTATCTCATGGCAGATAGCGATCTCATCCACCAAGCTATCTTGAATCTTTTTGACAATGCAATCAAATATTCAAAACCCCCTGCAAAGATCACAGTCTTGCTCGAAAAAAGCCCTACAGCCCTTTCTCTTCACATTTCTGATAAAGGAATTGGCATTCCCCCAGAAGATATCGATCGCATTTTTGAGCGCTTCTATGCGGTTGACAAAAGCCATTCCCGTAGCATGGGTGGTTCAGGCCTTGGTCTTTCTATCGTAGAGCGGATCATCGAGAGACACCAAGGCAAAATCGAAGTGGAATCTACCCTAGGCGCTGGCACCACCTTCCACATCACCCTCCCCATCCACGATGAAGACCGGTATTAATCAAAAATTAATATTCGCGTTTTATAATAAATAAGATTATTAACCAGGTGTATCATGTGTAATCCTATTGAAAAATCTTCTTGTTTTAGTTATTTTACTGTTGAAAATGCAAAAACCCTGCTTTTTGCTGTCATGATTATCGCAGGATTAGGTGGATTTGCAGCTGCGGGTGTCGGAACAGCGGGATTTTTCCATGCGGGGTCTTTCAGTCAACTTGAGCAAGTGCACGCCATCATCCTGATGTCAGCAGGTGGTAGCGGTGGGTTAATCTTTTTCTTAGGAGGCGTGTTTGGTTTAGTCAAAAATGACAAGGGAGAAGATGCTAACCAAGCACCTGTACAACAACCGGTTATCCATAAGCCAATTGTGTCGGAAACATCCCAATCGATACCAAACGGGGATGCTAACCAAAATGTACAACCGTTAACTGTCCAAAAGCCAAAAAAACCTATTCCTCTCCAAGATAAGCATACTAAAGCTTGGACTAGTTGGGGGATTGAAATTAAGAATCCGATAGTGATGGCTGAAATCGATTACTCTGCGCCAGAAGGTTTAGCATGTATTGTTTTCGAAATTCCTGGGTTGGTTAAATATAAAGAGAAAGAACAGCCACTCACGTTAAACATCTTGAATGAAATTTTAGGTGGGCAGTTACTTAACCCAGAAGTCAAAAGTGCTATAGGTGACCAGAAGATTGAATCAGGTTTGTTTGCGCTGACGTTAGATGTTCTTGATGAGAGCAGAGGCAAAACCCCTGCACAACAGTCAGAATTGTTAAAAAACTCCTGTTGGTCTATTCCAAATGCTGCGCAGGTCGTAATAGGAACCTTGCTTCATGCGTTTTGCACAGGTGAAAAAATTTATTCCACTTTACCTTCCACTATTTGGTCTATAACACGCTGCACAGAAAAACTGAATGCTCAAGAATTTGGTGAAGTGATCGTGAGTGTATATTATGATTCTCCTGCCGGTCTTTCTGTTGCTTTCACTAAATTTGACAACAATCATTCTGGGATAGGGATAGGAGCTGTTTGTAAGCTATCCTAAAAATCTGATTTAAAAAAATTACCTGCTAGGGGGGATATATTTTTCGCGGGTAAGTTGGTGAGTTTGGCTGTTTTCAATAAAAATGACGCTGCCTGGATGTCCGATGGTGCAATCAAAGACGTAACTAAGATATTTTTCGGTTTCTTTCCCTGCGCTATCGAGAGTATTTGTGAGGATTCTTTTCAACTCATCAGAAAAAGCCTGCCTTCCTTTGCAGGAGTCGATGGACATACTGAGTCGATAGGCTTCTTGGTAAGCGATCTTTTCTAACAACTCGTCCCGATGCTCGATCAGCTGCTGGGCTATGTGTCTCTCTGGGAAAATGGCATGGATGATTAAAGAGTCAGCAAATAGGTAATTGATTTTGCGATTTTGGGCATTATTGGTTTCAATCGACTCATGCGTGATGTAGTTAAGCAATGAGGAAGATTTGCGGGTGCCTTTAAGCATTTGGTGGAAGATTTTTTGCAGGTAAGGGTCTTCCAAATTAAGCTCTGCTAACTGATCAGGGGTTGTGAAAGTGAGTATTGTTTCTTTTTTTTCTAAAAGTTTGTCCAAAAGGCGATACTCAACCCCTGGAATGTAGAATTCTTCTTCTTGGTAAAGCAAACAAATAAGCCTTGCCATTACATTGTAGAGCGAAAAACCTTCCGGCAGCTTTTTTTTCTTAGTCTTTTCTGTAGGCTCAGGTTTAAATAGAAAATAGAGGTTAAGTCGGGAATTGTCAGGAGGGCGAGCAAAGTTAATCCCCAGTGCTTTGGCATGTCTGGGTTCATATTTTCCTTTTTTTCTGGGGCCCCTTGGCTTCGGGTCATCCGATTCAGCGCGTCGTAGCTCTTCGATTTGACTAATCACTCGCGCTTCCTCTGCTGCTTTAAGGTTTGTACAAGAAGAAAGATAACATTTCTTTTCAAAGGAATCGGTGTGGTGGCGGACCATTTCAGAAGAGGTGAGCACTCCCATAAGCGCTAAAAATGTGATGGTGAAAAAATAGGGGTTCATACCTTTTCCTCAGGGTAGATGATCGTAACAGGAAGATCAAAAATATATTCGAGAGAACGGTTTTCTTTACCGTCAGCTTCTTGTCGTTTGATACAAATTTTAACCAGGGCAGGAATAAAACAATAGTCGCTCAACCATTCCTTTTGCCATCCCACTGTTGGGTATCTTCCTACTTTTTGAGGATCGACTGGTTGTTGAAAGGGGTCGGGAGGGTTGTAAAATTCAAAATAGCATTCTAGCACACTATCTAAAAGAATGAATGTTTGCGTGGGGTTATATTCTAGATTTTCTTTCTGCGGCAATGGCCAAATGCAGAGACTAAGACAATGATTTGCAGAGTCGAAATACAGTTTTCCGAGCACTTTCCCTGAAAGTTTGGGAATTTCAAAAGTACCCCGATCGAAAACAAAGCTTAAACTTTGATCGTGAGTCGAAGAGAAAAGGTATTTTGCAGAGGGGAAGATCCACTGAAGGCGTTGAAAAGCATACCTTTCTTCCATGAGAGGGCCCTTGAGTTTATCAAAAATGATTTTTTGGCTATTGATCGAGGCATACCAAACGCTTAATGTGCTCAGTAAAACAGCAACAAGCGTTAGACAAATAAGGGTTTCGATGAGTGAAAGGGCCCTCTTTTTAATTTTCACGTGTTGTGTTTCTCCAAATAAAGAGTGCGGCTGAATTTTTTTTTGCTTGATCCTGAGGTAAAAGTTAATTCCACTTCCACTGCTAATCCCACTGCTTTTTTGCTTGGTTTATTGGCCTCCTCAATACGGTGAATCACATAATCGCATGTATATTTGCGGGACATACCTTTATTGAAAGCGATTTCGTACGTTTCCGTAAGAACATCTTTAAAGTCATTTTCTTTTGAGAGACAGCTCCAGGGGATCTTATGTTCATAAAGCATCTTCTTCACCTCGCAAAAAGCGTGCTGAGAAGCTATTTCAAGCTGGATAAGCTCAATGTATTTTCTGTCTTCTTGCCGCATGGCCATTAATGGTTTGATCAGAGGGAAAAGACAAAGGGCGATCAAAGCCAAAGAGATCAGCACTTCAATAAGCAGAAAGGATCTCTTGCGGATAGGTAGGGTGGTACGTCGTTTGCGCATGTTTTCCTTTATGGATTTGTGCTGGGTAACCTGGAAGGGTAATCACTTCTTTAAGATCGCCATTGATCAAAGCTATTTCTCCAGCTGAAATGGAGCCGAGGGTGCCTTCAAAATGGATCTCGATCGATTCTTGTGCTTTGTCGTTGAATAGCATTGTAGAAATGCCTTTGATCTCATTTTTGTGATTAAACCCTTTCTCAATGTGTTCAGGCAATCGCATCTGGGGTAGGATTGTGCACACAACTTCTTGATTTTTTAACTGTAGCTTAAGTGTCACATCTGTTCGAAAATCTAACATCACCTCAGTCGCAAGGGTAATTTTACCGATAACGGCCTCGACAGCAGTTTCAAAGCGCTCTTTTTTCAATGCTTTAGAGACGGGCAAAGCCATAGCTCCCAGAAAAGTGGCTATCAGGGTCATGACAATCAAAATCTCGAGCAAAGTAAAGGAATTCTTACTGCGATTTTTGGTTTTGGTACCATGCTTCAGCTTTCCTAGAGTAGACATGCAAATCTTTCCCATTATCTTTCGTTGCGAGTTGTAGCTCCTCTCCCCAACCATCTTGGAACAGTTTATTTGGATCCTTAACCAAGGGGGATTTTTCGAGAACTTCCATCACAGATTCTTTTTTTGTACAATCTTCAAACTTTATTTCTCCTGTGGCGTAGGCCATCATCACGATGTCATAGACACGGTTGGCGTTTTGTTCTGATTTAAACACTTTCCCTTTGTCCAAGCTTCCACGCATGTTGAAGGCAAGGGCGCCGCCAATCATGCCGATGAGTAGAATCACGATCATGATCTCGATAAGTGTGACAGGGCGTTTTTTCTTTTTTTGTTTCATCTGAATCTCCTATAAAAATGAGTTGACATCCGTCAGTGGAAGCAACACGGCTAACATGATTAATCCGACAATTCCCCCCATCAGAATTAAAATGACAGGTTGGGCGAGGGTTGTCACGCGAGTGAGCGTTTTTTCGATCTCTTCTTCATAGAGATCGGCAATTTTGTGGAACATTGTAGGGGCGCTTCCCCCTTCTTCGCCAATTGCTAACATGCGAGGGACCAGGGAGGGAATGAGGTTCGATTTTTTGAGTTCCTTGCTCAAAAGGCTTCCTTGAATGATTTTTTCTTCTGCATCCTCAATCACATCTTCTAGGAAAGGATTACGGATGGTTTTTTTTGAAATCTGTAGGGCTTGGATGATGGTCACCCCTCCTTGAAGAAGGGTCCCCATAGTCCTGGAAAATCGAGCCATAGCTGTTTGTGTGACAAGAGTTTTGAAAAGAGGTGTGCTTAAAGATAAACGGTGAAGCATCCGTTTACCTCTAGGGGCAGCACAGAGATAAATACAGCCTGCCAGAAAACAAGCAAGCAGGGGTAAATACAAGGACCATTGGCGGGTCAGAAAATGGCTGAAACCCATGACAAGTGAGGTAAAACCGTTGATAGGGCGATCTTCAAAAAGTGTTTCCAGGGATGGAATGACAAAGGTCAGCAAAATGGTGCACACAAAAAGTGAAAATGAGAGAAGCAAAGCGGGATAGATCATCGAAGAGGTCAGTTGTTTTTTGAGTTTTTGCTGTTTCGACAAAAGAATAGCTAATTTTCCCAGTGTCGTATCGAGCGCACCGACCGATTCCCCGGCAGCGATGAGCGCGCAATAAAGTTGATTAAAGCTATCCGGGAATTGATTCATTGCTGAAGATAATGAAGTGCCTTTTTTGATTTGCTCGCTCAAGCTTAAGATGGTCGCGTGAAAGGACTCTGAGCGGTATTGTTCTTCCAAGCAAAGTAAACTTTCATAAAGAGGCATTCCAGCTACGAGAAGAGAGGCTAATTGCTGCGTGAAAGTGATGAGATGGCCATGAGCAATGACCTCTTTTGGTTTACGAAGTAAAGGCTTTTTTTTTGAGGTCCCCCTTTCTTCTAGATGCAAGATGATCATTTTTTGAGTGCGTAGTTTTTCTTTAGCTGCGTTAAAGCTTTCGGCTTCAATAAGTCCCGCTCTTTTTTTTCCTTTAGGATCGATATAACGATAATGAAAAAGAGTCATCTTCAATCATACTTGCGTGAGACACGCAAGACCTCTGCCACGGTTGTAATGCCCGCACGCACAAGGTGGGCACCATGTTGCCGAAGCGTCAACATCCCACCGTTCATGGCTAATTTGCGCAGCTCAGTGGCATCTGCGCTTTTAGCTATCTGAGAGCGGATTTGCGGGGTTATTGTCATCAACTCATAAATGCCATGTCTTCCTTTATAACCGGATCCAAAACACTCTTTACATCCTCTTCCACGGTAAAGAGCATGTCCATTGAGTTTATCTAAAGAAAGATTGAGCTCATAGAGTTCATCATCATGGGGTGTATAACGCTCACGGCAATTAGGACATACACGTCTTACTAAGCGTTGAGCTAAAACACCTACAACGGTCGAAGAGAGAAGATACGGTTCAACACCCATATCGATGAGTCGCGCAATTGCAGAAGGAGCATCATTTGTGTGTAGAGTGCTCAAAACTAAATGGCCTGTAAGTGCCGCTTGGATTGCAATTTCTGCTGTCTCTGTATCACGGATTTCTCCAATCATGACAACATCTGGGTCCTGTCTGAGAATATGGCGGAGTCCTTGCGCGAAGGTAAGGCCAATTTTGGGGTGCACAGCAATTTGCGCAATATCCGTGAGTTTATATTCTACCGGATCTTCAATGGTCATGATGTTGATTTCTTCATTAAAGATCTCCCAAAGGGCGCTATAAAGGGTCGTAGTTTTGCCACTTCCTGTAGGGCCTGTCACGAGTACAATGCCTTCTGAAAGGGAAATGAGATGGCGAAAAGCGTCGACGTGCGAGGGGATCATTCCCAATTGATCGATTCCTAAAACGACATTTCCTTTATCTAAGATACGTAAGACAATTCTTTCACCATAGGCTACAGGTGCTGTACTCACACGGAAATCGATCTCTCTCCCGCCCATTTTAAGCTTAATGCGTCCATCTTGAGGGAGACGGTGCTCAGCAATATCAAGCTTTGCTAAAACTTTGATTCGGGTGATGAGTTGGCTTTGATATTCCCTAGGCGGTGAATGGCGCGCCTGCAAAACGCCATCGATGCGATAGCGTACTTTCAAATCATTTTCATAGGGTTCAAAGTGTATATCGGAAGCGCCTTGCTGGATTGCTTCGCTCAAAATGAGATTGAGTAAGCGGATGATGGGAGCTTCTTCTTTGGTCTCTAAAAGATCGTAGACATCTAACTCGTCTGTTGTCGATGAATGGTGAGAACCATTTTCTGATAAATTGGCTAAAAATTCGGAAGCTGCACCTTCTTGTGTGTTGTAGCATTCATTGATCGCCTTTAAGATGGCCTCTTCAGGTGTATAAACAGCTTTGATTTCTCGATCCAGGATGAGTCTCAGCTCGTCTAGGGCATCAAGATTGAGAGGATCTGAGACAGCCACAATGGTTTGGTCCCCTTTTTCTTCCAGAGGCATCACGACATTTTTGCGCACGAAAGCATACGGAATACGCTCACAGATACTTTTATTAAGCTTTTCTTTTGGAAGTGTCCTGATCACTTCCATCCCTAATTTCTGTGCTAATTTTAATGCAGGTTCTAAAGCAGGTTCTAAGGTAGTTTCTCTCATCTTACCTTCCATCGTATTCACTAGCTCTCCGTTCGCTTGCGTTACCCATGTGTTGCTGCCGCCCAAAAAGGGCAGTCAAGCTATCTTCAAAAAGGCGCCGTTTGCTTCTCTCCTGAGCACATACAAGCTGCTGGAGAAACTCTGGGATATCACCCGGCCTCTTTTTGAGATCTTCCCGTTTGATCCGCTCAAGATCTTGAATGGGATCTGCAATGATTTTGGGAGTGATAAACACGAACATTTCAGTGCTTTCATCGCTCATGGTCGTATGGCTGAAAAGCTTCCCGAGGCCTGGGATCTCACCCAAAAAGGGGATACTTTCTTTGTTATCCTGGCTGCTTTTGCGACGTAAACCGCCGATGATCACAGTTTGACCATCTGCGATTCTCACATGATTTTTAATGTGGCGACGCGTCACATCTGGGCGTTCGTTGACGTTTTTTTTAGGAGTATCGAAGGTGATATCAGTGTCAAGCGTGACAAAACCTTCTTCACCCGACAACTCATCTTCCATGTTAATCGTAGGCGTGATTTGAATCGTAATCCCGTATTGAGCCCGCGTATAGATCCGCTCTTTTTTTTCATTTGATCCAGAGTCGAGGGAAACCTCTTCGACAATGGCTATTGTTGCAGGAGTTTGGTTCATGGTAGTCACAGAAGGTGATGCGTTGATCTGCACATCATCTTGACCGAGCATAAATTTGTAAGCGAGATCATAACCTGGAATGCCACTATCTTTATTTCTGGAAATTAAAAAATCTAGAATTCCAGCTCCTGGACCTGCCCCCCAACTTAATCCTGTCTTAGCAAGATTTGTAGCTTCAGAACCAATCCGGAGTAAGTTGAGGCCAAAATTGTTAGAATGAGAAACTTTTTTTTCAAAAAGTAGAACTTCGATCTGCACCATTTTTTTGGGGACATCAAGTTTTTTGAGTAATTCTTTTATTTTGGGTAAAGCTTCAGCCTCGACGACCATAATAATAGCCCCTGTTTTCGTGTCGACGATAAAATTATTCTGTCCATCAGCTGTTTTATGAGATGTCTTTTTGTCTGTTTTAGGCCCGACTTGAATGGCTGGAACCACAAGTTTTTCTGTTTGAGAATCATCTTTGGATCCAGCTTTCTCTTTTTTTGCTGACTCCTTGCGTGGATTAGTGTCAGTTAAAAGGTCATACACTCTGGCAAGAACTGATGCAAGCTCTTCTGGATCAGAATGTTTTGTCATATACCAATACACGGTTTTCTCGAGGGGGTCTTCAATTTGAGCTTCAACATCTTTAATCAGTGCAATGGCTTTCTTTACCTCTTCGGAAGAACCACTCAAAAAAAGGGATTGAGAAAGATGCTCTAAAGGGATGACCCTTAAAGTTGATCCTTCCAAAGAAATGTGCCCTTCCAGTGTATCATGGAAAGCAGAATTTAAAATGGTTTCCATCTCTTTGGCATTGATTTTTGTGAGAGTGACTAATTGGAATTCTTGTCTTTTCCCTCCGCTGTTCGCAAATCCGTAAAGCTTCAGTAGCTCTTGAATGGTGTCGACAGAGGCTGTGATGAAAATCTTGCCACCCATGATCTCAATTTTAGTTTCAACAGGAGATGAAAATTTCTGTAAGAAAAGCATATCAGCTCTTGGATCAGTGACCTGGGAAGTAAGAATAAAACAAATACGTGCGTGAGGAGGGAAAAAGTCGAGTTGTTCCACTGAATCGACAATTCCCTTAATTCCTGAAGGGTCATTACGAAGGATATAGAGCTCGCGCAGATAAGGATTCAATTGACGCACACCAATTCCAGATTGAGATAGAATCAGTTCCAGACATTCTCCCCAAGATTCACGCGGAATCGGTAGATTTGAGTTTAAACTCATACGTATCCCTCCAACCTCGGGTGGGATCAAGTAAAGAAAATCGGGAGCTCCATAATCCATGACAAGTTGATGAATCGAAGTGTCAGGTTGATGCCAAAGAGCATATTCTTCCCTTTGCACGAGAGAGACAGTTTCTAAGCGCCACATATTTTGGATTTCAGCAATTTCTGCTTTTAAACGCTTAATGATCTCTGAAATAGGGCGGTAGCGTTCCACAGGTGCACCAGATTGATAGAAATCTTTAGCTTTTTCAAAGAGCCGTTCTATTTCTTTTCGCTTGTCATCCAATTGTTGGTTGACTTCTCTTAGCTCATGTAGTGTGAGCGGGTCCATTTCTTGCGATTGCCGCTCAAAACTCGCTTTTTTTTCAGCTATGGTTTGTGCAGACATAGGAAAACATATTCCTGTTAGTATACCTGCCAATAACACTTTTATTATTCTCATTCGTCTCTACCTTCCAATGTAACTTCCGAAGATTTTGGTAACATAGGTGGTGCCACAGGCATGTGTCGGTAGAGGTGAGCAATAGATGTTGTCGGTGAAGAGGCTAATTCGACCTGCTCCACTTCAGTGCGTGATACGTTGAATAAGTGTCCAATTAAAACTTGGCGACCATTTTGTTTAGCTATTTTGTCGAGGACAAATAATGGTCCGTTAAGCCGATGTCCTACGTAGGCATCAATTTTTTCTGGTGTATCGAGTTTTGTCCATCCTTGCGGTGTCAAAACAAGCCAATCATGTAATTTGAGTGTCATCCGCTCCCCAGACCTACTTTCGACGATGAATTGCGCCCATGTTTTTGCGCCGACAAACTTCATCTCATAAGCCATTGAGGGTTGGCATGTATGGTCTTTTGAGCGGACTAAATTTAAGATATGTTTTGCGCGCCCTTCTGTGTCCCATAGCTCGAATGTCATGATTTTCTCGTCAATTTTTTTGACAACGAGAAGGGGAAATTTTTGAGAATTTTCGACAGTATCAGAGCTTTGCCATCTGGTGCCATTCCAAACGAGAGACTCCCCTTCAGCTACAAAACAGGAATAGGGCTCCGTTCCTTCGAAAAGATCGATTCTCTCCTTTCCAACAATAAAGGCATAATCATCGCCCCCATGCATTTGTAGAAAGAGATCGCTGCCAACCCAACGTGCTTTTTGCCGAACAAGCAGCGTGGTATCGACACGCAAACCTCCTAAATCCCAGCAAAGCATCTGTGTTTTTGGAAACTCTTGTGCCGTTAAATGAAATGAGCGCCAAGCATTTGGAGTGGTAACAAACATCCCTTTTTCATCTAGCATACTCACGCGCACTTCAACGGATTGTTCTCCCATTTTTTTTAACTCAAGCCAAAGAGGGGTTGGTTGATTGCCTGGACTAAATGCATAAAAGCCTTTAGAGCTTGTTTGATCCAAATGGATAGATTCTTCTCCCCATATGGGTCCTGATCCGGACGGTTCAGCATTGGGACGCAAAGGTTTAATTGTTTTAGGGGTATAATTCCCTTGGTAAACTAGATAAACTCTGTCTCCTTCTTGAATCAAAGCTCTTTCGCCTGATTCTTTGATGCTTATGTGGAATCCTGCCTTGTCCCCTTGAGCATCAGGACGGGCATTTTTTCCATAAAAAATCAAATCGCGGCTCAAATCGGGAAGCTGCATTTGAGGGGGCACCCAGTGCAAAGCGAATATTCCCTCGTCGATACCCAGAAAGAAATCTTCAGACTCTGCAAATGGACTTCTAGGCAATTCTTTCTGGATTGGGCGTGGGGTGATTGTTAAAAAAGACTCATCAGGCTCTGAAAATAAGAAAAGAGCACCTGTGAGCAATATCATTCCTATAAGAGCCATGTTGGCAAAGCCAATCCAGCGCATCTTTAGCTACCCCACCCTCCAATAACAAACAGAAAGAATACAGAAGGATCGCAATTATATCAATTCATCTCTGAATCTGAAACAAACAAAAATTAAGTCAGATATTTAGTTATAAATATCTATTTTTCAAAGTCTTGGCAAGAAAAGCCTGTTCAGGTATTTCAAGGAAATCATTGAACGGGTAAGATAAATATTTTCTGGGGGTATCATGGACGAACCTAATCAGCAAAACCAAGGCAAGGATTCCTTTTTCATTAAGGATAAAGCACGGTTTAATAATTTTATATTTCCTCGCCACTTTTTTTATAGCGAAGTCCTTTGGTTTCGGGGTAATGCACTCCAAAACTTATTTTAATAAAAAAATTAAGAAGTACCGACATTGCCGCAATTAAACCGTTTAAAAAGACCTCCATTTGATGAATGGCCTTTCGAAGAAAAGATTAAATTTCCAAAAGGTCTTTTTGGTTTTGAATCTTATAAAAATTACCGGTTAGTTGGAAATAAGAAGGAAATCCCTCTTTTACGGTTGGAATCGATCGATAATTCTACCCTAGCCTTTTATGTAATAGATCCCTTTACCTATTGTCCTTTCTATGAACCCACTTTAACACATACTGATTTGAAAGATGTGGGTGTGATCCAAGAAGCGAAACTGATCCTTTTGGCAATCGTTGATATTAATAGTCATTTACATACAATGAATCTGGGAGCTCCCTTGCTCATCCACTGGTCAAAAAAGCTCGGCAAACAACTCCTCATGGACCAAGACCCCGAATTCCCCCTCTCCTAGAATAACTATAAGAGCAGGCTAAATCAGAAAGCGAAGGAGAGAAGCATGAAAAGGTAACTCATTTATTTGTCGGGACAAGGTCAACCCTTGTCCCGCAACCCCCCCTTGAGCTGAACTGGCTTCACATAACTGGCCCTCCCTCCCTCGGCTGTGTGAAAACACTAACCTCGGTCGTTCGGACCAATTCTGCTTTGCCATTTCAGCCATTGGCTGATCGCGCAACTCTTCCCCTACCTCGGACTTACGTCTCTCGGTGGGGACCCCTTCGTGTCGCTCTCAGTCATTTTTGGGGG
>Ga0153954_1000296_pt1 | contig 42712 bp, 41 predicted proteins | sample TSFL038MetaG_FD_102277 | JGI IMG/M metagenome (GOLD analysis project Ga0153954, IMG submission 102277) | Attine ant fungus gardens microbial communities from Florida, USA - TSFL038 MetaG | ecosystem: Host-associated > Fungi > Mycelium > Unclassified | place: USA: Florida, Wekiwa Springs State...
CGCCCCGACAGCATCCGCTGCCAGACGCGGGTGTCGGCAGCGGCAGGTTTCGTTGCCCTCATTTGGCTTTGAGGCGCGGCCTGCGCGGTTCGGCGCCGCAGGTTCCGTGGCAATGGCAGGTGACAAGGTGGTCGTTGACCATGCCGGTCGCCTGCATGAACGCGTAGACGATGGTCGGGCCGACGAATTTGAAGCCGCGCGAGGCGAGGTCCTTCGAGATCTTGATGGAGAGCGGCGTCGAGGCCGGCACGCTGGCGGTGGTCTTGAACTGGTTCACCTGCGGCCTGCCATCGACGAAATCCCACAAAAGCTTCGAGAAGCCAGGACCTTCTTCCATGATCTTCAGATAGGACTTCGCGCTTTCGATGGTGCCTTCGATCTTGGAGCGGTTGCGAACGATGCCGGCGTCATTCATCAGCGCGTGAACTTTCCTGGCGTTGTAGCGCGCGATCTTCTCCGGCTGGAAATCGTCGAAGGCGCGGCGGAAATTGTCGCGCTTGCGCAGGATGGTGATCCAGGACAGCCCGGCCTGGAAGCCGTCGAGGATCAGCTTCTCATAGAGCGCGCGGTCGTCATATTCCGGCACGCCCCATTCCGTGTCGTGATAGGCGACGTAAATCGGGTCCTCCCCCGGCCAGGGGCAACGCATCTTGCCGTCGGGATGCAGGCGCGCGGAACGGGTCATGCGACGGTCTGCTTGGCCGCGGGGCGGAGGGAATCGGGATCGGTGAGGCGAATGCCGAGCCCGCCGGCGGTCAGCTTCGCGCCGGATTCAAGCGCGTCCGCGACGCGGTCGATGCGGATCAGCGCCAGCCCTCGCTCGCCCGACGTCGAACCCATGGTTCCGACGGACTTGTCGCCGGCAAGCACCGGGCTGCCGGCCTCGGGCGGAGCACCCTCCAGTGTGACGCGCACGGTGCGGGTGCGCGCGGTGCCGCGATGCTGCATTCGCGAGACCACTTCCTGGCCGACATAGCAGCCCTTGTCGAAATCGACGCCGTGCAGGCGGTCCATATTGGTCTCGTGCGGGAAAGCGTCGCCATACATGAAGTCGAGCCCGCCGCGCGGCACGCCGGTCGCGATGCGAAGCGCCTCGTAGGCGGTGCTGTCGACGAGATCGGCACCGATGAGATCGGCGACTTTCTGGGCGAGGTCCTGCGGTGCAACAATGCGCCAGCCCAGCGCCGCATCGCGCGGATCGGCAAAGGCGAGGTCCGGCTTCACGGCGAAGCTGCCGTCCCAGGCCGCGATCACGCCGAGGCTGTCAGAGAGGTTTTCGACCGCGACCTTGGCGCGGAGCTTGTAGAAGCCGAGCTTGTCGGCAAGCCCTTGCGCCAGTGGACGCGGGCAGTCGAGCAGGAAGCCGCCGCCATGTCCGCCAGGGGCCTCCGTGATCAGGAAGTCGATGATGATCTTGCCCTGCGGCGTGAGCAGGGCGCCGAACCGGCCAAGCCCCGGTGCGAGCTGCGCCACGTCGGTCGTGACCAGGCCGTTGAGAAAGTTGCGCGCGTCCTCGCCGGCCACCTTGACCACGCCCCGGTCGGGAAGAAACGCTGCTTTCATAAGAGCTTGCTCTTGAAGTTTTTGTTGAAAGGCAAGTAGCGGATATCACACGGCAAGTTAAGTCGCTAAGGTGCGCCGAACAAGACCCGCGCGGCGCGAGTTCCCCTGAAATAACGCTGAAGAGTGATGACTCAAACGTTTGATACCATTCTGAAATCCGGCACCGTGGTCAACCAGGATGGCGAGGCTGTCCGCGACATCGGCATTCGCTCCGGCCGCATCGCCGCGATCGGCGGATTGTCGCAGGCCCACGCGGCCGAGATCATCGACTGCAAGGGATTGCACATCCTGCCCGGTGTGATCGATACGCAGGTGCATTTCCGCGAGCCGGGGCTGACCCACAAGGAAGACCTGGAAACCGGATCGCGCAGCGCGGTCATGGGCGGGGTGACGGCGGTGTTCGAAATGCCGAACACCAACCCGCTGACGGTGACTGAAGAGACATTCACCGACAAGATCAAGCGCGGCCGGCATCGCATGCACTGCGATTTCGCCTTCTTCATCGGGGGCACCCGCGAGAACGTTCAGGATCTGCCTGAACTGGAGCGCGCACCGGGCTGCGCCGGCGTGAAGGTATTCATCGGCTCCTCGACCGGGGCGCTGCTGGTCGAGGACGACGAGAGTTTGCGGAAGATTTTCCAGGTGATCCGTCGCCGCGCCGCCTTTCACGCGGAGGACGAATATCGCCTCAATGACCGCAAGGGGCTTCGCGTCGAAGGCGACCCGCGCTCGCATCCCGTCTGGCGCGACGAGACCGCGGCGCTGATGGCGACCGAGCGCCTGGTCAAGCTCGCCCGCGAGACCGGAAAACGCATCCACGTGCTGCACATCTCCACCAAGCAGGAGATCGAGTATTTGCGCGACCACAAGGACGTCGCCTCCTGCGAGGCGACGCCACATCACCTCACCATGGCCGCGCCCGAATGCTACGAACGTCTCGGCACCCGCGCCCAGATGAACCCGCCGGTGCGTTCGGCCGATCATCGGCAAGGGATATGGCATGGCATCGAGCAGGGCATCATCGACGTGCTCGGTTCCGATCACGCTCCGCACACGCTGGAGGAGAAGGCCAAGGCCTATCCGGCCTCTCCCTCGGGGATGACCGGGGTTCAGACGCTGGTGCCGCTGATGCTGGATCACGTCAATGCCGGGCGATTGTCGCTGGCCCGCTTCGTCGATCTCACCAGTGCCGGCCCGGCGCGGCTCTTCAACATCGCCTGCAAGGGACGGATCGCGGCCGGATATGATGCCGATTTCACCGTGGTCGATCTCAAGCGCAGCGAGACCATTACCGACAAGTGGGTGGCCTCGAAGGCTGGCTGGACACCCTATGACGGCCTGCGCGTCACCGGCTGGCCGGTCGGCACCTTCGTGCGCGGCAGGCGCGTGATGTGGCAGGGCGAATTGGTGACGCCGTCGCTGGGCGAACCGGTGCGGTTCCTGGAGACGCTGAAACCGTAAGGCTTTTACTGTTTCGCCAGCGCGAGCGAGAACTCGCCGTTGCGCACGCGCGAGGGGATGCCCTCGACGAATTTCGCGACCGCATCCTCGCCATAGGTGCCGACCAGTTCGGCCAGCGCGGCGAACAGGCTCGCCTGGGCGAGGCAGTCGCCGTCGACGCCGTCATGGCGCGCTTCGGCCCAGGCCTCGTTGAGATAGCTGAGCGCAGCCTGCTTCTGCTCGTGGTCGGGCAAGGGATCGCAGGCGAAAGCGAAGGACAAGGGGGGCATGAAATCAACGAGTTGGATGGCGCGAATCCGTTGCGGATCGCGCTGGACCCGTGTGGTTTAGCACGGTTACCGGCGTCGCCTAGACCAGTTCTTTAGGAAAGGTTAACGGCGCTGTCGGCATTTTTCCGGGTGTTCCGGCCGGTGCTGAGTCCGCCCTGAATCAGTTCCAGAAGGGCGCGCGGCGAGGCGCAAAGATGGCTCGCGCCGGCAGCGCTCAACTCCTCCCGGCTGCCATAGCCGTACGTCACGCCGATCGCCTCGATCCGATTGGCTTTCGCGCCGATTGCATCATGGCTGCGGTCGCCGATCATGATGGCCTGCGACGGATCGACGCCGGTCTCTTCCAGGGCATAGGCGAGGAGATCGCTCTTGTGGACGCGGGTGCCGTCCAGCTCGGAGCCGAAGACATGTTCGAAATGGCGAGCGAGACCAAAATGCTCGACGATCCTCTTCGCAAAGACATGCGGCTTGCTCGTCGCGACGAACATCCGTCGGGACGGCTGCTCGAGTGCAGCCAGCACCTGCGGAATGTCGGGATAGACGCTGTTCTCGAACAATCCGACATCGCCAAATCGCTCGCGATAGAGCTCAACGCCGCGATCGGCGAGGCTGTCGTCACCGAGCAGGGTCGCGAAGCTCGCGCGCAGCGGGGGGCCGATGCACCAGACCAGCTCGTCCTGCGATGGAACCGGACGGCCCAGCTTCCGCAACGCATATTGGATGGAGCCGGTGATGCCGGGCTTGGGATCGGTCAGCGTGCCGTCGAGATCGAAGAAGAGCGTGGTTTCAGTTTGCATAGCGTGCCGTCAGGTCGCGGGAAATCTTCGAGCCTTCGTCGATATAGCGGCGGATCGCGACCAGGGCCGCCGGCGTGCAGGTGCGATAGGTCTGCTGAAAGCCGTTATAGCCGCGGTTGAAGCCCGCGATCATGCGGGCGCGGCGGTCGCCGGTCGGCGTTTCGGCGTCGATCAGGGCCTGCATCTCGTTGCGCCATTTGGCGCCTTCATTGCTGCCGCAGATGCCGCGGAGATAGTGCAGCGTGCCGAGGATCTCGGCCAGCCGCTGCAGGTCGCCGTCGAACGGCGCCGGCGCGTCCTCGGCCCGCGCGGGACCGCAGAGGCAGGCGAAAACCATGATGAGGACGGCGAAAAGACGCTTCGGCATGAATGGGTCCGGAGATATCCGGGTGATAGCCTCTAAAATGCGCTGGAAGCAAGGCGGGTGGGGTCAGCCCTCGACCAGGCGGCGGGCGGCCTCGACCACCTCCATAAGACCGCCGGTGAGCTTGAGATCGCCGAAGGCATCCGGCTCCAGCCATTTGAAATCGTCATGCTCGTCGTTCAGCACGGGTTCCTGCCCCGCCCAGCGCGCTGCGAATGACATGATCACATAATGCCCGCCGCCGGAGGCGCTCGGCAGCACCTCGCGCCAGCCGGCGAGCCCGACAATGTCGATTTTCAGCCCGGTTTCCTCGTCGACCTCGCGCGTCAGCGCGGTGTGCAGGCTTTCGCCGAATTCGACCCGGCCGCCCGGCAGCGAATAGAACCCCTGACCCGGCGAGCGCGCGCGCCGCACCAACAGCACCTTGCCGTCGCGGAAGATGACGGCGCTGACCGCGAGCTGGGGCCGGGTGGGAGGTAGCGCGGAGGTCACGGCGATCAGCCTGCCATGATGGTCTCGACGTCGGCCTCGTAGCCGCCATTGATGACGCCGCCTGCGGCGGCCACCAGTGGTTTGAGCCAGCCGATCGCCTGCTCGGCGAGCTTGGCCTTGGTCGAGTCCTGGCTCGCCGCGCGCATCGCCGTCCCGACCTCGCGCAGGATCGAGGTCATGGTGTCCGTCATCTGATCGAATTCGGCGCGAATGTCGGGATCGGCGGACTCATAGGCCGAAATCGCCAGATCCCGCGCCTTGAAATTGGAGGCCGTGAAGTGCTCGGCATAGGACAAAGGATGCCACTGCAGGAAGTCATCGGCGCATTCCGGAACGTCCGGAATCATCTCGAGCAGCATGATGGCTTCGTTGAAGTGATTGAGGTAGTCGGTGGCGAGCCCGGTCTGCGGATTGATGTTGGCGGCCTTGAGCTTCGCCGCGCGGGCCTCGGCATCAAGTCCGGATAGCGGCAATGTCGGGCGGTCGGATTGCGCGGATGGTTGGGCCGGGGAACTCATCGGGGGCAGTGTTCCGGTTCCAGGTTAAAAGCTACTGAACGGAGGCCTATCTAGGCGACAGAATGTGCGGACGCTTCGTCATTACCTCACCTCCTTCGGCGGTACGGCAGGTTTTTGGCTATATCGAGCAGCCAAATTTCCCGCCACGACATAATATTGCGCCGACACAGCCTATACCGGTGGTCATTATCGAGAATGGCGCCAGGCATTTCCACCTGATGCGCTGGGGACTTGTGCCATCCTGGGTCAAGGATCCCCGCAAGATCACGCTGCTGATCAACGCGCGCTCGGAAACCATCAACGACAAGCCGGCCTTCAAGAACGCGATGCGGCGGCGACGCTGCCTGGTCCCGGCTGACGGCTATTACGAATGGCAGACCTCCGGCGGTCGCAAGCGGCCGTTTTTCATTCACCGTCGCGACGGCAGCCTGTTCGGGCTTGCCGCGCTCGCCGAAAGCTGGATCGGGCCGAACGGCGAGGAGCTCGACACGGTGGCGATCGTGACCGCGCCGGCGAGCCGCGATCTTGCCGTGCTGCATCACCGCGTGCCGGTGACGCTGACGGCGGGCGATTTCGATCGCTGGCTCGATTGCAGCGCGGACGACGCCGCGCCTGTCATGGCGATGCTGAAGGGGCCGCTGGAAGGCGAGTTTACCTGGCACGAGGTTTCGACGCGGGTCAATCATGCCGACAATGACGACGCGCAGCTGCTGCTGCCGATCACCGAGGAGCAGCGCGCCGCGGAGGATGCGCCGAAGCCGAAGAAGGCCGCGCCCCGCAAGACGCCGCCGACCGAGGTCGATGACGGGCAGGGGAGCTTGTTCTGAGTTGATGTAGGGTGGGCAAAGGCGCGAGAGCGCCGTGCCCACCATCCCGCACCTCGCTCGTAGCGGTGGGCACGCTTCCGCCTTCGCTCGTTGAACGACAGTGCATGTCGTCGCTTTGCCCACCCTACGAGACCTCGCGGAAAATATGCAGCGCCGCGTATTGCAACAGGATGATGGTCTTGGCGTCGGTGATGCGGCCGTCGGCGATCATGGCCAGTGCGTCGTCGATCGATGGCTCGAGCACCTCGATGTCCTCGCCTTCATGCGCCAATCCGCCGCCGAGGCTGATGCGCATGGCGGGCTCGTATTCGCCGACGAAGAAATGGATTTTTTCGGTCAGCGCGCCCGGGCTCATGAAGACCTCGAACACTTTTCGAATGTCGTGCAGGCGATAGCCCGATTCTTCCTCGGCCTCGGCGCGGATTCGCAACTCCGGCGCTTCGCCGTCGAGCATCCCGGCGATGGTCTCGATCATCAGATCGTGGTGGCCGCCGAGATAGGCGGGATAGCGGAATTGCCTGACCAGCACCACGCTGCGCTGCGCAAGGTTGTAGGGCAGCACGGTGGCGGCACCGCCGCGGTCATAGGTCTCGCGCTGCTGCGTCTGCCACTCGCCGTCGGCGCGGCGCCACTCCAGCGTCGTCGTTTTCAACGTGCCGTAATCATCGGAAAGCAGGCGGACGTCCTTGACGCGGATGCGATCGGAGATGGTCATGCCCTGCTTTCCGGTCATGGCGTCGGCTCGCGGCCATCGAGCCACTTGGCGAAGGTCACGGTTTCCTGGTTGTAGTAGCCGATCGACTGGTAGAAGGCGTGGACCTTGGCATTGTCTTTTCGCACCATGAGCTGGAGCTTTGCGATGCCGCGGGAACGCAGCCATTCCTCCGCGGCGCTCATGATCATGCGGCCAAAGCCATGGTAGCGGTGATCGGGATCAACCGTAACGTAGTAGACCCAGCCGCGATGGCCGTCATGGCCGACCATGACGGAGGCGACGAGGATGCCGTCCTGTCGGCCGATCAGCACCGTCGAGTTGTTGCCGCGCCGCGCAAGTGCGATGTCGCGGGCAGGATCGTTCCATGGGCGCGTCGACCCGCAACGCTCCCACAGCGCGATGACTTCGGCCACGTCGGCATCTTCAATCGTCGTGATGGCCGGCGTCGGCGCAGTGCCGGCGAGCTGGATCGTCACAGCACCTTGCCCGGATTCAGGATGCCGTTGGGATCGAGCATCGCCTTGAACGCGCGCATCAGCTCGATCGCGGTCTTGTCCTTGACGTCGGGCAATTCGTCGCGTTTGAGCACGCCGATGCCATGTTCGGCCGAGATCGAGCCGCCCATCTTGAGCACGATGTCGAATACGACCTTGTTGACCTCGTGCCAGCGGTTCAGGAAATCGGCGGTGTTGCCGCCGATCGGCTGGCTGACATTGTAGTGGATGTTGCCGTCGCCGAGATGGCCGAACGGCACCGGCCGCGAGCCCGGGATCAGCTTGACCACCGCGGCATCCGCTTCGGCGATGAAGGCCGGCACCGCCGCCACGGGCACGGAGATGTCGTGCTTGATCGAGCCGCCCTCGGGCTTCTGCGCCGCCGACATCTCGTCGCGCAGCTTCCAGAACGCCTGGCGCTGGCTCAGATTGGCCGCGATCACCGCATCGTCGACAATGCCGACTTCCATGCCCTCGGCCAGGATCGCCTCCAGCGTGGCGCGGGCGTCGTCGCGCGGCGAGGACAGCTCCATCAGCACGTACCAGCGGTGCTTGCTCTGAAGCGGATCGCGCACGTCGATGCCGTGGCGGATCGAGAAATCGACGGCGACCTCGGACAGGAGTTCAAAGCTCGTCAGCGTGCCGGCCGCCTCGCTCTGCGACAGCGACAAGAGCTTCAGCGCGTCGGCCGGCGATTTGAGCCCGACATAGGCGGTCTCGATCGCGCGCGGCTTCGGAAACAGTTTCAGCGTCGCGGCCGTGATGATGCCAAGCGTGCCTTCGGCGCCGATGAACATGTTGCGCAAATCGTAGCCGGTATTGTCCTTTTTCAGCTTCGACAGCGCGTTCAGCACGCGGCCGTCGGCGAGGACGACCTCGAGGCCGAGGGCCATTTCGCGCGCGACGCCATAGGCCAGCGCGGTGGTGCCGCCGGCATTGGTGGAGAGATTGCCGCCGATGGTGCAGCTTCCTTCGGCGCCGAGCGACAGCGGGAACAGGCGGTCGACTTCGGCCGCGCGCTGCTGCGCGACCTGCAGGATCACGCCGGCCTCGCAGGTCATGGTGTTCGATGCCGTGTCGATCTCGCGAATCTTGTCCATGCGCCGCAGCGAAATCACGACTTCGCCGTTATGCGGCGTCTGGCCGCCGACCAGGCCGGTGTTGCCGCCCTGCGGCACCAGCGCGATTTTGTGCTCGTTTGCAAGTTTGCAGATCGCGGCGACTTCCGCGGTCGAGCCCGGGCGCAGCACCAACGGCGAATGGCCGTGGAAGAGATCGCGTTCCTCGGTGGTGTAGGGTGCGATATCGGCCGGATCGGTCACCGCATATTTGTCGCCGACGATCTTGCGGAACTTTGCGATGAGGTCACTGGAGAGCGAGGGCGCTGGTGTGGTCGGTTGCACGATATTCATTTTCTTCTTCTTCAAGTCTTGTTCTTCAAGCTCTTGGTCATTCCCGCCCGACGGCGGCGCGGCGCAGCCGGTCATTGATGGCTTCGCCCAGACCGCGGTTCGGAATCGGCATCACAGCGATATTCCGCGCCGCGCGAGTGTCGAGTGCGCGAAGATATCCGAAAAGATTGGTGGCGGCTTCACTGAGATCACCGCGGCCTGACAGATTCATGACAGCGGCGGCGTGTTCCGCGCCGGCGACCGGAGGGCCGAAGGCGAGCAGCGCTTCTCCCGGCTCGACGCGCTCGGCGTTGAGCCGTACGCGCGTGCGCGGCGCGTAATGCGAGGCCAGCATGCCCGGCGCGAGCGGCTGACCGCTGTCGCTCTCGGCATCCGCGGGTGCCTGCATCAGCCGGCGGCCGAGCACGTGCTCGATCGCTTCGCGCGGCAGTCCGCCGGGACGCAGCAGCATCGGCGCCTCGAAACATCCGATGATGGTGGATTCGACGCCGACCTCGACCGGCCCGCCATCGACGATCAGGTCGATGCGGTCTTCAAGGTCGCTCTTCACATGCGCGGCCGTGGTCGGCGACACATGGCCGGAAAGATTGGCCGAGGGAGCCACCACCGGCTTGCCGAAAGCGTCCAGGATCGCGCGCGCGACCGGATGGGAGGGGATTCGGATGGCGATGGTCTCCAGGCCGGCCGTGGCGAGCTCCGCCACGGCGCAATCGGCGGTCTTGGGCAGCACCAGGGTCAGCGGCCCCGGCCAGAATGCATGGGCGAGCTTGAGCGCCGTCTCGTCAAAACGCCCGATCGTCCGCGCATGAGCGAGATCGCCGACATGCGAGATCAGCGGATTGAAGGCGGGCCGGCCCTTGGCCTGGTAGAGGCGGGCGATGGCGGCAGCGTTGGTGGCGTCGGCCCCGAGCCCGTAGACCGTCTCGGTCGGGAACGCGACCAGGCCGCCTTGGCCGAGTGCGCGGGCGGCTGCGGCCGTGGCGGCCTCGCCGGCGGGCAAAATCAGGGTAGTCAAGGCCACGTTCACTGGCTCAAAATCTCCAAAATCCGCTTCTTGCAGTGCGCGAAACCCGACGCTATAAGCCCCGAACTCAGTCGGAGTGTGGCTCAGCCCGGTAGAGCACTGCGTTCGGGACGCAGGGGTCGCAGGTTCGAATCCTGCCACTCCGACCATTCTTACCCGCAAAATTGGTTCTGATTGCTGGGGGTTCTCAAGTCAACCGCTTGAGTGAGCCACTTGGCTCGACGCTGGACGCAAGTCTGCGTTACCGCGATGCAATTTGCGTCCGGTCGATGCATCATTAATGTCCCTCGGGAAAACGAGGGCACAGGGAATGCCGGATGCGTGGCCGCACCCGCAGCCTCGCGTACGAAGGTAGAAAGTACGCGAGTTAGTCACCACAGGTCAGCCGAAACAGTCCGGCATTCCCTGCGCGAATGGTTTTAACGGCTTATAGCACGCTCTCCCCGGTGTACCGGGCTTTTTAGCCACCGTCGCCCGCGGATGTGTCTTCCCGCGAACTTGATCCCAGCGTCGGGGGATCAGGACCACACGTCTTTGCCGTCCGCGGCAGCCTCGCTCGTCACGCCAAGCCACCCGCGTCCACCGCATTCCACCCCAACGTTCGTGACGGTCTCGAGACGCCCCTCGATTCGGGGATGGTACATAACAAGAACATGTAGACGTAACGGGGCCAGGTCAAGGGACTTTTGATTGGCCGGAATGACGGCCGTGTTGGTCGGCACGACATCCATGGAGACCATCGCCAAGCCGCTCGCAGGCGAGATCAACATTTATCGCAGCGTGGCCAGACATGATCTGGACATGCCGACGAAGCGCGGTCTCGCGCGACACATCAAGCGTCTGGCGAATCAGGATCCCAACCGGCTGACGGTTCACGGGCTCAGCCATTTGCGAAGTCCGGAGCGACGCAATCCGGACTGGAACGCCAGATTGCGGTGATCCGGGGGAGCTTTGCCCGACCGGCGGCGATTGAACTCACCGCCATAGTGGGACCTCGAAAGGACTGATTCTCGGGATGACAATTTTTAAGCCACCCGCTTAATAATCAACGCAGTCGAAATAGCGGCTTCCGCCAACTGAGGCTGCCCAAACGAGGGTAGGCAGGACTCGACCCCCTCGCTTAGCAGGCGAGCGCTCTATCCACTGAGCTACCACCGCGTAACCTTGTAGGTTGCCGTTTTAGGATGTCGCGCTCGGCCTTCTCCGAACTCCTTCACCCACTTCCGAAGCACGTTCTCCTGAACGTCCAAGTCGCGTGCGGCCTGAGCAACCGATGCCGATCGCTCTTGACCGCCCCGACCTTGAACTCTCGGCGGAACTTCCGTCGTGGCATTGCCTACCTCCAGCTTCATGAAACACCTTAACCCGGTGTCCATTAAACCGGCAGCAGTTCAATCGAGACTCGAGTCGCCACTGGAAGAGAGTGCTCTCGGGGAGCCATTCAACTCCGGTGGTTCGCCCGCCTTCGCGCCATCAATTAGCCAAGCTTGTCTTTGAATTACGCTCCAAGCGTTCTTTCAATTAATCCCTTTGGGATGTTGTTGGAGGAGAGCGCACCGGTATAAATATGGTTGGGCAGGTATCACGGAGAGATTGGCATGAACGTGAAATCTGCAGACTTGGCCGCACTGTCCATCGACGAACTTTCCAGACTGCATGAGGGGGTCATGTTCGCCCTCGCCCGAAAGCTCGAAGAAGAAAAGCGGAAGCTGGAGCAGCGGCTCTCCAGCCTGAGCACCTCGCGAAGCACGATTAAAACTACCTTCAATGGTAAGGTTAGAGTCCCAAAGAGAGCGAGGCGTCCATATCCCCCGGTCAGACCAAAATTCCGAAATCCGGAAAACCCATCGGAAACCTGGGCTGGACGAGGCAAGCAGCCGCGTTGGTTGGTCGCTCAATTAAAGGCGGGTAAGAAGGCCGATGACTTTCGGATCGGCAGCAAGGCGCGAACCCGGGCAGCGAGGAGAGCTTAGCGTCAAGACGGTGCGTGGCGTTCTCATAAGTATCCGCCCACGACGACTTGTACGCCTGCACGACTTGCACGCGCTGTGTTGCTCCTCAAATGCATGGTGACAATGCATGGTGACCTGGGAATCCGAAGGAAGCGGTCACCGGCAGCCAGGCTGATGCTGAACGTCGAATTGCCGTCCGGCGCAGATTGGCACACGGACCAAGCATTCTCCTTACGTGAGTAGCAATAGCGGGTCTAGCCAAGCTACCGCACAACTCGTTCCGGCGGTTCTCTGCTTCATAAAGCGCCAGCAATCCTCTTTGAAATGGTATGCCGCGAATGCTTTGGTATGATCTAGCATTCTGCTATCAGAGCGGAGCAGCGTATCGGATGCGCTTCCGCGGACGGAGATGTCCTGATGTTCAACAGTCCGAAATACCTGGCAGCCGCCTTCGCGCTTGCCTGTTTGCTCGCTTTGCCACGAGGCGCGGTGGCTGTTACCGCCGACGTCGCACGCGCTTGCAATGTCCTTGTCGCGAAGGCATTTCCTCCGCGTCAACCTGGAAATCCTGCCGCGGGTAGCGCGAAGGGCAATGGGGCCGATCAACGAGCGTACTTTCAGAAGTGCGTCGCCAATGGCGGTAAGATGGATGATGAGGCATCCAGAAACGATTCGGCTCCCAAGGGAAGCAAATAGCTGCGTCCGAGGTTCCGTCACATGGTGGAAGTCTCCCGCAGGGCAGGCAAACCGCTTGTGACCGAGGTCAAGGACAGTCGGGCCAATGCTCCGATTAATTCGTGTTCCGCAGGGTGTCGACAAACTCGGGATCGATCGTTTTGACGCTCTCCTCGAGGAACATTTTTCCGAGCCCGGAAGCATGTCCATAATCGTCCACCAGAGCTTGTCGTTGGTCGGGAAAGCGAGTAAAAATTGCACGGATGTCGCTGCGCGCGAGGTCTCTCAGATCGGGATCGCTCAAGGCACTGCTTGAGGTAACGCTCTGCAAACGAGTTGAAATGAGTTCGGCCCGGTTCGGGCCTGTGAGATACGACATCTTCAACGATTCAGCGAGGCGAGGATCAACAGGTTTACTGCTTGCCTGAAGCATAGCCAGGACAAGCCACGTCCGAGCGTCATGCGGGCCAATGTTCAGCGCACGTAGGGCGGCATCCTGCGCCATTTGCTGTCTTTCAGGCTTCCCAAGGCCTTCCGATTTGAGCGCCTGGCCGGCAAGCATGACGGCCCGCTCAGCTCTCAGATCTGAGCGGAAGGGAGCGATTGCGGAGGCGAGTTTCGCTGCGGACAGCTGGTCCGGCGCATAGCCGGTTGTTGAGGGAAGCGGAGCAACGGCCGGGCGGAGAAACTCTGCCAAAAGGTTGGCAATCGAAATGCCCGTGACGAATACGGTGAGGAGCAAGGCAAAGAATCGAAATTTCCAAACTGGGTTCATCGCTGGTTCTCTTGCGCAGTTCCTGTCAGGTCAGAGCGCGAACATGCTACTTCCTTGAATCGTTAACAACGTCAGATTTCCGGTCGCATAAGCCCCGGTGTCAATGTTGATCCGGTTGGGCCGGATGTCAGGCTCCCGTACGGGGGTGTGGCCGTGAACGATGTACTTGCCAAAGCTCCGCTGGCTCTCGAGAAACTCGTCGCGGATCCACAACAAGTCCGCCTCCTGCTGTTCTGCCAATGGTATTCCGGGACGCACGCCGGCGTGGACGAAAAAGAAATCGCCGCATGTGAAGGAAGGCTTGAGGCCTTGCAGAAAAGGCAAATGGTCGCTTGGCATGGCCTCCTTGAGCCTACGTATCAACTCAGCCTGCTCGTCAGTGTCCGGATTGAGCGTCGGCCGTATGCCATAGGACATCAGGGTTTGCAGACCGCCGAAGGCTCGCCAGTCGCCAATTTTGGCCGGCTCGCGAAGAACCTCGAGGAAAAAAGCCTCATGGTTGCCTTTGAGAAAAACGGTTTCGCGCTTGAAGCTTCGCTCGATGAGAAGATCGAGCGTGTAGCCGGAGTAGGGGCCGCGATCGATATAATCACCCAAATAGACTTCGATCGCGCGGTTCGCCGGATTGCGGGCCAAGTCGACATCGATCACGGCGAACATCTGCTCGAGCAAATCGGCACGTCCGTGAATGTCGCCAAAGGCATAAATTCGAATGCCTTCGGGCAGCCGGGGAGGTTTCACATCCTTGCGCGATCGCAAAAGGCCTAGCATGCAAAATTTTCCCAATTCAGCCCGAGCCAGCGCTCCTTAACTTGGCAACGGACGACAATCAAATCGTTAACAAATCCCTTCCCGCGGCCACCCGAATTTGAATCAAGCTTCCCGGTGCATTCGAGCGAGATTTCAAAGGTTGTTCTCTAGGTTTCCAGGCAACGAACAATGGGAGCCAGTCAGATGCGGTCCACTTCCAAATGGCTTGTTGCAGCCGCCGTTGCGATTTCAGTCACGGGCGGATGTCAGAGCGCCAGCGCCAGCCTCATCGGCATGCCAAGGATGCTTGGCTCCATGGCGAAGCACGTTGCGTTCAGCAATTTCACGCTTCCGCCGATGGCTTTCACCCAATTTTGCCTACGTTATGCCGACCAGTGCAAGCCTCAGCATCTCGTGTTTCGAGGCGGGCCGGTTCATCTGACCGAGGCGCGCTGGCAAGATCTAAAAGAGGTAAACGGCACGGTCAATTCAACGATCAGTCCGGATCCTAACACCGAAGGTCTAGCCGGCGAGAAGTGGCTCATCAATCCCGCAAGCGGCGATTGTAATGACTATGCGGTCAGCAAGCGCTTCGCGTTGCTGAAGCGCGGTTGGCCGGAGCGTGCGCTGCTTCTCAGCGAAGTCGTCACCTCATCGGGTGAGCACCACCTGATCCTGGTCGTACGGACCTCCGTCGGCGACCTCGTGCTCGACAACCTCTCGCCTCAGATTCGGCCATGGACGCGCGTTCCCTATCGCTGGGTCCGCATGCAGTCGCCGAAAAATCCAAACTTCTGGGCTTCGCTCGGCAGTCGCAGCGTCTAAGGTTGATGCCGGGATGGCGTAGCACAAGCTCCGAGCTTACCGCCCATCCCTGCTGCTCACGCTTTGCGCCAGACCCAGCCCGATTGTTGTAGCGCCCACCACGGCGACGCAGGAGTCGGACAGGCTCGCGTCGCAGAAGGCCTGACCGAACATGACAATGGTACAGGCCGCGGCCGCAGCCGGATAGAAGGAGTCGCGTCCGCGGGCAAGCGCGGCCCGATAGAAGATGACGACGAGCCAAACCGCGATCCCGATCGAGAGGAGGGCCATTGGCCAACCCAGTTCGATAGCAAGTGCCGCGGCCGTCGATGGGGCTCGCGCGACGGAGCCGTCAAGATCCTGGTAGATCGGCAGCAGTGCCACGTAGCTTCCTGCGCCGGTTCCTAGCGGGCCGGCGTCTGATAACAGGCGCTGCGCGATCGATATTGTGTCGGGAGATGCAGCCGCCGCGAACTGCAGAAGTGGCGAAAGCGTGCGGGCGGCATCGTAACGCCAAAGAATGATCATTACGGCCGCGACGATCATCGTCGCAACGAGGATCCCGGTTGCCCAGCCTGCGAGCCTAATTCGGCGAATGACTTGTAGCGAAGCAAAAACGATGACCCCAAAAGCGGCAATCAGAGCGACGTTCGGGGTTGCGCTGGTGGCGAGGCCGCCCAGGCAAATCAGGACCGCGACGCCGCTTGCTACCAGCAGCACCTGGAGCTTTGTAGATCCCGCGGCTTCCGCGCTCCCGCTGTTGTGGCGTTCGATGGCGCGCACGGCGCTCGTCAGTGACAACAGAATCCCCAACGCGCTAACGGCGGCGAGCACGTCGTTGGTGTCTCCGGGCGCCGCGATCAGTCCCCATTTGCCGGCCAGCAAGATGAGGGGCGTTATAGAAGTGGCTGCGGTGAGCACGAGCAGGAGGAGTTCCGCGCGCCGACGGTCCTTGGCCACGAAAACGCTGACCAGGACCAGAGAGATGGTTGCCAGATAAAATGCCAATGCCAGGACAGTCGCGCCGAGATCGACGGTGATATGTCCCCAGAATCGGCGACCCAGCGCGTCGTTGGCATAGGCCCAGATCGAGTGTGCCCCAAACGGGACCGGCAGAAGCTGAAGGACCATCAAGATCGCGGGAACGGCCGCCGCATATTTGAGGCCTCCGGCAACCAGGGAGGCAAATTTCACATCTGCAGCGCGAGCGGCGACCGTAACGCATGCAAGTGCCACGCCCGCCAAAGCGGCGATGAGGGACTGTGCCGCAGAGCCGTCATGGACTGCCGATCCGGACGCAAAGATGATGCAGGCAAGCAGCAGGTTGAAGGCTAACGACAAGCAGTTGCTCAACTCTTCAATGAATGGTCTTCAATGACTGACCCGGAATGAATGGCCCGGACCATACATGATCAGTTGCACCTTGCAACGAGATCACGTTTGTCCGACAGGGCCTCCCGTCGGACGCTCCCGCCAGAACGTGAGAGTTAATTAAATTAATACAGCAGGACAACGAGAAGCGAAATGGCCCGGCCAATGATCGAGGCGCAATCCGTAGCCTGCGTTTGGATTAGTTCCGGGCGGTGTTCGTCGAACGCAGTGAGCCGCGAAGTGGCTGCCGGTCCGCCGTCAAGCAAAGCTGCGTCAACAGAGCGCCGAGATATCCAAACTGGAGAAAAACCGTCCAAACAGCCGCGGCGGCGATGGCGGCTGACAGCGGGGCTCCCCTGATGGCGGCAATGGCGGCCACAAGCACAAGGCCGAGCAGAATTGTTGGAAGGAGCGCGTAAACCTTAAAGCGAGTGCCAAATACCGCGCCGATTAACGAGCCGCAAAGTGCGATCATGACCATCCGGAAAGCCCTCTGTGGGATGGTAGGAAGTTCGGGCTAAGATCCGGTTAATTGCGGGGCTCGCTTTTGTTGCTCTTTCTTGCGGGACACGCCCTTCGGTTGTGGATTATCTCGACGAACAGCTCGTCGAGAGTTTGGCGATTGCGGGCGCGATACCATCAAGGTGAATGACGCCATGAATGTCGCCCTCCGGGTCATTTATTCTGACGGCGAGTTCTTCCAGCCCTCGCCAAGGGCCGGAGGTGAATGCGGTAGCATCGAGCGGTAGAACGAGCGCCGTTCCAGACTCTGAGATTTCGGTGTGCAGGGTGGATTGCGTTCTTCCCGATGTGACAACGACGTCTCTCCTGCTTCTGGGCGGAAGTGGTCTCACCAGCGCCAACAGCACCTCCAGACCGGGCTTTTCCTGGCAACGAATCATGAGCCCGGCCAGATCGGGGGCGGATTGCGTCGTATCGGCCGTCCGCATGATCGCGACCGCATCCGGGCCACCATAGGGGCGATGGGTCGTGATGAGTGGCCACTGGTCTGTCGAAGGGTTTTCTTCGCCGGCCTCAGATGGAGCCTTGGCAAGCAGCTTTTTTAAACAGTTCAGGCGGCCCCGATCGTCAGCAATAGTTTTGCACGTTTCGAAATCCTGAGGGGGCTCATGCTGCTGAGCAACAACGGCGGTCGTGCCGAGCAGGCAGCTCGCAGCTGCGGCCAGAATCAGAGGTATTATTCGCGGGCGGATTGAGCCCGCCCCTTTCCCATGCAGCATTCGTTCGGTCCGATTTTGCGCTCCGGTGACGGAGGCGATCAATAGATTTCAACCATTTGAAACATATAAACTTTACTGTCGATCGGGAGGGGAGTTTCATTGTTGCATTTTTGTCGCAGTACGGCAGAAGACGTTCAAAACCAGGGCGGGACGCTTGTTTGGGGTCGAACCCTGACTTAACGATGGCGGAAATGGGTGGGCTGGAAATTCATGTTTAATTGGCGAATTGCCAAAGCTGTTTTTTTTACAGCTGTTGTGAGCGCGCTCGGCGGTTGTTCCTGGGTCCCGGCCTCGGGGCCCTATGCGCATCAGATTAGACACGAGGCTTCTTCGGCCGTACCGGCTGAGCATTCGAAAATTCCCTATGCGCTTGTGAAGTTGACGCCCGAAGTGGTTTCGCAGGTCGCGCGCTATGAGCCGCGGGGGCTTTCGGGCGCATTCCCCGACAAATACGTTCCGCCCACCAAGATCAGGTTCGGTATCGGCGACGTCGTCAGCGTCACGATCTTCGAAGCGGCGGCGGGCGGCTTGTTCATTCCGTCTGAGGCCGGCGTCCGGCCAGGCAACTTCGTCACCATTCCCGACCAGACGATCGACAACGATGGAAACATCAGCGTCCCGTATGCGGGGGTGGTAAAGGCGGCGGGCAAGTACAACGGCGAGATTCAGCAGGATATCGTCAACCGCATCAAGAATCGCGCCATCGAACCGCAGGTCGTGGTTTCACTGACGCAGCAGCGCACGTCGCTCGTCAGCGTCAACGGCGAGGTCAATGCGCCAGTGCGCTATCCGGCGGCTGCCTATGGCGCGCAGGATCGCATCACAGATGCCGTGACCCGCGCCGGCGGCATCAAGGGCCAGGGCTACGAGACGTGGGTGATGCTGGAGCGTGGCAAGCGTCGCGCGACCGTGCCGTTTGCCAACCTTGTCTACGAGCCGTCAAACAACATCTACGTCCAACCCGGCGATCGCATCTACGTTTACCGCGAGCAGCAGAAGTTCCTGGCATTTGGCGCGACTGGCCAGCAGGGCGAGTTCAATTTTGATGCCTGGCGCATCAATCTCGCCGAAGCCGTCGGCAAGGCCGGCGGCCTCGTAGACGTTCAGGCGGACCCGGGGTCGATTTTCCTTTATCGGCTTGAGCCGCGTGAACTGGCCCAACAACTCGGCGTCGACGTCAGCAAATTCACCGGCGAACTTATCCCGGTCATCTTCAGCACAAGCTTCAGGGCTCCTGGTGGGTATTTCTTGGCCACCAATTTCCAGATGCGCAACCAGGACGTTATTTTCGTCGCTAACGCGGAATCGGTCGACGTGAACAAGTTCCTTATCTCGGTCGATGGGCTCATGAACACCGCGAATAATGGCATCATTCTCGGAACGAACGGGATTGCGCTGTACAACGCGATTCGGAATCCTGCCGCGGCCACGGTGACGTCGGTCATAACGACGCCCTGAACGGTGACGTAAACGAGCGAAGGGCGAAGAGAGATCTCCAGCGCCCCTCGTATCCGCTAAAGCTGAACTTGGAGCATGTCAGCCAGGACAGGCGCGGGCGTCATCGGCTCGTCCGAGCAGGAAACATCTCGTCAAAGCCTGGATTGCACGGCAAATCCCGAGGGTTGATTATGCCATTGTGCGAGGATCGTCCGCGCCGCTATTGCTGGGCGCCAAACGTCAATTTGAGAAGCGGGGACTTTGCCAGCATCCCAAGCGATTGAAGCGCCGAAAGCGCGTCATGGGCGCAGCTTTTCCGGCCGAATAGCTGTCGCGATACTCTACGCGGCGTTGGCCGGGCCTCCGTTTCTGTATGGTTCAAGAGATCCCATGACGGTGGCCGCCTGGTGCGCGCTGTTGGGCGCTGGGCTGATTTTCGCGTCGACCCGGAGGCTGCAGAGGGGACATTTCCTTCTTCTCGGGGGCATTGCTTTCATCATCTTGTCCTTTGGGTTTGTCCTGCACGAGCAGCTGTCGGACCATCCCTGGATCGCGCCGTTCAACCCGATCTGGGCGAAGGCGTCGGAAGACCTGGGTAAGCAGCTTGGCCCATCGGTCTCGATCGTCAGGGGAGAGCCGTTCTTTGCGCTGGGACATCCCTTGGCCAATATCCTGGCGCTCGCTCTCGGTATCATGGTTGGGGTTGACTCCGACCGCGCCCGTCGCGGCGTACGCGTGATGGCCTGGGCGGGGGTGGTCTATGCTGCTTACGGCATTTTCGCCTTCGCCTTCGACCCTACTGAAATCCTGTGGCAGGAGAAAACCGCCTATCTCGGCAATCTGACCGCAACGTTCATCAACCGAAATACGGCCGCCTGCTATTTCGGCTCATGTGCGGTGGTGTGGTTGATATTGTTGATGGGGGCGATCAGAAGAAACCTGCCGCGTGGTCCGATCGAATGGAAAAGAGTCCCGCGGCATCTTTTACGCAACACCCGCAAGGACGTTCTCATCCGTTTTGTGATGCTGTTCGTCTGTCTGTCGGCGATGTTCATGACCAGCTCCCGGGGCGGTGTTCTGGTCTCACTCGGCATGATGATCGTGACATTCATGATCTATTTTGGGCGTGACCTGCCGCGCCGCGCTGGATTTGCAATCGCTCTTTCCGCTTGTGTCGTGACTAGCCTGCTTCTGCTGCAGGTTTTGGGCAGCAATGTTGGCAATCGTATCGGTCTGCAAGGCCTCGACGATGAGGGGCGGCTATCCATCTATCGATCAACGCTGAGCATCATTGGCGACAATCCGTGGTTCGGGACCGGCCTTGGAACATTCGAGTACGCATTTCCCGCCTATCGCAGCAGTGATATTTCGATGTGGGGAAGGTGGGACATTGCGCACAGCACGCCGCTAGAGCTTGCCTCCGATATCGGTATTCCGCTTGCGCTATTGGTTGCGGCCGCCTGGGTCGTCGCGTTCGTTGTGCTTGCACTTGGACTTCGTGGTCCGCGAAGCGCCATGAGCGTTCCTCTTTCGGCATTTGCCGTTTCGCTGATCGCGCTTCTACACTCATCATTTGATTTCTCACTGCAAATTGCGGGCTATTCTATTGTGGTGTTTGCGCTTCTCGGCCTGGGGCTTTCGCAGGCGGTGCTTTCCGCAAACGACCGAGCCCATAGGAATCCGGACTATCCCTCACAGCTCGGATGAGATGTGCGCGAGCGACGAGGGCGCGTTAGCGTTAATTTATTTTGTTCAGTAAACCTGCAGGACGTTCGTGCATGGTGTGCATAATTCTACAATGAAATCAAACGCTTATGACGATCTGATTAAATGAGGCTATGAGTTTTTTAATTTGATCCGCGTCGGATATGTCGGGTATGTTCGCATAGGCTTTTCTTAACCTAATGGTGTTCGAGGCGCGACCTAATGGTATTCGAGGCGCGCCGATTGATGTGCGAATTGGCCAAGGAGATTCTGTATGAGGGGTAAGTTTGTTCTTTTCGCGGGCGCGGTTCTTGTGTTGTCATCGCAAGCGGCAATTGCACAGCAAGGGTCGACGCTTGCGCCCGCGGTCATTGCGGCGTTTCAGTCCAATCCCGGGCAATTGCTGACCCAGTTTCCGAACGGTGGACCTGATCTGGTGAACCAGATCAGCGGCCTCGTCACCACCGACAGAGCTACTTTCGGTGCCATCATAACCTTGGCCAAAAACGCGAACGAAGACCAACGGAAGGCGATCGCCCAGGCATTGGCTCAAGTCGCCAAATCCTATGCCTCAGGTGATCCGGCTTTCGCGAACCAGATCCAGCAGGCGGTCGCTGGGTCCGGGCTTCCTGAGTTTGCAAAGGCCTACGCGGAGGCTGCCGGCGACACAGGAACGGCCGCAACCGGTGGCGGCGGCGGTGGCGGTGGTGGCGGCGGTCCGACCGCGAGCGGGCTACCGACTGGTAGCCCAACTGGCGGCACGACTGTTGCTGGCGATACGTTTGCCGGGAATCGGTCATCCGGGTTGACGGGCGGTGGGTCACTGGGCAGCGTGAGCTTCACTCCGGGAAGTGCGCGCTGACCGCTCTGGTTGGAATTCCAATTTCAGATTTTCTCGAGGTGAGTCCAGGCTGCTTTCGGTCTCCGCTGGCGGCGAAGGGCCGGGGACTGTCAAAGGTTTTGGTATGGATGCGCCTCTGAAAGTCCCTAGGCAGGCTGCTGTTCGGACGGAACCAGAAGGCCTGCTTGAAGAAACCTTTACAGTTTCAGACATTGTCGAGCGAGTGACGAGTCTCATTCGCCGTCAATCTCCTGTATTCGTTTTCATTATTGCTTGCTGCCTTCTCCTCGGGCTGGTTTATCTCTTTACGACGCCTCCGAGCTATACGTCGCACGCCATGTTGCTGATCGACTCAAGCAAGCTGAGGTTTTTGCAGGAGCAGCAAGCGCCGGTTGGCGATCTTCCCATTGATGCGGCACAGGTTGAAACGCAGCTCGAAATCCTGAAGTCCGAAAATATCGGATTGTCAGTTATCAAAGAGCTGAAGCTGACCGAAGACCCTGAATTTGTAGGGGCGAGTGTCGGGCTGTTCGGCTGGCTGAGAAGGCACCTTCTGTCAGATGGGGACCAATCCCAGACAAGGCTCGAACGGCAGGCGTTGAAGAATTTTCTTGCCAAGCGCAGCATCACCCGAGTTGGGAGAACCTATGTTCTTGATCTTGGCTTTACATCATTGAATGCCGCGCGTTCTGCGGCAATCGCGAACGCCATTGCGGATGCATACATCGTCGATCAACTCGAGGCGAAATATCAAGCGACAAAACGGGCAAGTGGTTGGCTGCAGGATCGAATCAAGGAGCTGCGCAAGCAGGCGAGCGATGCTGACCGCGCCGTCTTGGATTACAAAGAGAAGAATAAAATCATATCTGTCGGCGGGGCATCGACCGGCGGCGGTCCTCGGTTGCTGGGTGAGCAGCAGCTCGAAGATTTGAATACTCAACTCGGGAGTGCACGCGCGGCCGCAGAAGACGCAAAGGCCAAGCTGGAACGAATTAACGATGTGATGCAGAGAGACGTTCCGGATGCAGGGGTTGCCGATTCCCTGAAAAGTGAAGTCATCAATCGGCTGCGAAATCAATATCTAGATACTGCTGCAAAGGAGGCTATTTGGTCTGCTCGATATGGTGAGAACCATTTGGCGGCAGTCAATCTGCGCACACAGATGTCTGAGTTGCGCCGATCCATACATGACGAATTGGGGCGCATCGCGGAGAGTTACAAAAGCGATTATGAAATCGCAAAGACGCGCGTTGAGGGGTTGGAGCAGGGGCTGCAAAAGCTCGTAGCCAGCTCACAACTTACTAATCGCGATCGGCTCGGACTGACAGATCTCGAAAGCACGGCGAAGATCTATCATTCGATTTATGACAATTTTCTGCAGAAATACATGGAGGCGATTCAGCAGCAGTCGTTTCCCATGACTGAGGCGCGTGTTATCAGTGCGGCAGCTGCGCCCGAACACAAAAGTAAGCCATTAACAATCGTTGTGCTCGGAGTTGCCGGTATAGCTGGAATTGCTCTGAGTTTCGGTGTCGCTGTTTTTCGCGAGGCCATCGATCGGGTGTTTCGGAGTAAGCGCCAGGTTGAACAGAAGCTTCACGCACCTTGTCTTGCTGTCTTGCCGCTGCTGACGAGTGGAGAACGACCAAAAAGAAATATGGGCCCCGGTGCCATTTTGAGCAGCATCGTGCCAGCCCTTGGTGCATCGGGAGCGGTTGCGAGGTCGGAGCGGCAACCCGCCCGCGAAGACGGCCCGGCGAGCATATCCCAGCTGACACAGTCGGAGGTTTCTCGAATTTCCTCTGGAGCGAGCAGCCTTTACCTTGCGGAAGATGCATCGGCGAAGCGACGGATTGATGCGACCCAGGCTATCTATCGACGGGTCGTCGAATATCCGCTTACCGCATTTGCAGAGGAATTCCGATCGATCAAGGTGGCGGCAGATCTCGGCGGTAGTCGGGTAATTGGCGTGACCTCGACCGTTCCCGGCGAAGGCAAGTCAACGATCGCATCGAACCTGGCGCAGTCGATAGCACATGCTGGCAAACGGGTCATTCTGTTGGATGGAGATCTCAGAAATCCGTCTCTCTCGCGTGCTTTAGCACGCAGCGCGAGGGCAGGTATCTTGGAAGTTATGAATGGGCAAATTGCGCTGGAGAATGCCGCCTTTAGCGATGAGCGCACAAGCTTGCGCTTTCTTCCTTCCGTCGGCAGCTCTCGTGTTGCTCACACCAACGACATCCTGGGATCTGATGCTTTCAAGAGCTTGTTGGGAAATCTGCGCAAGAATTACGACTATGTCATTGTCGATCTTTCTCCGATGGCTCCAGTTGTCGATGTTCGCGCCACAACGGATATGTTCGATAGCTACATCTATGTAATCGAGTGGGGGCGGACGCGGATCAACCTTGTGGAGCACCAGGTTTTGGATTTCCCGGAAATCCAAGATCGTTTGTTGGGATTTGTATTGAACAAGGCGGATGTCCAGGCGCTCGATCGCTATGAAACTTATTACGGGAAGTCTTATTATACGAAGTACTACGGCGATCAGTATCGTTACTCGGATTAGGCGAGGGGCGGGTGAGTCGTACAACGCGAAGTGCCGCCGCTGTAGTCGGCATCTGCGCCATAGCATGGGCGATGCGCGTACTTCCGGTTTATCGTACCGAGCGCCCGCTTGAGGATGCTGCACAAGGGATATTGTTGGGCGAGGCCTACAGCGATGCGCAGTTTGGCGCGATCAAGGATCAACTGACTGCATCACCGCCAGGACCGTTCTCGGCCTCGGGTTCAATTAACAATGCGGTCGTTCGATTGAGCTTGCTGGAACACGAGTTGCAGGTGGCTAATGGAAGCAATTCGCCCGACCTGCAAGAACTTGAAAGAGCACTGGAAGCTGCGCTTGCGAAGTCCCCCGCGAGTTCATTTCTCTGGCTTGCCCAGTGTTGGATCAAACATCTGCGCGCTGGAGTTGCAAGTTATGACTTGCAGCTACTCAACATGTCCTATCGGACTGGGCCGAACGAAGCGTGGATAGCCCTCAAAAGAAACCCGCTCGCGCTGAGCGCATTTCCGACGTTGCCTGAAAAGCTTGCGGAACAGGCGCTGTCGGAATTTGCCGGATTGGTGCGGTCAGGCCTTTACGCCGATGCAGCAAAAATATTGGCTGGGTCTGGTTGGCCGGTCCGCGACAAGCTGCTCGGTCGGCTAGCGCAAGTGCCTGAAGGCGATCGTCGCCAGTTTGCACATGCGTTGGAGGCAAAGAATTTAGAGGGCGTCGCTGTTCCCGGCGTGGAGGAGCGTCCTCGTCGGCCGTTTTGATCTTGGTTGCTGACCATGCGAACACGAATGAGGCACCAAGTCCCTCAAGGGCTCTCCCGCCGATTGTGTACCGGGACCGATCGCTAATCTAGAATTTGCCGATGCGGATTCCAGTAGGAAGCTCAGGCAAGCCGGCGTCACTTATCTGATGGAATCTCCTGCCGCGGGGGATTAACAGCGGTGCCATGATGCTGTTAATAGGCTGCGTCTTCCTGTCGAAGAGCCACAAGAACAGTATGCAGGAGGATTTTCAGGTCGAGCCAAGGGCTCCAGTTGTTAATGTACCAAAGGTCGTGCTCGACCCGGCGCTCCATCTGTTCAACTTCGCGCGTCTCACCGCGGTAGCCCCTGACTTGCGCCCACCCTGTGAGACCAGGCTTGACGTGATGACGAAAGGCATAATTGGCGATTAGTTTTTCGTACTTGGTGTTGTGCGACATGGCGTGGGGACGCGGACCCACGAGGGACATATGGCCCAGGATCACGTTGAGCAGCTGCGGCAACTCGTCGATGCTGGATCTCCGGAGCCAGCGGCCTAGGCGTGTCACGCGAGGATCGTTACGAGTTGCCTGCTCGATTTCAGGGCCATCTTCAAGAACATGCATGGTTCTGAATTTGAAGATGTCGAAAGCCTGGCCATTAAAGCCATTGCGCTTCTGCAGGAAAAATACCGGTCCGCGGGAATCGAATTTGATGAGGACGGCCGTGACCAGCATCAACGGCAGCAAGATCACCAGGGCGGCCGTTGCGAGGGCAAGATCGAAGCAGCGTTTGGCCGCCAGTTCAACGCGGGTGAGGGGAGTTCGCTTGAGTACCGCCGTCCAGGTGTCTCCGATGTTTGCAACCGGATGGTTCAAGAACCGGGCGGCGCTCTCGTCAGGGACGAGATGCACCGAAATTGGGAGTACGGCGAGTGCATCCAATATTCCATCGATGATGCGATGGCGGTACCAGCGAACGAGAATGTAGATGTCTTCGATTCCTTCGCTTCTTGCCACCTGGACGAGACCGGCAAGCTTTGAACGCAAGGATGCGGTAATTCCGGGCGAGGCTATTTCCTCTCTTGATATCTCGCAGGTCTTTATGGGGTTATAGCCATAGCGCCGAAGCTCACTCAGCGGACGCGATGAATGGCTCTGACCTTGCTCGGCGATAACAATAATCTTCTTTGATGCGAACGAACCGCTCGCTAGCGATTTCAAGATGAGGTTGGCGACGAACTGACGCCAGGCGAGAAGAGCGGCCAGTCCACCTGCGAAAGAAAGCATGACAACGCCGCGCGAGAAGCCGCTGCTGATTTTCATCGTGAAGGCGACAACGGCGAGCAAGCCATAGGTGCCCGACCAGATGACGATCGTTTCCCAGGCCTGTATGCGGAACAGCGTCAGATGCTTCAGGCGGTAGTTTCGCCGCGCGGTCATGAGCGCCGCGAAGTTGATGGCTACGACAATTCCCATGCCGACGAAGGGGATTGGGTCTCCAAGATTGCCGGTGGTTACCCAATAATAGGCTGAGCCAGAGACGAGAACTGCCGCCAAGATCAATAGGAAATCAACGATCGAAACCGCGCTTTCGACAACCCGCGGCCGAAGCAAGTTGCCCCAGGGGCGCTGAGATATGGCAGGAGGATCGGTAGGTATATCCAACGGCGCCGTTGCCGCTTCATGAGGTTTAAATGGCGACAAACGCCCACCACTCACAATATTCAAATCCGACCCCTCAAAGTCCGAAAAGTAAACTTATAAATATTTTCGTAATCTGCCTCCTTATCAGACAAGCCTCGATTTATTTCAACGTGCCATCGTCATTACGATCATTAAATGTGTGGAGGTTTCATAATACCTTCGATCTTCTGTTTGTCTGGCGTACGGGGGAGTGATATTCCTGCCTCAAATGGGTTGAAGGGCCTGACCAGGGGGAATGGGTGATGATTCGCAAATTTGGCATCGTTTGTGCGCTAGGGATCGGATTGATGGGCGGCGGTTCGGCACTCGCCTTTGGCCCTGTCAATTCGCTTGGCCAATCAGCAGGCGCGGAACGCGGTCTGCTGGATGCGTCGTTTTTTGGCAGGCCCTTTCCCTATGGATATACGGGGTGGGGACGCTGTATACGCTACGTTGAAGTGCAGACCCGCTCGGGCGTGCGCCTGCGCCGTGTTAACGTTTGCCGCTAGGAGGTTGGCCTCATCAGGCCTCGCCTTCGGTGGAGCACCAGTGCCGACCATGAAATCCTCTGAGCGACCTGCCCATGGGGTCGCGTCGGCGATAGCCCGGTCCTAGGCGCGAGCCAATTATCCGCCAGTGTAAGATCGGAGACGATGAAGGCGGCATCCTTGGGTATGCTCCAGCAAGGCGCTGGCGCGTATAGTTGAGCACTACGGGCACATGTTGGGCCCAAATCCTTCGTTCATCGGGTGGTGATCTAACGACACCGTTGCGCTTTTGGCTTGATGCGAGGGCCAGCGTGCCGGAACTTGATGCCGTAGAACGGAGTTAACCGAGCGATGTGCAAATCCGCGTTGCTTTTGCTGATCATCATCTGCGGTGCCGGATATTCCGACGCTGCCGTGGCGCAGCAAGCGGGGACAGGAGGCACCAGGGACGTGAGTCCGGCCCCACCAATGGTGTTCCCAATTCGTCCCCGCAACGAACCTGCGACCAGCCCGCCTGTGGTCAACCCCCGGCCAGCCTATCCTCCAGCAAATATCCGATTGAGGCGGATCCACCGGATCCACTCCCACCCGGCTCGCTCGAAATAGGGGGCCGCGTCTAGTGTTTCGTAGCGGCGTCGGTGGCGGGAGCCGGCGTCGGAACATCTCCGTTCTTGGCCATGCAGTCCTTGAAGTAGGCCTGCCGGTCGCCGCTCATTCGCACCGCGCCGGGGCGCTTGTAAGGGTACACCACGTAAGAGTAGTGCATGCATCGCTTTGCGACCTCTGCGCTGGGCGCCGCAGTGGCAGGGGCTTGTGGGAAGCCGACCCCGGCAAAGATGGCCAGCATGGCAATAGTCTTCCTTAGCATATCGTTCACTAGTTTCATCCAGACGGTCAATTTTCCCCACGGGCGCTGCCACTTTGTGCCGGCCAGGGGAATCCAGCAGCACGCGCCGCACGAGAAATTCGCGGGTTTGCACGAAAATTTCAAGCGCGATCGAATGTGAGCGTGGCTTCAGTGGTGCCAATAGGGGCTCTTGAGCTGCCCACGTTGCGCTTCAAACCGCAACCCAGGCGGGCGTTGATGCAACATTGACCAATTTCGCGTACCACACGTCGGCTCTTACCAAACCTTCAGTCTTAAACGCCCATCCTCGCGTCTCTAACGGAGGGGCGCTGAGTTATGTCACGAATTTATCTCTGCGTGTTTTTTGGCATGATGCTGACGGCCCTTGCGCCGGCGTCTGCGAACGCGACGCCGAACTGCCTGCATGATCACAAACCTTATAGGCTTGCCGGTGACTCCATCGAATGGTCGATGGCCATTGCGCCGGGGGCCGACTGCATCCAGGGTTTGCGCTGGTCGACCATGCAGATCTATGCCGTCTGGGTTTTAGAGAAGCCCAAGAGCGGTAAGCTCGTTATCGTGGGGCCGGGCTTTCGCTACTTCGCGACGCCCGATTTCTCGGGAACGGACAAGTTCAGCCTCGTGGTGGTCGGTAAGAACCTGCGCGAGGAAGGCTATTCCACCGTCGATATTACCGTGTCTCATCCGAGCGCCCCGCTGACGTCCAGCGACCTGAGCCTGCCTCGTTCTTAAGAGAGCGTCGGGCTTCGCAGACGGGACGATTGCCGATAGGCGCTTCTCGATCATCAAGGCCAACGCGTGACACGGCCGCGATTCGCGGATTTCTCAAAATCCTGTATAGTCTTGGCTGTGTCGCTTACAGGAGAGGGGTCATGAAGGGGCTGAGCGTACTGAATATCGTTGCAGGGGCAGCGCTGCTGTGCACAGCGCCTTTTTCGGTTCAGTGGTCGTCCGCGAACAGCAGGCCATTGTCTATCGTGCTCGACACCGCGAAAGCGGCGGAGCTTGAGATTCCCGCGCATCGCCGGGCCTATCAGTCTGGCTATCACGCCCGCTACTATCGCGCTGGCCTTTATGATCCGTATTGCGGCGGCCCCTATGTTGGCGGCGGCTGGAACGGAGGTACCTATTATGGAGGCCCCTGGATCGATCTAGGTTGCTATGGCGTGTTGGTTGAGCGTCGACAGCATGAGTGAAGTCTGATTGGGCCTGTCCGACTGAACATCATCAAGCATCAGGAATAGGCGATTCACGTGTGGGGTATGGCTTGCGTTTAAAGAAAACTCGTCGTTGAGCACTTCCAAAAGACTTCAGGATGTCGGCAAGCCAGACGCTCAAGGCTACCGAAAAAAAGATCCCACCGCTTCCAGTCCAGACTTGCGGTGAAATACTGCAATACAGGCCCACACTCGCGCAGATGATGAGCAGGGCGGTCATGCGTGGATCGTTGATATTCATGTCGGCGGGCTTGTAGCGCTGGAAACAGCTTATGACGACGGAAAGTACATATAAGCTGACTCCGATCAGACCGAAGTGAAACCAGATGCCGATCATTCCAAGGTCGGTAAACGACACGCCTCCGGTGTCGACGTCGCCATCGACCGCTGTACGCCCGAGGTAATAGAGCAGGTCCGTCACGCCGCTTGTATACGTGTTGCTCGGCAGGCCTGTTCCAACGATGGGAAATTGCTGAATATTGTCGCGCATGATGTCGTAGGAGAATCGCCGCGCGATGGTGGATCCGTCCGTCGTTTCGATTCCAAACGGATTGAAGCCCGAGTCGATGATCCCATACGCCATCACCAGACCGATGATCGCAAACAGCCAGAACGCGATGTGGCGCAGGCTGTTCAAGCCGGTCCGTCCGAAGGCCAGGAAGATGGCTGACGATATCAGTGCGATTGCCGTGAAGGTCCGAGAGCCCGTGAGCCACATGGCTACTCCCGCCAGCGCGAAGAGCAGGAGCACGCGAAATGAGAATTTCCGGCGCAACGAGGCCAGACAGAACAGGAAGACGAAATAGCTCATAAATCCGGCCGAAACCACACGCTCGCCCCGCACCGAATCGCCAAGGAGCATTTCCGTAGGAAACGCCATCAGGTTGCTTTCGAGGATCGCGACCAGAGCCAGATACACGATGACGTAGATGGCCGAATAGAGAAGCAAGACATTTAGGACGCGCGTGTACTCGCCTCGTCTCACGAATGAAAGAAACACCACGAAACCTGGAATGGAATAGAATAGCGCAACGATATTGAAGTTGGGGTCCGTTCCGGCGCGGACGGAAAAGATCACCACCGCCACGATGAAATAGGTGAAAATGATGATCGGTAAAAACCCATCAAGGAGCCGGTTTCGCAGCAGGCCGACGACCGAGAAATACAGGATCGGGCAGACGACAAGCGCAAGAGCGAGCGGCCGCCCCGCATTTCCTGCAAAGAAGTAGATGTTCGACGTCACGATGACGTGGCCGGCAACGAATATGTGCAGGAAGATCGTGGAGAGGCGCAATCCAGCCTTCCTGCGCGCTCCGTATGAGAGATTCTGGGTAACGCTCTCGCTCACTGCCCGTCAGCTTGTTTGGTCGTGTCGCGCTTCTGAATGAAAACCATATAGAAGCCCTTCATTTGCGGAGGCAAGAGCCAGAACAGAAACCGCCAGAAGTGAAACAGCGGCGCCCATTGTGCATGGTAGAACGGCTGCCCGTCAAAACCATAGGTGCAATGGAGGTAGCTGTCGGGAGGAAACAGGCGCTGCAGCGTCGACTTCGTGTTCATGCGATACAGCGGAACGAACGAGTCTCCCTCGGTGCGCTTTGGTTCCACAATATGCAGCACCCAATCGTGCAATCGCGTGGGAATCAGGCGCGCGCCGATGCCCACGTAACCCCACTTGTTCGGCGTCCAGGCGCAGAGCCATCCGCCCGGTTTCAAGATTCGCTTCAGCTCGGCGGCGGTGGCTTCCGCATCCTCGACATGTTCGAGTACCGAAAAGGCCGAGATCAAATCGAAGCTCGCGTCGGGAAAGGGCAACGGCTTGTGATGATCCCAAAGAACGCGCTCATCCACCTGCGGATTATCGAGGACGGCGGGATCCACGTCGCATGCGACGACCTTGGCGCAACGGCCGCGAAAATCTCCCATCCAGCGGCGGAACGCGACCGGATCGTCGCGCCACTTGCCTCGGCCTGCTCCAAAATCCAGAACCGTCATGTCCGACTTCAAAAGCGTGTTCACGCGAACGACGTATTCCATTCGGACGTCGTCGTGGCTGTAGCCGCCTGCCAGGATTTCCGGATACGCGGTCACTTCAAAATCGGTAGCCATCACTCGCCTTCCAAATTTCAATCGAACTACTATTCAAACCACGGCCGGTAGCGCTGCATCTGCTTCGGCTCAACCTTCCGGTTCGCAATGAACTTCGCCGGGATACCTGCGACAATCGTCCAGGGCGGAACATTCTTCGTGACGACGGCGCCTGCGGCAACCACCGCGCCTTCGCCGATATGCGTTCCCGGCAAAATGGTCGCTCGGCTGGCGATCCAGACGTAGTCGGATATGACCACGGCGCCAGCGCGACCCGCGTGGGTCTCGGAATTTGGATCGTGCTCAAGGGTCCAGATGTTGACCTCAGGCGCGATATCCACATTGTTTCCGATGTGCAGGTTAGCTCCCCGGCCGTCCAGCGTGCAAAACGAGTTTATCGTGCTGTTGTTACCGATTGAAATGCAAAATCCGCGAAAACGCACGTTCATCAGAATGGACGAATCCTCTCCGATCGTGAACAGCCGCCGGTAGAAGGCGAGACGGAACGCGTGAAAAGGAATTTTGGCAACAATGGCATTGAGCACGTACAGTGTCAGGTTGAACAAGACGGAGCCGGAGCGAAACGGAATAACTCTCGTCACCGTCGCATGAAACCCTTTGAGGCTCATTTTCGTTATACAACTTCTGCGGGTTTCGGCGTCAAGCCCGTCGTTCGCCGCCTCGCCCGTTCAGGGACGCGTTAACCAGGCTGCCGCTTGCCCGTGCGGCCTCGGAGAAAATCATAAATTGCGGAAACAGATGTGCGCCAGCCGCAGCGGTCTTGTCGCACAAAAAAGCGCCAAGTGTCGAGACAAACTCGCAGAAATACGGACGGCAGCACGGCGATATCGTTCCGTATGGTGAACAACAGCGCATTCCGTGTTAGGTAGTACAAGCTCGTGTCCGATGGCCGACCGAGGAGGGACGAACCGATCGTGGCCCCGCCGCGGTGATAGACCACTGCATCGCGCGCATAGGCCTGCCTGAAACGATTGCCCATACGCTTCATCCAGTCCGCTTCCTCAAAGTATAGGAAATAATCATCCGCCATCGGACCGACGGTTTCAAGGAAAGGCCGCGAGGCAAACATCGACGCACCGGGGACCAGATGCATCTGACGCTCGATCACCTCGGTGGATGGAAGCTTTGCGGCATCCCCTCCAAGCCCGATGACCTGTGCGCGGGCTGTCCAGCGGTTGTGGATGGCGCCCAGGGCCTGAATCTGATCGGGCTGGTCGAAATGCAGCAAGGTCGCCGCGCATAACCCGATGGTTGGGTCCGCCGTGCAATAGCGCAGCATGGCGCCCAGGCTTGTCGGCGCAACGATGGCGTCATTGTTGAGAAGCCAGACGAAGCGGGTGTCGTCCCACGCCAGCGCCCGCCGGATGCCGACATTGTTGGCTCCTGCAAAGCCCAGATTGTCGCCGATATCGACAATGGTCAGAAATGGCATCGGCCCGGACGATTCGCCAAGCTTCCGTCCTGTGACGACTTCATAGTCGAAGTTGTTCCGCACGCGCTGATCGGGAAGGCACGACCAGGCCGGCCCACTTCGGTCCGCCGCGATGCGCCCATCGGCCCATGACTTGATAGTGTCAATCGAACCGTCATTGGAACCGTTGTCGCAGACAATGACCGAGACGTCTTCCTGATCGAGGCGGAGCAGGGATTCGAGACAACCCACCGTGTCTGCGGCTCCGCACCAATTGACGATCACGATGATAACCATAGGCATTCGCTAGTTCGGGAGGGCAATCGGAAATTATTCAATGAAAAAGGAAAGCTGTGCCGACCTTTTCCGCTTCTCAACCCGATTGTACATTCTCCAGAACATTCAGGAAGTCTTGCGCGCCTGTCTTCCAGGAAAATTTATGCGCATGCTCAAGCCGTTGCTGCATCGTGGGGCGATCGATGGGCTTGACGGTGAAATGCTGACGGAGCCGGTCCGCAAGCTCGTCTTCGGCGTTGCTCGCCAGGGGGTCAAAATAGATCGCCAGCGAGCCGGCAACCTCCGGCATGGAGGTCAATCCCGAAGAAAGCGCCGGCAGTCCGAACAGAACCGCATCGAGCAGCGGAATTCCGAAGCCTTCGGCAACGCTCGGAAATACGAACAATCCAGCTCCGCGATAGATGTCCAGGAGCTCATCGTCTTCGACGGAGCCAAGAAGTACGACGCGGGAATCGGCGGAGGGGGAAAGCTGATATCCGAGATCCTGCTTGCCTACGACGGCCAAGCGGACATCGGGAAGGTCGGCTTTCAGAAACGCGCGGATCAGAAGATCGATGTTCTTCCGCTTCTCGATCCGGCCGACCGCCAGAATGTAACGTCCATAAGCAAGCTCCGCAGGCAGATTGATCGACGATGGAGCGACTTCGGCCAGGATCTCGTTTTCGGGAAAAGAGGGGCCGTAGCCGAGCACATGAATATCCTCGAGAGGGTAGTTAAACGCGCGGTGAATCTCCCGCTGGCTTGTCGCGGAGACCGTTACGACGGAAGCCGCCGTTGCTACAGATAGCCGTGTGAGAAGATCGTATCGAATCCGAAACAGTCGAGGGAAATATTCCGGATGGGTGATCGGCAGCACATCGTGAACCACAACGACTTTGCGGCGGAGGCTAAGGGGCGGAGACACGTACTGGAAAATGCCGATGTCGATGTTGTCCCGCCTCAAGGCAAGCGGTAGCTCGAACAACAGCCGAGCAATGGGATTGTGACTCTTCAGCTTCCTGAAATGCACATTGGCATTGGGAAACTCCTGGCGGTGACGCTCTGGCTCAAAGCAGTATAAATAATATTGATTAGTGCGGTCGATTTCGAACAGTTCCTTGAAGAGCTGTCGAATGAATGTCTGGACGCCCTGCTTCTTTCCATCCAGGGCGTGAGCGTCAATCGCAATACGAGACGTCATGATTTCAACTCATCAACCTTCGGTGCAGTATGAAACCGATGTTGGGATATAACTCGGCTTTGTCGACGCTTGGGCGATACCGAAGGGCGCCTGTCAAGGCGAGCGACGGGCGGGATTGGGTTAACGATGAACTCCACACGGATTAACTATTCCCGGCTACAAACGAACACGATCCACGAAATCCTGATGTCCCGTCACAAAATATTACTTAGATTGCTTAGGCAACAGCCGCATATTTTTGTTTTGAATTTGTAGTTATCGGGTTCAGAAATATTTGGATTGAGGGCGCGAGTGGCGAAGGTTACGCGAAGGATATTTCTCACGTCGACTGCCACCGCGCTGGCCGCTCGATCGCTGGAGCGATCCTCGGCGCAGAGGCTGACTGATCCGTCCTCAAGCGGAAAATCAAGTGCCAAATCGCCAGCGCCAGTCGACAGCGTCAGATTCCAGGGACGGCGCGGCGTACATACCGAGCGTGTGTTGAGGTCGCCACCACGCGATTTTCAGGAGTTCTTTTCGCGTGAGAGGCTGAGCTTTGTTAGAGCGACCGGCCTCGACACGATCAGGCTGAGCACGAGTTCGGCCGCGCTCACCGAAGGCATCGATCGGAATTTCGACCTGCTGCTCGGGGGCGTCGAGGCTTTGGTTGCTGCACGATTTCACGTCATTGTCGTCGTCTTTCCGGAGCCGATTGACGGCTTTGTCGATGGCCCCGACGGACCACAATTCTCTCGATTGGTGCAGGCGGAAGTTCGCTTGGCTCGCATGATCAACGATCGCTTCTCTTCCGCGGACGTGGCGCTGGAGGTCTGCAACGAATTGCCGGACCGCAAGACGTTCGCCGGCAAGGTTCCGTGGCCCAAGCAGGCCCCGAAGTTGTGTCGCGCGATACGCGCGGTAGCGCCCGAACTGACGCTTCTTGTCAGCGGGATCAACTGGGGCGAACTTGACCAGATGCTTGAGCTTCGTCCCTCGGATTTCGATGCCAATATCGGCTTCGTCTTCCATTGGTACGAGCCGAGGGTTTTTGCCCTCCAAGGTATCCCGATATCGGCGAATTCGCCGTTTGAATTCGTGCAACGGTTGCCCTGGCCGCCGCAGCGTGGCGACTACACGGCCGCTGTCGCAGAGGCGGTTGCACGTATCGAGGCGAGCGATCAGACACCGCAGAAGAATCCGTGGTCCTGGGACAAAGAAGGGTTCGGTTCCTATTACCGGCGTAACCTCAAAACGTACTTTTCGACCCCGGAGGACGGAAATCATTTCGATTCCCGATTTTCTCAGGTTACACGGTGGTGCGACCAATATGACGTGATGCGGGGGCGTATCTTCGTCACCGAATTTGGAGCTTACGGAGATGTGCCGGCTCCATTCAATTTTGTGGCCGCGGCAAATACCGATCGCGCGCGATGGGCACAAGGATGTCGTGAGCGTTTCGAGGCCGCCGGGTTTCGTTGGGTCTGGCATAACCTGGACGAGCATGGGTTTGGAATGATGGATCGTGAGACATCCAAGTTCGATGCGGAGCTTCTCGCGGGCCTTGGGCTGGTCATGCCCGGCTAGTGGCCAAGGAATTCTTCGGGTGAGAAGGTCTGGGTATTCGGCAAGCTATATTTGATTGGAAAGCATTTGTTCGTAGGAACATACGATGACGCAAAAGACCATTGATAACGTACAGGCCGTACGCGGCATTGCGGTTATAATAGTGGTATTCTTCCATTTGGCAGTGATGGACCGTCTGTACGGTGGAGGAAAACTCGTCCATCCGGTTTTTTATCTCGGGACCGCAGGCGTCGACATCTTCTTCGTCATCAGCGGTTTCATCATGGTCTACACGACCTACGCCAAGTTTGATGACCCGGGATATGTGCGCACGTTTGCGATCCGCCGAATTACCCGAATCGTGCCGTTGTACTGGCTGCTGTCGGCTCTCGTTTTCTGTTTCTCGCTGTTCTATCCGAACATGATCAACAAGTCGGCTGGTTTCAAAGTCGATGTGGTTGCCTCCTTCTTCTTCCTGCCGTCCCATATCCTGCCTCTTGTCCCCGTCGGCTGGACGCTCAATTATGAAATGTATTTCTATTTTGTATTTGCCCTCTTCATCCTCTTCGTCCCTCGGAAATGGCTCGGATACGCGCTTGCAGTCTGGTGTATCTCTGCTTTCGTCCTCGGACCAAATCCACCGGCGGCGGCCCTGGCTGAATCGCCCTGGTGGGGACAGACCTTCAGTCCGTTCGTATTCGAGTTTTGCGCCGGCGCATTGATCGGCCTCATGTTCTTTTCGGGTGTGCGAGGATTGAGTATCACGACCTCGCTGATCGCGCTTGTCTGGTTCGCCGTTGCGCTGGTCGCCCTGCAATACTATCGGCCGGGGGAGGAGCACGATCCGCTGATACGAGTCCTGGCCTACGGACCTCCGTCGGCTTTACTCATATATGGCGTGACCATGCTTGAGCTGCAGCGGGAATTCAAGCTGCCCGGCTTCCTGGTCCGGTTTGGTGATGCCTCGTATTCGATCTATCTGACGCATACGCTCGTGATGCACTTCATCGGGAAATTCCTGTGGTCCCGTCTCGCGGGCTCGGATCACCTGATGTATAACTTTTTTTTCGGAGCGCTCGGACTCGTCGCATCAATTCTGGTCGGATTCGCCTGCTACCAACTGGTTGAGCTGCGGTTCATCCGTTGGGGACGGAAGCAGCCGGTGGTCGGCCGTCTCCGCGCCTCGGAATCGACTACGTGACGTGGACAACAAGGTTTCGTACTGGGACAAAATGTTGTCCCAGTCGAAGTCCTCCTTGAAACGTGCCTCGGATGCTTTCCGCGCGTTTGCCAAGGCCTCATCGTCCTGGTCAAGACGATCGAAGATCGCCTTCAGCCCGGTCACCGAATCGAAATAAAACTGATCCGCTCCCGCTGTCCAGCGGTTGAAGGCGTTGTCATGAGCGATGACAGCATTGCCCGCGCCGAGTGCTTCAACCAGTGAAGGATTGGTGCCGCCGTGCTGGTGCCCATGGCAATAAGCGCGGAGGTGAAACCGCAGGCTCGTTATCGCTTCCTGTTCGTAGATCGCTCCGGGGAAAATGACATCCTCGCTGGCCGCGTCCCTGATCTTGCGATGGTAGGCATTCGTGTCCGGCTGGAAGCCGCCGACCACGCAGAGCTTCGTCTTGCGCCGCTCGGCCGAGAAGGCTTGGACGAGCTCGAGCATCGAATTGTCCGGCTCGATGCGGCAGACGCTGAGGTAGTACGTACCGGGCGTCAGACCAAAGCGATCGAGCGACGCCGCGCAGGCTTCCGTGACATGCCGCCCGCCATAGGCAATCATTGTGATGCGTGCTTTGGGATAGCGCGCGCGCAGGTAACGCTCGATGGCTGGATGGTCGGCGATGAGATGCGGTGAGCTGCGCCCGGCGATTTGCTCGTTCAACCAGAACCAGGCCTTGATCGGAAGCGACCACTTCGGGCGCTGCCACTCGATCCCGTCCATGTTGATGAAGAAAAATTTTCCGAAAAACAGAAATATCAGGTTGAAGAGCGCGCTGTTATAGCCAAGGACCAGAAGATCGCCAGGTCTGCGAGCCGCATGCCGGACACATCTCCAGTCGAAGAGCAGGGTCGCCAGCGGACCCGATCCGCCCACGGGGACGATGATGCGGCGAACGCCGCGCCAGGATTCCTCCCGTATGTCCTGGAACGAGGCGTTGTCCTCCTGGCAGTAAACGCTCACGTCCCAGCCTCGCGCGACGAGAAAGAGTGCGAGATGTTCGGCGAATGTCTCAAACCCGCCATGTGCGGCCGGAACGCCGCGAGTACCCAATATGTAAAGCTGTTTCATGATAACTAAAGCGAATGAAGTAACTAGAGCGAATGAATTGGACTATCCGATCAGCCGGCGGGCTGCGTGATAAGCGCAATGTATAGCTATAAAGCTGAGGGAGTGTAGAGCTGTCGGCTCGTTTTGGTAAACGGCGGTCGCTCTTAGCGCCGGCCGTCGATAGAGATTCGTTAAGATGGCGGGAGCCATCGTGTGCGTCTCCGTGCATGGATGCGGATTTTGGATTGCCTCGCGAACTACGCGGTCATGGACTTGTTAGATTCGTTTACGGCCGTCGATATCGACGCGATGAGACGGTCGATCCCCGCCGAGCCGAACACTCTGCGCGCCTCCTGACGTGAGGCCGTGAGATCGTAAGGGACGTCGATCAGTTTGAGGATCGAGGCGGCAAACGCCTCGGGCGTGTCCGCGACGTGGAATTGCGCATGAATATTGGGAGGAAATCCCTTCAGGCCGATGGAAGTCGTTACGAGATGCGCGTTGAAGAACAGCATTTCGACAGCCTTCACGTTTATCCCGCCCCCGGCATGGATGGGGTTAATCAGAACCCGTCCGTCCTGCCAAACGGCAGCAGCATCTGGGGGATTTTCCAGAAAGTCGATCTCCGGATTGGCGGCGATGAGCCGGCGCACCGGCTCTGTCGGATGTGATCCCGCAATCCTCACTTTGACGGCGGTGTGCGACTGACGCAGTATCGGTAAAACCCGCTCTGCGAACCAGCTAACGGCCCGCACGTTGTTCGGCGTATATAGATTCCCGAGAAATACGATGTCGAAGGCGCGCTGCGGCCACGGGATTTCGACCGTCGGCCTGTCCGGATCGAGTATCCGGAGTGGCGGTGCCCACTCGCTGCGGGAGACACCTTGCGAGCGCCAGTATTCGAGATCGTCATAGGAAATATCAAGAACCAGCCGGCTCACTTTCTGGATCCGCGTTTCGAACGACTTCAGGTGGAGGGACGCGAGGCGCCACGCGAACCAATCGGCCTTCTTGGTGGCTATATCGGCCTGCGAGCGCATATAAGCGAACTCAATATTGTGAGCACGATAAAGAAGCGGCAATCCGAGCGACCTGGAGAACCGCAGGGCTGTTTCCCCGCCGAAAAGGCCATCGAGCAGAACTGCGTCCGGGCCGAAGCGGCGTGCCGCCGAAATCACGGCGTTGTGGGCTGAGGCGGGCAAAATGCGCGTTGCCACATGCGGAGACCGGATCGGCAGTTGGATTAGTCTCTCCAGCATTGCCCTTGGTGTGCGCCCTATCGGGAAAAAATAGATATGGTCGAACACCTCGTTAAGTTCGCTGAGATCTGCCCCGGCCGGCCTCCCGGACGATTCCGGATACCAGCTGACCAGCATGAGCTGCCATCCGCGTTCTCGCAGGAGGCGAAAGCGCGTCCATTGATCGACCCTGCCTCCGTGGATCGCCGGGACGGGGGATTCGTTCGTGACAACGAGCAGCTTCAAGACATCAACTTTCCTAAACGAAATGTAGCGCGACTTGAAACGGAATGTATTTGGGCGCCGGCGAAATGGGGGCTCGATTGCACCGCGCGGCGCTTTTGTCAACGATTGCGTCGTGCGGGCCGGTATTGGCCCCGACCTCGCCGGCCCTCTCTGCCCGATGGCCGTCCCGGATTGGGGAACTCGATCGACCCCAGCCCCAAGCGCTTTCACGCCCGTTCCCGTCGGGATAGGGGGGCGCTGCATTCGCTACATGCCGCCTGAGCGGCCGTGGAAGCTGGCTTACCGGCACGTTTCGGTGGGCCGCGCGAGCCGTTGCTTAAACCGGCCCGTCCGTATTGCCGTTTCGCCGCCGCCCCTGATAGGCGAGCGAGCTCGCTTGCTGAGTGTCTCGAAGACGACGACCCGCCGGCCGTTGTTTACGCGGCCTGGCGGGCAATCAATCTGTCTTGTGTCGCGCTTTGGACCGGCAGGATCATGCCAGCAGGAGGCCATCTGTGAACTGGAAGTGCTGCTGATGCAGATCGGCCGCGTGGACGCCCATGAGGGTCACGGTGTCGCCGTTGGCTGCCGTGATGATGGCATCGCCATGCGCGCTCTCCGTGATGCTCTTCTGCAGCGCATCCCAATTCGCAAAGCTGGCCGTATCGAACACGATCTTGTCTGCGGTCGTGCCGGAACTGGTGAACCCCGTAATCACGTCTTTGCCGAAATTGGTACCGAAGACAAACGTGTCGTTCGAGGCGCCGGCCACGAGAACGTCATTCCCATGTCCTCCAGTGAGGGTGCTGGCCACCGAACTGTTGGCGATGAGCGTGCTGCCGTCGTCGCTGGCAGTCGCGTGGGATGCTGTCCCCTTGAGGATCAGGGTATCGACGTTGCCGTGCTGGGGAAGCGCGTAGTCGGCATAGGCTACGACGGTGCCGCTGTTGCCGGCGCCTCCGAGCTGGCTCACCGTGTCCGCGGAATTGTAGATGATGAACGTGTCGTTTCCGCCGCCTCCGGTCATCGTGTTGTGGCCGCTCGCGACGTGCTGGCCGCCGACCAGCGTGTCGTTACCATTACCTCCTGTTAGGATACTTGCCAGCGTATCGTTGCCGACGAGGGTTGCGCCCTGATCGTTCGCAGTGGCGTGGGTCGCGGACCCGTTCAAGGTCAGCGTTTGAATGTTCGAGTTCTGCCCGAGCGTGTAGTCGGCGTAGGCGACAATGGTGCCACAGTTATTGCCACCGGCGGCCTGGCTGGCTTCCACGCTGGAATTGTAGATCACAAAGACGTCGCTTCCGCCGCCGCCGATCAGGACGTCGTGTCCCTGGCCGGTGTGTTGTCCACTGACCAGGACGTCATTGCCAAGTCCGCCGGTCAGGATGCTTCCCAAGGTGTCGTTCGCAACGAGCGTGCTGCCGGTGTTGTTCGCCGTCGCGTGGTCGGCGGTGCCGTACAGCAACAAGGTGTTCACGTTGCTTTCGCTCGGCAGAATGTAGTCGGCATAGGCCTGCACGACGCCTGAGTTGTCGGCTCCTGATGTTTGGACGATCTTCACACCGGAGTCGTAGACGACAAAGACGTCGTGGCCTCCGCCTCCAAACAGGGTGTCCGACGCACTGTAGCCAGAGAGGTAGTCGTCGCCCGAAGTGCCGTTAAACGTGTGCAACTCGGGGGCGACGGATGGATCTGCCTTCGAATCGGTTCCGCCAGCGTATTGGCTCAGAAGCGAAAGCTGAGGACGATCCTGGCCGTTAAGAGGCTGCACGGAGAAATTGAGATACTCTGTCCCCGAGCCGGCAGACCAGTACGTCCCCGGAATTCCATACGACTGCAACGCCTTGACGAAATTGTCGAGCACCGGCACCCAGCGCGGATCGTCGTCACGGACGGCGAACTCTCCCATGTAGCCGCGCGCATCGTTCTGTTCCAGCCACTGAACGAACGGTTGGATTAGATCGACACCCATGGTGGGATACGCGCCGCTGGCGTCATAGTCTTGGAAGGAGCCGTCGGCGTTCAGTCCGAAATACTGGTGCGCTTCGTAAACAAGGTTGTTCGCCGGATCATTAATGTGGAGGTTGGCGTTATACTGAAGCCAGGTGGAGGCCGTGCTCCATCCGTCGCCTTCAACGTAAATCGTGGTGTTCTGATCGACGGAACGAATGCCATTGACCGCTGCCTGAGCGGCGTTCGGCCATACATCGGAACCGCCCATGTCGTGAGGCTCGTTCATGATGTCGTAGCCGACGACGGCGGGATTGTCCTTCAGCACGCCAGCCAACTTGGTCCAGAAATCCTGGAATGCGGCGACCGGCACGTCCTTCGATCCGATGGTCTCTCCGTAGTAGCGGCCGAAGTTGTGCAGATCGACGATGACCTTCATGCCATGCGCCTCGGCGTCTTTTAGAAAATCTGTCAGACGGCTGAGTTCGGCGGGATCGAGTTGTCCATTCAGGGTCGGCTCCATCGCTTCCCAACTGATTGGAAGCCGAACAAGTTCGATGCCCTTTGACTGGAAGTAGTCGAGATCCCCTGTCGTGGGATACGTATAGGTCTCGCCGTAGGCGTAGGTGTTGCCCAGATAGACGCTGGCTTCGGCGCCGGACAGATTGATGCCGATCTCGCCGGGGGCCACGCCGGCGGCGTTGGCCGGATCGACCGTAAAGTGGAGGGGGGTGGAGTCCAGACTCGTGTTCCCGGCTTGATCGACAGAGAACGCCGTGATGCTATGATCTCCCTGCGCGAGCGCAGACGACTCATAACTCCATTTTCCTACGGAGTTCGCCGTCACGCTGCCAAGCAGCGTTTGGCCATCGAACAGTTGAACGGTGCTATAGGCTTCCGCAGAGCCGCTGAAAACCAGGGAGTCTGCCGTGGTGATCTGGCTGCCAGATCCTTCGTCGGAGGCGACCATATGGATATCGGGCGCCTGCGGTGCCGTGGTGTCCACGGCGAAGTCGAAGCTGGAGGAAGCGTTGCTGACGTTTCCTGCCGCATCGACGGCCACCGCGGTGAAATGGTGATTTCCGTCCGCGAGCGTACCGGAGGTGAAGGTCCAGTGTCCCTGCGCATCTGCAACTGAGGTACCGACAAGAACATTCGCTTCGAACAGGTTCACCGTGCTGTTGGCTTCGGCCGAGCCGGCGAACGTAATCTTGTTTGCGGCGGTGAGGTGATCACCCGCGGCCGCAGTGTCCGGGGACATTGAAGCGATCGATGGCTGGGAAGGCGCGGTCGAGTCGATGACCAGACCGAGTGTGGACGATGCGCCGCTGTTGTTTCCTGCCGCATCGGTCGCGATGGCGCTGAAGTTGTGCGCTCCATCCTGCAACGTGTTTGAGGTGAAGGTCCAATTGCCTTTGGCGTCGGCGATCGCGCTGCCCAG
>Ga0153954_1000297_pt1 | contig 42670 bp, 40 predicted proteins | sample TSFL038MetaG_FD_102277 | JGI IMG/M metagenome (GOLD analysis project Ga0153954, IMG submission 102277) | Attine ant fungus gardens microbial communities from Florida, USA - TSFL038 MetaG | ecosystem: Host-associated > Fungi > Mycelium > Unclassified | place: USA: Florida, Wekiwa Springs State...
CCCCCAAGCCGCCACGATCTCTCTCGTACTTCTAAACGAGCTCCAATCTCGGAGCCCACCCTTTGGAGGCGACAATGCGGATCCTTAAAGTGATCGTCGGCGCCTGCCTGCTACTCTCGGTGGCTGGCTGCGCCGCCTACTACGAGCCCGGCTATTACGGACACCCGTACTATCACCACTACGCCTATCGCTACTACTAGGCGCTAGACGCCGCGAAATGCCTCGGCGAGGTCGATCGGCCTCGCCGACGGCGGTCGCGCGGATTGCAGCGCCACCAGGCCCGTGAGATGGGCCAGCATCAACTTTCCCGCTTTCTCGGCCTTGGCCGACAGGATTGCGTCGGCGATATCGCCATGATCGTGCGGGCCCGCGCAGTTGTTCATCTGCTGCGGCGCAGCCAATGAGAAGTGCATGGTCGAGCGCGTCAGCAGGCTGCGCAACAGCTTAGTGAGTTCGTCATTGCCACAGAGCTCGGCCAGCAACACGTGGAACTCACCTGAAAGCTTGAACAATTTGCCCCGATCGTCGGACCGCAGCGCCGCCCTCTCCTCGGCGATATGCGCCTTGAGTTTTTTCGCGGCCGCCTGCGTGTGGCCCTCGCTGAGGCGACGCACGATCGCCGCCTCCAGCATCGAGCGCACGTCGTATATCTGGCGCATCTCCTCGACGGTGAGTGACGGCACGAAGGTGCCGCGATTGGGCACCGCCGTCAGCCAGCCTTCATGCACCAGCCGGTGCAGCGCCTTGCGCACCCGCTCACGGCTCACCTTCAGCACGCGCGCCAGCGCCGGCTCCTGCAGCTTGGTGCCGGGCGCCAGACGGCCCATGTGCATGGCGCGACGGATCGCACCGTAGACCGCCTCATCGGCGGCGACGTCTCCCTTGCGGGGCTTACGCGGCATCGGTCTCTTCCACGGCCGCGACCAGCAGCTTGAGGCCGAGTGCAAAGTCGGCGAGATCCATCGCCTCGTGTGGATTGTGGCTGCCGTGATCGTTGCGCACGAAGATCATCGCCGTCGGAATCCCCTGATTGCCGAACACCGCAGAATCGTGCCCCGCGCCGCTCGCCATCGACAGCGTCGGAATGCCGATCTCCTTCGCCAGCCGTTCGAGCCGCGCACGATGGCCCTTGTCGATCGGGCCCGGCCTGGCGTTGGTGTAAGCGCCGAGATCGATGGCGACACCGCGCCGCGCGCTTATTTCCGCGGCGATGGCCCGCAGTTCGCGGTCGACTGCCATCAGCACCTCGTTGTCCTCGCTGCGGATGTCCATCGAGAACCAGATCTCGCCCGGAATCTTGGTCATGGTGTGGACGGCCGTGTCGGTGTGGAACTGGCCGACAGTGGCGACCAGATCGCCGCCCACCTTCTCGCGTGCGATCCACAGCGCCTCGAGCCGGGACACGAACTCCACGCCCGCCAGCAACGCATCGTGACGCGTCTCGCGCGGTTCCGCGCCCGCATGGCCATAGCGGCCGACGACGTGACAGTGCTTGTAGCGGAGATTGCCGCGGATGCCGGTCACGATGCCGACCGGCAGGTCCTTCGCCACCAGCACCGGCCCCTGCTCGATATGCAGCTCGAAGAAGCAGCCGATGCGCGCGGGATCGAGCTGCCGCTCGCACGCCCGAATGCGTTCGGGCGCGAAGCCCGCCGCCTTCATGTGATCGGCGAGCGTGCGGTCGGTATCGGGACGCTTGCATTGATCGAGCGCTTCGGGCTCGAGCAGGCCGAAGGCGGCGCGGCTGCCGATATAGGGTGCGGGAAACCATGACAGCTCCTCCGCGCGCACGCCCATCACGGTGATGTCGCGGTTGGGCTGGCGGCCGGCACGATGCCAGCGCGCCAGCATCGCCATGCCGGCAACGACACCCGCCGCGCCGTCGTAGTTGCCGCCCTCGGGCACCGAATCGAGGTGGGAGCCGGTCATGATGGCGGGCAGCGAACGGTCGCGGCCCGGCAAGGTAAGGTAGAGATTGCCGGCCGCATCGATGCGCTTCTCCAGCCCCAGCGTCTGGCCGATGCCTTGCATCAGGTCATGCGCCATCTGCTCGCCCTCGCCGTAGGAGGCGCGCGTCACGCCCAGCCGGGTCTTCGAATGCCGGCGCAGGTGATCGAACCACTGGCCAGCGAGGGCCGTTTCGGCATCGAGATCGTTGTGGAGTGTTGCCATGAGCCCGTTCGAACCTGACGAAATAATGTGCACATTCTGTCCGAAAATGTGCACATGCAGGAGAATAGCATGCAAAGCCTAGGCCAGCCGCGCGATCTCGAGGGCTATGGCGGCTCACCGCCGGCCTGGAAACTGCCGGGCGACGCAAAGCTCGCTGTCTCGATGGTCATCAACTTCGAGGAAGGCGCGGAGCTCGCGGTCAGCGACGGCGATGCGCAAGCGGAACGGATCTCCGAGGTCATGAGCGTTGTCCCGCCCGGCCGCTGGGATCAGGGAAACGAACAGATCTTCGCCTACGGCGTGCGCGCCGGCGTCTGGCGCATGCTCGACGCGCTGGCGCGGCACAAGCGCGCCGTCACGTTCTACATGTGCGGCCGTGCCGTGGAACGTTCGCCGCGGATCGCGCGCCGGATCGTCGAGGCGGGACACGAAGCGGCCTGTCACGGCTGGCTGTGGCGCACCCATGCCGACTACACCGATGTCGACAGCGAATTCCGCGATCTCGAACGCTCGATCGAGGCCATCAAAAGCGCGACGGGACAACGTCCGAGGGGCTTCTTCTGCCGCGGCAGCGAAAGCCCTCAAACGCGTGCGCTGCTGCGCGATCTCGGCTTTACCTACGCCAGCAACGGCTTCGACGACGACCTGCCTTACTGGGATAAGGCCGACCTGCGCCGGCCGCTGCTGGTCGTGCCCTATGCGCTCGACAGCAACGACATGAAATTCTTCCATCCCAACGGCTTCGTTCAGTCGGATGAGATGGTCGCCTACGTGCGCGATGCCATCGATGTGCTGCTGGCCGAAGGCGAAGCGGGTCATCCGAAGCTGCTCAATATCGGCTGGCATCTCCGCATTGCCGGACGCCCCGGCCGCTTCGCCGCCTTCAAGCGGGTACTCGATCTGCTCGACAGCTACGGCGACAAGGTCTGGGTGGCGCGCCGCATCGACATCGCCAAGTCCTGGCAAGAGCAGTTTCCCGCAACGTAAGTCCTTGGCATGCGCCTTGCGAGGTTCATCCTCGAGGGAGAGCGACGAGGTGCAACCAGCACTGAAGGACAAAGCAGCGCGCGCGTTAGACGTCGAGGACCTGTCGGTTCGCTACGGCGCGTCGCTGGCCGTGGACAAGGTCAGTCTTTCCATTGAGCCGGGCGAGGTGGTGGCATTACTGGGCCCCTCGGGCTGCGGCAAGACCACCTTGTTGCGCGTGATCGCGGGCTTCGTGCGCCAGATCGAGGGCCGTGTGCGCGTCGACGGCGCGCAGATCGATCACCTGCCGGCCAACCAACGCAACATCGGCATCGTCTTCCAGAACTACGCCCTCTTCCCGCACATGACCGTAGCGGAGAATGTGGCCTACGGCTTGCGCGCCCGGGGCGAGCGTGGGCCCGGGATCATGGCGAAGGTCAATCGCTTCCTCGAGACCGTGCAGCTCGGAGGCTTCCGCGATCGCCTGCCGCGCCAGCTCTCGGGCGGCCAGCAGCAGCGTGTCGCCATCGCCCGCGCTCTTGCCGTCGAGCCGTCGATCCTGCTGCTAGACGAGCCCTTCGCTGCCCTCGACCGCAACCTGCGGCTCGACATGCAAATCGAGGTGAAGCGGCTGCAGCGCACGCTCGGTCTCACCACCATCCTGGTGACGCACGATCAGGACGAGGCGATGAGCGTCGCCGACCGCATCGCCGTCATGAACAAGGGCCGGGTCGAACAGTTCGATTCGCCCGTTGCGATCTACGACCGGCCACAAACCCTCTTCGTCAACGGTTTCATCGGCACGACGAATCTCCTCGGCGGCACAGTCACCGCCATCGAGGACGGACGGGCGACGATGACGTTGGACGCCGGCGCGACACTCGACTTGCCTGCATCCGCAGGCTTGAGCGCCGGCACCGCCGTGCTGTTGTCAGTGCGGCCCGAGCAATTGACGCTATCGGCCAAGCCTGGCCCCGGCACCTGGAAGATCGAGCCCGGTCTCAGCCTGCCGCTGGGAGGCCAACTCGTCCATGAAACGCGGGCGGCGGACGGCACGACCCTGAAGATCGTCGAGCCAAGGCTTTCCGCGCCGACAAACGCCCCGCGCCTCCATTGCGGCCTCGCCGCCGACGCGCGCCCGTCCCTGTTCCCGCGTTCCACCTGACCAATCGATAAGGGAGACACCGATGCTCAACCGCAGATCCCTGCTCGCCGGCGCCAGCGCGCTGGGCGGTGCGGCCCTTCTGCCCGCGATCGCCTGGGCCAAGGGCAGCCTGACCGCCGGCATCTATCCCGGCCCGTGGGAAGACGCCTATCGCGCCATCGTCCAGCCGGCGCTGAAGAAGGCCTACGACATCGACCTCGACTTCGCCTCACTGTTCGCCGTCGACGAGATTGCCAAGCTCAAGGCCTCGCGGGGCGCACCGCCCTTCGACGCACTGGTGCTCGATCCGGGGCCGCGCATCACCGCGATCGAAGGTGGCCTGCTCGAGAAGTTCGATCCCAAGAAGCTCACCAATGCCTCCAAGCTGCCGCCCGCCTTCCTCGACGATTGGGGCGTCTGCGTCAGCGCGCAGGTCGTGGGCATCGCCTACAATCCGAAGAAGGTGCCGCCGCCCAAGAGCTGGGCCGATCTGCTCAAGGATCCATGGGTGTCACATCTCGGCCTCTCGGGCTTCCAGACGACCTTCGGGACGGTCTCCCTGATCGAGCTCGCCAAGATCTATGGCGGCTCGGAGACCAACGTCGAGCCGGCCCTTGTCGAACTGAAGAAGGTGCTGCCGAAGGTCGCCGCCGTGGGCCAGCCTGCCGCCATGCCGGGCCTCTTCCAGCAAGGCCAGTGCGACGTGATGTTCACGAACACACAGGTCGTTGCGATCCTAAAGGGCAAGGGCGTCGATATCGAGTTCGTCAAGCCCGAGACCGGCGCGATCGCCTTCTACAACACCTTCCACATCTCGAAAGGCTCCGACCAGATCGAGAACGCCTACAAGTATTTCGACACGATCATCAGCAAAGACGTGCAGACCGCGCTGATGCAGCCGCCCTTCAGCTTCGTGCCGGCCAACAAGGAGGTCGTGCTCTCGCCCGACCTGCCGCTGAAGAGCCTGGAGGAGTTCTCGGGCTTCGTCGTGCACGACTGGACCAAGATCAACCCGCTGCGCGCGACCTGGATCGAGAAGTTCAACAAGGACATGGCGAAGTGAGTCATGCGGACCGCGAGCTTCCAGCTCGCGGTCCGTAAGAACATGATGGCAGCCCTCGACAATATGAAATTCCGTGAGTGGCAGCTTGCGCTGCCGCTCGGCCTGGCTTTTGTGGCTCTGTTCCTCGCGCCGTTCGTGATGCTGATCGGTGTGAGCTTCTACAACGACGATCAGCTCGCGCACCCTGGCGTCGCTCAGTGGATCAAGTTCTATGGCGATCCCTTCCACTACAAGGTGATCGCCGACACGCTGCTCCTTGGCGTCAAGACCGTCGCGGCTACGGTGTTCGTAGGCTACCCTCTGGCGCTTGCCTTCATCGACCTGCCGGCCCGCGTGCAAAAGGTCCTGATCTTCGTGATCGTGATGCCGCTTCTGCTGTCGGTCGTCGTGCGCACCTTCGCCTGGATCGTTCTGCTGGGCCGCGAGGGCGTGATCAACAGCCTCCTGCTGCGCTTCGGCATCATCTCCGAGCCGCTGCGCCTCCTGCAGACCGAGCTCGGCCTGGTGATCGCCATGACCCAGATCGAGATGCCGCTGATGCTGCTGCCGCTGATCAGCGTGATGTCGAAGATCGATCCCAACCTGCGCGACGCCTCGGCGGCATTGGGCGCCTCGCGCTGGCGTACGCTCTTCAAGGTGATCGTGCCGCTCAGCATGCCGGGCCTGGTCGCAGGCTGCCTGCTGGTCTTCGCAAGCTCGACCACCGCCTTCATCTCCCAGAGCATCATCGGCGGCGTCCGGCTGATCTACCTGCCGCTCCTGATCTGGCAGCAGTCGCTGGTCGTCTTCAACTGGCCCTTCGCCTCGGTCGCCTCGCTGGCGCTGCTAGTCTCCGTGCTCTCGGTCATCACCGCCCTCTCCTATCTCGGCCGAAGGGCCAGCGGAGCGATCCATGGGTAGGCGGCAGAGCCTCGCCGACATCTCCTACGGCTTCGTGATCGGCGCGATCGCCTTGCTCGCCGTTGCCATCATCGTGACACCGGTGATCGTCGTGCTGATCATGTCCTTTACCGACCATCCGTCGCTCAACTTTCCGCCGACGGGCTTTTCGCTGCAGTGGTACCGGGCGCTTTTTGACGAAAGCCAATCGCGCCAGATCCACCGCGCCGCGGGCAATACACTCGAGGTCGCGGCCTTCTCGACGCTGTTCGGCGTGCTGCTGGGCACTCTGGGTGCGCTCGGCCTGGCGCGCAGCCGGTCGAACGTCGCGCGCATCGCCGACAGCCTCTTCATGTCGCCGCTGGTGCTGCCCGCCATCGCCTTCGGCCTGGCGGCGCTGATGTATTTCACGCTGATCGGCATCCGGCCGTCGCTCGGCCTGCTGGTGGCCGGCCACATGATCGTGACCGTGCCCTTCGTGCTGCGCACCACCACGGCAAGCCTGAGCCAGCTCGATTCCGCGCTCGATGCCTCCTCGCAGAGTCTGGGCGCGTCCTGGCTCTACACACTGCGGCGGGTGACGCTGCCGCTGATTTTTCCCGGCATCGCCGCCGGCGCATTCCTCGCCTTCATGTCGTCGGTCGATAATGTGGCGGTCTCGCTGTTTCTCTCCAATGCGCGCACCGACATGCTGCCGATCCGCATGTGGGGCATGATGGAAGCAACGCTCGATGTGCGGATCGCGGCCATCTCCGGCATCTTGATTGCCGCGGCGTTCCTGCTGATGCTGCTGATGGAATGGACGGTGGGCCTCACCCGCCGCATGCGCGACTAGAAAGATGGATCATGGAAATCACGCCGCAGCCCCTCACCCAGGAAGCCTTTGCCCCCTTCGGCGACGTCATCGACGTGCCTCAGGCCGCCGGCCGCACCTACTACGAGCAGGCGTTGGGCAATCTGCGCTCGGAAGCCAGGCCCAGCCTGTCGATGACCTTTCGGGTCGAGACGACCGACCGGCCGCTCAAATCGGAGACGATGGAGCGCCACGAGTTTTCCTCGCAGAGCTTCGTGCCGGTCGATGTCGGCCGCTGGCTGATCGTGGTGGCGCCGCATGCCAAGAAGGGCGGTCCCGACATGGCGGGCGCAAAGGCCTTCATCGCCAACGGCCAGCAGGGCGTCACCTACAAGCCCGACACCTGGCACCATGGTCTCACGACGCTCGACAAGCCCGGCCGATTCGCCGTCTTCATGTGGCGCGCGGGTAGCAAGGACGAGGAGTTCGTGCCGGTCGCGCCCTTCACGGTGAAGATTCCCTAGTCATACGGCCCCAGGCCCTCCAAGGCGTCATCGAGCCGATGCAACAGCTTGGTCAGCTTCTCGATAAGTTCATCGTTGTTGGTCATCACGCCGCTGGCGCGAAACGGCGGCCCGAAACCGCCCCCAAAAAGCATGAGCAGCCCTCCGACCAACCCTACGTCGGAATAGGCAAACGGCCGCGCTATCAGACGGTCGATCTGCTTCTCGACTCGGGCGCGGGCGATCAGGAGCTGTTCGCGGAGGCTGGGTTCCTCGACATCGGACATGGCGACACTATAGGCCACGGCTGTTGTATCGTTCCAATCGTGGATACTCGTCCCATCCTCGTGCGCGACTGGCGCCAGACCGAGGCGGCGCTCAATGCAGCCCGCGCCGCCAGTACGGCGCCGACCCTGGTCACGCCGCATGACGCCGCTTCCTTCTACGGCGCGGGCTATCTCGCCGCCCTGCAGGAGCGCGCCCGTGAGGAATTTCCCGACGTTGCCTTCACGCTCATCGTCGATTGCGGCGATGCGCCCGGCCATGCGCTCGCCTGCCTGCGCGCCGGCGTGAAGGTGATCTCCATGGAACCGCTGAACGCAAAGATCGCCGACATCGCCCGTCAGATGGGCGCCGAACTGGTGAGGAGACCGACATGAGCTGGCAACCCAAGCGAGATTTCCGGGGCTATGGCGCCAATCCGCCCGATCCGAAATGGCCGAACGGCGCCAGGGTCGCTGTCAATTTCGTGATGAACTACGAGGAAGGCTCCGAGCCCTCGATGCAGGATGGCGAGGGCTATACGGAAACCGGACTCACCGAATCCACAACCTCGTCGATGGGCCTGAAGGGCCGCGATCTCGCCGGCGAGAGCATGTTCGAATACGGCAGCCGCGCCGGCTTCTGGCGTCTGATGCGCGCCTTCCAGGAGCGCGGCCTGCCGATGACGGTGTTCGCGTGCGCGCTCGCCTTCGAGCGCAACGAGGAGACAGCGGCTGCGGTCAAGGCGTCGGGCTTCGACATCTGCAGCCACGGCTGGCGCTGGATCAAGCATTTCGACCTGACTGAGGCCGAGGAGCGCGAGCACATCCAGAAGGCGGTGAAGTCCCTCACCCAGACAGTCGGCGCTCCGGCCGGCTGGTATTGCCGCTATGGACCCTCCGTGAACACGCGCCGCCTGGTCGTAGAGCATGGCGGCTTCACCTATGACAGCGACTATTACGGCGACGACCTGCCGTTCTGGCAGACCGTCGACGGCAAGCCGCAGCTCGTGGTGCCCTACTCGCTGATGAACAACGACGGCAAGTACGCCACCACGATGAGCCACGCCGACCAGTGGTTCAGCCTGATGAAGGACGCCTTCGACGTGCTCTATCGCGAAGGCGCGCAGCATCCCAAGATGATGTCGATCGGCATGCACATGCGCCTGCTGGGACATCCGGGCCGCACGGCCGGCCTGTGGCGGCTCCTCGACTATCTGCAGAGCCAGCCCGGCGTGTGGATCACGCGGCGCGTCGACATCGCCAACCACTGGCGGGCGACGCATCCCTATCCGGGCAAGGGCCTCAACGAGTAGTGGACAGCCTCGCCGCGCGCCCGGCGACCATGCGGACCTTGCCGGGTGAGGCGAACCAGATGGCGATCGCGCCGAGAATGCTTAGAGCGATCGCCACGATGAAGGCGGCGGTATAGTCGCCTTCGATGTCGTGCAGCACGCCCGTGACGTAGGGGCCGACCGCGCCGCCGCCAATCAGCGACACCATGATGATGCTGAAGATCGAGCCGAAGTGCCGGCCCTCGTAGATCTCGGCCACGATCGGGCCCATCAGGTTGGTGAAGGCGTAGCCCAGCAGGCCCTGCGACAGCACCATGACGTAGAGCAGCACCGGCGACGGGCCGGCGGCCAGGCCAAGCAGCGCGACGTAGCAGATCGCGAAGCCGGCCGAGGCGACGGTCCAGCAGATCTCGCGGCCAACACGGTCCGAGAGCGCGCCGAGAGCGATCTGGCCCGGGATCGCCACCATGGCGACCATCCCCAGCGACCAGGCGGCCTGTTCGGGGCTGAAGCCGATCTCGACCAGGTACTTGGTCTGATGCACCTGGACGGCGTACCAGATGTACCCGCCGCAGAAATAACCGACGACAAGCCACCAGAAGCGTGCGGTGCGAACCGCACGACCTACCGTCCAGTCGATGGACGTCCAGGCGGAGTCGACGATCGAAGCCTTGCGATGCGCGGCCGCGGCGCCCGCCTCCTTGGCGCCGTCGGGCAGCAAGCCGAGATCCTGCGGCCGCTTGGCGACCACAAGATTGATCGGCAGCAAAACGACCAGGGTGATGAGACCGAGCGTCCAGCAGGCGCTGCGCCAGCCGGCGTGCCCGATGATCGACTGCAGCCACGGCAGCAGCAGGATCGCGCCCACACCGACGCCCGAGAAGGCGATGCCGATGGCCAGTGCACGGCGGCGTAGGAACCAGTTAGGCAGGTATTGCGACTGGACCGAGAAACTCATGAAGTTGGCGCCCGCGCCGACCAGCAGACCGAGCGTGGCGTAGAGCTGCCAGGGCGTGTGGATCAACGTGGCACTCATCAGACCAGCCGCGGTGATCAACGCGCCGATCTCGATCACGAAGCGCGGCCCCTTGGCGTCCATGATGCGGCCGACCACCGGACTGATCGCCGCGGAGACCAGGAAGCCGAAGGAGAAGGCGCCGGCCGTCAGGCCGCGATCCCAGCCGAACTCGTCGACGATGGGCGGGAAGAAGAGCGAGAAAGCCGTCCGCGCGGTGACGCTCAGCGCCACCGTGACGAAGGCCACGGCGATGATCACCCAACCGAAAAAGAAAGGTAACCGTGCCGCGAAGGAAGGGTGAGCCGGGGGATGGGCTTCGGTATGCAGTGACATTTTTGGTCCATTTCGCCAGCCGCGTTGTGCTGGCGTCTAACCTGTCCATGGCAACGCACAGGGTCAACGACGCCGGAGGTAGTCGCCCGGCCCGGGACTTGAACGGATAGGCCGCCGCCGCTATCACCAAGCGCCTGTCCTGCATGGACCAAATGGGAGCCCGGACGTGAAGATCACCCGCACCGTCAAGAAGATCCTCGACAATTACGAGAGCGATTGCCCCGGTACGAAGGCGAACCTCGCCCGCATCCTGATGCACGGCCGCCTGGGCGGCTCGGGCAAGATGGTGATCCTGCCCGTCGATCAGGGCTTCGAGCACGGTCCCGACCGTTCCTTCGCCCCCAACCCCGCGGCCTACGATCCGCACTATCACTATCAGCTCGCGATCGACGCGGGCCTCAACGCCTATGCCGCCCCGCTCGGCCCGCTCGAAGCCGGTGCCGACACCTTCGCAGGTGCCGTCCCAACCATTCTCAAGCTCAACTCCGCCAACAGCCTGTCGACGAACAAGGACCAGGCCGTCACCGGCAGCGTGAACGACGCGCTGCGTCTCGGCTGCGCGGCGATCGGCTTCACGATCTATCCGGGCTCGGAAGACCAGTACGAAATGATGGAGGAGATCCGTGAGCTGGCGGAAGAAGCCAAATCGGTCGGCCTCGCCGTCGTCATGTGGTCCTATCCGCGCGGTGGCAAGCTCGACAAGGCGGGCGAGACGGCGATGGACGTCTGCGCGTACGCCGCCCACATGGCCGCCCTGCTCGGCGCCCACATCATCAAGGTCAAGCCGCCGACGAACGTGCTGTGGCAGCCCGAGGCGAAGGCAGCCTACGAGAAGGCCAACATCGACATCTCCACGCTCGCCAAGCGCATCGAGCACGTCATGCAGGCGACCTTCGCCGGTCGGCGCATCGTCGTCTTCTCGGGCGGCGAGGCGAAAGATCTCGAGGGCCTGTTCGCCGAGATCCGCGGCCTGCGCGACGGCGGCGCCAACGGCTCGATCATCGGCCGCAATACCTTCCAGCGCCCGCGCGAAGAAGCTCTCGACATGCTCGACAAGATCATCGCGATCTATCAGGGCAAGATGTAAAGCAGGCAAAACCGCGGGCTTTTAGGCCCATTTGGGTAAGAATGGGTGGCCCGAGCTACCCACCTAGGGCCGGTCCGCAGGGGCTGGCCCTTTGCTTTGGCGGGATGCCCCAACACCGGCTCGGACCTTCAGCGCTGCGGATCGGAACCCCGACATTCCCTGACGGCCGACATCGGACCTGTTGGCAGGCACCGGACCCGCGCATGCCGTCAATCCTCGATGACGAGAAAGCCTGAGCGACACAGGCTGATCGGCGTATCACCGACACCCACGATCGTGTCGGATGAGCAATTCAGGACAGCCCAACGTCAGGTTCACTTCAAGCGTTTGTAAGGTCGCGCGCCCAAGCTGTTCACTGTCGATCAGGCAAAGGAGTGTTCCATGAGAATGCTTGCAGTCTGCCTAATTGCCAGTTTTATGTCCGTCACTTCACTTTCCGCCGCACATGCGCGCTGGCAGGAGGGTGCCGCTCCCGCTCGAGTTCAGATGTCCCGCGCGCCTGCCGCAGTCCAGCTGGCTCTCGCTGGCGCCTACAGGAAAAGCGAGAAAGCCAACAATTCGAATACGAACCAGCACGCTGGGCCCAAGCGGTAACGGCTGAGACATCGCTACAGCAGTGTCTCCGTGACCTGGAAGGCGGCACCGGAACCAAAGAAGCCGAGGCTGCGAAAGTGACGCCCCCGGAATGGTCAATCCGCGGAACCGCTCGGCCGGGTTCCCCGGCTGGTGTGAAGTCCTGGAGGCACCTCGTGCCAAGGGGACTCGGACCTTGCCCGGGCGTAGCCGTAGTCGAAAAGCGCACGCATGTACGTCAGTTCGAACGGCCGGCCGCGCGGCTGCGTGAAATCGGCGCCGATGTAGGCAAGCCTGTAGTCGACGTCGTCGCGCTTGGTAAGGAAGTAGGTCCGCACCACATCACTGTAGCTGCTGGCCTGCAGCATGGTGCTGATGGTCCGTCCGGCGATCGTAATGGTGCGTCGCTCGACTTCCGTACGCTCCGGATGGAGGCGGCCATTGAGTATGATGAAGGCGGTCTGCCGGCTGCGCGCCGGCAGCAGGTCGGGATCGATCGAGCCGGGATAGAGGAACAGCTGGGCGACCACGCCGGCGTCGACGTGCATCTCCTGGTAGTGGGCGCCGTCGGCTTCAACGTCGATCATCACTGGCGGGAAGGCGCCTGGTATGGCTGCCGAGGCGAGGAGTATCTTGCGGAACAGCTCGAGAGCCCGCGGATGGCCGCTGGCGGCGATGGCTCCGATGTTCCAGATCACTGGCCGCTGGGCATCCAGATCCGTCGTGCCGATCATCAGAAGCCGCCCCTTCTTGTACTCGGCGGCGATGGCCGTGAGCATCTCCTGGTCGGCATACCGGGCAATCGTATCGGCCAACGGACCGGCGTCCGCCACGGCGTCGCTGAATAGTGTCGCCGTCAAGGCACGCCGCCGAAAAATCTGTTCCGGCCCAAGCGTGGTGTAGACCTCGCGCAGCTTTCCATCGTAGGCGGGGCCGAGGAATGCAAAGGGCGCAATCAGCGCCCCGGTGCTGACGCCTGTCACCATTCGGAATTGCGGTCGATCGCCAGTCGTCGTCCAGCCCGTGAGGAAGCCGGCACCGAAGGCCCCGTTGTCGCCGCCGCCGGAGACCGCAAGGAACGAAGCCGGCGGCAATGGTTCACTCGGCCGGCCCTCTGCGCGCAGGTACGACCGGACGCGCTCGATCGACAAGGTCGCCTCAGCGACCATCGGGGCTGGATCGCCATCGGCATAGAACCGCGCATTGGGAATGCCGAACGGCAGAGCGCGCGACTCTGCGGCTTCCGGCACTGCCGGGCCGCGCGGCGGCAGAGAGCAGCCGGTCACGATCCACGCTTCGCACAACAGTGCCAAGACGGCAGCAAGCCTGCGCACCCCCACGTCCAGCTCCTTTGAGTCAGAATGACCCGAACAGGCTGCCGAGAAGGATCACGGCGATCAAGGCCGCGAAAGAGAAAGGCCCGGCTGTGACATCGGGCCTTCGAGAGCTGATGGCCGAAAGGAAGCCATCGCCTCTTCCGCTTGGCATTACACCTAGGGTAGCCTTCGCGAGCGTGGGCGGAGAGACTCGCATGAAGGTATAGAGACAAGCTCAGCACTATCCCTCTTCATCATTCAAATTTCGCCCCAGGAATGGCTTTGTCGGCCATATCGTGCTTCCAGATCGAGAAATTGAACAGCTGTGGAATCGCGTTCAACGACCGGACGAGTTCCACGCCTTCGTTGTGTTTGAAGGCCACGGCCGATACATGGCGCTCAACCTCCGACACGTCGTTGCGACTCAGTTCGATGTTATGAATAAGAATGGCCTCCAGGGCATCCTTTTGGAGCCCAACGATACCGTCGACATCTACTTCGCTAACTCACAAGACCCATTGGTCTTGGAAGTGAACGAAGATCCGATGACGATCGAGGAATTCGACAAAGCACGCGCTGATGACAACGATTTGTGCCAGCTAGTAAATCTCTTCTTCTATTCGATTCCTTTCACGACGGCTTCGATATCAGCGAGTGCCTACGCACGTCGGCCGGGTCAGTCGTGTGGTTGCGTATTAACGAAATCTCGTTCGTCTCAGTACCGAGCGCACACTTGAAGAAGGCAGCCAGCACACAGTCCGATCAATCCTGACCGAGCAACGAAAGTCCCGCGCGTCTTCCCAAGACGGCGGGGCATCACCTGACTTATCGCCGCAAAGAAACGCCTCAGCTTGGGTCGCCGCCAAACACGCAACCCATCACAGGGCAAGATGTAAAATAAGCTGAAGCTGTAGGCTTTCGATGAGGGCCAGTCCGTAAGGGCTGGCCCTCTGCTTTCGTAAACAAGAATCCGGCACCACACGGGGGCAACGCTCCTAGCTCGGAAGCAGACGGCGCAGCAGAGCTCGGGAACCCGCTATGACGGACTCGAGCGGTCCTGATGCGGGCGCAACGGGTTGAGCAGGAACGACGGAGAGCTTGAGCTTCAGCTGCAATACTTTTTCGTCGGTCGGAGTCAGGGCAAGCGCCTTGTCGATCCATTCGCGCGCTTCGTCGACCTTGTCGCGGGCCATGAGGAACGCCACGAAGGCCGTGATGTATGGAGCGAACTCCGTCTTGTCCATGCAGCGTCGGAAACAGGCTTCCGCTTCGGAGAAGTTCCCGAGCTTTTCGTGGCAGCACGCCCTCCAGAACAGGATGTCGCCGTCGCGCTCCCAGGCATGGGCGAGGCCCTTCAACACAGCGAGCCCTTCGCTCCAGCGCCCGAGATGATAACACGCCCTCGCATGCTGGATCGAAAGCGGCATCCGGGCCACTTTCAACAGCAGCCCGTGCTCCGTCTGGAGTATGGCCTCGTCGTGGCGCCCCGCATCGTTGTAGAAGGTCGCGAGCTGAAGCCTCGCTCGCGGATGATCGTGCTCCGCCAGGAATCGCAGAAGCAGCTTCTCCATGGCATCCGGCCGACCGCCGTGACGGAATGCAGCTGACAGCTCGACCACAAGATCAGCATCGTCGGGATACTTCCTCCACCCGGCCTGCAACGTCTTGAGGGCCGTGCCGAAGCGACCGTTCGCCCGCTCTTCGCGCGCATGCGCGACGATGTCGGCAGCGGTCTCCCCCGTTTCCGCGCGGACATATCGGCGCAACATTCGATCGACATTGAAACGAACGATCCCGCCGGCGACATGCACCTGGTCCTCCACGTAAGCCAGCGACCGATCGGTAAGCGTCACGCTCTCGTAGGATGGGAAATACTCGACATTCGCCCGCTCGGCGACGACGGCTTCAGCGGCGGCCCTCAGAACGGCCTTGCTATAGGTATTGGCGACGGCAACGTCGCTCTTCGTAAAGGTCGAATGCAAGGGAACCGGCGAGACGGTCAGGATGACGTGATATCCCGGGAGACAGATCCCATCGAGCAGAGCGAGCAGATCCCTCAACGCAGCGAGGACTTCGTTGTATTCGAGAACATGCAACTCGAAGCGCTTCGGGTCGCCGCGAACGACGCTTTTGGGCGGTGGGCAGGTAATGTAACCGCCCGCCTGATGATCGTACCAAGCCTCGATCAGGCCGAGCGTGATCAAGACGGTGTGGCTGGTGGCAAGATGGCGGTAAATCGCGCTGATCCGCGCGCGATTTTCGCGGACGATGTCTTCCGGCATTGCCTTGAAGACAAACGGGATCTGGAGATCGAGGAAGCGCCCCGGCAGAAGCTCGATGCAGTGCTTCTCGAAATCGAATTGCTCCAGTCCGAAAGCCCATCGGATCTGAGGCGCAATCGTATGCGGTACATAGTTGTTGAGGGCGTCGACGGCAGTGCCGCTCCATTGCGGCATATCGAAGGTCAATCCGAGCGTTGGCACCTCGAATCCGGCCCGCTGCAGGTCCCGCTCGATATTGCGCGCGAAGCAGGAACCGATCGTGAAGATCTTCTGTCCCGCTTCGAGGTGAAAGCGGGATGAAAAAGCGGGATCGGCGTAATGGGCGAAGCGATTGTCCGGTTCATCGCGCCGGGGCCAGTCGCTGTAGGGATTGCTCTTGAGGGCGGAATAGGCCTCGCTGGCGGTCAATCGGCGGATGGGCATGGCGATTCCCTTATCGCACACTCGGCACAGGCCGTTCGCGCCACCCCGCCGCCTGAGCATTCGCCTCGGCAGCCGAGATGGCCTTCACGGCATCGTCGGCCTTCAAGATTGTGAAAATCCACTATGCTATACGGCATACAGGCATACAACTGGCGTCGGTGGTCACGGCTACAGGCTGAGCCGCCGGACCGCCGGATCGTCGCTTTTCTGCGCCAGCAGGTGGACCAGCATCAGGCTCGACATCTGGTTGGCCTCGTAGAGGCGCAATGCGCCAGACCGCAATCCGGCGACAAACTCTAGCCATGGGATCTCGTGGATGTGCAGGTTTTCGCTCTCCTCCGGCGCCGGCTGGCCGAGCCGGGTGACGCCGATCGCCAGGAAGCTGTGCACCTGGTTGGTGAAGCGGGACGCCGCAGGGTGCAACGAGCCGAGCGGATGCCATGTGCCGCCGCCGTAGCCCGTCTCCTCGAGCAGCTCGCGACGAGCCGCGAGCTCAGGCTCCTCCTGCGGATCGATGTGGCCGGCCGGGATTTCGTACATGGTCCGCCGCACGGCATGGCGATATTGCTCGACCAGGATGATGTGGCCCGACTCGCTGATGGCAACCACGTTCACCCAGTCGGAAACCTCGATCACATGATAAGGTGACAGCGTGACGCCGCCGGGCAGGCGCACCTTGTCGCTGCGCAGCGTCAGCCAGCGGTCGCTGTAGGTGCACGTCGACGCGAGCAACTCCCAGGGCTCGATTGGCTTTCCGTCGCTCATCGGTCGAGCCCGATCCGGTGCATTTTCGCGATCCTGTTCATCACTTGATGATGCCCGACTTCTTCGCTTCGCGAAGTGACAAAAGGGCTCCGTTCGATCCTGACATCGGCCGCCTTATCGGCCATCCTCACCCCTTCATGAGCGAACATTCCCAGACAGCGCGAAAAGCAACGATCGTTATCCGGCCCGTGGCGGCCACGGACTATGACGAATGGCTGCCTCTGTGGACGGGTTACAACACCTTCTACAAGCGGACTCTGCCCGAAGACGTGACACGGACCACCAGGGCGCGCTTCCTCGCCCCCGACGAACCCATGCATGCGCTTGTCGCCGAGGAAGACGGCCGACTGCTGGGGCTGGTGCACTATCTCTTCCATCGCGCCACGGCGATGATCGAGGACACCTGCTATCTCGCCGACCTCTTCACCAACCAGACCGCCCGCGGCAAGGGCGTCGGTCGCAAGCTGATCGAAGCCGTCTACGCCAAGGCGCGTGATGCCGGCTCGAGCCGTGTCTACTGGCAGACGCACGAGACCAATGCCGTGGCACAGGTCCTCTACAATGACGTGGCCGATCGGTCGGGCTTCATCGTCTACCGCAAACAGGTCCGCGAATAAGCGGCCTTGCCGCGTCTCCACGCCGCTGATCACTCGCCTTCCTATTTTCGCTATCCTCGGGGCGATAGAGCGGGGAGTTAATCGTGCGGATTGCCAACATCGCGTTGGCCGGCCTGCTTGTGGCAGCGTCGGCCCTGTTCAATGTCGCGAACGCCCAGGCGCCGCGAGCGACCCAGGCGGTGGTGAAGGCCCGCGGCCAATTGCTGTGCGGCGTCAACGAACAGCTCGCAGGCTTCTCGCAGCTTACCGACAAGGGAGAGATGGTGGGCTTCGAGGCCGAGTTCTGCCGGGCCATTGCCGCGGCAGTGCTGGGCGACGCGCGGAAAGTGAAGTTCGTCGCCACCACGATCCAGGACCGGTTCAACGCGTTGCGCTCGGGCGCGCTCGACGTCCTGCTGCGGACCTCGACCACGACGCTCGAACGCACGGTCAAGACCGGCGTCCTCGATGCCGCCACCATCTATCTCGACGGCCAGGCCATGGCCGTGAGGAAGGCATCCGGCATCACGAGCCTCGACCAACTCGCGGGCAAGTCGATCTGCATCCTCGAATCGACGCCGCACGGCCGCAACGTGCGCGAATGGTTCAGATTCAGGTCGCTCCCCTACACGCCCGTCATGTTCCGGTCGGAAGAGCAGCTGTTCGCCGCCTTCTATGCCGGCAAGTGCGATGCGGTGACCGGCGACATCTCGATCCTGTCGTCGGTGATCCTCGCCAGCGGCAAGGGCGCGAACTACCTGATCATCCGGGAGATCCTGGGCATGGCGCCGCTCGGCGCCTTCGTGCGCGCCGACGACGACCAATGGTTCAACGTCGTGCGCTGGACGTTCAACACCCTGCTCGACGCCGAGGATTCCGATATCACCAGGGCCAATGTCGACCTGAAGCGCCGCTCCGGCACGGATGACGAAAAGCGCCTGTTGGGCGTTCCGCCGGACGACGGCATCCTGCTCGGCCTCGACGGCGACTGGGCCTACAACGTCATCAAGCAGGTGGGGAATTACAGCGAGATATTCGAACGCACCTTGGGCGCCGCCACCCAGTGGAACTTCTACCGCGGTGTGAACGCGCTGTGGAACAAGGGCGGCGTCATGTATGCTTTGCCTCTGCGCTGAGACAGGGAGAAGCTTGAAGCACGTCGTCATCTCCGGCGTCTCGACCGGCATCGGCTTCGGCCTTGCCCAGGAGCTCTGCCGGCAAGGATATCGCGTTTTCGGCACAATCCGGGATGCCAGCCTGGAGACACGCTTGCGCGAGCAGCTCGGCGAACGCTTCGTGCCGTTGCTCCTCGACGTCACCGACCGCGCCGCGATCGACCGCGCGGCCGAGACGGTCGCGCGCGAGACGGGCGGCGCCGGCCTGTTCGGCCTGGTGAACAATGCCGGCATCTCCGATACGGGCCCTCTCGCCAACATCTCGCCCGATATCGTGCGCAAGCACCTCGAGGTGAACGTGATGGGCGTCTTCAACATGACGCAGGCTTTCCTGCCGCTCTTGCGCAAATCGGATGCCGGCCGGCCGGGCCGTGTCGTCAATATCAGCTCGGTCAGCGGCAAGATCGCCTATCCCTTCATGGGTGCCTACGCGGCCTCGAAGTTCGCGCTGGAGGCGATGTCGGATTCGTGGCGCCGCGAACTCCTGGTCTATGGCGTCGACGTGATCGTGATCGAGCCCGGCTCGATCGATACGCCGATCTGGGACAAGGCCAACCACATCCGCACGTCCTTCGGCGACACCGACTACGCGCCACTTTTCCAGTACGTCGATCTGGTGAAGGACAATCGGCGCAATGCCCAACCGGTCTCGCGCGTCGCCGATCGCGTGATCAAGGGCCTGACCGCGGCAAAGCCGAAGACCCGCTACGCCCTGCCCGACAAGTGGCTGCTCTATTGGATCCTGCCGCGCCTGCTGCCCGACCGTCTGCTCGACAGGATCATCTACAAGGTGTTGGCGATGAATCGCGTGAAGGTCTGAGCGCCCTTAATTTGCCTTGCGCGTGCAGGTCAGCTCTATCTTGCCAGCCTTGCTACGCTCGAAATTGCCGGCGCTGTTGATCGACAGCCGTGCGCCCTCGCCTGTCTCTCCGGCGCTCTTGAGGAACAGCGCACCGCCATCGCAGATGCTATCGCTGGGAAACCGACTGGCATTTTCCCTGGGAATGCCCTCCGCTTCCGACGGGAGGTCCTTGCCCATGATGCGATAAGTGATCGTGTAGGCCCGTCCGCCGGCCACGCTCTCCTTGCTCGTGATCACCAGCGACATCGCCGGCTGCTTGTCCGCCGCCGGGCATTCGAAGACGCCGCTGAGATCGGGGCAGGCCGGGGGATCCGCCAGCGCCGGAACGGCCATTGTCATGGCCAAAGAGATGCCCAAGAGCCCTGCCCGGCCGCGTTCCATGCCGTTGCTCCCCGCCAAATCCCCGGTAGCGTCAAACCATGCGAGAGCGTTATAGGCAAGCCTCGCCATGCCGACGTCGCGCCTCTATCTCATCTCGCCCGCCCGTATCGACCATCCCACGATCTTCGCCGACGACTTGCGGTCGGCGCTGGACGGCGGAGATGTCGCCGCCTTCCTGCTGCACCTGGCGGATGCCGACGAGGCCGCGATCGTCCGCGCGGCCGATATACTGCGACCAGTTTGCCAGCAGCGCGGCGTCGCTTTTTTCATCGCCGCGCGCGCCGATCTCGGGGTGAAGCTCGATTTCGACGGCGTACACTTGGAGGCAGATGGCCTTTCGTGCGCCGAAGCGCGCCGCATCGTCGGACCTGACCGGCAGGTCGGGATCGCCTGTCCCTCATCGCGCCACTTCGCCATGGAAGCCGCCGAGCAAGGTGCCGACTACGTCGCTTTCGATTCCACCGATCTCGAGATGATCGAATGGTGGAGCAGCCTGTTCGAGATTCCCTGCGTTGCGATCGGCAAGGTGGCTGTGGAAAACACCAAGCCGCTGCTCACCGCCGGAGCGGACTTCCTCGCCGTTGGAGACGGCATATGGCAGTTTGGTGAAGGTCCCCAGGCAGCCGTTGGGGCTTTTGACGCCCTTCTTCAAACCGCGTAGCGGATGAATTCACCGCCTCGTGAGTCATGGACTCGATATGCGAAAATTGACTCACGCTTGCGTGATATGTGAAGCCAGAAGAGCATCTCAAAACTCAACGTTGCGTTACCACTAACCGCAATTCGGCATGACGGAATTGCAGTTCGTGTTCACGCTGTGAATTCCATTCGGCTGTATAGCTCTCGGCATGAACGCCATGCCCGAGATCGCGCCTATATTCGCGACTCCCCTCGTCATTTTCGACGTGCCGAAGGCGGCGGAGCTGAATATCGAGCTGCGCAAGGCGATCGAGCAGCGCGAGAAGGATCAGCCGACCACACAGCATTCCAACATGGGTGGCTGGCAGTCGACCTGGGACATGGATCAGTGGGGCGGCCCTTCGGCGATCAGACTGCTGTCGATCGGCCGCAATGTCGCTAACCGTGTGACCACGGATCGGCAAGGCAACGCCAACCAGGGACCTCATCCCGGATTTTTTGCCGTCACCTGGCGCGCCAACATGTGGGCGAACATCAACCGTGCCGGTCACGGCAACGAATTCCATTGCCACCGCGGTGCCTTCTGGTCGGGCGTCTACTATGTCGATGACGGCGGCATCGATGCCGATCCGTCATTGGGCGGTGAGCTGGAATTCATGGATCCCCGCGGCCCCATCCCCACCATGATCGCGCCGCATCTCGGCGTCGCCATGCCGGGCGGTTTGTCGACCACCGAGCGCGTGCGGCCCAAACCCGGCCGGCTGGTCATGTTCCCCGCCTGGGTGATGCACCAGGTGCGGCCCTATCACGGGACCGCCACGCGTATTTCGATCGCGTTCAACCTGACGCTTTAGCTCGGTTCATCGCACCGGCAGCCACAGCACGTCCTCGATGTGCCGGGCGCCCGTCGCCAACATGACCAGACGATCGAAACCGAGCGCGATGCCGGCGCAATCGGGCAATCCATGCTCGAGTGCGGCCAGGAAATCCTCGTCAACCGGCCAGCGCAAACCATACAGCCGCTCTTTCTCGTCCATATCGGCGCTGAGGCGCGCCCGCTGCACGGCGGGATCGGTCAACTCGCCGAAGGCGTTGGCGAGCTCGACGCCGCAGGCATAGAGCTCGAAGCGTTCGGCGACGCGGCGATCGCCGGGCTTGGCGCGGGCAAGCGCCGCCATCGAGATCGGATATTCGCAAAGGATCGTCGGCCGTCCCATGCCGAGATGGGGTTCGATCCGGTCGAACATGACTCGGAAGAAGACGTCGTCCCAGGAATCGCCGGCATGCATGGCGATGCCCGATGCGTGCGACAGCGCCTGGGCATTGCCCGCCGTCGCCAGCACGTCGACACCCGCATGACGCTCGAAGGCCTGCGCGACGGTGAGCCGCTCGGGCGGCGCGGCCGGATCGCAGACCTTGTCCTGCCAGCGCAGTTCCTTCACGCCGGTGAGCCGAAGCAGCGCCGCGCAATCTTCCATGATCGTCCCGTATCCTGCGCCCGCGCGGTACCATTCGAGCATGGTGAACTCGGGATGATGCAGTGCCGAGCCTTCGGCATTGCGGAAGACGCGGGCGAACTGGAAGAGCTGCGTCACGCCGCCCGCCAGGAGCTTCTTCATCGCGAACTCGGGCGAGCTGTGCAGCCAGCGCACCTTTTCGTCGCCGTCCGGCAGCTCCCAGTCGGTGACGAAGCCGGCGAGGTGGACCTCCGCACCCGGCGCCACCTGCAGGATCGGCGTCTCGACTTCGATGAAGCCCTGCTCGGCGAACCACTGGCGCATCGCTGCCTGCAGTCGCGCCCGTACCTGAAGGTTGGGCAGTCGCTTCGCCAGTTTGTCGGGCCGCCAGTCGGTCATTTTTCGGGTTATACACTCAATCCCGAGATCATGACGCCCAAGCAGATCGCCGCCTATTGCTCCTCCCTGCCGCATGCCACGAAGGTCGTGCAGTGGGAGGGCGTCCAGGTCTTCAAGATCGGCGGCAAGATGTTCTGCTGCATCGCGCCGGAGGACCATTCAGTCGGCCGCATCTCGATCAAGTCGGCCCCCGAGCACTACGACGCGCTCAGCCGTTCACCGGGCTTCCGCCCCGCCCCCTACCTCGCGCGGGCCAAATGGGTCTCGATCGACGATCCCAAGGCGCTAAGCGACCAGGAGATGAAGGCCTATATCAAACGATCGTACGATGTGATCGTGGCTGGCCTGCCAAAGAAGACACAGAAGGAACTGAAGCTCGGCGGTCGGGGATCTATTGATCATAATCGCCGATCCGACGCGGGCGGCCTTACAAGAGCCCGGTGAATTCGCATCGTTCGGCAGCTTTTCCTCGGTCCCGTTATTTTTCCGTTTTTCTAACGGACAGTCGCTCTTTTTGCGGCCCCGTTGCGGGCCTTCCCTGCCTTTGATAAAAGCCCCGGCCGGCCTCGTTCCGCGTGCGCGATTCTTCCGGAATCGTTCTCACGGGCGAGGCCAAATCATTCAATCCGATCAGGCGGTTAGCCCCATGAAAGTCTCCGTCAACTCGATCCGCGCCGGCAATGTCATCGACTACAACGGCAAGCTCTGGGTCGCCTCCAAGGTCCAGCACATCAGCCCGGGCAAGGGCAGTGCCTTCGTCGCCATCGAGGCCAAGGCCCTGCGCGAGGGCAACAAGTTGCAGGAGCGCTTCCGCTCGGGCGAGATGATCGAGCAGGCGCACATCGAGGAGCGCGAGTGCACCTACCTATTCAAGGACGACAACGGCTTCACCTTCATGGACAAGGAGAATTACGAGCAGCTCACCGTGGGCGCCGACGTTCTCGATCCGGATCAGTCGCGCTGGCTGCAGGACGGCATGGAGGTCGAGGTCTCGATGCATGAGGGCACGCCGGTCGGCGTCACTCTCCCGAAGAGTGTCATCCTCGCCGTGACCGAGGCCGATGCCGTCGTGAAGGGCCAGACCGCCTCCTCGTCCTACAAGCCGGCCGTCGTCGAAGGCGGCATCCGCGTGATGGTGCCGCCGCACATCGCCGTCGGCACCCGGCTGGTGATCAACACCGAGGACGGCAGCTACATGGAACGCGCCAAGGACTAGGCGCGTGAGCGTATCGCGTACCCCTCTCCTCCCCATTCAAATGGGGAGGTGTCGCGGTAATCCGCGACGGAGGGGTCATGACCCCATCGCCCGTGTAAGACACGGGCACTTCCCCATATGAATGGGGAAGGAGGTTTGAATGGCATTCCCTCCCCGCGATCAACCCGTAGCCCGCGTCGGCCGTGCGCCGATGACGGTCGGCCGCGAGCGCTCGGGCCCCCCTGAGCGTCGTTCGCTCGCGCCGCGCTCGGCCACGATCACGGTGATGATTCGGGCCGCCTTCGCCGCGGCCAAGGGCCTGAAGCGCGACTTCGGCGAGGTCGAGCATCTGCAGGTCTCCGCCAAGGGGCCGGCCGACTTCGTGAGCCGCGCCGACATCATGGCCGAGAAGGTGCTGCGCAAGGAGCTCGAGCGCACTCGGCCCGAGTATGGCTTCCTCGGCGAGGAAGGCGGCGAGACCAAGGGCGACGGCCGCAACCGCTGGATCGCCGATCCGCTCGACGGCACGACGAATTTCCTGCACGGCGTCCCGCACTTCTGCATCTCGCTGGCGCTCGAGCGCGAAGGCGAGGTGATCGCGGGCGTGATCTACCAGCCGATCTCGGACGAGCTGTTCTGGGCGGAGAAAGGCAATGGCGCCTTCATCGACACGCCCAACGCGCGCTCGCGGCGGCTGCGCGTGTCGGGCCGCAAGGAGATGAACCAGGCGCTGATCGGCACCGGCATCCCGATGATGGGTAAAGGCGATCATCCGGCTTATCTGAAGAAACTCGAAGCCGTCATGGGCAAGACCGCCGGCGTGCGCCGCTGGGGCGCCGCGGCGCTCGATCTCGCCTTCGTCGCGGCCGGCCGCTACGACGCCTTCTTCGAATACGGCCTGCAGCCATGGGACGTCGCCGCCGGCGCGCTGATGGTGCGCGAGGCGGGCGGCCTTGTCACCGACACCAAGGGCCAGCCCTACGAGCTCGGCGGTGCGTCGATCCTCGCCAGCAACGCCGGTATCCGCGACATGCTGATCGAGACGCTCTCTTAAGGTACGTCCCGCTACTTCTTCTGCATCACGTCGAGCAACACCAGGCTCATCGCCTCCGCCCCCGTGCGAATGGCGGGCTCGGGCACCGGCGCGAACTCGGGCGAATGGTTGCCCGGCACCGGCGTGTGGGTCTCCGCCGCCTTCTTGAGAGTGTCGGGATCGAGACCGCCCAGGCCGAAGTAGAAGGACGGCACGCCAGCCATCACGAATTCCGAGTAGTCCTCGCTCGCCGAGCCGGGCTCGGGCATCAGCTTCGCCTTGTCACCGAAGGCCGCCTTCAGCACCGCACCCTCGCGCGCCGTAAGGGCGGCATCGTTGACCACGGCCTTGGCCCCTGCGGTGATCTTGATGTCGGGCTCGGGCGCGCCGGCCATCATGGCGACGGCCTTGGCCGTGCGTTCGATGCCGTCGAACATCTTGGCGCGCGTGTCGTTGTCGTAGGAGCGGATTGTGCCGGTGAGTGTCGCGGTGTCGGGAATCACGTTGCCGGCATTGCCCGCATGTACCGAACCGACGGTGATCACGCCGAACTTCGAGGCGTCCTTCTCGCGGCTGATCACGCTCTGCACGTCGACGATGAAGTGGCCGGCCATCATCACCGGATCGATGGTCGTGTGCGGCCGCGAGCCGTGGCCGCCCTTGCCCTTGAAGGTGATCGCGAAGCTGTCGGACGTCGAGTTGATGACGCCGGGTTTGTAGAACACATAGCCGAACGGTCCCGGGCCGACATGCAGCGCAAAGCCCATGTCCGGCTTGGGAAAGCGCGTGAAGAGACCGTCCGCCACCATCGCCTTGGCGCCGCCGCCGCCCTCTTCCGCCGGCTGACCGACGAACATCAAGGTGCCGCTCCACTTATCCTTCATGTCGAGCATGGTCTTGGCCGTGCCCACCCACACCGCCATGTGGATGTCATGGCCGCAGGCATGAGCGACCGGCGATTCGGCGCCGCGATACATCTGCTTGGCGTGACTTGCGTAGGGCAGTCCGGTCTTCTCCGGCAACGGCAGCGCGTCGAGCTCGGTGCGCACCATCACCGTGGGACCGGCACCATTCTTGTAGATCGCGACGATGCCGGTCTTGCCGACGCCTTCGGTGACCTCGAAGCCCAGTGCCTTCATCTCGGCAGCGAGCTTGGCCGCCGTGCGCTGCTCCTGGAAGCCGAGCTCGGGATGTTCGTGGATGTCCTTGTAGACCGCTTCCAGGTGCGGGTACTGCGCATCCAGGCCGTGATCGATGGCAGTGCGCTCGCTCGTGATGTCGGCTGCATGAGCGGCCGGCGCGAGCAACAGCAGAGTGAATCCGACAAGGTGGCGCTTGTTCATCATGCGATGAGGTTAGCGCGTCGATCAGCGCGCTGCCAAGATTTGCCGCACCAGTCGGGCCACGGTCCGGACCGCGAGCGTGGCAGGCCGTTGCGTTCCAACTGCAAGCCACGTCGTCTGCTCGATCGCGGGCTTGACGATGCGCGCGTAGGAAAAGGCCGCGCCCATCTCGCGCTCGACATAGGGTTGCGGGAACACGGTGCAGAGGCCGCAGCGCGCGACCGCCTCGCGGATCGTCGCCGATGCGCTTCCTTCGAGCACCCAGTTGAGCTCGATGCCCTGTCGCTGCGCGAGCTCGATCATCACCGAAGTGAGTGCGTTGGGCCGCACTGGCCCGCACAACGCCACGCTCGCGAGCACCCGGAACGGCACGTCCTTGCCCTGCAGAAGCGGGTGTCCCTTGGGTCCGACCAGCATCATGTTCGAGTGCGCCACGATCTCCGCGCCGCGGACGGCGCTGCGGCGATAGCGGTTGAACAGCGCCACCTCGACATGGCCGTTGCCGACCCAGCCTTCGATCTGGCCGCTGTATGCCTCATGAACTCGGAGCTTCACCCTCGGATACTCGGCCTGCAGCTGCTGGATGAGCGTGGTCACCAGCGGATGGGCCCACCCCGGCACGACGCCAAGATCGACGGTGCCCGTCGGACTGCCGCTCTCGCCGCGGGCTTGCGCGGCCAGCAGCTCGGCTTCGGCGAGCAACGCCTTGGCGCGCGGCAGCAACCCCCGGCCGAGTTCGGTCGGCTGCACGCCACGGCCGGTGCGGTGGAACAGCCGACCGCCCAGCTCGCCCTCCAGCGCCGCGACCTGCCGGCTCAACACAGACTGGGCGATGCCGAGCGCCGCCGCCGCGCGGCTGAAGCCGCCGCCCTCGGCTACGCTGCAGAACGCCCTGATGCCCTTGAGATCCATTGCCTCTTTCTCGACAATTCGGCCATACGAATTGCGCAATCTCACCTTAACCTCTGTGACGGACTTGCATAGTAGTGGGTCCCTGCGGGACACCGTTCCCACTAAGGGGAAGCCGTCCCACGGTTGAGAGCCGAACCGCCAGCGGTTATCTTGCGAAGGGCAAAAATTCGTTGAGAGGCAATCGGTTATGAGAACCCCAGAGGCCGCCGCCTGTCGTCCCGCCCCAGCCGTCCGGGGCTTTGAAGCGTGAACGCAAACGCGCCCTGGCATTGCATCTGACAGTATGAGCAATCCCCTCACCTACCTCATCCGCATGGTGCTGTTCCTGGTGGCCGTCGCCGGGCTCGCCTATGTGCTGCATACCGATCTCATACGCGTGTTTACGAACACGCCGATGCTCGACAGCGTGATCCTGGGCGTGCTGGCGCTCGGTATCTTCTTCGTGTTCCGGCAGGTCATCATCCTGTGGCCCGAAGTGAACTGGCTGCGGCGATACCAGCATCGCGAGGCCAATGCCCCCCTGCCCAAGGCCGATTCGGTCAACCTGCTGTCGCCCCTCGCCGCCATGCTCGACGAGAGCCCCGACCAGTTCCGCCTCTCGCCCACCGCGACACGGGCCCTGCTCGACGGCATTGCCGCGCGTCTCGACGAAAGGCGTGAGCTTTCGCGCTATCTGATCGGACTGCTGATCTTCCTCGGCCTGCTTGGCACGTTCTGGGGACTGCTGCAGACGATCGGCGCGGTGGCAGACGCCATCAACGGCTTGCAGGTCTCGGCGGGCGACGCCGTGCAGATGTTCGGCAAGCTCAAGGGCAGCATCGAGGGCCCGCTCAAGGGCATGTCCACGGCGTTCGGCGCCTCGCTCTTCGGCCTGTCGGGTTCGCTGGTGCTGGGCTTCCTCGAATTGCAGGCAAGCCAGGCGCAGGGCCGCTTCCATATCGAACTCGAGGAGTGGCTGGCGCGCGCCACCAGCCTGTCGCGGGCCGGAATGCCGGCCGCCCCCAACGTGCCGGCCTATGTCGAAGCGCTGCTGGAACGCAACGCCGAGAGCGTCGACGAGCTGAACCGCCACCTGCAGCGTGTCGAGGACAACCGAAAGACGACAGCGACGGCCAATGCCACTCTGGTCGAGCGGCTGGCCGCCCTCGCCGAGACCATGCGCGCCCAGCAGAACCTGCTCGCCCGTTTCACGGAGCTGTCCATCGAGTTGCGTGGCGCCCTGCAAGTGATCTCAAGTCGTTCCGCCACCAACGACGCCGACCGCGATGCGTCGTTCGCCCATCAGGGTCGAATCGAGACGCATCTCGATCGGCTGATCGAGGAAACGATCCGCGGCCGTGCGACCCTGACCCACGCGTTGCGCGATCTGGCGGGCAAGGACGGCAACACGGACGCCGTTCTGGCGGCTCAACGCGAACTCGGCAACAAGCTCGAACAGAAGATCGATTCTGCTGTCAGCAAGCTCAGCGACCGCTCGGCAGCGGAGGCGGACCGCGAGATTCTGTCGGACCTGCGTCGCACCGTGGACAACCAGCTCGCGCGCCTCGCCGAAGAGAACACGCGCAATCGCGCCGCACTCGCCGAGGAGATACGCGGTGCCGTGACGAGGCTCGGCGATCGCTTCGCCGACATCGACCGCGATGCAATCACCACGCACCAGCGCAACATCGAGGCCCATCTCGCCCGGCTTGTCGAAGATGGCGCGCTCAATCGCGCAAAGTTGGCCGACGAACTGCGCGGTGAAATGCGTCTGCTGGCCCGAACCATCGCGCTCAGTCGCGGTTACGAGGCTCCTGCAGGCAGCGTACCCAGTCCTGCGTCAGCCGCCGAAGACTAGTCCGACATGGCCGGCACGCTCTCCCGTCGTCGCTCCGGGGCCAATGAATACACCTGGCCGGGCTATGTCGACGCGCTTACCACGCTCCTGATGGTGCTGATCTTCCTGTTGTCGATCTTCAGCGTCGCGCAGTTCACGCTCTCGAGCGCGCTGTCCAACCGAGACACCGCCATCGACACGCTCAATCGCCAGCTCGGCGACCTCGCCAACCAGCTCGCGCTCGAGAAGAAGTCGGAAGCGGATCTGCAGAAGAACATTGAACAGCTCACCATCCAGGTCGGCCAGTTGCGCACCGAGCGAGACCAGCTCACCGTCTCGATCAAGGACCTTCAGACCAAGTCGATGGATCTGCAGAAGGAGACCGAACGGCAGAAGCTCGAGCTGACGCGGCTCGCGGCGGCGCTGGCGGCAGCCAATAACGAGAAAGGCAAGCTCTTCTCCGATCTCACCGAGGAGCAGAAGCAGACGGCTGAGCAGAAGGCCGCGGTCGTGCGCATGACGGCTGAGCTGCAGGCTTTGAAGGACGAACTCGCCAGGCTCAACGCCGCGCTCGATGCCGCCGCCGTCAAAGACAAGGCGCAACAGGCACAGATCGTCGATCTCGGCAAGCAGCTCAACCGCGCGCTCGCCAGCAAGGTCGAGGAGCTGGCCAGGTACCGCTCGGAATTCTTCGGCAAGCTGCGAGAAGCCCTGGCCGGCCAGCGCGACGTGCAGATCGTCGGCGACCGCTTCGTCTTCCAGTCCGAGGTGCTGTTCCCCTCCGGCTCCGCCGACCTGCAGCCCGGCGGCGAGAAGCAGCTCGCCTCGGTCGCCCAACGCCTGCTCGACATCAGCAAGAAGATTCCGGCGGATATTCCCTGGGTGCTGCAGGTCGACGGCCACACCGACAACCAGCCCATCAACACCAAGAACTTCCCGTCGAACTGGGAGCTGTCGACCGCGCGCGCCATCGCCGTGGTGAAGTTCCTGAACAGCCAGGGCATTCCCAACAACCACCTCGTGGCCGCGGGCTATGGCGAGTATCAGCCGCTGTCGCTGACGGACACCGCCCGCAACCGGCGCATCGAGCTCAAGCTCACCAACCGCTGACTATTTGACGACACTCCCGGTCGCGACGCGGATGCGGCCGATCCTGCGTGCCTTGTCGAGCGTTTCGTGGTCCTGTTCGGTCTGCTTCATGTAGGCGAGTGCGAACTTGCCGATCGCATCGTCCATCGCATCGGAGCCGCCGCAATAGCCCGCGATCATCGCCGGATCTCCCGACTTGGCATGCGCGAGCGCCAACGCCCAGCCGCAGAGGCCGCAATGGTCCGGGAAAGCCGCGCGGCTGCCTGAATCGTCGGGGTTCATCTCCATACTGCCTTTCATGTCCGCGAGCTGGCGGACATAGAAGTCGCGATCCTCGACCCTCCCCCAGCCCAGGAAGATGTCGGGCGAGCCCTGCGTCAGGCGCTGGCCGGCCACCACCCTCCGGCCGTCGTTGTCGAACGGCAGCTTCACGTCGACATAGGGCTGCAGCACGGAGGGCTGTGCCTCCTTGACCTGCAGGAACAGAGGATCGCTGTTGTCGATGCCTTCCAGCAGCAGCACCCAGCAGCTCGTGCCGACACTGCCGACGCCCACGACCTTGCGAGCCGAATCGACAATGCGGTAGCGCGACAGAAGCGGCCGACGGTCCATCGTGAGGGAGTCGATGTAGGAGCGCAGCATGTGGTCGAGGCCGACCTGGGCGGTCATGCCGTTCTCCAGATACTTCTCCCGGACGATCAGGGGGATATCCTCGACCAGACGATGCTCCCCGTCGACCCGCTCGGTGAGCTTGTCGAGGCTGCGGATGTGGCCCTTGGCGCGCGCCTTGTCGATGGCGCGTTCGGCAGCACGGCGCACCCTTGGCGCCATGGCATCGAGCACGGCGCGCTCGTCGATTCGATCGTACCAGACCTCCAGATAGCCCATCTCGGCATAGCGGCGCATGCGCTTGCGGTATGAGCGCACAATGTCGTGCGCCGCACTCTCGGCATCGTGCTTGTCGCCGCCCATGAAGCGACAGGCGACGGCGGCGCTGGCGGCAAGCCGCTTGAGGTCCCACTCCCACGGACCGGGATAGACCTCGTCGAAGTCGTTGATGGCGAAGACGAGGTTCCGCTCGGCCGAAGCGTAGAGCCCGAAGTTCGAGACGTGCATGTCGCCGCAGGCCGCGACGCTCATACCGCTCACCGGCGTGTGCGAGAGATCGCTGGTCATGACCGCCGCCGAGCCGCGCAGGAAGGTGAAGGGCGAGGCCAGCATGCGCGCATAGCGCACCGGTATCAGCCGCTGCACCCTTCGCTCGTTCTGCTTTTCGAGGATCGCCACCGGATCGGGCCGGTCATCGCGCTTTTCGTATTTGGCGTGGTCGGAGCGTGGCACCGTCTCTCGCAGCTTCTTGCCGGCGGCGATCCGCTCCTCGACCGACGGCCGGCGCGCGGTGAAGTTGTCGAGCACGCCCGTCTCGCCCTGGCCAGCCAGTATGCGTCGCATGCTGAGCACGACATTGGCGTTAAGGCTGACGACGTTCACCGGCTACTCCCCTACTACTCAGGTAAAGCGTGGCGCAAACGCAACAGCCCCACAATCATCGTCGCATCGAAGGTGCGGGATTCCTGCTTGCACTGGACGGCAACAAGACAGCAGGGCTACGCTCACAACAAATGATGCGCATTCGCATGGGGGCAGTTATGCGTAAAGCGAAAATAGTTGCGGTCCTTGCGATGGCGTTGCTGATCGCCGCCTGCGACCGTCCCATGACCACGCCGGAAAAGGGCGCCGTTGTCGGTGGCGCATTGGGCACAGGCATCGGTTTGGTCGCCGGCGGCAGCTTCGGCGCCGTTGTCGGCGCCGGCCTGATCGGCGGCGCTGTCGGCTATCTCGGCGGTACCGCCGTCCAGAACAGCCGGTAACGGGAGTCAGCCATGAAATCTCCGATCTTTGTTGCCGCCCTGCTGCTGACTGCGGTCGGCGGCGCACAGGCGCAAACGCCCCTGCCCGCGTCGGTGCCAAGCTTCGATGAAGCGGTCTACATCACTTGCCGCGATGCCCAGGCGATGCCGGTAGAAGCCCGTAAGCAAGTCGCGATCTTCCTGGCCGAGCATTCGGCGCGCCACCACGGCATCATGCTGCCGGACGACGAGCGGGGCGGACAACTGGCCCTGCTGGTGCGGGGCGGCTGCACGCTCTCGCCCGACGCCTATCTCTTCACCGTGATCGACCGCGCCATCGTGGCGGAAATGGCCAAGTTCCCCAAACGGCAGTAGCCGCATGCGGTTCGTCACGAAGGTCATAGTGACAAGCGTGATGACCTGCATCGGCGCCCATGCCGCGGAAGCGAGCGAGGGCGCATCGAGCTATTACTTTCCCGGTGCCTTCGCGACCTTCATGGTCGCCGTGCCGCCCGATCCCGGCTTGAGCGTCGCAAGCCAGACACTGATCTTCGGTGGCCAGGCGCAACGCTCGGTCATCAACGGCCGGCTGACCTTGGGCCTCAGCGCCACGGCGGTCTACGAATACCTGGCCGGCACCTATACCTTCCACGAGCCGGTGCTGGGCGGCCGCCTGCAGATGAGTGTCGGCGTCCCTGTCGTTGGCTATGCCACCATGACGGCTACGCTGCAGACGCGGAACTTCGGCAGCTTTTCCAGTGTATCCGAGGATACCGCCTTCGGCGACATGCTGATCAATCCGTTCTCGCTCTATTGGAACTTCGGCGAATTCAATGTGAAGGCCGCCGAATGGGTCGTGGCACCGACCGGTCATTATGACATCAACAGCAACCTGAACGTCGGCCGTAACTACTGGGCCTCCGATAGTCAGCTCGCCTTCACCTGGTTCCACAAGGCCACGGGAACAGAGATCTCGGCCGTGCCCGGCCTGATGGTGAACGCCACAAATCCCGCGACCAACTACAGGACCGGCACCGAGTTCCATCTCGACTTCATGCTCAATCAATTCGTGGCCGAGACGGTGGCTATTGGCGCACAGGGCTACTGGTACAAGCAGGTCGACGGCGACTCGGGCACTGGCGCGATCCTGGGGCCCTTTATGGGCGAATCGTTCGGCCTCGGTCCCGCCGTACTGTGGACGCCCGAGTCGCTCAAAGGCCGCGGCGCAGTGATCCTGAAATGGCTCCACGACATCAGCCAGACCAATCGCCTGAATGGCGACTGGGGCCAAGTCGCGATTTCCTGGAAGTTCTGACCCGGGAGGACCGCCAATGTCCCTACTCGACATCGCTGCCTGGATCGTCCTTTTCATCCTCGTCGTAAGCGCCGTGGCGACGATCTTCATCGCGGGCTCGCTGCCCGGCCATGTCGCCAGGACGCGTGGCCATCCGCAGGAGCAGGCGGTGCGCATGGCGGGCTGGATCACCCTCTTTCTCGCCCTGCCGCTCTGGCCGGTGGCGATGATCTGGGCCTATCTCGACTGGCCACTCGGTCGCGCGGGCAGCCGGCGATGATCGTCGCGATCTTCAACGTCTACCTGGTGATCCTGTTCGGGCTGGTGAAGCTCCGGATCGTGCCCTTCAACCTGTTCTGGAAGTGCTCCCCCGCCATAGTGCTGATCCTGCTGTTGGTCGGCCTGTTCATTCCCATGGGCTGGGGCGCGCCCGCGGGACGGGCCGTGGTGATCCGCAACTCTGTGCCCATTGTCGCTGATGTGGCAGGCGAGGTGACCGACGTGCCGGTCACAGCCAACACACCGCTCAAGGCGGGCGACGTGCTGTTCAAGATCGATCCGCTTCCCTTCCAGTCCCAGGTCGACGCGCTCGCGGCCCAGCTCAAGCTCGAGCAGACCCGCCTCGACGAGATGACGACGCTGGCCCGCACGCCCGCCGGCCGCGCTTTCGATGTCGAGCAGCGCCAGGCCGGGGTCGAGCAGCTCACCGCCCAACTCGCCGGCGCCCAGTGGAACCTCGACAAGACCGTCGTGCGTGCGCCAACCGACGGCTATGTCACCAACCTCGCGCTCCGCAAGGGCGCCCGCGTCGCCAATCTGCCGCTCTCGCCGGTCATGGCCTTCATCGACACGTCCGAAACCATCGTCGGTGTGGAAATCGCGCAGATCGACAGCCGCTACATTGCCGAAGGGCAGCCCGTCGAGATCACCTTCAAGTTTCTGCCGGGCAAGATCTATAAGGGGAAAGTCGTGGCCGTGCTTCAGGCGATCGCCACCGGGCAGGTCCAGGTTTCCGGCAGCGCCACGATGCCCAGGGAGATCGAGGCGGCGCCGTTCGTCGTGAGAGTGAAGCTCGACGACGACAAGCTTGCCGCTTCCCTTCCCGCCGGTAGCGCCGGCGACGCCGCGATCTATACCGACCACGTCAAGGTGACGCACGTCATCCGCAAGGTGCTGCTGCGTCAGACCGCGATCCTGAATTATGTCCTGCCATTTTGAGGAGAGACGTCATGTGGCGGAACCTTCTCGCCTGCCTTCTCCTTGCCGGGGCCATTCCCATGGCACACGCCCAGACGTCCTCGGCTGACGACGTCGCTCGCCGCATGGTCGAGCGGCGCGCCGTGGAGGCTGTCGTCTGGGGCATGCCCGCGGTCAACTTCGACCTGATGTTCGAGGCGATGCTGCGGACCACCAGGGGCAGCTTCAATCAGGTCGTCTACTGGTCGCGCCTGGTGGACTGGAAGAACCAGACGCTGACGCCCAATCCCGACGTCGTCTACCTGATGCCGTTCATCAACACGCAGGAGGCGGGGCCGGTCGTGATCGAGATCCCGCCGGCGGGCGACGGCACGATCAATGGTACGATCATGGATGCCTGGCAGATGCCGTTGGAAGACGTCGGCCCGGCGGGCGTCGACAAGGGCAAGGGCGGCAAATACCTGATCCTGCCGCCGAACTACAAGGGCAAGCCACCCGCCGGCTACATCGTGCTGCCCTCCGACACCTACGAAGGCTACGCCCTGCTGCGCTCACTCCTGAAGAGCGGCAGCGACGCCGATCTCGCGAAGGCCGTGGCCTACGGCAAGCGCATCAAGGTCTATCCGCTATCGCAGGCCGCCAGGCCGTCGGAGACGATCTTCCTCGACGCCAGCGACGTCGTGTTCGATTCAGCGATTCCCTACAGCGCCCGCTTCTTCCAGTCGCTCGACCGCTTCGTGCAGCGCGAACCCTGGCTCACGCGCGACAAGGCAATGATCGACGTGCTGAAGACGATCGGCATCGAGAAGGGCAAGGCCTTCGTCGCCGACGGTGCGCGGCAGGACCTGCTGACCGAAGCCGCACGCGAGGCCCACGCCTGGCTGTCGAATCAATACGAAGCGCTGTTCGACAAGCCCTACGCCGAAGGCAGCCGGTGGACGCTGCCGGTCTCGCCGGACTACGTGAAGGAAGCCCCCGATGGTTACAGCAGCCCCGACGTCTATCCCGTCGACGTCCGCGGCGTGGTCTTCACTTTCGCCTTCTTCGCGCCCAAGCATCTCGGCGCCGGCCAATTCTATCTGATGACGATCAAGGACAAGGACGGCGAGGCGCTGGACGGCGGCAAACCCTATCGTCTCACGGTGCCGGCCAACGCACCGGTCTCGCAATACTGGTCGGCGACCGTCTATGACCGCGAGACGCACACCTTGATCCGTGACCTTACGCGGCCCGGCCGCTCGTCGCAGAGCCCGGAGCTGCAGAAGAATGCCGACGGCTCGGTCGATCTCTACTTCGGCCCCGAGGCGCCGGCCGGCAAGGACAGCAACTGGATCCCGACCAAGGCCGGTGCGGCGTTCGAAGTGCTGTTCCGCTTCTACGGTCCGCAGAAGCCGTTCTTCGACAAGACCTGGAAGCTGCCTGATATCGAGCTGGCGCCCTGAGCAGCCTCAGTACGCGGTGAAGTTCGAGTTGATGCGCCAGGCGAGATAGTCTTCGGCGGTCATGGGCTCGTACTTGAGCCCCGGCCCCTCGACCACGACATCCCGGTTGGCCTGGCAGAAGAAAGCGAGGCTGTAGCGTGGCCCCTGATATTCATCAGGTTGCGGGTTCTTCACGCGATGGAAAGTCGACTGGAGCTGATCGTCGCTCCAGCGCATCAGCATGTCGCCGATGTTGCAGGTGATCACGCCTTCCGCCGGCTCGATCGGCGTCCACAGCCGCGCTTCGCGATCCTTGCCCGGGCAGACCTGCAGGCCACCCTGCCCCGGCTGCTGGAACAGTAGCGTAAGGCAATCCCAGTCTGTATGGGCGCCGGCGCGCCACAGGTCGGTACGGTCGCGCGACGCAGGATCAATGGCGAAATAGTGCAACATGCGCAGCGTGCTTTGATACTGCGGCACCGAGGGATCGTGCGCCCGGGTGAAGAAGTCGGACGCGAAGCCCAGCCGGTCGGCGAAGCAGGACAATATCTTCATGCCGACCATCCAGGCTTCCGCCTCGAACCCCAGCATCGTCTCCCTGAACTTCGGCAGCAACTGGGGCGCGGGCCAGAGCGCGTTGGGCTCCATATGCGGGCGCGTGATCTGGTAGGATTCTTTCTGGTCGGCCGTGCCGGTCGAGGGCCGCACCTGGGCACGGCTTTCCCAGCCCGAGTTCAGTTTCTTGATAAGGGGATGTTTCGCCTTCTCGGTATCGGGTAAGGCGAAGAATGCCTCTGTCATGGCGAAGGCGCGCGCGATGTGCTCGTTCGGGATGCCGTGATTGACTACCTGGAAGAAGCCGATCTCGACCGAAGCGTCCCACAACTCCGCGGTGATCTCCGTCTTGCGCCGGTTGAAATCTCTGAGGTCGATGCGAGGGATCCGCCGGTCGTGGGTCTCGGTGCCCAAGGTACCCATATGGACTTCCTTGTGGACCTCCTTGCCGGGCTGGCTGGCCGTGTTGCTGCTGACGCTCATCTCGACCTCCGAAACGGACATAGCAAGAGGCAGGCCACCTACAGCAGGCCAAGCCTCATCAGCTCTGCAGCCATCTCCGGCGGCACATCGGTGGTATCGCCCTTGGCGAGGTCGGGGGGTGCCTTGTCGCCTTCGAAATAACGCCAGCCCTGGAAGGCCCGGCAGGCCTGCGGCGCGGTCGGGATGATCGTGCGCCTGACCTGGATCCGGCAATATTTGCGGGCTTCTTCCTTGTCGAAGTCCTCCTCGAAGCCGACCAGCTCCTGGCGGCAGCGGACGACGCCGCGCACCACCCAGTAGAGCGAGCCGCCCTGGAGCAACTCCTCCGTCCGCTTGGGCATGTGGCGGGTATAGACCCAGTGGGGCGAACGCGGCCCCTGACGGCGTTGTTTCCGTCGCGCTGCTTGAACCTTCTTCATGTGGGCAAGATTGTCGACGCCGACGGCAAGCTTGATCAGATTGAGAACCATGCCGGTCCAGTATCGCAGGCGTGGCCTGCGCGCCACAGGGGATGATTATTCACAATCGCCTTGTCCGTCTCCACAGTCCCTACACAATCGTCGCTCTAAAGTCGGCAGCTACCTTCGCGGGGAGGTTTAGATGAAACGATCGACTGTAACGGCTCTGGTCGTGGCTCTCATGCTCGGGTCGGGCATCGCCGGTTACCTGATCGGCAAACCAGGCGATTCGATCGAACGAGCGTCCACGCCGCCGCGCACGGCAACCGTTACGCCCGCCACACCGGCCGCGACCCCACCCGTCACCCCCGCGCCACAGGCCCAGCCGCAGACGGCATCGGCACCCACGCCAATCGCCAAGCCCGCCGCCGCCCCCACCGAATCCCTGAACTATCGCCGCCTCAGCATCGACAGCTCCAAGGCCGAGGGCGAGGCCTGCCTCTTCTTCAACAAGACGCTGCAGACAGCCGACACGGTGAAGTACGGCGACTATCTGCGCATCACGCCCGACGTGAAGTCGGCGGTTCGCGTGGTCGACGACAAGCTCTGTCTCGACGGTCTTGCCTATGGCCAGGACTATTCGGTGCGCCTGATGGCCGGCCTGCCGGCGAAGGACGGCACGACCCTGGTGAGCGAACAGAAGGTCGACGTCGTGCTGGGCGCACGCCCGGCCGTCGTGTCGCTGCCGGGCAAGGGCTTCATCCTGCCGCGCGGCGAGGCCGCTGGATTGCCGGTCACCACCGTCAACGTCGCCAAGGTCGGCATCGCCGTCTATCGCGTCAACGAGCGCGGGTTGGTGCTCTACAGCAGCAACGGCAACTTCCCCGATTCGAGCAACATGTCCTACTCCTATCAGCTGCGTCAGTGGCTGAGTGGCCAGAACGGTACGCGTGTCTGGCGCGGCTCGATGGAGGTGCGCAACAACCTCAACCAGCCGGTCACGACCGCCTTCCCGATCCGCGATACGATCAAGGACTGGAAGCCCGGCGTCTATTTCGTCGTGACCTGGAATGCAGCCCAGCCGCTGCCCAAGGACGATGACGACGATACCGACATTCCTTCCGGCGCCATCGCCGGCATGTGGGTGGTCGACACCGACATCGCGCTGACGAGTTTCACCGGTCGCGACGGGCTGAACGTCTTCGCCCGCTCGCTGGGGAGCGCCCAGCCGATCGCCGGCCTGGATATCACGCTGCTCACGCGCGAGAACGAGCCGATCGGCAAGGTCGCCACCGGCGCCGACGGCCGCGCCCTCTTCCCGGCCGGGCTGATGAAGGGCAAGGGCGGCGCCGAGCCGGTCGCCGTCATGGCAATCGACAGCGCCAAGCAGGAATTCTCCCGTCTCGAGCTCACCAAGTCGGCCTTCGATCTGAGCGATCGCGGCATTGACGGCCGCGACCTGCCGGGTCCGGTCGACGCCTTTCTCTACACCGAGCGCGGCATCTACCGGCCGGGCGAGACCGTGCATCTGATGGCCATGGTGCGCGATGACTCGGCCGCGGCGCTGAAGGACCTGCCGATCACCTTGATCGTCAAGCGTCCCGACGGCAGCGAGTTCACGCGCTACGCCGTCTCGCTCTCGGCCTCGGGTGCGATCTATCAGACGATCGACGTTCCGAAGTCCGCCCGCCGCGGCCGCTGGTCCGCCGCTGCCTACATCGATCCGAAGGCCGCACCCGTCGGCCGCGTCGAATTCACCGTCGAGGACTTCATCCCCGAGAAGCTCAAGGTCGACCTGAGTTCGCAGGCGTCGGTCCTGCGCACCGGCAAATCGAACGGCTTCGATGTGCAGGCCGACTTCCTCTACGGCGCGCCCGCCGCCGACCTGACGGTCGAGGCCGACATGCGCGTCACGATCGACGAACGTCCTTTCCCCGCTTTCGCCAAGTACTCGTTCGGCCTCGAAAAGGCACGCCGGAAGTTCGAGCCGCCGCTGATCACCCTCAAGGGGCCCGACACCGATCCGACCGGCAAGTCGCGCATCGACTGGCCCGGCACCGGCGTGGACGACACGTCCCTTCCCCTGAAGGCGCAGATCCAGGCCCGCGTCTTTGAACCCGGCAACGGCCGCGCCACCAAGACCGACAAGACGCTCGCGTTGCGCACCCGCGATACCTATGTCGGCATCCGGCCGGCCTTCGACGGCCGTTATGCCGCAGAGGGTACGGATACCGCCTTCGATGTCGTTGCCGTCGATGCCACTGGCAAGCAGATCGCGGTCGACAACCTCGACTACAAGGTCGAGCGGATCGTCTATTCCTACCAGTGGTACCAGAACGACGGTAAGTGGCATTGGCAGTCGATCACGACCGAGCGGATGATCACCGCGGGCACCACCCCGCTTGCGGCCGACCAGCCCTTCCATCTGGCGCGCCGCCTCGACTGGGGTCCGCATCGGCTGACCGTCACCGATCGCACGTCCGGCGCCTCGAGCAGCCTGACTTTCTATGTCGGCTGGTATGGCGGCGATGATACCGAGGAAGCGCCCGACACCCTGAAAGTGGCGAGCGACAAACAGGCCTATGGGCCGGGCGACACGGCGAAGCTCCGCATCGAGCCGCCCTTCGCCGGCGAAGCGCTGATCACCATCGCCAGCGACCGCATCCTCGCTACCTACACGGCGACCGTGCCGGCTGGCGGCACCACCGTCGACATCCCGATCAAGGGCGACTGGGGTGCCGGCGCCTATGCGCTGGTCACGGCCTGGCGGCCGCTCGCCTCGCCCGCCGAACGCACGCCCGTGCGCGCGATTGGCGCGACGTGGCTCGCCCTCGATCCGGCCCTGCGCACCCTCACGGTGCAGATGGCCGCGCCCGAGAAGGTCACCCCCCGCCAGAAGATCGAGGTGCCGATCCATGTCGGTAACGCCTCGGGTCCCGAAGCCTATGTGACGCTGGCTGCGGTCGATGAAGGCATCCTACAGCTCACGCGCTACGCCACGCCCAAGCCGGCTGACTACTACTTCGGCAAGCGCAAGCTCGGGGTCGCCATGCGTGACGATTATGGCAAGCTGCTCGACATCCACGCCGACGACCTTGGCCGGATCCGCTCGGGCGGCGACTCCGGTGGCGCCGGACTCGATGTCGTGCCGATCCACGTCGTCTCGCTTTTCAGCGGGCCGGTGAAGCTCGACGACAAGGGCGACGCCAAAGTCACGCTCGACATCCCTGACTTCGAAGGCCAGCTCCGCCTGATGGCGGTGGCCTACGACCACACCAAGGTCGGCTCGAGCGACGCGCGCCTCTTCGTGCGCGACGCCGTCACCGCCGACGTGGTGCTGCCCCGCTTCCTCGCACCCAACGACCTGAGCCGCGTGGCGCTCTCGCTGCACAATGTCGACGGCGCGTCCGGCGACTATCAGGTGAAGATGGAGGCGACCGGGGCCGTCTCGTTCGAGAAGCTTATCGTCGAGACGCGCAAGCTCGCGGCCAACCAGCGTCAGCTTCTGACCTGGCCCCTGCACGCAAGCGACATCGGCTTCGGCAAGGTCGCGGTCGAGGTGTCCGGTCCCAACGGCTTCGACGTGAAACGCGATTGGGACATCCAGGTACGGTCGGCGCAGACGCCAAGCGCCGTCGATACGGTGAGCCGCCTCGACGCGGGCAAGGAGTTGTCGGTCGGCAACGACCTGACAACGAGCTTCCTGCCGCACAGCACGCAAGTGAGCGTGGCGCTCTCGCGTGTGCCCGGCATCGACGTGGCGGCGCTCCTGCGGGCGCTCGACAAGTACCCGCACGGCTGCATCGAGCAGACGACCAGCCGTGCGCTGCCGCTGCTCTACTACAACGACGTAGCGCTGCTGGGATACGGGCCGTCCGATCCCAAGATCACCGACCGCGTGCAGGAGGCGATCTACCGCATCTCCGACATGCAGATGAGCGACGGCTCGTTCGGCATGTGGAGCTCGATCTCCTATCCAGCCGCTGAATGGCTGCAGAGCTACGCGCTCGACTTTCTGGTGCGTGCCCGCGACCAGCAGATGGCGGTGCCTGCCGCGTCCCTGCAGCGTGGCCTCACGTGGCTGAACCGTACGGCCGACAAACTCGGGCCCAACGCCCAGGCCTATGCCTGGTACGTGCTGGCCAAGGCGGGTCTCGCCGATCCCGGCCGCGTGCGCTACTTCCAGGACTCGCAGTCCGGCGAGATCAAGGGCGGCCTGGCCTGGATCCAGCTCGCCGCCGCATTGAACCTGGTGGGTGAGAAGGGCCGCGCCCGGCTCGCCTTCGCTACGGCGCAACGGCAGATCGACCAGCGCGATCCGCACGACTACTACGGCTCACCGTTGCGCGACCGTGCCGCCATCCTGGCGCTCGCGACTGAAGCAGGCGGCCGCGACGCCATCGCCGACGTCATGGGCTCGGTGCGCGACCGGCTGGTCGGCCACATCGACGAGACCACGACGCAGGAACAGGCCTGGCTGGTGCTTGCTGCTCACGCCATGGGCAGTGGCGGTGCCTCGCTCTCCTACTCGGTCGATGGCGACAAGAAGAGCACGGACAAGGACCCGGTCGTCATCAATCCCGATGATGCTGCCATCGCGCGTGGCCTCAAGGTGAAGAACGAGGGCGACAAGCCGGTGTGGCTGCAGGTGACGGCGCGCGGCGTGCCGAAGGAGCCGCTGCCCCGGGCCAGTGCCGGTCTCACCATCGTCCGTCAGTTCCTGACCTTCGATGGCAAGGATGCCGATCTCGCCAACGTCCATCAGAACGACCGGCTGATCGTGTCGCTCTCCGGCTACAACGCGAACGGCGGCTACCATCAGGCTGCCCTGGTCGACCTGCTGCCGGCAGGCTTCGAGATCGAGGCCATCCTGAACGATGATACGGTGAAGTCCTTCCCGTTCATCGGCAAGCTCACCAATACTCGCATGACCGAGAGCCGCGACGACCGCTTCTTCGCCGCTCTCGATCTCGGCGACCGGCCGTTCCGCGCCTGGTGGGACGACGAGGGCAAGAATAGCAACGACTTCAACGTCGCCTACATCGTGCGTGCCGTGACGCCGGGTATTTTCACCCTGCCCGCGGCCAACGTGTCGGACATGTACGCACCGCGCATCTATGCGCGGACCGGCATGGGCAGCGTGACCGTCACCGCGAAGTAAGATGCGTAGCCGTCGCGGCGCCCTCGTCTACACCCTGCTCGCCGTCGCCTTCCTGGCGACGGCGGTGCTGACGCTCGACCGCATCTTCCCGCCCAACCTTGCCCGCTATCAGAACCGCTCGACCGAGGTGGTCGACGCCAACGGCCGGCTGCTGCGCGCTTTCACGACGACCGACGGTGAGTGGCGGCTCAAGACCTCGCCCGACGACGTCGATCCGCTCTATCTGAAGCTGCTCAAGGCCTACGAGGACAATCGCTACGACAGCCATTGGGGCGTCGATCCGCTGGCTATCGTGCGTGCCGCGGGACAGTGGGTCCACTATGGCCACATCGTGTCGGGGGCCTCGACCTTGACCATGCAGGTCGTGCGCCTGCTCGAGCCGAGACCACGACGCACGCTGGCCGCCAAGATGATCGAGGCAGCCCGTGCCCTGCAGTTGGAATGGCACTATTCCAAATGCGATATCCTGTCGATCTACCTCACCTTGGCGCCCATGGGCGGCAACCTCGAAGGCGCGCGCTCGGCATCCTTCGCCTATTTCG
>Ga0153954_1000298_pt1 | contig 42668 bp, 37 predicted proteins | sample TSFL038MetaG_FD_102277 | JGI IMG/M metagenome (GOLD analysis project Ga0153954, IMG submission 102277) | Attine ant fungus gardens microbial communities from Florida, USA - TSFL038 MetaG | ecosystem: Host-associated > Fungi > Mycelium > Unclassified | place: USA: Florida, Wekiwa Springs State...
CGCGCAGTGAAACGTCGCTGACCGCGCGGAAATCGCCGAAGCTTTTGCTCAGGCCTTCGGTGACGAGGACATGATCCCTGTTCATTCACGCCGCTCGGCCGAGCGCATGCCCTTCCCCCAAAACGCCAGGGTCTATCAAGCCGCTGTCGCGCCGGTTGTAAAGCCTAAAAAGGGCGACGCTTTGCGCCTATGTCGCGCCGCTCAGCAGTCAGCCCGCCGATTGTGCAGCCGCCGCTCCCAATCGAGCGCCTGGCGAACGATCTCGTCGAGATTATCGCGGATCGGTCTCCAGCCGAGCACGCTCTTCGCCCGCTCGGCCTTGGCGACGATCGCCGCCGGATCGCCCGCCCGCCGGCCGGAGATCACGACCGGAAAATCAATCCCCGACACCCGTTTGACAACTTCGACGACCTCCTTGACCGTCTCTCCGTGGCCATAGCCGCAGTTGCAGACGACGCTCTGGCCGCCGGCGCGCAGATAGGCGAGCGCGGAGAGATGCGCGTCGATCAGGTCGGTCACCTGGATATAGTCGCGAACGCATGTGCCATCGCGGGTCGGATAGTCCTCGCCGAAAATCTCGACCTTCGGGTGAATCCCGAGCGCGGTCTGGACGGCGCGCTTGATGAGATGCGTGGCGTTGGGCGTCGACTGGCCGAGGCGGCCTTTGGGATCGGCGCCGGCGACATTGAAATAGCGCAGGGCGACGTAGCGGAAATCATAAGCCCGCGACGCGTCTTCGAGCATCCACTCGACCATGAGCTTGGACCGCCCATAGGGCGAAATCGGCGCGAGCGGGGCTTCCTCGGACACAGGCTCGGCGCCCGTCTCGCCATAAACGGCGGCGGTCGAGGAAAAGATGAACGTCCTGACCCCGCCGTTGACTGCAGCCTCGATCAGCGAGCGCGCGTTGGCGACGTTGTTGAGATAGTAGCCGAGCGGATCGCGGACCGACTCGGGCACGACGATCTTGGCGGCGAAATGGGCGATCGCGTCGACTGAGTGCTCCCGGATGAGCCGCGCGACCAGGTCCTTGTCGCCGGTGTCGCCGACGATCAGCTTCGCCCCCTCGGGCACAGCCCACGCAAATCCGGTGGAGAGATTGTCAAGGACGACCACTTTCTCGCCGGCGTCGAGGAGGCCAAGCGCCATGTGACCGCCGATATAGCCGGCCCCTCCGGTGACCAGAACGCTCATACCCAATTCCCTTTTGGCCTATCCGACAGGAGTTTATCCGGAAAAGCTCATTGGAACGGCCCGGCCGGAACTGCTAGTCGGATATCAGGAATTGGCCGGGCTCGCCTACCGCCCGCCTCATCACCGATCGAGGGGACCTCACATTCATGGATAAGCCGATCCGCAAAGCCGTGCTGCCTGTCGCCGGTCTCGGCACGCGGTTCCTGCCCGCGACCAAGGCGGTCCCGAAGGAGATGCTGACCGTCGTCGACCGGCCGATCCTTCAGCACGTGGTCGACGAGGCGCGCGAAGCGGGCATTGAGCATTTCGTCTTCGTGACCGGCCGGAACAAGGCCGTCATCGAGGACCATTTCGACACCGCCTACGAACTCGAAGACACGCTCAAGCGGCGCGGAAAACAGACCGAATATGCCGCGCTCATGGCCGATCTTCCGGCAGCCGGAGCGACCAGCTTCACCCGCCAGCAGGCGCCGCTTGGCCTCGGGCATGCCGTCTGGTGCGCGCGCGACATCGTTGGCGACGAACCTTTCGCGGTGCTTCTGCCGGATATGGTCACGAGGCCGGGCTCCGGCGGCGGGCGTTGCCTCGCCCAGTGCGTCGCGGCCTACGAACGCCACGGCGGCAACGTCATCGCGGTCGAAGAGGTGCCGCCCGCCGAGACCCATCAATATGGAATCGTCGGGGTTGGCGCGGACCACGGCGCGACCTTCGAGATCACCAAGATGGTCGAGAAGCCCAAGGAGGGGACGGCGCCCTCCAATTTGATCATTTCGGGGCGCTATATTCTGCAGCCGGAGATTTTTCAGATTCTCGAATTGGTCGAAAAGGGCGCCGGCGGGGAAATCCAGCTCACCGACGGCATGATCCAGCTCGCCCGCACCCAGGCTTTTCACGGCGTGCGCTTCGACGGGCGGACCTACGACTGCGGCTCGAAGCTCGGCTTCCTCACCGCCAACCTCGCCTTCGCGCTCGACCGCAACGATCTCGTTCCCGGCCTTAAAGACGAGCTGCGCCGGCTGGGATTCGTCGAAGCGCAACGATGACCGCGCCTTCTCTTCGCCGCTGCATCTCGATCGAAGACCTGAGACAGGCCGCGCGGCGCCGCCTGCCCAGAATCGTGTTCGACTTCATCGACGGGGGCGCGCGCGACGAACAGAGCCTCGCCGACAATCGCCGGGCGTTCGACGCCTGGAGCCTGATGCCGCGTGTCGGGGTCGACGTGAGCCAGAGGCGGCTCGACACCCATCTCCTGGGCAAACCCATCGCTCTGCCGTTGGTCCTGGCGCCGACGGGATTGACGGGGCTCTTCAGGCCGCAGGGCGAGATGATGGCGTGCCGGGCGGCCACCGCCGCGGGCATTCCCTACTGCCTTTCGACCAATTCAATCGCCTCGATCGAGGCCGTCGCCGCCGCGGTCCCGGACAGTGATCGCTGGTTCCAGCTCTACCCGCTGCGCGACCGGGACCTCATGGACGACATGCTCAAGCGCGCGGCGCAGAACGGCTTTCGGACGCTTCTCTTCACCGTCGACCTCGCGATCCAGGGACGCCGGGAGCGCGACATGCGCAACGGCTTCACCCTGCCCTTGCGGCCGACCATCCGGACGGGGCTGGACGTCCTTCAACGGCCAGGGTGGCTCTACGGCCTCGCCCGCAACCCGGTCTCCTTCGGCAATTTCGCGCCGAACGCCAAGGGCGGCGGGGTGTCGATCGCCCAGCACGTCGCGACCCTGTTCGATCCGTCCGCGGACTGGACGCTCGTCTCGCAGATTCGCAAGAAGTGGAACGGCCCCTTTGTCGTCAAGGGCGTGCTGCATCCCGACGACGCCCGCGCGGCGGTCAAGGCGGGCGCAGAGGCCGTCATCGTCTCCAATCATGGCGGCAGACAGCTCGACGGGGCGCTCGGCGCCTGCGCCGCTCTGCCGGGCGTCGTCGCGGCGATCGGCGGCGACGCGGATGTCATCCTCGATGGCGGCGTCCGGCGCGGGACGGACATTCTCAAAGCGCTGGCCCTCGGGGCGCGCGCCTGCATGATCGGCCGTCCTTTCCTCTGGGGCGTCGCGGCAGCGGGCGAGGAAGGGGCGAAGTTCGCCATCGACACTCTGGCGAACGAACTCGATGAGGCGATGGCCCTCGCCGGCATGGCCGATCTCGCCGCCGTCGGCCCCGATCTCGTCCGGGCGCGCACGCCTTGAACGTCAGCCATCGCCAACAATGACCCCATCGAAAGGGAGTGAACCTTGACCGTCATTGTCCATCCGGCCCCGAAGAGCGATCTGACCAAGGCTGAAATCGAACGCTGGCGCGAAATTCCCGTCGCCATCGCGGTCGATTGCGGGCGCGCCAAGGGGCAGATCGATCCCGCGATCCGACCTTTGATGCCAGCCGGGCGGCAACCGCGGCTCTTCGGGCGCGCCGTCACCGTGTTGTGCGAGCCCCCCGACTTCGGGGCCGTTCTCCTCGCCATCGATCACATCGGCCCAGGCGACGTTCTGGTCATCGCCGCGCAGGGACGCGCCGACACGGCGATGATCGGCGACATCCTGAGCGGACAGTTGCGGCGGCGCGGAGCTGTCGGCGTCATTTGCGACGGCGCGATCCGCGATGTCGCAACGCTTTCGCAATGGAGCGATTTTTCGGTCTTCAATCGTCATGTCACGCCGCGCGGCCCCCTGTCCGCCGAACATGGCGCGGTGAACGCGCCGGCGGTCTTCGGCGGGCAGATCGTCAGTCCTGGCGACCTCGTCATCGGCGACGATGACGGGCTCGTGGCGCTGGACCCGGCGTCGATCCGGGACCGCATCGATAAGGCGGAAGCCAAGCTCAACCTCGAAGCTGAATGGCTGAAAAGCCTCGAAGGGGGCCGGTCCATGGCCGCGACGTTCAACCTCGGCGCCCCGGCCGCGCCCGGCGCCGCGGTTCCGTGAGCGCCGTCCGCCGAGGCGCGAGGTTTTCCAATCGCGCCCGCGGATGGTAGACAGCGGCGAATGATTCAAGAGCAGACCAGCGCCGTCCTGTCGGCGCTCCGCACCCTTGGCACGGAGCGCAAAGGTCTGGACGCGCTCGAGGAGGCGATCCGGAAGGCGGGCGAGGGCGGACTTGGGGCCGCCTTCTCCGAAGCGGTCAAGACGATCTCGACCGCTCCCGGCCGGGTGATCGTGACGGGCATCGGCAAATCCGGGCATATCGCGCGCAAGATCGCCGCGACCCTCGCCTCGACGGGAGAGCCGGCGTTTTTCGTCCATCCAGCCGAAGCGAGCCACGGCGACCTCGGCATGGTGCAGAACGGCGATGTCGTCCTGGCGATTTCCTGGTCGGGCGAGACGGCCGAATTGGCGGCGATCGTGACCTTCGCCAAACGCTACGCCATTCCGTTGATCGCCATGACGGCTGAGGTTGACAGCACGCTTGGCCGCGAGGCCGACATCCGCCTGATCATGCCGAGCGCCCCGGAAGCCTGCCCCAACGGCCTCGCCCCGACGACCTCGACGACGATGCAGCTCGTTCTGGGCGACGCGCTGGCGATCGCGCTGCTCGAGGGCCGCGGCTTCACGGCGCTCGACTTCCGCGCTCTTCATCCGGGCGGCAAGCTCGGGGCGAAGCTCATGCATGTGCGGGAGGTCATGCACACCGGCGAGCGCGTTCCGCGCATCGCGGGGAACGCCCGGATGGGCGAAGCGATCGTCGAGATGACGTCCAAGGGTTTCGGCTGCGTCGCTGTCTTTGACGAGGGGGGCGGCCTCGCCGGGATCATCACCGACGGCGACTTGCGCCGTCACTTGAAGCCCGATTTCTCGCTCGACACGCCGGTCGCCGCGGTCATGACCAAGCGCCCGCGCACGATTGGGCCGGATGCGCTCGTGGCCGAGGCGCTCGAGCAGATCAGCCACAAGATCCAGGCGCTCTTGGTCGTCGAGCGCGGCCAGGTGGTTGGGATCGTGAACTTTCGCGACCTCATGCGCGTCGGCGCGTTTTGACGGCCAGTCGGCGCGCGATTCAAACGGTTTCTGCAAGCCCGACGACGCCGAGCCTCGCCGCGGCCCGGCGCGCCGTTGCTTCGCGCCGCGCGACCAGCTCGCTCATGTCTCGGCGCGCCGCCTCCACAATCTCCGGGGGCGCCGTTTCGGGCGTGCCGCTCTGAAACGGCGGCGCCGGCGCATAGGCGATGTCGAGCTGGATGCGCTCCGCTGCGGCGACGCCGCGCGCTTCCGCAGCGAGTCGAAGGGCGCCGTCGACGCCGGATGTGGCGCCGGCGGCGAAGATCCACTTCCCGTCGACCACGACCCGCTCGTCGACCGGGATCGCGCCGAACCACGGCAGAAGGTGGAACGAGGCCCAGTGGGTGGTCGCCCGCTTTCCCCGGAGGAGGCCCGCCGCCCCGCAAAGCAAAGCGCCGGTGCAGACCGAGAGCACCATCTTCGCCCCTTCCGCCTGGCGCCTGAGCCAGCCGAGAACCTCCTCGTCCTCCATGAGAAGCTCCTGGCCCGGCCCGCCGGGGATATGCAGGATGTCGAGCTCTGGCGCCTCGGCGAGCGTCGCGTCCGGCGTGAGGCTGAGCCCCATCACGTCGCGCGCCGGACGGATCGACTTCGCATAGATGCGGCAGCTGGCGTTGGGCAGGCGGGAGAGCGCTTCGAACGGCCCGGTGAGATCGATCTGGTCGAGATTCTCGAACAGGAGCGAACCAATCTTCAGGTGAACGCTTTCGGGGATCATTCCCATCCTCCGTCTTGTCAGAGCTTGGCGTGCCCGGCGCCGTCGGGCGCCCACGCGTGCTCCTGGAACATCGGCTCGAGCGGCGGCTCGGCGACGTTCAGGGTGTAGTTGGTGATCGTGGACGCCGCGCTGACCGCCAGAACCTCCAGCGCCTGGTCCGGCCTGAACCCGGTGGAGAGGAGCGCGGTGACCGCCGCGTCGCCGACGTGGCCTCGCTTTTCGATGAGCTCGCGGGCGTAAGCCGAAAGCGCGGCGTAACGCAGATCCCGCGGCGCCCGGCGTTCGCGGATCGCCTGCACATCGGCGGAAGTGAGGCCCGCCTTGAGCGCGAGATAGCTGTGGAACGCGACCGCCCACGTGCAACTGTTTGTGACCGCATTGGTCAAAAGCAGGGTCTGGATCTCGGGTTCGGTGAAGGTCCCGCTGTGAACGCTTTGGAACAGCGGAACAAAGATGTTCGCGAGAACCGGCGAATTGGCGATGACGCCGGCGACGTTCGGGACCATGCCGAAGGTCTGCTGGAGTTTCTCGAGCGGAGCCCTGGACCCCTCGGGCGCCCGGTCGATCGTCTGAATTTCGAAGATGGACATCCTGTTCGCTCCTCGGGTGGATTGAACTCGACATCGGCAATTTAGTCGGGCACGCTTTGGCGATGTCGCCAAACCCCCCACAAATCCCGCCAGCCGCGACGCGGCAGGTCGACGTGCTGACGTTCCCGGACGTTCAGATGCTCGACGTGGCTGGACCCGTCCAGGTGTTCTCCGACGCCAACCATCAGGCGGCCAGGCCCCACGCGCCCCCGCCTTACCGAATACGGGCGATCGCTCCGGAGGGCGCCCAGATACGCGCGACGTCGGGATTGGCGTTCGCGACCGAGCCGCTGCCGGACCCGACCGAGCCGCTCGACACATTGATCGTGGCCGGCGGACAGGGCGTCATGCGGGCCGCCGAAGATGCGAGCTTGGTCGAATGGCTGAAGGTCCGCGCAGGCGCCGCGCGGCGGACCGCTTCGGTCTGCACCGGCGCTTTCCTGCTTGCGGCAGCCGGTCTGCTCGATCGTCGCCGCGCCGTCACCCATTGGGAGGTTTGCGACCTGCTCCGCCGGCGCCACCCGGCGGTGACGGTGGAGTCCGACCCGATCTTCGTGCGCGACGGCCCCATGTGGAGTTCGGCAGGCGTGACGGCCGGCATCGACCTGTCGCTGGCGCTGGTGGAGGAAGACCTTGGACGTGCGATCGCGCTCGCCGTCGCCCGTCATTTGGTGGTGTTCCTCAAGCGGCCCGGAGGACAGGCGCAGTTCAGCGCGGCGCTTTCGCTGCAATCGGCCGACGATCATTTCGCCGACCTGCACGGCTGGCTCGCCGAACATCTCGCCGAGAACCTGCCGCTCTCCCGCCTGGCGTCGCAGGCGGCCATGAGCGAGAGGACCTTCCTGCGCCGCTATCGCCAGGCGACGGGCCTCACGCCAGCCCGCGGGATCGAGCGGCTGCGGGTCGAGGCGGCCCGTCAACTGCTCGCCGGAACGCGCCTGCCCGCCAAGCGGGTCGCGGCGCGCTGTGGGTTCGGTTCGGAAGAGACGATGCGACGGAGTTTCCTGCGGCTCCAGGGCGTCAGTCCTCAGGACTATCGCCAACGCTTCGGCGGCGCGTGAGGTGACGCAGTCGGGCGGAGAGACCTCCGACGCGGGCAATGGCGCTCCTCGACCCTGGTTCGTCCCGCGCACCTTCGCCGGCTGGCGCACCCGCGACCTCGGCGCCGACGCGCTCGCGGGCCTGACGCTCGCCGCCATCGCCGTTCCCTCGCAGATGGCGACCGCGCGCCTCGCCAACCTTCCCCCTCAGGTCGGCCTCTTCGCGCTCATCGCCGCGGCGGTCGGGTTTGCCCTCATAGGCGACAGCCGGCGCCTTTCGGTCGGCGCGGATTCAACCATCGCGCCGATCTTCGCGGGCGCCCTCGCAATGGTTGCCGCGGCCGGGCCTGAACATTACCCGATGGCTGCGGCGGCGCTCAGTCTCGCCGTCGGCCTCATCCTGATTTGCGCCGGCGCCTTCCGGTTCGGCTTCATCGCTGACCTCTTGTCCATTCCGGTGACGACGGGCTTTCTCGTGGGCATCGCCGGCCATATCCTCATTCTGCAGGCGCCCGCCGTGCTGGGCGTCGCAGGAAGCCGCGGCTCGCTTGCGGACCAGGCGCAGTCGCTCATCGCGCACGCTCAAAACGTCAATCCCTGGACGCTGGCGATCGGTCTCGGCGTGCTCGCCGTGATGCTCGCAGGCGAAAGGCTGAGCCCGCGTTTTCCCGGCGCTCTCATCGGCCTCAGCTTCGCTGCATTGGCGACGGCGGCGCTCGGCCTCGAAGGGCGCGGCGTCACGACGCTCGGATCGATGGCTGGCTCTGCGCCGCGTCTTTTCGTGCCGACAATAACTTGGGGCGAGTTTCGCATCATCGCGCCGCTCGCCGCGCTCATTGCGCTCGTGGTGATGGTGCAGACGGCAGCGACAACGCGCGCCTTCCCCAATAGCGCCGCAGGCCCGGACGTCAGCCGCGACTTCATCGGCGTCGGGGCCGCCAACATGCTCTCCGGCGTCATTGGCGCGTTTCCCGTCGACGCGAGCCCTCCGTCCACGGCCGTGGTCGCCGAGGCGGGTTGCCGGTCGCAAGCCGCCGCGCTCGTCTCGGCGGCGGTCGCCCTCGCCATTCTTCTCGCAGGCGCTGACGCGCTCGCCCGCCTCCCCTCCGCCGCGCTCGCGGGCGTCCTCCTGTTCGTCGCATTGCGGCTCATCCGCGTCGGCGTGATGCGCGACGTTTGGCGCCGGAGCCGCGCCGAATTTCTGCTGATCCCGGCGACCGCGCTCGCGATCCTGATGCTGCCGATCCAGCAGGGGGTGAGCGTCGGGGTGCTCTTGTCGATTCTGCACGGCGTCTGGACGACGACGCGCGCGCGAACGGTCGAGTTCGAGCGCATTCCCGGCACCTCGATCTGGTGGCCGCGCGATGAGGCGACGAGAGGCGAATTCATGCCCGACATATGCGTCATCGGCCTGCAGGCGCCGCTGTCGTTTCTCAACGCCTACAATTTTCGCCGGGCCATCGAGCTTTTCGCGACCCGAGACCCGCCAACGAGGCTGATCGTGATCGAGGCGAACGCGCTGGTCGAGATCGACTATACCGGCGCGACGGTGCTCGCCGATCTCATTCAGGCACTGCGCGCTCGCGGCGTCGACGTCGCCGTCGCGCGGCTCGAATCCGTGCGCGCCCAAGAGAGCTTTGCGCGGCTCGGGCTGCTCACGCTGATCGGCCGCGACCACATTTTCCGGAGCGTGCAGGAGGCGATCGATGCTTTGGCTGGACGGCGGGAAAGCTGATGCACCGAGGCGAACCGCAATTTTTTCGGCGCCAAAACAGCGCTATGATGCGGCGAGGCCGCTCAGAAGGCGTCGCGCGGCCCCGCGCCGGCGTCGGCGCGGATGAAGGATCTTCAAGGCCACGAGCGCGCACCCATGCCTGACATTCCCATCGGCGTCGTGACCATCTCCGATCGGGCCTCGCGCGGCGTGTACGAGGACAAGGGCGGCCCCGGCATCGAGGCGGCGCTGAAAGAGCTTCTGTCCACGCCCTGGCGCCCGGAGCGGCGGGTCGTGCCCGATGAGCGGCCGGCGATCGAAGCGGCCCTGATCGCGCTCGCCGACGAGGCGCGCTGTCCGCTCATCCTGACGACCGGGGGCACCGGACCTGCGCCGCGCGACGTGACGCCCGAGGCGACGGAGGCGGTCTGCGACCGCATCCTGCCCGGTTTTGGCGAACTCATGCGCTTGAAAAGCCTGGCCGAGGTCCCAACCGCCATTCTGTCGCGCCAACTCGCCGGCACCCGCGGCTCGAGCCTCATCATCAACCTGCCGGGCAAGCCCGCGGCGATCCGCACATGCCTCGACGCGGTGTTCCCGGCGGCGCCCTATTGCATCGATCTGATCGGCGGGGCGCGGCTCGACACGAATCCCGAATTCTGCATCGCCTTTAGACCCAAGGGGTGAAACGAGCGCGATGGGCGTTTCAACGGTGTTTTCAAGTGTAATGCGTGCGCGTGACGGTCGGCGCAAATCGCAGGCCTTCGGGCCCGTCGCCCTTTTCCGGCATTGGACTGCCAAAATTGGGGAATGGTCTTTTTTCCACGGGGTCAATAAATCAGGGGCAGCGCCTACCCTTGAGAGTCCTATGCCTGTCGTTCGTATCTTTGAGCCTGAAGCCGATGTTCGCGTCGCGATGCGCGAAGTCGGAGCGCGGGCGCGCGCCGCCGCACGGGAGGTCGCCAACGCGCCGCCGGAGAAGAAGAACCGCGCGCTCCTCGCCGCGGCGCGGATCCTGCGCCAGCGCGCAAACGACATTCTCGCCGCCAACGCGCTCGATTGCGCCGACGCACGGGCGAAGGGGCTGAGCGCCGCGTTGATCGACCGGCTCACGTTGAACACGGCTCGGATCGAGGCGATGGCGCATGGCGTCGAGGAAGTCGCCGCCCTGCCCGATCCAGTCGGACGGGTGCTCGCGACCTTCACCCGGCCCAACGGCCTCGTCATCGAGCGCGTGGCGACGCCGCTCGGCGTCGTCGGCGTCATCTACGAGAGCCGCCCGAACGTGACCGCCGACGCCGGCGCTTTGTGCCTCAAGAGCGGCAATGCGGTGGTGTTGCGCGGCGGTTCGGACAGCCTGCGATCGTCGGCCGCCATCCAGGCGTGCCTCGCGGCCGGCCTGAAGGAGGCCGGCCTGCCGGAGGCTGCAATCTCACGCGCCCCCTTCGCGGCTCGCGAGGCGGTCGGCGAGATGCTGGCGGGGCTCGGCGGCGCGCTCGACGTCATCGTGCCGCGCGGCGGCAAGAGCCTGGTCGAGCGGGTCCAGCGCGAAGCGCGCGTGCCGGTGTTCGCCCATCTCGAGGGCGTCGTGCATGTCTATGTCGACCGGGCGGCCGATTTCGACAAGGCGCTGAAAATCGTCGTCAACGCCAAGATGCGGCGCACCGGGGTGTGCGGCGCGGCCGAAACGCTCCTCGTGCATCGCGCCGTCGCGCCCTTCCTCTTGGGTAAGCTGATCGATACGCTCATCAAGGCCGGCTGCGCTGTCCGGGGCGATTCGGCGGCGCGCGAGGCCGACGCGCGGGTGACTCTCGCGACCGAAGAGGACTGGCGCACCGAATATCTCGACGCGATCATCGCCGTTGGCGTGGTCGACAGCCTCGAGGCGGCGATCAACCACATCGAGACCTACGGCTCGCACCACACCGATTGCATCGTGACGGAGGACAGGGCGGCGGCGGAGCGTTTCCTGAAGGAGGTCGATTCGGCGATCGTCCTACACAACGCCTCGACCCAGTTCGCCGACGGGGGCGAGTTCGGCTTCGGGGCTGAGATCGGCATCGCCACGGGGCGCATGCACGCCCGCGGCCCCGTCGGGGTCGAGCAGCTCTGCACCTTCAAATATCGGGTGCGCGGCGACGGGCAGGTGCGCCCGTAAGAGCTCCCGGCGAGCGCCGCTTGAGGCCACGTAGCGGCAATTTTAGTTCCGTGGCCTAGTCTTTTCAGGGACTTGAAGGGCGGTTTAGTTCCGCGCTTTCGGCGACGCCGATCGCGCGGGCCTTTCTCGCGGTGACAAGCGCGCCCGGGGTCGATCGACATGGACCAAAAAATCCTGTCGCGACCCCTTGTCTGCATAGACGTAAGATATATCTTTCTTTAAGACATATCGTGATATGTCGCAACGCGCACAAGGAGAACCCAATGTTCCATCGTCATTTCGACGATTATGTTCACCACAGCCACGGCCACTTCGGGCGCGGGCCGTTCCGCGGCTGGCGCTCGCGCGGCGGCGGCTTCGGCGGCCGGGAAGGCCGCATGTTCGACGGGGGCGAGCTCAGATTCGTGATCCTCAAGCTCGTGGCCGAGAAGCCGCGCTACGGCTACGAGGTCATCAAGGAGCTGGGCGAGCGGGTCGGCGGCGATTATTCGCCGAGCCCCGGCGTCGTCTATCCGACGCTCACCATGCTCGAAGAGATGGGCTATGCGAGCGCGAGCCAGGATCCGCAGGGCCGCAAGCTCTATGCGGTCACTCCCGAGGGCGAGAAGGTCCTGGCCGAGAACAAGGCCCAGGTCGACTCGATCTTCGAGCGCTTCGGCGATCGCGACGGCGGAAGGGGCGCGGGCTTCATCTCGGTCAAGCGCGCGATGCTCAATCTGCGCGCCGCGCTTCAGCTGCGCCTGCGCGGCCGCGACGCAACGCCGGAGCAGATCCAGGCGATCGTCGACGCGCTCGACGCGGCGGCCAAGACGATCGAGCGCGTCTAACCGGCGCTCCTGCGATCGGAGAAAGTAGGGAAAAGTACGGATTGCGGGCGCCGCCGCCGGCCCCTATCTGCGCATCTTGAGCAATCGAGACGCAGCGCCGAGCGACGGCGGCATCCCCACCGACCATGACCGGCGGCTCCGGCGGCTTTTGCGCCGGCTGCCCGCCCGGATGCAAGCGGTCACCCGCTGGCTCAGAAAGCCAAGCTCGCGCTGGGCGCGCATCCCGGCCGGAATTTTTCTGATCATGGGCGGGTTCCTCGCCATCCTGCCGGTGTTCGGCCTGTGGATGCTGCCGCTCGGCCTCCTCTTGTTGGCTGACGACATTGCGCCGTTGCGCCGTTTCCGCGACCGGGGCCTCCACTGGCTCGAGCGGCGCCGGCCGAACTGGTTCGCTGCGGCTGGACGTCTCGACCGGCCGAGCCCGCAGGCGGGCCCCAGCGAGTGACCGAACTGCCCGAGGCCCGCGCGCCCGCCTCCGCCGAGGTCATCGTTGGGCTCGAGGAGGGGCCATTTCCTTGCCCAGAAAGGCCTTGCGGCGATTGACTTCCCGGCCTTTCTGACCCATCTCTCAGACTCCGCAGGGCTCAATCGCCCTGGTCGGGGGGATGGTCCGTGCGTGATCAACGGCGGCGCGATCTCAAACGCCAACAAACAGGAGAGTGGCTATTCGTCGACCTATGAAGGCAACCGCGGCGCCGGAGAAGGGCGGCCCGCGCGTCAATCGCGACATTCGCGCCGTTCAAGTGCAACTTATTGACGCCGAGGGGCACAATCGCGGCGTCGTCAACCTCTCAGACGCCCAGCAGCTCGCCGAAGAGGCTTCGCTCGATCTGGTCGAAATCGTCCCCAACGCGACCCCGCCGGTCTGCAAGATCCTCGATTTCGGCAAATACCGCTTTCTCGAGCAGAAGAAGTCCTCGGAAGCGCGCAAGCGTCAGAAAGTCGTCGAGGTCAAGGAAATCAAGCTGCGGCCCGGGATCGACGACCACGACTACGAAGTCAAGATGCGCTCGGTGCGCCGATTCTTCGACGAAGGCGACAAGGTCAAGGTGACGCTGCGCTTCCGCGGCCGCGAAATGGCGCATCAGGATATCGGTTTCAGGCTCCTGCAACGGGTCAAGGCTGAGACCGCGCCGATCGCCAAGGTCGAGGCCGAACCGCTCATGGAAGGCCGGCAGATGATCATGGTGCTCGCGCCGAGGTAAGGATTTGGGGCGAGACTAGGCTGGCGCTGTCTGGAAAGACCGCAAAGCGGACAGCCGCTTTGCGGGAGTTGATTAGCTTGGATGTTCAGCGCGAGGCATCGATCGTCCGCTCAGCCTGGACTTGAGCATTCGCTCCGCGAAGCGGCTCACCTCACGAGCGATCCTCCCCGGCAGCATCCGGCATAAGCCCTGGTCCCGCCATAGTAATGAGGGACCTCGATACCGCCGATAATACGTCCCTCGACAATCTTGCCTCCCCGCGTAATCCGCTCAGAGCATCGGGGGCAAACCGCAACCTCGGTAGGGTTGACTCGGATCAGGGCCGCGTTTTTCATTGTCAACACGGCTTCCACAGCGGCCCCACCATGCGCTTTCAGTCCTTGCTGAAGAAACTCAAAAGCTCCGTAGACATTCCCGCATTTCTGGCAGGGTGTACGATTTGAAAAGATGATCGCGTCTTTCAAGCCCAATTCTTTTTCAATTTGAGCCCGCTCCTGCGCAGACACCTCCTCGACCTCAAGCGCTTTCCTGCGCGCTGGAGTCCAATACCATTCGTTGATCTTGGCCGCCGCATCAGTTGAGACATAGAACGTTGCAGATTTACCACTGTTCACCGTCTCTTTCACGATGTCTAGTATGATCTCGTCGTGTGCAGAGATTACGCAACCTCCGTCGCTGATGATTCTCTCGGCGGCTTCTATTTTCTGCTTCATCGGTAATACTCGCTTAGAATTACTTTGAATTTGCGCATTTTTTTGAATATAGATCGGATATATCGATCTGATAGCATAGAGCTCGTCTCGTATGCGCTGGAATACCAGCTCCACACGATAGTGAACGGTCAACGCGAAGACGGCAATTGGGAAAATTACCCATCATTTGCCAGCACCAACCGCTGCGGTTACTGGATCGAGCCTGAGCCAAAGCGCCTCGTCACAGCCTTTTGAACGCGCCAGGCGGTAAAATCATTGACAATCTTGGGTATGCCGGGCATATGCGCGCCATACCTGACAGAGGGCCGCCTTGGCGGCCTGATTTTTTGGGACGGCCGCCGGTTGAGACGCGCCGGCCGGGGATAAAGCCGTGACGACTGCGCCAACATACGCCGATTCCGCCGCGACAAGGCGTCGCGGCGTGGGGACGGCGGCGCTTGGCGTCCTGATCGCGCTCAGCGCCTCGCATATGCTCAACGACGTGATGCAGTCGCTGGCGTCGGCGCTTTATCCGGTGTTCCGCGACCGGTTCGCTCTGAGCTTCTTCCAGGTCGGCCTCATCACCTTTGTCTTCCAGCTCACCGCCTCGTTCCTTCAGCCGGTGATCGGCTTGAGCCTGGACAAGCGGCCGTTGAACTTCATCCTGCCGGTCGGCATGGGCTTCACCTTGATCGGCCTCGTGCTCCTGGCCTTCGCCAACACCTACGGCCTGACCCTCGCGTCGGTCGCGCTGGTGGGCGTCGGCAGCGCCGTGTTCCACCCGGAGGCGTCGCGCGTCGCGCGCGCGGCCTCGGGCGGCAGGCATGGCTTCGCGCAGAGCCTGTTTCAGGTCGGCGGCAACTTCGGCCAGTCGCTGGGGCCGCTGCTCGCCGCCTTCATCGTCGTGCCCTTCGGCCAGCACTCGGTGCTGGCCTTCACCGTGCTCGCGCTGGCGGCGGTGGTCATCCTCACGGGAGTGAGCCGCTGGTACGCCGCCGTGCGCGCCGAGCGCCGCAAGACGCCGGCGGCGGCAGCCCCGAGCCATCCGCGCCCGGTGGTCGTGCGCACGCTCTTCGTCTTGATCGTGATGCTGTTCTCGAAGGTTCTCTACCTTTCGAGTCTCAACAGCTATTACACCTTCTATCTGATCCAGACTTTCGGCGTGTCGATCCAGGGCGCGCAACTGCTTCTGTTCGTCTTCCTTGCGGCCGTCGCCGCGGGCACGTTCCTCGGCGGGCCGCTGGTCGACCGGTTCGGCGCGAAATTCGTCATCTGGGGATCGATCCTGGGCGTTCTGCCCTTCACCCTGCTTCTCCCCCATCTCGGGCTTGTCGGCACGGTGATCAACACGATCGCGATCGGGCTCATCATCTCGTCGGCCTTCTCGGCGATGGTCGTCTACGCGCAGGAATTGACCCCCGGCAATGTCGGCGCCGTCGCGGGCCTGTTCTTCGGGCTTAGCTTCGGCCTCGGCGGCGTCGGCGCCGCGCTCCTCGGCATGCTGGCCGACAAGACGAGCCTCGCCTTCGTCTACCAAATCTGCGCTTTCCTGCCGGCGGTGGGGCTCCTGGGCGGCTTCCTGCCGGACCCGGCGGGGAAAGCGATCGCGACGAAGTCCCCCTAAAGCGCGCCCCGCGCACAAGCGCAGGCGCGCGAGCGATTTCAGCGGTTCGGCGCCATTTTGTGCAACCTGCAAGTCTTCCGCGTCCCGCGCGACGGCCCGCGGACGCCCAAACGCGCCGCGCGATCCCCTCCGGCGTACGGGGATCGAGCCGGGCGGCGGCGTGACATCAAGACATAAGGATATCTTGATTTGCCGCGGAGGCCGGGATTGCGCAGGGGCTTGCGGTTAGCTGAGCGAGCGGCCCCACGCGTCGATCACGCTCCATGAGCGCCGCCATCCTGCGGCCATAATCGCGGCGCTTCGTGAGAATGAACGTTCATTCTCACGAGCTGCGTCATGTCGGTGACTCCCCTTTTGGCCGGGCGTAGACCCGCCGAGGCCGAGCGGCGCCTGCACATTCTGGCGGCCGCCGAGCACGCTTTTGTCCGCCATGGGTTCCATGCGGCGACGATGCAGCATGTCGCCGACGAAGTCGGCATGAGCGCCGGCAATCTCTACCGCTACTTCCCTTCCAAGGACGCCCTGGTCGAGGGCCTGTGCCAGCTCGACCAGGCGGAGCGCGCCCAGGCTTTCGCCGACCTCATGGCGAACCACCATCAGATCAAGCCGGCGCTCCGCGCGGCCCTGCGCCAGCACGTGCTCGCGAAGCCCCCCGAAAAGGCGCGGCTGCTCGTCGAGATCTGGGCGGAAGCCGGCCGCAACCCGAGAGTGGCCGCGATCATCGCATCCGTCGACGCCGACGTTCTCGCGGGCCTCGAGCAACTCATGGAAACGGCGAAAGCGGCGGGCGCGGCTTCGCGCGAACTCGATTCCCGTTTCGGCGCGCGGTTCTTCCTCGCCTTCGCTGCGGGGCTTTTCAAACGCATCGCGACCGAGCCCGATTTCGATCCGGAAGCCGAGACGCCGATGGCGCTCGGCGTGCTCAACGCGCTCCTGGCCGGAGCGCTCACCCCCGATTCGGGCGAGGGGGCGCGCCCGTGATGCGGCGGAGCCTGATCGTCGCCGCCGCCGCGGCCGCCGCGCTTGGCGGCGTGTGGGCGGCGAGCGTGGCCGCGCCCTGCGCCCTGCCCCGCGCGCTCACCGACAAATTCGCGCCGGCCAAGGCCGCGGCCTGCCCGGGCGCCGCCATGGCGGCGACGGAGACGCCGCGCGTGGTCGAGCCCCCCGCGGTCACCGTCGTTCCGGCCGTCGCGCGGGAGTTCGTCGATCGCCTGTTCGTCTCGGGCACGCTCGTCGCCCGCGAGGAGGCGCAAGTCGCGGCCCGCATCGACGCGCTCACCATCGTCGAACTCGACGCCGAGGATGGCGACCGGGTGAAGGCGGGTCAGGTGCTCGCCCGTCTCGACCGCAGCCAGCTCGACGCGCTCATGGCGCAGAACGACGCGGCGACGAAGCGCGCCGACGCGGCGATCGATCAGGCGCAGAGCATGATCGCGCAGTCTCAGGCGCAGGCGCAATTCGCCACCGCCGACTTCGATCGCGCGCGCAAGCTCGAGGCGGGAGTCATGGCCGCCTCCACCGTCGAACAGCGCCAAATGGCGATGAAGACCGCGCAGGCGCAGCTCGCCGCAGCCCAGAATGCGCTGGGCCTCGCCGAGGCGGACCGGAAGAGCCGCGAAGCGGAACGGCGGGAGCTTGAGGTGCGGATCGACCGCACCGAGGTGAAAGCGCCGGTGTCGGGCGTCGTCAGCCGCCGGTCGGCGAAGCTCGGCGCCGCCGCCTCGACCTCCGGCGAGCCGCTCTTCCGCATCATCGAGGATGGCGCGATCGACCTCGAGGCGGACGTGCCCGAGCAGACGCTGGCGAAGCTCGCCGTCGGCATGCCCGCAGAGCTGAAACTGCCCGGCGTCGACGGCAAGGTTTTGGGCCGCGTCCGGCTCGTGAACCAGGAAGTGGACAAGGCGAGCCGCACCGGCAAGGTCCGCATCGCGCTCGACGATCCTTCGCGCGCCCATATCGGCGCTTTCGCCTCGGGCCAGGTCGAACTCGCCCGGCGGGAGGGCGTCGGCGTTCCGGCGGCCGCGCTCGAGCAGGATGGCGATGAAGCGCGGCTCGACATCGTGCGCGACGGCAAGGTCGAGCTCAGGCGCGTGAAGGCGGGGATCGCGGACAACGGCTGGGTGGAAATCCAATCGGGGCTCAAGGACGGCGAAAGCGTCGTCGCGCGGGCCGCTGCTTTCCTGCGTCCGGGCGACCGCGTGCGGCCGATGGCCGAAACCGCCGCAGCCGACGGATAGGAGGCCGATCCGATGCGCCTCAACGTCTCCGCCTGGTCGATCCGCAAGCCTATCCCCGCGGTCGTCGCATTCGCGGTTTTGACGATTCTGGGGCTCATCAGCTTCCGGACGATGTCGATCACCCGGTTTCCGAACATCGACATTCCGATCGTTCAGGTGCTCATCACGCAATCGGGCGCGGCGCCCTCGGAGCTTGAGTCGCAGGTCACGAAGAAGGTCGAAGACGCGGTCGCGAGCGTCAACGGCGTCTGGCATATCATCTCGACCGTCACGGACGGCCAGTCGTCGACGATCATCCAGTTCACCGTCGGATCGGTCGACGTCGACCGCGCGCTCAACGACGTGAAGGATCAGATCGCCAAGATCCGCACCGATCTGCCGCGCACGATCGACGAACCGATCATCAGCCGCGTCGACATCGAGGGCTTGCCGATCGTCACCTACGCCGCCTCGGCGCCGGGACTCTCGACCGAGCAACTCTCGTGGTTCATCGACGACACGGTCGCGCGCGACCTGCAAAGCATTCATGGCGTCGGCGAGGTCAAGCGGTTCGGCGGCGTCGATCGGGAGATTCGCGTCGCGCTCGAGCCGGAAAAGCTGCTCGCCCTCGGCGTGACCGCCGCGACCGTCAACGAGCAGGTGCGGGCCGACAATGTGGACCTCGGCGGCGGCCGCGGCGAGCTCGCCGGTCAGGAGCAGGCGATCCGCACGCTCGCGGGCGCGCGAAAGGTCGAGGATCTGGCGGCGCTGCCGATCGCGCTGCCCGGCGGGCGCCGGGTCCGCCTCGACGAGCTCGCGACCGTCACCGACGGCGCCGCGGAGCCGCGCACCTTCACGCGTCTCTTCGACGAGCCGATCGTCGCTTTCGGCGTGACGCGCGCCAAGGGCGCAAGCGACGTGACCGTCGACGGCCTGATCGAGAAGCGGCTCGCCAAGATTTCGGCCGAACATCCGGAGATCAAGTTCACCAAGGTCGACACCCAGGTCGACAGCGAGGTCGGCAACTATCATTCGACGATGGAGACCTTGATCGAGGGCGCGGCGCTCGCGGTCGTGGTCGTCTTCATCTTTCTGCGCGACCTGCGCGCCACGCTCGTCACCGCGATCGCGCTGCCGCTCTCGGTCATCCCGACCTTCTGGGCCATGGACGCGATCGGCTTCTCGCTCAATCTCGTCAGCCTCCTCGCCATCACGCTCGTCACCGGCATTCTGGTCGACGACGCGATCGTCGAGATCGAGAACATCGTCCGCCACATGCGCATGGGTAAATCCGCCTACCGCGCCTCGCTCGAAGCGGCCGACGAGATCGGCCTCGCCGTCATCGCCATTTCGCTGTCGATCGCCGCGATCTTCTCGCCCGTGAGTTTCATGGGCGGCATCGCGGGGCAGTATTTCCGCCAGTTCGGCTTGACGGTCGCGATCGCCGTCCTGTTCTCGCTGCTCGTCGCCCGTTTCGTCACGCCCGTGATCGCCGCCTATTTCCTGCGCGCCCCCCATGACGAGGTCCAGCGCGACGGCGCGATCATGCGCTTCTATGTGCGGCTCGTTCGCGCGTCCATACGCCACCGCTGGATCACGCTGTTCGCGGGCGCGGTGATTTTCGCGGCTTCGCTCTGGTCGACCCAGCTCCTGCCGTCCGGCTTCATCCCGCCCGACGACTACGGCCGCGCGCTGCTCGCGGTCGAACTGCCGCCCGGATCGCGGCTCGAGGACACCGACCGCGTGACCCGCGCGATCTCGGAGAAATTGCGCGCCATGCCCGAGGTCCGCTCGGCGCTGATCTTCGGCGGCAAGCTTTTGGGCGGCGCCGACGACGAGCCGCGCAAGGCGACGATCATCATCAATCTCGTCCACAAGTCGAAGCGGGAAGCCTCGCAGCAGGATATGCAGCTCAGGATCGGCGCGATGCTCGCCGATGAACCCGACATCCGCTTCTGGTTCCTCAAGGACAACGGTCAGCGCGACCTGCAGCTCATCATCGCCGGACCCGATATCAAGGCCATCAACGATACGGCGAACCAGATCGCGAGCGAGATGCGGACGATTCCGACGATCGAAAATCCGATCTCGACCGCCGAACTGGACCGGCCGGAATTGCGCATCGTGCCGAAACCCCAGGTCGCGGCCGATCTCGGGGTCTCGACCGAGGCTCTGTCCGATACGATCCGCGTCGCCACGCTCGGCGACATCGACGCCAATCTCGCCAAATTCAACGCCGGCGACCGGCTGGTGCCGATCCGCGTCGAACTCGACGAGGCCGCGCGGGCGCGCTCCGGGATCCTGCAGGATCTGCGCGTGCCGACGGCGAGCGGCTCAACGACGCCGTTGTCCGCCGTCGCGGATTTCTCGATCGCGCACGGACCGACGGCGATCAACCGCTACGACCGGACGCGGCGCGTGACGATCGAGGGCGACCTCAAGGGCGATTCGGCGCTCGGCGCCGCGGTCGCGGCGATCCGGGCCCTGCCGACCGCCAAACATCTCCCGCCGGGCGTCGAAATCCGCGAGACGGGCGATGTCGAGATCATGAGCGAAGTGTTCGCCTCCTTCGCCGCGGCGATGGGCGCAGGGCTCATGATGGTCTACGGGCTGCTCGTCCTCCTGTTCGGCAGCTTCCTGCAGCCGATCACGATTCTGATCTCGCTGCCGCTCTCGATCGGCGGCGCCATCATCGCGCTCCTCATCACGCACAAGGCGATGTCGATGCCGGTGGTGATCGGCATTCTCATGCTGATGGGCATCGTCACCAAGAACGCCATCATGCTCGTCGATTTCGCGGTCGAGGAGATCGGGCGCGGGGCGCCGCGCACGCAGGCCTTGGTCGAAGCGGGACGCAAGCGCGCGCGGCCGATCGTGATGACGACGATCGCGATGGCGGCGGGCATGTTTCCATCGGCTTTGGGGCTCGGAGACGGCGGCGGCTTCCGCTCGCCCATGGCGATCGCGGTCATCGGCGGCCTCATCATGTCGACGATGCTGTCGTTGATTTTCGTGCCCGCGGTGTTCACGGTCCTGGACGACGTCGGCGCCTTTACCTGGCGGTTCCTCAGCCGCTTCGTCGGGGAAACGGATGAGGCTCAAGCGCCCGTCCGGACAGCCGCCGCGTCGCGCGCCCAGAGGCAACGCCCGCCGTCCGAGGTTTCCGTCGCGGCGGAGTGAGCCGTGGCGCGGCGCCTCGCCTGTTGATGCTCATGATTCTGACGCCTTGACGTCAACGATTCCCCTTTCGATGATGTCCGATATGCGAACCACCCTCACGCTCGACGACGACTTGGCCGCGTGATGCTTGCAGCTTCGCGTCGCCCTCGCGCCCGAGGGCGCGCCGGTCCCGGAGCGACAGCGCGCGGGGCAGCGACAGGTCGCTGACCCGACAGGCTCGGCGAGAGCGGACCCGACAAGGGCGAAGTTGAACGCTCCCGTATCTGGTCCGCCAACGCGGCCGGCGCCGCATCCATCGGCCGCTTGACCTGTTCACCGCTTCCCGCATGGGTCTGCGCAACCGGGAGTCCGGGTCGAGAGCGCTAACAAATTCCGCTCTCGCTCGCGGTTGCTCGTCGAGCGCGTTCGCGCAAAGGCGGCGCGCTCAAGCGCGTCACGCCTTCAGCGCGGCGACAACCGCCTCCGCGACTGCGACGTCATTATCGAGAGTTCCGCCCGCAACCCCCACGGCGCCGACAACCTGGCCGCCGCGCTCGACCGGCAGCCCGCCCGCGAATACGACCATCGGCTGACGATGCGATGTCTCCATGGCGTAGAACGGGCCGCCCGGCTGGACATAAGGCGTGACGTCGCTCGTCTTCATGTTGAGCGAACGGGCGGTATAGGCTTTGCCTTGCGAGATTTCGATGCTCGCCAGAAGCGCCCCGTCCATCCGCTGAAAGCCGATCAGGTTTCTCCCCGAGTCGATGATCGTGATGCTCGAAGGCGAGCCTATCTCTGTCGCCTTCTTGATGCCGGCGGCGATGCCGGCCTGAGATTGAGCAGCGGAGATTTCAACCATGCGCTTCTCCCTTGTCATGTTGGGAACGTTTGTCGGATCGACCGTGGATCGAGATCGCGAGCAGTTGATCGTGACTACAGTCGGATTTCTTCCCCTCGAAGACGATCTCGCCTTCGCGGATCACAATCACTCGCTCCGACAGCGAGATGATCTCCTTGGCTGATGAAGAGATGACGATGACGGCCGCACCCGCGGCGGCGAGGTGCAGGATGATGTCGTAAATCTCCTTGATGGCGCCGACGTCCACGCCGGAGGTGGGCTCCACGAAAACGTAAACCCGGGCCTCCGCCTTCATCCATTTTCCGATCACGGCCTTCTGCTGGTTTCCGCCGGAAAAGAACTTGACCAGCTTCTGCGGCTGACGCGGATTGACCGAGAGCTGGTTCATGACGGCCGTCGCATAAGCGAGCTTGCTTCGCTCGTTGAGGAGCCCGAAATGAGAAAGGCGTCCAAGTATGGGCAGGGCGATGTTGTCCGCGGCGGTGAGATTGGGAAACAGCGCTTGTTTGCGGCGATCCTCGGGAATGATCGCGATCCCGCTCTTGCGCGACGCCGCCGGCGAGACGATCGAAACGTCGCGGCCATCGATCCTGATGACGCCGGAATGGCTCGCGATGCCGCCGAGAGCGAGTTCGATCTGCTCCATGCCGCCGCCGACAGGGCCCGTCACGCCGAGCACCTCGCCGCCTCGGACGCTTAGGTCGATCGGTCGGAGCTTCGCCGTCTTGAGGCCCTCCGCCTCCAGGACAACCTTATCCGTGGAATGACCGGTGTTGTAGGTCTCGAGATCGCTGCGGCTACGATCAACCATCAGTTCCGTGACGCGGTCCTCGGTGATTTCGTCGCGCTCGAGCGTGGCCGAGACCAGGCCCCCGCGCAGGATCGTCGCACGGTCGCAAATGCGTTTGATCTCGTTGAGGCGATGCGAGATGTAAACGATCGTGATGCCTTGCGACTGGAAGTTCTGAATGATTTGAAAGAGCAGCTCGGTCTCGGCCGCTGAGAGACGCGCGGTCGGCTCGTCAAGGACGATGAGCTTGTAGCGGCGATGGAAGAGCGTGCCGAGCGTGACGAGCTGCATTTCGGCGGCGCTGAGCGTCCTTGCGCGACGCCGCACGTCGAGGCCGATTCCCACCTGCTCGAGAATCGCCCGCGCCTCATCATGGATCTTGGTTTGGCTCAGCACGAGCCCATGCGGCTCGGCGCCAAGCAACACGTTCTGGCCGACCGTGAAATCGCCGATCAGCTCCGCATCCTGATAGACGGCGCCCAGGCCCGCCTTGTGCGCGTCGAGCGGGCTCGAAATCCTCACCGCCTGGCCATCGATCAGGATCTGACCCGCGCTTGGGGAATAGACGCCGGTCAGAATCTTGATGAGCGTCGATTTGCCTGCGCCGTTCTCGCCGAGCAGGCCATGCACTTCCCCGCGACGGAAGGCGAGGTTGATCCCTTTCAGCACGCGGGTGCGGCTGAACTCCTTCTCCAGGCCGCGAACCTCGAGCAGCGGCTCATTGTCCATTGGCGCGCTCAGATGAATTTGAGATGGATTTCCTCGCGGTTGAGCGCGGCGTTGGCGCCCACGGCGAGAATCAGAATGAAGCCGGAGAAGAGCTGGCGGGCCGCGAAGGGAAAGCCCACCATGTTCATGCCGGAATTGACCATGTAGATGAAGAACACGCCGAGCAGCGTGCCCAGCACATGCGGTTTGCCCTTGCCCATGATGGTCGCGCCAAGGAACACGGCGGCGAAGGCCTCGAGCAGATAGCCCTCGCCGCCGACAGGCTGAGCCGAGGACGAAATCGAGGTCAGGATGACGCCGCCGATCCCCGACATCAGCGCGGCGAGCACGAAGGTCAAAATGACCCAATTGTAGACCTTGATGCCGGAATAGAACGCGGCCATCGGATTGTCGCCGACCGCGACGATATAGTGGCCAGCCTTCGTGCGCGTAGCAAAAAGATGCATGACGGCGACCACCGCCAGCATCAGCAGCACCGGAAAGGCGATCATCCCGACCTTGCCCTGGCCGATATAGCGAAAGGCGCGCTCTTGGTAGTCGACGGCGACCTGATAGCCTCCGGTCATTGCGATGTTGATGCCCCCGAGCACGAACATGGTGCCGAGCGTCACCACAATGCCGGACAGTCGCCCGTAAGTGACCAGCACCCCGTTCACGAGGCCGATCGCGCAGGCGACAATCAGCGCGCAGACGATCGCGCCCCAAGGTCCGACGATCGGGATCATGAACGCGGTGACGATGGAGCACGTCGTCACGGAGAGACCGACCGAGAGATCGAAGCTTCCGCCCACCACGACAAAGGTCAGGCCGACGGAGACGAGACAGCTGACGATCATCGAAAACAGGATGTTGTTGAAATTCGACACCGCGAAAAAGTAGGGCGAAGCCAGCGAGAAGCCGATCCCCGTGAGCACGATCACGGCGATCGTGCCCCATTGCCGCAATAGCCTGATCCAGAGCGCTTCCTCGGAGCTGCTTCCCGGAAGCGCAGCCGCGATCGCGCCCTGTTGTTCCGCCGCCGCCGAACCCCTCGCCATCCTTCTATCCTCTCCGGCCGCGACCGAATGCGCTTGCCGCGCTCTCAGTTGTACACGCCGCCATCAATCGTGATCGCCTGCGCCGTCATGTAGGACGACTCGTCGGACGCCAGATAGACGAACAACGGCGCGATCTCGGAAGCCACGGCCTGCCGACCCAGCGGGACGATCGCCTTCACGACTTCGTGCTGTTTCTCGACCCCGCCCATCAAATTGATCGCTGGCTGATTGAAGGCCGTGTCGACCCAGCCCGGGCAAATGACATTGACGCGGATATTGTCCTTTGCGAGCTCCATGGCGAGCGCGGTCGAGAACGCGATGACGGCGCCTTTCGAGGCGGAGTAAGCCGTCATGCCCGGACCGCCGCGCTGTCCGGCGAGAGACGAGGTGTTGATGATCGACCCCTTGCCCGCCTTGCGAAGATGCGGAACGGCGTATTTCGCGCCGAAGAAATGCGCGCGCGAATTCACCGCGAACAGGGCGTCCCACCGGGAGGCGTCAAAATCCGTCACGAAGCCCGAGTGCTGAAGGCCCGCATTCTGCGCCAGCACGTCGAGTCCGCCAAGCCAAGCCGCGCCCTGCTCGACGAACTTGCGCACCGCGTCCTCCTGGGTCACGTCGACAGCGAGGAAATGCGCGCTGGCGCCGAGTTCCGACGCCGTCCGCTCGCCCCTCGCCTCATCGATGTCGCCGATGACAACTCGCGCGCCTTCGCGCACGAAATGCGTCGCCGCCTCCTTGCCGATATTGTTGACGCCTCCGGTGAGGAGGATTCGTTTCCCTGCGAGACGTCCCGTCACGGGCAGCTCCCTGTGTCCCTTACGCGCGCCTCCCCGATTCCCTCATCGAGGCGGGTGCGCGTCGCCTACGAAGGCGGGGAGCGATCCGCCCCCCGCCCTAACCCCCTCAGCCGCCGTATTGTTTGAGGAAGGCGATCGCCTGCTTGTCCATCTCCTGAACCTCGGCAAGCGCGTCCTTGGCCTGTTCGGGCACGATCGCGGTCACAGGCACGCGGAACATATACGGCTTGATGTCGACTCCCCGGCCCATGGCCATGGCCATTTCGCCGACCTTCTTGCCCATCAGATGCCAGGGGACGTCCGTGGAAAAGACGATCGGATAGGTGCCGGCGACCATCTCCTGGAGGAGCTGATCCGAGAAGTAGTGGTTGAAGATCTTGACGTCGGTGCGGTTCATCTGCTGCAGCGCCTGGCCGGCGCCGATGGTCAGCGGCCACCACCAGGAGACGATGCCGGTCAGCGATCCCGGCTCCGGATGGGCCTGCAGCAGCGAAAGCACGTTCTCGCGGCCCTTCGAGATCTGATCCTGGGTCGACACCGACCCCGACATGAACGGCAGCATCTTCATTCGCGGCTCATATTTCGCCATGAGCTCGAATTGGTCGGCCTCCTGGTCGAAGGGCGTGTAGAAACCCTTGCTCTCAGCCGTCTGCACGAACGTGCCCTGGCGCTGGCAAAGGTTCTGGGCGAAATAGGCGAGCGTCATCCCTGTGGCGTAGGTGTCCTCCGTCACGAACGGGGAGTCCTTCACTGGAACGGCGAAGCCGATGGTCTTGATGCCGCGCTTCTTGGCTTCGTCGACGATGAAGGCGGTCTCCGATTCCTGCGAGTAGATGCCGATCACCAGCACGTCGATATTGCGGTCGAGGAGCTGGCGCTCCGAATCCTGCTCGCTCTGCTTGGAGGGCGTCCCGCGCACCGTCACCGGTTCGCCGCCGTTGTCGACGACGGCCTTCAGCAACTGCCAGCAGCCGCGCCGCCAGGGTTGGTTGAACGGACCATAGTTGAGCCCAAGACCGACACGCACCTTCTTCCCGGTCTTCGGAACTTCGATCTCCTGCGCCGTCGCCGGCGACACAAGCCCGCTTCCAAGCGCGGCGGCGCCAGCGCCGAGCGCGGCGGCTCCGGTCAGGAGCCCGCGGCGGCTGAACTCGGCCAGCCGCCGAGCCTCCTCTACGAAGCCCAGTCTCTGATTGAAATCCATGGCAGTCGTTCCCTCTCTCCTAGGTCCAGTTCGGGAGCGCTCCCTGCTCCTCTCCGAACATCTCATTTCGCCCATTCAAGGCCGATCGGATCCGCAACGCCCCGCAGGCGCTCAAGAGCGAGGGACGCGCGGCTTGGCGGCGTCACGGTTCGGCCGCGCCGATTGCGCGATTGTCACGCGCGGCGAAAATCTCCTCGGCCGAGGCCAGTCGCGCCGAGGCGCGCAAATGTCGCCGGCGGGCGGCAAAGCGATCCGCCGCCAGGCGCGGTTGCTGCTGTTAAAGACGGGCCAGTCGGAGACAGCCAGGTCGGGAGCCGCGGCGTCCCTCAGGCGTGAAGACGGCGCGCCGCCGTTCGCTTCAACCCGATGTCCAGCCAACGCGTAACCTCCCGGTCGTCGCGGCGGCTTCCATTCAATCCAGAGGTCCGACGCTAGGTTGGAAGCTCCACCATCGCAATCTGATTGTCAACAATCTTATTGAAAATTTCGTCGTCAATGATCAAACTCTGGCATGTGCTGACATCGCCTTTCGTCGCCGCGGCAGGCGTCGGCGTTGGGGATCGACATCGGCGGGTTGCGAACGATCGGCTCTCGCCTTCGCTTGGGGCCGTCTGAGGAATGGACTCGATATGACGGCGCCTCGCTACGAGATCCTCGTCCAGGGCGACAGCCTCAGACTGCGCGACGGCTTTCTCGGCATTTCCACGATCGCCCTCATCCATACTGCGAGCGGGCCGATCTTGTTCGACGCCGGCGGCTACGTGACGCGCGTGACGGTGCTCAAGGCGCTTGCGGATCGCGGCCTCAGGCCCGCCGATATTCCCGTCGTGTTTCTCTCGCACCTTCACTTCGACCATGCCCACAACGTCGATCTGTTCGCCCATGCGCGCTTCCTCGTGAGTCGGGCGGAATGGGACTATGTCGATCGTCCTCACCCCGACGACCTGATGCTGCCTTGGGGCGTCAAGGCGCAGCTCGAGGGCGGCGCGCTCGAGTTGATCGAGAACGAAGGCCAGCTTGCGCCTGGGGTCACCTTCTCCCCGGCTCCGGGCCATACGCCGGGCTGCTACGCCATCGATCTCGCAACGGCCGACAAAGGACGCGTTGTGATCGCCGGCGACGCGATCAAATACGCCAAGGAAGCGGTCACGCGCCGCTGCGATATGGAGTTCGACGCGCCGGAGGTTGCGAACAGAACGATCACCGGCATACTGGATCGCGCCGATCGCATCGTGCCGGGGCATTTTCCGGAGCTGGTCCGCATGCCCGACGGGCGCTTCACATGGGAAGAGGCCGCGGCTTTCGATCTCCTGGTGCGATAACGAGCCAAGAAAATTCGCGCGGAGGGAGCGGCTGTCTCCGCGCAAGGCGCCGCGTGGTCAGCGGGGCGTGGGCTTGTAGATCGGTCCGCGGTCGATCACCTGCTGGAGCATGCCGTTGGCGACATAAGGCGGCGTCGCGTCGGGATCCCGTTCGGGCCGGCTTTCCTGCCCGGGATAACCGATCAGCTCGCGCACGCGCGGCGACATGTAATAGCCTGCGGACGCGACGAGTCCGATGGCCCCAAGCGCGGCGGGATCGTCCAGGTTCAGCGCGTTGGCCGCTTCGGCGGGCGGTCTCCCCGCGCATCTCTTCAGGCCGCGCAGAAAAGGGTCCTGAAGGTCGTTGCGCAGCGCAAGCACGCGATCGAGAATGGCGCCGTGAACGTCCACTTCGCGGGCCGCGGGCATGCCTTCGGCATGTGGAATGAGGTAATCGGCGACGCCCGCGAAAGTCTCGCGCTGTTCCGGAGTGAGAATCGAACTCATGCGGCTGCCTTCTGGTCGCGGCGATTGGCGATAAGGTTTTTGACCGAGCGCAGCGCGATGGCCGCAATGGTTCCGGTTGGATTGAAGCCTGACGAGGTCACGAACACGCTGCCGTCATAGATGAAGAGGTTCGGCACGTCGTGCGCGCGCCCAAACTGGTCGACCACGGACTTGTTTGGGTCTGCGCCCATCCTCGCGGTCCCCATCAAGTGCCACCCGCAGTCGCGCATCAGCGGCGTGACGGACATGTCGAACGCGCCCGAAGCGGCCATCGCCTCCTGCGCGCGCCTCAGATGAAAGTCGATCAGCCGCCGGGTGTTCTCGGAATTCTTGTAGATGAGCTTGGGCGCGGGGACGCCGTCGCTGTCGGTCAGTTCGCCATGCAAGGTGACGCGATTGGCTTCGTCCGGCAGATCCTCGGCGATGATCCCCCACTCGAACGAGCGGCCGAAGACCTTCTTCGTCGTCCGATGGAGGTTGGCGCCCCAGGCCTCCTCGAGCGGCTTGCCGCCATAGGCGGCGCGCATGCCCAGAGGTCCGCCGCTCGGCATCACCTGCCATTTCGCGCCGCGCGCGAAGCCTCGGGAAGCGTCGGTCTCATAGAAATGCATCGACTGGATCGTTTGACCCGCCGGTCCGAGCCAGCTCTCGAGGTTTTCGTCGAAATAGCCTGTCACCGCGGCATAGGGATGCATCATCAGGTTCTTGCCGACGAGCCCTGAAGAGTTCGCCAGGCCGTCGGGAAAGCGAGCCGACTTCGAGTTCAAGAGCAGGCGCGGCGTGCCGACGCCGTTGGCGCAGACGATCACCGTCCTCGCCATTTGGCGCCGCTCGCGTCCCGTCCTGTCGATATAGACCGCGCCACTCGCCAGCCCTTCGTCATTGACGAGGATCTCGCGGACGCGCGCGCCGGTGACGAGAATGGCGCCCTTCGCGATCGCGGAGGGCCAGTGCGTGTGGTCCATCGAAGCCTTGGCGCGCTCAGGGCAGCCGGTCAGGCATGTGCCGCGGCGCACGCATTGATTGCGTCCGTCATAGGGCTTCGAGGGGATCGCGTTCGGAGCCGGCCACCAATGCCATCCGAGCTTGTTCATGCCCTCGGCGGCCTTCATTCCGATCTTGCCGATCGGCAGCGGCGGCAACGGCGGCGCCTTGCCCTTTGGATAGGCTGGATCGCCGGCAAGGCCGGAAACGCCCATCTCGATGTCCATCTGATCGTAGAAGGGCTCGAGATCTTCGTAGGCGAATGGCCAGTCGTCGGCGATGCCGTCGAGCGTCCGAACGCGGAAGTCCGAAGGCATGAAGCGCTGCCAGTGCGCGGCGTAGAGAATCGTGCTGCCTCCAACCGCGTTGTACATCAGCGCGTTGACGTCCGATTCCGTCGTGTCGACCGGATAGTCCTGCTCGAGATCTCGAACGTTAGGATTCGGATGCCAACGCTTCTGCGACATCAGCTCCCATTCCGGCTTGTCGCCCCAGAACTCGGAATTCTCGACGCGGCCGCCCTGTTCGAGGCAGACCACGCTGATTCCATTGTCCGACAGATGCTTGGCCGCAACGGAGCCCGAGGCTCCCGCGCCGACGATGAGAACGTCAGCGATCTTTGGCGCGCCCTTCCCTGTGCTCATTGTTCCTCCGGGAGCCGTTCGAAGGCGGATTGCCGCCGCTCGTCTTGTCCGCGAGAATGGCACAGGGATGGAATGCTGACAAGATTATTGACATTTTCGTTGACAAAGCGACCTGAACTCATGGCATGAAGACGTCGCTCGCGGGCTGCGCGCGCCTTCGAGGGGCGGCGCGGCCCAAGAACTAAAGAGCAATAGCCGAGCGGCGCCAGCGCCGCGCCTGGAGGAGCGCCTCATGCATGTCGCGGTCGTTTTGAGGCTGATCCCCGACATAAGCGAGGATCTGGAGATCGATGGAAGCGGGACCGATATCGACCGCGAATGGATCGGCTTCAAGCTCAACGAGTTCGACGACCAGGCGCTCGAGGAGGCGGTGCTTCTGAAGGAGCGCCACGGCGCGAAGGTGACCGCCGTCATGCTGAACGGAGAAGGCGCGGACCGGGCGCTGCAGACCGCGGTCGCGCGCGGCGTGGACGAGGTCGTGCGGGTCGACCATGACGATGAGCGCGTCTTTGGGGCGCCGCAGATCGCCGGGATGCTCGCGGGCCCGCTGGCTGAAGTCGGCGCGACGCTCGTGCTGACGGGGGTGCAAACGCCCGAGGACGTCCTCGGGCAACTGGCGCCGACGCTCGCCGCCAAGCTTGGCTGGCCGACCGCCAACGCGGTCAGCGGCGTGATCCTGCGCGACGGCGAGGTGATCGCGCAACAAGAATACAGCGGCGGCCTTTCCGCGACGCTGCGCATTTCGGGGCCCGCTGTCCTCGGCGTGCAGGCGGCCTCCCAGCCGCCTCGCTATGTTTCCGGCACGAAGCTTCGTCAGGCCCAGTCGACGGCGATCCGCTCGCTTCCCGCGAGCGCGAGCGACGCCGTGAAGACTGGGATCTCGTCACTCGGCGTTCCATCGCGCAGCAGTCACGCCGAGATGCTGGCGGGAGACGCCGATGCGGTCGCGGCGAGCGTGCTCGGCGTCTTGAGAGAACGCGGGCTGCTGGGAGCTTGACCATGCGCGCGCTCGTCTACTCGGAAATTCACCAGAACGCCGTCTCTCCAACGACGCGGGAGCTTGTCACGACGGCGCGTCGGCTTGCCGGCGGCGAAGGCCGCGTCGAGGCGCTCGTCGCTCATGCTGCGCTGGAAATCATGGCGAAGGACGTTGGCGGCGTCGACGAGACGTTGGCGATCCGCCATCCGGCGTTGGCGCAGTACAATCCCGAGGCGCAGCTCGCTTGTCTGGTCGCCGCCGCGACGGAGCGAAAGCCGGACGTCGTGCTGCTCGCCTATACGTCCGCGGGCCTTGATCTCGGCCCCGCTCTGGCGGCTCGGCTCGGATGGCCGCTCGCGAGCTATTGCACGGCGGTTCAGGTTTCCGATGGCGGGCTCGCGGCGACCTCCCAGATTTATGGCGGGAAGCTCGACGCTCTGATCAATCTCGGGCTGCCCGCGGTCCTGATGATGACGCCAGGCTCGGCGCAGGAAGACGACGGCGCGGCGCCGGCCGCGCTGACCGAATTGCCGCCGCCGCCGCTCGACGACTTGAGGACGACGGTCTTGCAAGTTGACGCGCCTGACCCCGACGCGATCGACATCACCAAGGCGGCGCGGATCGTCAGCGTGGGCCGCGGCATCGGGGACAAGGACAAGATTGAGGAGGCGGCCGCGCTGGCCGCGCTCCTCAACGCCGAAATTGCCGGCAGCCGTCCCGTGATCGACGCCGGCTGGCTGCCGAAGGAGAGGCAGGTCGGCAAGTCCGGCCGCAAGGTGAAGCCGCGCCTCTATGTCGCGCTGGGGATTTCCGGGGCGCCCGAGCATCTCGAGGGCATGGGCGCGTCGGACTTGGTCATCGCGATCAATACGGACGCCAAGGCGCCGATCTTCTCGCATGCGCATTACGGAGCGACGGTCGACCTGTTTGATTTTCTCGAGGCGATGAAGACCCAGCTTGGTTCGTAGGGGTCACACGTGACCGCAAAGCTTCTGGTGATGTGGGTCGTCGTCGCCGCGGGGTTGGGCGCCGCCGCCTATCGCGCCTCGCCCTACGTGAAGCCGCTGCTCGCGGCCCCGGCTTCGAATCGTTGGGACCGGCCGCGCGAGCGTCTCGCGGGCGTGCTGGCGGATCTCGGCCTGCACCGGCGGCTCCTCAGGTTCCGCTATTCCGGCGTTCTGCACGCCATGATCTTTTCGGGCTTTCTCGTTCTCTTCAGCGCGATCGTCCAGAGTTTCGGCTCGGGCCTTTTCCCAGGCTTCACGCTGGCGCCGATCGGCGGCCAGACCTGGATCGCCTTTCTGCAGGACGTTTTCGCGCTCGTCGTCACCGTGGGCGTTGGGCTCGCCGCCTGGCAGCGCCAGTTCATCCGCCCGAAGCGGTTCCAGGGATCGAACGCCGCCGACGCCTGGATCATATACGCGCTCGTGCTCGCCGTCGTGGCGACCATGCTGCTCGAATTCGCATTCCGCCTCGCCGCCCTGGGCCATGGCTCGCCGTGGCGGCCGGTGAGTTCGGCGATCGCCAGGGCCATGCTCGCGCTGGGGGTCGGCGAGGACGCTGCGGCCGCGGGCGCGGAGGTCGCCTATTGGCTGCATGTCGCCGCGGTTCTCGGCTTTCTGATTTACATTCCCGGCTCCAAGCATCGTCACATTTTCACCGCGGCCCCCAATCTCTACTTTCGCAACCTGCGCCCCAAGGGCCAGCTTGCGGCGATCGATCCGGCGAGTCCCTCGGCGGGCGTGTCGGAGATGGCTCAGTTCGACTGGAAGGCGAAGCTCGACCTGCTCTCCTGCACGGAATGCGGCCGTTGTCAGTCCGTTTGCCCGGCCTATGCTTCCGGCCTGCCGCTGAGTCCCAAGACGCTGATCATGGATCTGCGCGACCGGATGATGGCCGAGGAACGCGGGCAGGCCGCTGGTCCGCTGATCGGCGGCGCGATCGCCGACGAGACGCTTTGGTCCTGCACGACCTGCCGGGCATGCATGGACATATGTCCGGTCCATATCGAACAGATGACGAAGATCGTCGACATGCGCCGCGCCGTCGTCGAGACCGGAGCCATCGAACCGATGTTGCAGACCGCGCTCGGCAATCTTCAGCAATATGGCAACTCCTTCGGCAAGCCCGCGCGGCAGCGGGCGCGCTGGACCAAGGACCTCGGCTTTCCCATCAAGAACGCGCTCAAGGAGCCGGTCGACGTCCTATGGTTTGTCGGCGACTTCGCTTCGTACGATCCGCGCGCCCAGAAGATCACGGCTCGCGTCGCCGGCCTGCTCCACGCCGCCGGCGTCGATTTCGGCATTCTCTTCGAAGCCGAGCGGAACGCCGGCAACGACGTGCGTCGCGTTGGCGAGGAGGGCGTGTTCGAAACGCTGGCGAGGTCGAATATCGAACAGCTGGAGAAATGCAGCTTCCGACGCATCATGACGACCGATCCGCACACGCTCAACGCGCTGCGCCAGGAATACGGCGTTTTCGATTGCCGCTACGAAGTTCTGCACTATACGCAATTGCTTGACGAACTGATCCGCGAGAATCGGCTCAAACTCGAGAAGGCCGATGGCGATCGCGTGACCTATCACGATCCTTGCTACCTCGGTCGCTACAACGGCGGTTTCGACGCGCCGCGCTCGCTGATCGCCGCAAGCGGCCATGCGCTGCACGAAATGGGGCGTTGCCGCGAGAACAGCTTCTGCTGCGGCGCGGGCGGGGGCCGCATCTGGATGGACGATTCCGCCATGAAGGAGCGCCCGAGCGAGAATCGCATCAAGGAAGCCTTGGCGTTGGGCGACGTCGGCACGTTCGTGGTCGCCTGCCCGAAGGACCTGGTCATGTATTCCGCCGCGGTGCAGAACCTTGGCGCGCAGGACAAAATCGCAGTGCGCGACATATCGGAGCTTGTCGCGCTGGCGTCCTCCTAAGGTCAGCGCGCGTCCCCGCGGATGAGACGCCAAACGGTCTCGGAGCGGATCGGCATCGTCACATCTCTTACGCCGTAGGGTCGCAGCGCGTCGACGACGGCGGATACGATGGCCGGCGGCGCGCCGACAGCGCCGCTCTCGCCCGCGCCTTTGGCGCCGAGCGGATTGAGCGGCGAGGGCCAGCGCTCGAGCGCCACGCTTTTGACCGCCGTCGGCAGGTCGGAAGCGCGCGGCATCGCGTAGTCGAGAAACGAGGCCGTCAGCAACTGGCCTTGCCCGTCGTAGACGCAGCGCTCCATGAGCGCCTGTCCGATCCCCTGCATCACGCCGCCGGCGATCTGACCGTGAACCGCGGGCGCGTTGACGACGTGGCCGACGTCGTCCACCGCCGTCAGCCGTTCGATGCTGACCGCGCCTGTCTCCGGGTCGATCTCGACCTCGCAGACATAGCAGCCGTTGGGAAAGGTGAAGGTCGAGGAAAAATCGGCCTGCGCCTCGATCCGGTCAAGCGTGGCGATCGACACCCAGGAGAGGCGGCGATCCGTGCCGACGACGCTCGCGCCGTCCTCGTCGAGGACGACATCCGCGGCGCTCGCCTCGAGTTTCTCGGCGACCGCCTCCTTCAGCTTCTCGCCAAATTCCGTCGCGGCCGCCTTCAGGGCGGAGCCGCCGATGAACAGCGAGCGCGAGCCGTAGGAGCCCACCCCTGTGCGCACCCGGCGCGTATCCCCCTGCACCACGTCGATTCGCCCGACTGGAGCGCCTATCGCCTCGGCGGCGAGGCGACGATAGGTCGGAGCCAGAGACTGGCCCATCTCCTGCGTCCCGGACAATGCCTCGATCCGGCCGTCGTCGGCCAGCCGCACGACCACGGATTCTGACGGCGCAACGCCGCTCGTCGTGTCGATATGGCAGCACAATCCGCGGCCTCGCAGCCGCCCGCGGGCTTCGGAGGCCGAACGCCGCGCAGGAAAGCCCGACCAGTCCGACAGGGCCAGCGCGGCGTCCAGCGCTTCAGGATAGTCGCCGCTGTCATAGATCTGGCCTGCGTTGTTCCGGTAGGGCATCGCGGCGCCGGGGATGAGATTGCGGCGGCGAATTTCGACGACGTCGAGCCCAAGCTCAATCGCGGCCGCGTCCATGAGCCGCTCGAGGCGATGGACGACCTCCGGCCGCCCCGCGCCGCGATACGGCCCCAGAGGCACGGTGTTGGTGACCACGCAGCGCACCGTCAGATCCGTCGACGGAACCGCATAGGGGCCGTCCACGATCCGATTGCCGGTGGTGGTCGAGATGGGAATGGTGAAGAAACCAGGATAGGCGCCGACATTCACCAGGACGTCGGCGCGGAGAGCCAAGAGACGGCCGTCGAGATCAAAGCCGCCGACCAGCTCCGACAGATGGTCGCGCGCCTGAGGATCGACGAAACTCGTTTCGACGCGATCCGCCCGCCAGCGCACCGGCCGCCCGATTCGCCGAGCCGCGAGCAGGAGCGCGGCGTCCTCGCGGGTCGGCAGGAGGCGCACCCCGAAAGCGCCGCCGATGCGCGGCGCGACGATTCGAATGGCTTCAGGCTCGACGCCAAGGGACGGCGCCAACACGTCCCGGGCGAGATGGGCCGCCTGGAGCGGCGCATGAAGGGTGAACCCTTCCGCGGCGCTCCAAGTCGCCACGGCGGCGCGAGGCTCCATCGGCGCCCCGGCGATGCGCGGGTTGGCGACCCGAATCGAGACAAGACGAGGCGCGGCCGCGATCGCCGAAGCGGTTGCGGCGGGATCGCCCAGCGCGAAGCGCGCGACGACATTTCCAGGCAGGCGCGCCGCCTCCGAGGCCTGCGTGAGGACGGGGAGGGGACGATAATCGACTTTCACGCTCTCGGCGGCGTCCAGGGCTGCAAAGGCGCTATCGGCAATCGCCATCGCGACGGGTTCGCCCACATAGCGGACGCACCCGCTCGCCAAGGGAAACATGGCCGGCGCGTCGCATTCCTTCGGGCGGAACGGACTGGACCCTCCCGCAAGCGGGCCTGCGGCCTGGAGGTCGCGCGCCGTGAGCACAGCGACAACGCCCTCGCGCCGGCGCGCGTCGGCCGTGTCGATATTGAGGATCGCCGCATGCGCATGGGGAGAGCGGACGAACGCCGCAACAGCCTCGCCATCCAGGCGCAAATCGTCGGTGAAGGTCGCCGCCCCCAAAAGCAGCGCGTCGTCTTCACGGTAGACGCCGAGCGGCGCACGGCTAGCCGCCGTCATGGCTTCTCCTCGCGACGGCGCCTCCGTCCGGACCCTGGCGAACCGACGTGACGGATGAAACGCGGCCTCCTGGATCCGCATCGCATAGCATGCGGCGCATGGATGTAGACTAAAATGTCGACAATTTTATTGACTGACTTTGGCGCCCGCGCTAACCCTTGAGCGAAGGCGCGGTAGCGCCCGCGATGTCGAAGGGGCGGGAGGGAAACCGCAGCTGGATCGGCGCCCGTTACGGCCATGCCGGTCGCCGGCATGTTCGAGCGCGAGCGTCCGCCTCAAAGCCGCGGCCGGCCTCCCGAGCGAGGAGGAACGCGAGTGGCTGAACCGAAAGCGTCTGCGCGGCCAGGCGAAAAAGCCGACATTCTCATCATCGGCGCCGGCCCTTCAGGCTCGGTCGCGGCCAAGCATTTGGCCCAAGCCGGCTTTTCCGTCGTCACCCTCGAACAGGGGCACTGGCCGGACGCGAACAATTTCCCCGGCCGCAAGCCCGAATTCGAGCTCTTGAGCCAGAAGCAGTGGCACCCAAATCCCAATGTGCGCGATATGCCGCGGGACTATCCCGTCGACACGAGCGACAGCGACATCAATCCGTTGATGTTCGCCGGCGTTGGCGGTTCGACCACGCTTTACGCGGGCCATTGGACGCCGTTCCTGCCCTCCGACTTCCGCGTCCGGACGCTGGACGGCATCGCGAACGACTGGCCGTTCACTTACGAGGATCTGCTGCCGTTCCTGGAGGAGATCGAACATGAGGTGGGCGTGTCCGGCCTGCCGGGCAACCCCGCCTATCCGCCGCAGAAAGCGTTCCCGACTCCCGCGCTGCCGATCGGCAAGGTCGGCCGCAAGGCGGCCGAAGGCCTCGACAAGCTCGGATGGCACTGGTGGCCGGGCACCAACGCCATTCCGTCGCTCCCCTATAACGGCCTCAACGCCTGCGTGCGCCGGGGCACGTGCATGACCGGTTGCCCGGAAGGCGCCAAGTCCACCGCCAACATCACCTATTGGCCACACGCAACCAAGGCCGGAGCGCGTCTCGTCACCGGAGCGCGCGTCCGGGAGATCGAAGTCGACGAGCGCGGGCTCGCGACGGGCGCGGTCTATATTGACGAGAACGGGCGCGAGCGGCGCCAGCGGGCGAGCGCCGTCATTCTCTGCGCCAACGGCGTCGGCACGCCGCGCCTGCTCCTGTTGTCGAAGTCGGCGCGATTCCCCGACGGCCTCGCCAATTCGTCGGGCATGGTCGGCAAGCGCCTGATGATGCATCCGTTTTCCGCAGTGCTCGGCGTGTACGAGGATCCGCTCGACGGTTGGCAGGGGCCGTTCGGACAGATGATCGATTCCTTCCAATTCTACGAGACCGACGAAAAACGCGGCTTTGTCCGCGGCGCCAAATGGGGCGCCATGCCGGGCGGGGGACCCCTGAGCGCCACCTCTTTCGTCGGCAGCCGGATCTTTGCCGACGGCGGCGAGCGGGTCGAAGACGCGTGGGGCGAGAACCTGCACAAGATGGTCGATCGCCGCTTCAACCATCAACTCGTCTATGGAATCATCGGCGAGGATCTTCCGGAGGAATCCAATCAGGTCGTTCTCGATCCCAAGCTGACCGACACCGACGGCATCCCCGCGCCGAAGCTCCTCTACAGGTGCTCGGAGAATTCAGCCAACATGCTGAAGTTTCATGTCGACCGATGCCTCGAGGCGGTTGAGGCGGCTGGAGCGATCGAGACGCATGTGGTCCACCAGGTCCGCGACACCGGATGGCATCTCCTGGGGACGACCACCATGGGCGCCGACCCTCGAACGTCCGTGGTGAACGAATGGGGGCGGACGCATGACGTTCCCAATCTTTTCATCTTCGACGGCTCCACTTTCCCGACATCCGGTGGAGTCAATCCGACCGCGACGATCATGAGCGTGGCGCTGCGACAGACGAAACATCTCATTGCGAATCGACACAGCATGGAGGCCGCTTGATGTTGAGCGACAGCGACCGCGAAACTTTCGGCGCGATGGCCGACGTCATCGTTCCGGCCTGGGAGCGCATGCCTTCGGCGACCGCGGTCGGCGTACACAAGGGTCTGCTTGACGCCGTGCTGCGCGCTCGACCGGATCTGAGCGAGGGCGTCGAGTCCGCGATCGCCGCGTGTCGCGGCGTCGCGCCGAGCAAGGCGCTCAACGCCTTGTTCCAGTCCGACAGGAGCGCTTTCGACGCCTTCACCCTGGCCGTGACCGGCGGTTACTACATGGATCCGACGGTGCGCGGGCTCCTGGGCTATCCTGGCCAGGAAAGTCCGCCCTACGATCCGATGGAGACCCCCGCCTATCTGACCGACGGCCTGCTGGAGCGGGTGACCCGACGCGGCGCCATTTATAAACCGACCCCTCGCTGAGCGGGGGGAGCGGAACGCGCGAACCCTCCGCCGTCAGGTGAACGCCATCAGGACCCCGGTGTAGTAGTAGAGCCGGTTGTGCGACACTTCGCCGTTGCCGAAGAATCCGACGAGCGGAAAGTCGCCCAGAATGTCGCGAACGCGCTGAAGCTCCTCGAAATCGGGGCCGAACATGTTCGGGCCCCGCGCTATGCAGTTGAAATAAAGACCGCCTTTCGGCGCGCCTCCCAGTTTGAGTTTCATGGCTTTCAGCATGCGCTCGAGGTCCGCTGTCGCGCTCTGGGCGTCGCGGCGGCAGAAAAGGATGTCGCTGCGCTCAGCGATGGTCTGCGAGACGGCGAAGCATTTCCGCTCGGCGTCGATGTCGAAGATGTAACGCACGATGTAGTCGTTCTCGTCGCCGCTATGAAGCGGGAAGCCGACGAACATCTGCCTCGCGGCGCGGTGCAAGTCGCGCGCCTGCAATTCGCCGACGTCCGCGGCGAAGGCCTCGAGCGCCGGGCGGCCGTCGATCTCCAGAATCACGTTACCCTGCGCGCGCGTTATGCGCCGGGTCGGGCCGATAGCGGAACAGCCCTGAGTAACGCCGACGATCGCCGGAACGTCCCCGGTCAGCAACACGCCTGACAGACTGTCCTCGACGACGCCATTGGCGATCTGCACCAGCGTCTGCCGGGCCGAGGACGCGGCGCCGACGAGGATGGACGAGCTTCCGGCGCCGGCCGCCGCAATCGTTTCGTTGAGATCGGCGCGGCGGGGATCGCAATGAACGATGCCGCGCACCGGCTTACGCCGCGCGATCCAGGACTTGGTCTGAGGGTCGTAGGGGTCGAAGGCGGCGGAGGCCGAAGCGAGACGAAAGACCTGAAACGAATCGGCAGGGAGAGCGGCGAGCATCGTCGCAATGCCCGGCCGCTCGAAAACGGCGCGGTGGGGCGTGCAAATTCCAAGGCCGACGCTGCCTGTCCAGTTCTGAACGCCGGTGTTCTCGCGCAGATATTTCAACAGCTCCGGAAGATGGCCGGAAACTGCATCGGTCACGTAGAGGAAGCCGAGGTCGGCGTCCCTCCCCGCGGGCGCCAATTGCGCGACACACGATCTCGCGAGCTCCTTCCAGGACCCGTCGACCGCAACCGCCGACCAGAATCGACTGCTCGAGGCCGAGGGGCTGGCCGTCGGCGGGCGCCGCGCCGCCCGCTCGCGTCCCGCCGGCGCGCTGGCGCCAGCCGCGTTCAAGCCGGAGGGCCCTCAGCGCTCAGGCCCACTTGCGCGACGCCTTGGACGGTCCTGCTTGGGTCTCGCCTTCCCTCAAGGAGCCGCGCCCGGCCCACATGCCGTGCAATCGCTTGTAGGCGTCAAGCGCGGGCCAGCTGTGGTCGACGCAAAGCCGGATCAGTTCGTGGCGGTTGCCCGTCGCGAGCGCCTCCAGGATCTGCGTGTGCTCATGGCGAATCCGCATCATCTGCTCAGGAATCGCCATCGCATAACACCGCACGGCCAGCGTCGCCGTCCAGATCTGCTGGATGAGATCGGACAGGCATTTGTTGTTGCCCGCTTCCCATATGGTCCGGTGAAACGCGATCGTCGTGTCGCTGACGACCTCGAAATCGAGACGGTCGACCGCAGCGCAGAAGCGGCCATGCAGCTGCTCGATCCGCTTCATCGTCTCCGTATCGAGAGGAAGAGGAATGCGGCGCACCGCCTCGGCCTGCAGCAACGCGCCGACCTCGAAGAAATGCTCGATCTCGTCGACCGAATAATCGCGGACAGCCACCCCTTTGTTGGGCCGGCGAATCACGAGGCCGAGCTTCTCGAGCTCGGCGAACGCTCCCCGAATCTGGTGCCGCGAAGCGCCAAACTTCTCGCGCAAGTCGTCTTCCACCAGGCGCTCGCGCGGGCGCAACCGGCCGAAAACGATTTCCTGCCTTAGCTGCCGGACGAGAGCGTCCAGCTCCTGTTGTGGCCTGGCCATCCCCGTGAGTCCGAGCCTTCCCAAATCGTGGACGCCGACAACCTCGCCGCCACGATCCGCCGTCCGCGGCGTCGGGCGCGGCGACGCTTTTCCCAACAGAGTTTATGAGCTTGCTCGGCGCTTGTCGACTCGTTCGTCGCTGTTTCGTTGCCATAATTATTGACAATTTTATTGACAGGCAGGCGTTTCGTTGGGCAGAAAAGCCAGGCAAAGGGGGTGTGCTGATGAGGGACCTGCACATGCGTGCGAACGGCACGACGCTTCGGTGTCGCGTCGAAGGTCCTCCATCCGCGCAGGCGGTTCTGTTCAGCAACAGCCTCGCCACAAATCTCGGCATGTGGGACAAACAGGCCGAGCATTTTGCGGGTCAATATCAGGTGATCCGCTATGACGCCCGCGGGCACGGTCAGAGTCTCGCGACCGCGCCGCCCTATACGCTGTCGACTCTTGTGGAGGACGTGCGAAGCCTGCTCGACGGGCTTGGAATCGGCACGGTGCATTTCGTCGGTCTGTCGCTTGGCGGCATGGTCGGGCAATTGTTGGCCGCGCGATATCCTCAGCGCCTGCTCTCGCTCACGCTGTGCGACACCGCCGCGCAAACGAAACAGGACATTTGGGAAGGCCGCATCGAGGCCGTCCGCAAGGACGGCGTCGACCCGCAGGTCGAGCCCTCGCTGGAACGTTGGTTCACGCCGCCATTTCGCGACGCCAACCCTTCGATTGTAGAGCGGTTCCGCAAAATGATCCGCGACACGACGCGCGACGGTTATGTCGGCGGCGCCTCCGCGATCATGGAGATGGACAACCTGAGCCAATTGTCGCGCATCGCGACTCCGACCCAGATCATCGTTGGTCGCGACGATCACTCGACTTCAGTCAGCGACGCCGAGCTCCTGAACGCCAGAATCGCCGGATCGCAACTGGCGGTGATCGAAGACGCCGCGCACCTGTCCAATGTCGAACGTCCGAATGAATTCAACGCGGTGCTCAAAGGCTTCCTGCTGCAGCAGGGCGCGCGCTACCAGCAGGCTGGGGCCGCCAACCTGTGATCCCCCGCTGCGACCCGCACGATTCCTATCCGCGCGTCCCGAATTTCGCTGTCCCCACGGGCGCCGTCGACTGCCACGCGCATATTTTTGGGCCGTTTGAAAAATATCCGCTGGCGGAGGGACGCGGCTACACGCCGGCCGAAGCGTCGATCGAACAATATCGCGAACTTCATAGAACCCTTGGCGTCACCCGCGGCGTTTTGATCCAGCCGAGCGTCTACGGCGCCGACAATCGCTGCATGATCGACGCGTTGAAGCAGCTTGGCCGGAGCTATCTCGGCGTCGCGGTGGCGCCGCCCGATTGCAGCGACGCGGAACTCGACGCGCTTCACGAAGCTGGCGTCCGCGGCCTGCGGATCAATGTCGTTTTTGGCGGCGGAAGCGCCCTCGAGGACGCCGAACGCTTGGGGGGCCGAATCCGGCGCCTCGGATGGCATCTGCAGTTCCTTGTCGACGTCTCGCGGGTCGCCGACCTCAAGGGCTTCGTGCGGGGGCTGGGAGTCCCCGTGGTCATCGACCATATGGGGCATGCGGCGGCGAGGACCGCTCTTCGCGAGCCGGGATTTCGCGACCTGCTCGAACTTCTGCGTCTCGGCGAATGCTGGGTGAAGTTGTCCGGCTCATACCGGATCACGAGCGAGCAGGCGCCGCCCTACGGCGATGTCGCCGAGGTCGCGAAGGCGTTGATCGGTGCGGGACCGGCGCATTGCCTTTGGGCGACCGACTGGCCGCACCCGCAAATCCCTGTCCCGATGCCGAACGACGGCGACTTGATGAACCAGCTGCCGGCCTGGACGAGCGATCCTGAGACCATGAAGCGCATCCTTGTGGACAATCCCGCCCGCTTCTACGGTTTCACGTAGGCCGCGCCAGTTTACTGAACTCGGAAATCTACGCTTCAAGCGCGTCGCCCTCCGACGCGAGCCGTCCACACGGCCTAGAGCCTTCTTCATCTAGGCTGACGCATAACCAGCGCTGACGAGGTATTTTGCGCATTCGTCTGGCGGGGCGGCGGTGAGGGCTTGAGCCAGGGCGTCGGCGATGGCGTCGAGGGTTCTGGGCGCGGCTTTCCGGACGAAGCCTTTGAGTTTGGCGAAGAGCTGCTCGATC
>Ga0153954_1000299_pt1 | contig 42666 bp, 38 predicted proteins | sample TSFL038MetaG_FD_102277 | JGI IMG/M metagenome (GOLD analysis project Ga0153954, IMG submission 102277) | Attine ant fungus gardens microbial communities from Florida, USA - TSFL038 MetaG | ecosystem: Host-associated > Fungi > Mycelium > Unclassified | place: USA: Florida, Wekiwa Springs State...
CCCGCCGCGATAAGGCCATACATGAAGAGCGCGACTTCCGAGCCTTCGCGCATGACCGCAACCGCGCACACGACGCCCAGCGCGAAGATCGATTGCGAACCGGATCGCACCGCCTCCCCGACGCGCGTAACGTCGGCGGCCAATTCCCGGCCATGGCTCGCCATCCACACATTGTGCCAGGTGAGCATCACGACGGCGATGAGCAGGATCGCAGCGTTGAAGATCTCTTGGCCGATCCCCGCTAACGCTTCGCCGATCGCGCCTGCGAAAGCCGCCACGAGCGAGGCGCCGACAACGCCGGCCAGGACCCCCGAAACAATCGCCAGCCGGCTGCCGGCCAGGCCCTTCGTCACAGCCAGGACGATGCCGACGATGAGGCCGGCCTCGATGACCTCGCGAAAAACGATGACAAGCGCGCCGAGCATCGCCCCGGCCTAAATCTCGTTAGCGCCGACTAGGGTCATTGCGTCACCAGAAACCCTTCCGTCGTGGCCTCGTGGTAGTCGTCGAAGAAGCGATAGCGGCCGGGGGGCAGCGCTCGCACCTGCACGCTGATCTTGCCGCCGCCGGGCACGACTTTCTCGACTCGCAAGGCCTTGCTTTCGAACTCCGCGGGCGTCTTGTCCTGGTTCTCCACCTCGATGACGACCGGCTTGCCCGCAGGCGCGGTCGGCTCGGCCGGCGAGAACTTATGGTCCTTGAGGGTTAGAGTGAGTTTCGTCGGTTCGTCCGCAATGGCGAGAGAAGGACCCATTTCCAAGACAAGAGCCAGTCCTAAAACCGCTGGTGAACCGATCCGCATCTTACCCTCTCCTCAGGCCGCCCAGTTATCGGTGAAGTCCTCTGACCAATATGAGATCTCTCCAACCCGACCTAACACTCCGAGGCCGCCTTCCCAAAGGCGGGCGGCGGAGATTGAAATGATTCTAATTTGAAATCTCTTCGACCCGCGCGGCTCGGATATGCCGCGCGCGAGCGCCCTTTCATCGCTCGGACGAACGGGCGCCCCTCCCCGCGAATTGTTTGGCGGGGGAAGAAAAAACCCTTGCGCCGGGGCACGATTCGCACAAATAATCAGCTTGCCCAATACGCACGTGCCTGTGGTCGTGTGTCGGTCGGCGGGGATCTGGACAAGAGGCCAGTTAACCGCCCCTGGAAGACCGGCAGCCGGAGGCGAACCGGCGCACCCCGCCAAACGGGGGACGCGACTTGAAGCAACGACGGACCGGGCTTTTTTGGTCTCTGCCGGCCCTCCAAAGGTCGGCGCCCAAAGAGGCTTGTCTATCTTGCCGGGCGTGCGGACGGGACAAATTTCCCTCGTCCAAACGATGGCTCTGATCGCTTGAGGCCTCACGGCCCCTGGCGCGTCTTGGCCACGGCGTAGCAGCTGACCGCTCAGGCGGTCCGTCGATGGCTTTCTCAAAGCCCGTCGTCGGATTCGCGTGAACCGGTCGCGTTGGCGGGTCAACGATTGCGCTATCCGCGTCTCCAACGCGCGGCGCGCGAGTCGCATCGCCAGCGAATCCTTCATTTGCCAGGCGCGGAGGCTTCCGCGCATTTGGGGGATGCCGCTCATGACGGACCGTATCAAGGACTTCCTCGCCCGCAATCGCGAAGATGGGCCCCGCCTCGTCGTCGATCTCGACGTCGTGCGCGAAAACTATCTGGGTTTCGCCTCGGCGCTGCCCGACGCGCGCGTGTTCTACGCGGTGAAGGCCAATCCGGCGCCAGAGATTCTCGATCTCCTGGCGCGGCTCGGCTCGTGCTTCGACACGGCTTCGCTCGCCGAGATCGAGCAAGCGCTGGCGGCTGGCGCGACGCCTGAGCGCATCAGCTTCGGCAACACCATCAAGAAGGAGAAGGACATCGCGCGCGCTTATGCGCTTGGGGTCCGCCTCTTCGCCGTGGACTGCGAGGCCGAAGTGGAAAAGATCGCTCGCGCGGCGCCGGGCTCGAAGGTGTTTTGCCGTATCTTATGCGACGGCGCGGGCGCGGAATGGCCGTTGTCGCGCAAGTTCGGCTGCGCGCCGGAAATGGCGGCCGGCGTGCTCGAGCGCGCGCATCGGCTCGGCCTCGTGGCGCATGGACTCTCGTTCCATGTCGGCTCGCAGCAGCGCAATCCGCGCACCTGGGATTCGGCCCTGAAGACCTCGGCGGCGATCTTCCGCGACCTCGCCGAGCGGGGCGTCCAACTCGCCATGATCAATCTCGGAGGCGGCTTTCCGGCCCGCTATTTGAAGGACGTGCCTTCGATCAAGACCTACGGACAAGCGATCTTCCGCGCCTTGCGCCGGCATTTCGGCAACCAGATTCCGGAGACGATCATCGAGCCCGGGCGAGGCATGGTCGGCAATGCGGGGATTATCGAGGCCGAGGTGGTCTTGATCTCGAAGAAGTCGGATCAAGACAAGCAGCGTTGGGTTTATCTCGATATCGGAAGGTTCAATGGCCTCGCGGAGACGCAGGACGAGATGATTCGCTATCCGATTCGCACGGCCTACGATAACGGCGCGCTCGCGCCTTGCGTCGTCGCCGGGCCGAGCTGCGACTCCGTCGATATCCTGTACGAGAAGGAGCCCTACCTGTTGCCGATCTCGCTCGAGATTGGCGCCAAGGTGCTCATCGAGGGCGCCGGGGCCTACACGACGACCTATTCCTCGGTCGCCTTCAACGGTTTTCCCCCGCTCAAGGCCTATGTCATCTAGCCCTCTGCGCAGTCGTGGCCGCCCGGCGGCCGCGACTGAGGCGACGCCCGCTCGGGCCGCCGTCCGACGCCAGTTTGCGGCGCCGGCCGTCTTGTCACATTGGCGTCGTTTGCTTGACTGATCCTTGACCGCCGCGCCGCAACGCGGCTGCGCCTCGGCAGCCAGATCGGCCAGTCCGCAACCTCAAAATCGATCTTTGCCCTTGCGCGGAAATGTCGCAATGAAAAACATGCTTCGCGGGGCGACCGCATTGACCGTCGCCGCAACCCTCGCCCAACCCGGGCTCACCGCATCGCTTCCCTTGATCACGACGCAGCCTGATCCGCCGGCGGACGTCGCGCCCTATTTCGTCGCGGATTCCGACGCCCGTTGGGCGAGTTCCGAATGGTCGGCGGATGACATTGCGGCGCTGAGACAGAAGGTCAAATACGTCTTCGTCATTTTCAATGAGAACCGCTCGTTCGATCACGAATATGGCACGCTTCCCGGCGTCAACGGAATCTATTCAGACGGCAAGGCCCCGCGGGCGCCCGCCGACACGCCAGGCTTCACGCAAAGCTACCTCGACACGAACACCGGCGCGACGGTGACGGTCCAGCCGTTCCGCGTCGGACCCGAGCAGAACTCGACGATCAAGGACTCGACCGACCATTCCCACGCCGGTCTCGCCGCCAAGCTCGACGTGCAGAACGGGCAAGCAAAAATGGACAAGTTCGCTGAAGTCGAGTGGCGCAAATATGCCCGCGCTGGCGCCGCGGCGCGCGAGGCGATGGGCAAACAGTTCGCACGTCTCGTCATGGCGCATATCGATTGCGACACGATTCCGTTCTTCTGGCGCTACGCCAGCCGGTTCACCATCTTCGACAACAATTTCGCCACCGAAGACACGCCGTCCACGCCGAACGCGGTCGCCGTCATCGCTGGCCAAGCGGGCGAAACCCAATGGGTGAAGCATCCGAGCGAGACGAACGACCCAACTCAGGACGGCGTGACAGCGTCGATCAGCGGTACGATCAACGGCGAGACATTTTCTGGAACGGCGACCACTGTGGGTCCGCCCCTGGTCGAGGATCCGCAGCCCTGGTGGGGCTCCGAGTTTGACAAAACGACCATCGGCCGCGAACCGGCCGGATCGCCGAAGGAATGGTATAAGTCGAACAACATTGCTTCCAATCTCACCTTCGCGACGCTGCCGCTCACCTTCATGGGCGGTTGGATCAACTGGTTCACCGACCAGGACCGCAATCCCGCCTTCGACCTGCCCGACGTGACGAAGGACATTCCCTATATCAGCGCGCTTGGGCATGAGCCGGTGCAATGGCGCTGGTACCAGAACGGCTACGATCACGAGCCGACGGACACAGGCGACGAAGCGTCCCACCAGAGCTACGTCAGCCATCACAACGGCGCGCAATATTTCGGCTATATCGCCAACAATCCGGCCGAGCAGACTAATCTGCGCGGCGAAGGCGACTTCTTCTCCGACATGGCGAAGAACGTGCTGCCGCGCACGGGCGGCGTCTTCTATATCCGCGGCGGGTATTACAATCTCAAATATCCGCAAGAATCGGCCGTCATTCAGAATCCGAATTACCCAAACAAGAACGGCCTCACGCCGGCCGAGATCGCGGCGATCAAGATCGCAAAGTCCGGCGACGACGATCATCCCAGCTATTCGGACAGCCAGCTGTCGGAGGCCATGGCCGCTCGCGTCATCAACGCGATCGCCGCCAACAAGGACATCTGGGAGCACAGCGCGATCGTCATCACCTATGACGAATCCGACGGCCTTTACGACCACGTCGCGCCGCGGATCCTGAGTTACGGCCCCGACGGCCTGCCTCTCGCGCGCGGAATCCGCATTCCGCTGGTGCTCATCTCCCCTTACGCGCGCGTCCACGCCGTTTCGCACGCCGAGGGCGATCACAACGCGGTCATCGAGACGATCAATGCGCTCTTCGGCCTGCCGGCGTTGGCTAGCCTGCCGGACGAAAAGGAGGCGCTTCAAGCCGGCGACTCGCCTAAGTTCAACGCCTTCGGTCCGCCGGGCTTCGAGCAGAAATATCTGGGGCCGCGCGACGAGGAGACGCCAACGACCGCTAGCCTGCTCAGCGGCTTCGACAAGGCGCGGATCACAGGCCCGCTGCCGCCGCTGCCCGGTTCCTATGCGATGATCCCCGACCCCGATATCGACTCGTTTCCGCATTATGGCGGCAAGGGGTGCGCCGCGATCGGGATCACGCCGGAGGACGTGCGGCAGAACATTCCGAACGTGATTCCGGAAGGATTCAATTCCCTGCCCGTGACGCTGCCGGCTTACAATTAAACTCGCATTGCTAAAGCGACAGTCCTTATCGCCGGTGCGCGCGTAGTGCGCCCCCTCCACCGTCCTTCGGACGGTCCCCCTCCCCCGCGCTCTCGCGCGAGGGAGGATATCCTCCTCCATGTCGCGCAGCGAAATGGGGGAGGGAGACCACGCCATAGCCCGTCGAGAGACGGGCGTCGTGAACGCCGCCCTATGGCGTGGTGGTGGGGGCTATCGCAAAAGCTCGCCCTGATCCTCCTGCTTGCGCTGGCGTTGCCGTCGTCTTCAGTGCTGGCAGGCCCAGTCGTCGATCGCATCAAGGCCTCGGGCGTCATCCGCTGCGGCGGCGTCCCGCGTCCTGGCTTGGTCGGCCAGCCGACCGACGGACGGCGTGCGAGCGGCCTCTATCTTGATCTGTGCCGCGCGATCGGCGCGGCCCTGCTTGGCCAGGACGGCAAGGTCGAGTTCCACGCCTATGATTCCGACCAGGCGTTCGCCCGCGTCGCCGACGGCGCCGACGATCTTTTCTTCCTCGATGGCTCGGAGATCGGCGACCATAGTCTTGCAGGCGCGGCGACGCCGGGGCCTCCGGTCTATTTCATCTCGACCGCAGCCATGGTCCACGGCGACGCTTCAATCCGCGAAGTGAGCGACCTCGCGTCCAAGTCCATCTGCTTCTATCAGGGCGACGATGCGCATTTGAGCCTCGAAGCCGCAATGGCGGCGCGGCGTCTCGACTTCGTCCGCATGGGCTACATGGAGTACGGCGAGCTGCGCGACGCCTATGCCGCCCGGATCTGCGACGCCGAGGTTGGCGAGAGCGGGGATCTGGCCGCCGCAAGGCTCGCGGAGCGTTCAGCGCCCACAAGCCGCATCCTCGCGGAGCCGCTGGCTGCCTTCCCGGTGTTCGCCGCGACCCCGGCGAGCGACCCACGCTGGTCGGCGATCGTGGCCTGGGCGACCTACGCCTTGCAGCGCGCCGAATTGCCGGCGACGGCGTGGAGAGCGGCGGGACTTAGGTCCTTGCCGGTCGAGGGGCGGGATCTCGGGCTCCCCGAAGACTGGGCCACACGCGTCGTCGGCGCCGCAGGGTCCTACGCCGAGATCTATGCGCGCAACCTCGGCGAAAGCTCGCCTCTCAAGCTGCCGCGGGGCGCGAATGCGCTCTCCGAACTGGGCGGCCTGTTCGTCACGCCCTCTCGCGAGTAACCTACGAAAAGCGCTTGTCGCCCCGGCGATTGAGGATAGAACGGCGCCCAGGCGCCGGGACGCGGGCGGCCCGCCGGCGTTTGACCGCGGGACGACGACAATGCCCAAAGTGAGCGCCGGCATTTTGCTGTTCCGACGACGGCCGGCGGGGATCGAGGTGATGCTCGCCCATCCGGGCGGACCCTTCTGGGCGAAGAAGGACGAGGGCGCCTGGTCGATTCCGAAGGGCCTCGCGGACGAAGGCGAAGATCTCCTTGAAGCAGCAAAACGCGAGTTCCTCGAGGAGACAGGCATGAGCGTGGAAGGGGCCTTCCTCGATCTCGGCGCTCACAAGCAGCCGGGCGGCAAGACGATCGTCGCCTGGGCTTGCGAGGGAGACTTCGATCCGGCGTTGCTGAAGAGCAACATGTTCACGCTCGAATGGCCGCCGCGCTCGGGACGGACGGCCGAATTCCCCGAGGTCGACCGGGCGCAATGGTTTTCGATCGATGAGGCGATGGTCAAGATCAACAAAGGTCAGAGGCCGATTGTCGCGCGTCTGAGCGCGATCAGCGAGACCTGACGCGCCTCGGCGCTTGGGCGGGCGACCTCGCCCGAGCGATGGCCCCGCCGCCGATCGCGCGCGTCAGCCCGCCGGGGTCATGAGGAGACCGCCTTGCGTTGGTAGGACGCGCCAAGACGCTGAGGACTCCAGGATCTCGTATCGTCTATATCACTGTTTAATTTAGTAAATATGTGCCTCGAACGCCCGTCGATGGCGGGATGGCGAGCGCGGAACTAAAAGGGGTCCTAACCCGCTGAAAAGATGAAGGGGCGCCGGTAAAATTGCGGCTACGTGACCGGCGCGGCGTTGACCCTGCCCTCCTGGCGTGGAACACGGCGCCGCCCAAGACTTTCCGAACGGACCCTCGCATGCCTTTCTGGTTGGACATTGCAGCCTTCATCATCAAGGCGGTGATCATAGTCGCGGCGGTTGGCGGTCTTGCGGTGCTGATCGCGCGGCTTGCGCGCTCGAGCGAACCCAAGGACCGGGAGATCAAGGTTCGCTCGCTCGACGAGCATTACGATGACTTGCGCGACGCCATGAACGGCGAGTTGCTCGACAAGAAAGAGCGCAAGGCGCTCGCGAAGAGCCGCAAGAAGGAGGCCAAGGCCGCGGCCAAAGAGCGGCGCGGCCAGAAGCCCGGCAAGCGCATCTACGTGCTCAGCTTCAAGGGCGACCTGCGCGCGAGCGCAGTCAAGCGCCTCGGCGCCGAAATCGACGCCGTCCTGATCGCCGCCCGCCCCGCGACCGACGAAGCGGTCATCCGGATCGAGAGCCCAGGCGGCACGGTGACCGGCTATGGTCTTGCCGCGGCCGAGATCCTGCGCCTGCGCGACCACAAGATCAAAGTCACCGCGTCGGTCGATCAGGTTGCGGCGAGCGGCGGCTACATGATGGCGTGCGCGGCGAACCGCATTGTCGCTGCGCCCTTTGCGGTGGTTGGGTCGATCGGCGTCGTCGCGCCCGTGCCGAATCTCCACCGCCTTCTCAAGAAGAACGAGATCGACTTCGAAGAGATGACGGCGGGCGAGTTCAAGCGCTCGGTCTCGCTGCTCGGCGAGATTACGCCGGCGGGGCGCGAACATTTCCGCGACAAGCTCGACACCACCCACCAGGCGTTCAAGGACCATGTCGCGCAGTGCCGCCCGGCCGTCGATATCGCGCGCGTCGCCAACGGCGACTACTGGCTGGCGCGCGAGGCCATGTCGCTCGGGCTCGTCGATGAGATCATGACCGGCGACGAGCTCCTGTTCCAGGCCCGCGACACGGCGCGCCTCTATGAAGTCTCGACCGAAGCGCGCAAGACGCTGCTCCAGCAGCTCATGAGCGGGATTGGCGGCGCGGCGGAGAAGGCCGCGGACTTCGCGATCAACCGGATGGGGCGAGCGGGACCCGTCTAAGAGTTGTCGCGGCGAACTCTAGGTATTGCTACGGATATGGATTAAACGAACGTTAAGACAGATTGGGCGCGCCCTACGACCGAGGCGTCGCCAAGGAGGAGACCCATGATGGAGCGCGTGCGTCCTGATCCGACATTTTATCCATCCCCGCGCCTCGCGATGGAGGCGCCGGCCGAGCGCCTCGCCTACACGCTCCTCCTGTCGCCTGACCATTCAAAACCGGACGCCTTGGCGGTGGTCGACGTCGACCGTCAGTCGCCGAATTTTGGCAAGGTTGTCACCCGTTTCGACATGCCGAATGTAGGGGACGAGTTTCATCACTTCGGCTGGAACGCCTGCTCTTCCGCGCTATCGCCCTTCTCGAACCACCCGTTCGTCGAGCGCCGCTACCTGATCATTCCCGGCATCCGCTCGTCACGGATCTATGTCGTCGACACCAAGCCGGATCCCACGCAGCCGAAGATCGTCAAAATCATCGAGCCGGAGGAAGTGTTCCGGAAGACAGGCTACTCCCGCCCTCATACGGTGCATTGCGGCCCCGAGGGGATCTACATCAGCACGCTCGGCGGCGCAGGCCCGGACGGCGCCCAAGGCGCGCCCGGCGTCTTCATCATGGATTGCGATACGTTCGACATCCTGGGCCGCTGGGAGATTGATCGAGGCCCGCAGCGGCTGCATTACGACTTCTGGTGGAACCTGCCGCGCAACTACATGGTGACGAGCGAGTGGGGACTGCCGCCGCAGTTCGAGAACGGCGTCGTTCCCGAAGATCTCCTCGCCAATAAATACGGCCATGCCGTGCACTTCTGGGATCTGGCGGGGCGGAAGAACGTGCAGACGATCGACCTTGGGGCAAACCATCAGATGGCCCTCGAAGTCCGCCCTGCTCACGATCCAGTCAAAGAATATGGGTTCCTCGGCGTCGTGGTCGACACGACGAACCTCGAGGGATCGATCTGGACGTGGCGGCGCGAGAACGGCAAGTTCACCATCGCCAAGACCGCGACCATCCCGCCCGAGCCGGCGGACAAGGAGCTGCTTCCCGATCTTTTGAAGGGCTTCGGCGCCGTCCCGCCGCTCGTGACCGACATCGACCTCTCGCTCGACGATCGCTTTCTTTACGTGTCGTGTTGGGGAACCGGCGAGCTCAGGCAATACGACGTCTCCGACCCAATGAAGCCGAAGCTTGCCGGTTCAGTCAGGATCGGAGGCGTCGCGAGGCGCGACGCCCACCCGAACGGACGGGAGTTCGGCGGCGGGCCGCAGATGGTGGAAATCAGTCGAGACGGTCGGCGGGTGTATTTCACCAACTCGCTCTACAGCACATGGGACCGACAATTTTATCCGAAGGGCGTTCGCGGCGTTCAATTCATGTGCAACGTCGACCCCGCGGGCGGGATCGCCTTCGATCCGGATTTCTGCGTCGAGTTCGGCGACGGCTACGGCGCGCATCAGGTTCGGTTGGAGGGCGGCGACTGCTCGACGGATTCGTTCTGCTATCCGTCAGCGTGACCATGCGACGATGAGCGGAGGCTGGCGTCCCGAACTTTGGCTGGCGGTGATCGCGCTCGGCGCCTATCACGGGCTCAATCCCGGGATGGGCTGGCCGCTTGCGGTCTCGAACGGCATGTGGGCGAAGAGGGAGCAGGCGGTCTTCGCAACATTCCTTCCACTTGCGAGCGGCCATTTCCTCGCGATGGCCGCGGCGCTTCTGCCCTTTGCCCTCTTTCTCGCTTATGTCGACTGGAGCCAGACGATACGCATGGCGGCGGGCGGCGCGGTCGCAGCCTTCGGGGTCTACAAGCTGTTCAATCGGCGTCATTCGCGCATTGCCGCCCGGCTCGGCCCAAAACATCTGACCCTGTGGTCGTTCCTGACGGCGACGGCGCACGGCGCGGGCCTCATGCTGGCGCCGATCGCGCTCGGTCTCTGCTCGGCGGGCGCCGAGGGCGCGCGCTCCCCGACGGTCGGCCACGGTCATGAAGCGATGAGCGAACTGATGCGCTCGGACGTCGCGACCTCGATCGCCGTGTCCATGATCCATACGATCGCCATGGTCGCCGCTGGCGGCGCGATGGCGTGGATTGTCTACCGCTGGGTCGGCCTGAAACTCCTCAGGAGCGCCTGGCTCAATCTCGAGAGCGTCTGGGCCGCGAGCCTGATCGTCACCGGCCTGGTCAGCGTCACATTATAGGCGCGCCTATCGCAGCTCATAGCAATTGACGATCGTGCGCGGACTTCGCGTCACGTCGTAGAGAACGCCATATTGGACGAGCGCGTTCACGCCCGGATGGCGGAACAGGATGAGCGACGTCCGGTTATCATAGCCGCTCGCATAGCCGGCGATCTCCCACCCTTGCGCGAGCAACTGGTCGACGGTGAGCGGCGGGGTCTCCGCCGCAGCGATAGTGGACGCGAGCATTGTTGCCCAGCCAAAGGCGAAACGCACTAACGACCCTCCGCGCTGCTTGCCCGCCCTGTCCTCATTAACCCCGTTCCCCTGACCTCCTCAATTCAACCTCGCGCGATTGTTGGGCGAGTCAACGAATAGCGGCCAGGTCGATCGTCAATTATGCTTCCCCAGGCGCAGGGCGCCAGGCAATGATGCTCAGCGATCTCTTGGCGGGAAGGCGTAGCTCGCATGACGGACGTGAAGGAGAGCGCGGCGCCGGACGAGCGCGCCGAAGCCAAGCACCCGCGTGAGCGGCCAAGAGGGGGCGCAACCGCCGCCGCGACGATCGTCGGCCTCATCCTGGCTGGAATCGTGGGCCTCTCCGTCTGGTATCTCGCGCGGCCTCAGCCGCTCATCATCCAGGGCGAAGCAGACGCGACCCGCATCGACATCGCTGCGCGAGTCGACGGACGCGTCGGCCAACGTCCCGTCGAGCGGGGCCAAAACGTCACGGCCGGCCAATTGCTGTTTGAGATCGACAATCCGGAACTGATCACCAAATGGCGCCAGGCTGAGGCCGGCGTCGAGGTCGCCAAGGCCCAGCTCGCCAATATCCTCGTGGGCACGCGCGTGGAAGTGGTCGATCAGAAGAAGGCCGCGCTCGAGAGCGCTGAGGCCAACTTCCAACTTGCCCAGAAGACCTACGCCCGCATCAAGGACCTCGCCGGCTCGGGCAACGCGCCGCTGCAGCAGCTCGACCAGGTCACGAACTCGCTCGAAGTGGCCAAGAGGAGTCAGGACAGCGCCCAGCTTGCCTACAATGAGGCGGTGAACGGGGCGACCAAGGAAGAGCGCGCCATCGCACAGACCAACGTGGTGCAGGCGCAAGCGAGCGTCGACACGATCAAGGCGAGCGTGGACGAACTGACGGTCAAGGCGCCAATCGCCTCGCAGGTCTATCAGATCGGGGCGGAGGTCGGCGAATATGTCTCGCCCGGCGTGCCGCTGCTCTCGCTGATCGACCTCAACAACGTCTACCTAAGGTTCAATCTGCGAGAGGATCTGGTCAAAGGGCTCAAGGCCGGCGACCGGTTCAAGATGCGCGCGCCGGCGCTGGGCGATCAGGAGATCGAGGCCGAGATCAAGCTCATCGAGACGCGCGGCGAATATGCCGGATGGCGGGCGACGCGGGCGACCGGCGATTTCGACTTGAGAACCTTCGAAGTGCGCGCCTATCCGGTCTCCCCCCTCCCCGCGCTCAGGCCAGGGATGAGCGTTTACGCCGAGTGGCCGACGGCTGAGCGCAAGTGAGGGCGCCCGCGAAGCCAGGACTGCTCCTCGTCGCGACCCGCGAGTTGCGCTGGATGCAGCGCGACGGCGTCGCGCTGGTTCTCGCCCTCCTCGTTCCGGTCCTCGCCTTCGCGATTCTGACGCTCACGTTCAGCAACGCCGTCGTTCGCAATCTTCGCGTCGCCCTTGTCGACGCGGACCGCTCCGCGACTTCGCTCGTCTATGTCCAGTCGATCGCCTCAGCGCCGGGCGTCACCGTCGCCGAGCGGTCGAGCGACATGAAGGACGCGATGCAGGCGATCCGCGCGGGCGACGCGATCGCCGCCGTCTATATCCCCGAAAATTTCGAGCGCGATCTCCTCGCCAGGAAGCGGCCGCAGGTGGTGTCGCTCTATAACCGGCAATATTTCACGCCCGGCAACAACGCGGCTTCGGCAATCCAGAGCGCGGTGGCGGCCGCGACCGCGGCGCTGCCGCACGAGGGGGACGCCGGAGGGTATAAGCCGGGCTCTCTTGTCGCCGAACAATATGTCCTGTCGAATCCGGCGCTCAATTTCGCCCAGTTTCTGCTGCGGGCGGTTTTGCCCACCGTGCTGCATGTCGTGACGGCGATTGCTGGCGGCTATTCGGTCGGCTCGGAGTTCTCCCAACGCAGCAAGCCCGCCTGGATGCGCGCCGCCGGCGGTCGGCCGCTGGTCGCGCTCATGGGCAAGCTCATGCCTTTGTTCGGCATTTTCCTCATCATGATGGTCGCAGACGCCGCGATCATTCACGTCCTCTACGGCGTAACTTTCCGAGGCGATCCGCTGCTCGTCGCCGCAGCGGCCTGCCTCCTGCTCATCGCCTATCTTTCCTTTGGCGCTCTGCTGGTGCTGCTCACTCAGGCGCTTCCGACGGGGCTGAGCCTCATCGCAATCTTCTGCAACCCAGCGTTCGGGTTCGCCGGCGTCGGATTCCCGGTTGCGGCGATGGGGACGTTTCCCCAAGCCTGGGGTTCGATCCTGCCGCTGCGCTGGTATTTGCAGGTCCTGTTCGATCAGGCGGCGCGTGGCGTGCCGACGGCAAACTCGGTCAGGCCTTTCCTGATCCTCGCCGGCCTCGCCTCCCTTTATTTCCTCCTCGCCTGGATGAGGCTGCGCGCCATCGCCAATGCGCCGCCGAAACGCGAGCCGGAGCCTGCTCTGCGGATCCGATACGGACGAGGCGTCGCGATCGCGATGGGCAATGAGGTTCAGCGCATTCTCGGCGACCGTGGGATCTTGGGCCTGATCGTGCTCGCCCCACTCGCTTACGGCGCGCTCTATCCGCAGCCCTATCTCGGCCAGGTTCTTCGCAGCCTTCCTATCGCCGTCGTCGATCAGGATCAGACGGAGCTCAGCCGCGACCTCGTCCAGACCCTGAACGCCGACGAGGCGATCACCGTCAAGGCGCGCAGCGACACAATCGCCGATGCGCAGGCGGCTCTCGACCGGCACGATGTCTATGCCATTCTCGCTATTCCCAAGGACACGGAAAAGCAGGTGTTACGGGGGGAGAAGGCGCGGATCGCGGCCTATGTCGATGCGGCCTATTTCCTGCTCTACAGCCGAACCTTGCAGGGCATATCGGAAGCCGCTGCGGCGGTCTCCAATGACGTCGCGACACGCGGCGCGCGGAGCGACGGCAGCCTCGTCTACGCATCGCTGGCCCGCAGCGCCTCGCCGATCGATTTCCTGTCCCAGCCGCTGTTCAACCCGACAGGCGGTTACGCGAGCTATGTTGTGCCGGCCGCCTTCATTCTCATTCTGCAACAAACGCTGCTGCTCGGAATCGCCTCGCTCGGCGGCGCGGCTTACTCGCTTGGCGGCGCAACGAACCGGCGGCTTCGATCTGGCGCGCGCGCCGTGTTCGGCCAGGCGCTCGCGCATCTTATCTTCGCGCTGCCCGGGCTTGCGCTCTATCTGATCATCCTGCCGCGGGTTTACGGCTTCTCGGCGCTTGGGCGGCTCCAGGATCTGATCCTGATGGCGGTTCCCTTCGTGCTCTCGGTCAGCTTCCTCGCCCAGTTCGTCAGCGCCTGGTTCACGCGCCGGGAAACCGCGATCCTCATCTTCATCGCCGTCAGTCTGCCGCTCTTCTTCCAGGTCGGCGTATCCTGGCCGGTCGAAGCGCTTCCCGATTTCATCCGCGCGGCGAGCCGGATCATTCCCAGCACGTCCGCCATTGATGGATTCGTGCGCATCAATCAGATGGGAGCGAGCATCCTGGAGGTTAAGCAGGACTGGACGACATTGTGGCTCTTGACGATGGTCTACGGACTGCTCGCCGTGCTGGCGACCCATCTCGCTTCCCGCAATGAAAGGCGCGCATGAACGCTCGGGGCAGAACGATCGCAATCCTCGCGACAGTCGTTCTCATCGGCGCCGCGGGGATTGCGCTGTTTTGGTTCGAAACGCAGCGGAAACCGAGGCCTCCGCTCATCGGGGTCGTGCACGAGACGGAGATCCGCATCGCGCCCGACATTTCCGCTCGGCTTACGTCGATCGGGGTCAAAGCCGGACAAGAGACGCATAAAGGGGAGACGCTGGCTACGCTGTCGAGCCCGGAGGCCGCCGCCTCGCTCGACGAAGCGAAAGCCAATTTGGAGTCTGCGCGCGCCAACCTCGCCAATATCGTCGCGGGCGCCCGTCAGGAACAGCGCGACACGGCGGCCCAGAATGTCGCGATCGCCGACTCCAACCTCACGCTGGCGAAGCAGCAATTCGCGCGCGTCTCGGTGCTGGCGGCTAAGAACTACGCGAGCAAGCAACAGTACGACGAGGACGCAGCGGCGTTGAGCAAGGCTGAGGCGAGCCTCGTTCTCGCCAATGCGGTTTTGGACCAGAGCAAGGCTGGCCCCACGAAAGAAGAGCTTGCGGTCGCGCAAAGCCAGGTGGCGCTTGCGCTCGCGACCGTCGCCGACCTCGAGGCCCAGCTCGCCAAGACGACGCTGACCTCGCCTGTCGATGGCGTTGCGCGGCTTCTCGTCGCGGAGCCTGGCGAGGCGATCTCGCCTGGGCAGCCTGTTCTGACCCTTGCTGTCGCGGGTGATCGCTGGTTCACATTCACGATCCGCGAGGACCGCCTTCGAGGCGTGACTTTGGGGTCGAAGATCGCGCTACAGACCGCGGCCGGAGACCGGTTTGAAGCCAAAGTCACGGAGCTCAGGCCGCTCGGTGAATTCGCTGTCTGGCGGGCGGCGCGCGCGGTCGGCGACCACGACATCAATAACTTCCTGCTCCGCGCCGATCCGGTCGGCCCCACACCCAAGCTTGAGCCGGGCATGACCGTGTGGATCGCTGAGGGGCAAGCCGGATAACCCCCGCCGACGCCCTTCGCGCCTTGCCTGCCCTGCCCCGCCCTGGTATGCCCGCGCGCAAATTTCCGAACAATTCAGGAATAGTCCCATGGCCGCGCGCCAGTTCATCTATCACATGCGAGGTCTCTCGAAGACCTATCCGGCCGGCAAGAAAGTCCTCGATAACGTCAACCTCTCTTTCTACCCGGATGCGAAGATTGGCGTGCTCGGCGTCAACGGCTCGGGCAAGTCGACGCTCATGCGCATCATGGCCGGCCTGGACACAGAGTACGTCGGCGAAGGCTTCGTCGCCGAGGGCGCGAAGGTCGGCTACCTGCCCCAGGAGCCCGACCTCGACCCCGCGCTCGACGTCAAAGGCAACGCCATGCTCGGCGTGAAGGAGAAGCAGGCGATCCTCGATCGCTACAACGAACTCGCCATGAATTATTCCGACGAGACCGCTGACGAGATGACGCGGCTCCAGGACGAGATCGAGGCCAAGGGTCTATGGGACCTCGAGAGCCAGGTCGAGCAAGCCATGGACGCGCTCGGCTGCCCTCCCGACGATTCCGACGTGACCAAGCTTTCCGGCGGCGAGCGACGCCGCGTGGCGCTCTGCCGCCTGCTTCTCGAGAAGCCCGATCTCCTGCTGCTCGACGAGCCGACCAACCATCTCGACGCGGAAACCGTTAACTGGCTCGAAGGCCACTTGCGCTCCTATCCGGGGGCGATTCTCATCGTCACGCACGACCGTTACTTCCTCGACAACGTCACGGGCTGGATCCTGGAACTCGACCGCGGCCGCGGCATTCCCTATGAGGGCAATTATTCGTCCTGGCTCGTCCAGAAACAGAAGCGTCTCGAGCAGGAGGGTCGCGAGGACGCAGCGCGGCAGCGCGCGCTTGCCGAGGAAAGCGAGTGGATCGCCTCATCGCCGCGAGCGCGTCAGACCAAGTCGAAGGCGCGCATCGCGGCTTACGATGAACTGGTCAAGAAGAGCAACGAGAAGGCCCCGACCGCCGCGCAAATCGTCATTCCGGTCGCTGAACGGCTTGGTCAGAACGTCATCGACTTCGCCGATCTGTCGAAGGGCTATGGCGACCGGCTGCTCATCGACAAGCTCAGTTTCAAGCTGCCGCCGGGCGGCATCGTCGGCGTCATCGGCGCCAATGGCGCCGGCAAAACGACGCTCTTTCGCATGATCACCGGCCAGGAGAAGCCGGACTCGGGCGCGATCAAGATCGGCGACAGCGTGCAGCTCGGCTACGTCGATCAGTCGCGCGACGCGCTCGACGGCAAAAAGAATGTTTGGGAGGAAATTTCGGGCGGCTACGATCTGCTTCTGCTCGGCAAGCGTGAGGTCAATTCCCGCGCTTATGTCGGGGCGTTCAACTTCAAGGGCCCCGATCAGCAGAAGAAGGTTGGCCAGTTGTCCGGCGGCGAGCGTAATCGCGTGCATCTTGCAAAAATGCTCAAGAGCGGCGCGAACCTGCTCCTCCTCGACGAGCCGACGAACGACCTCGACGTCGATACTTTGCGCGCGCTCGAAGAGGCGCTGCTCGACTTTGCCGGTTGCGCGGTCATCATCAGCCACGACCGCTTCTTCCTCGACCGCATCGCGACTCACATGCTGGCCTTCGAGGGCGACAGCCATGTCGAATGGTTCGAGGGCAATTTTGCCGACTACGAGGAGGACAAGAAGCGCCGCCTCGGCCTGGACAGCGTCATCCCGCACCGGCTCAAATATAAGAAATTCAGCCGATGAGGGCTCGTTTCGCTTGTCTGGCGCCCGGAACCCAATTGCGGGCTGATCGCGCTAGCGAACGTTCAGACGTCTGATCGCCTTCACGAACCGCCCCCGCTCAGGCACGAGCAAGCGTCCAAGCGTGACGAATTTGCCCTTCTGCGCGCCGTCGAGACTCGCGTACAAGGGCTTGGCCGCTTCGACGATCGAGTCAAGATTTGCCTGGCTCTGCGCCAAACGGTCCGCCTTCGCCACGTTCCGATCCATCGGCGATAAGTTGCTGTCTTGCTCCTTTTGCAGAGCGAGTACGCGAGCCTTTTGCGCGGCCTTAACCGCGGTCTCGAACGCGCCCCAATCGGTTTCCTGGTCGGCTTTCAACCGCAGGCTTGTCTTCATCGTCTTAAGCTGGGCGTCGATGCCCGCCTCCGCCCAGTGCTGTTGCTGCTCAGCTTGGGTCGGCGGTTGATCGCTCTGCGCGGCGGCTGCGATGGTGAAGCCGCAGACGGCAAGAACGGCTGTAACGGCGAGTATCCTGCGGAAAGCGAGTTCCATTCCGGCGCCTCCTGAGCGGCGTCTCGCCCGTAACCCTCGACGGCGAGGCGGGACCGTCCTAAAGTCGGCGTTTAGAAATGTTCTAAATCAAGATCGCGACCACCGGACAGTGGCCGGGAATAACGCCGAGCGGCAACGTCCGCAACGGGGGAAGCCGGTCACAAGGAGGAAACATGTGTCATCTTTTCGCTAGTCAGTCTCCGGACAGCTACGCTTTCGAGACGCGATCGATCAGACTCAACGGCCAAAGCACGAGCCTGCGGCTCGAGAAAGTGTTTTGGGGCATCCTCGGAGAGATTGCAGAGGGTCAAGGGATGTCGGTGCCTCGGTTCATATCCACGCTGCATCAAGAAATCCTGCTCCTGCGCGGCGAGGTGCCGAACTTCGCCTCCCACCTGCGGTGCATCTGCGTCACAGCCCGAACGTCGACCCGACACGCTCAAAGGGCGCGCGCCGAGGCCGCTTGAAACACGCGGGCCGCGTAGTAGGCCGATAACACCCGGCCGGTTTCCGCTCCGCTAGCTTCGTGTGACTGCGTCGCGCATGCGGCGACCGCGGCGGCGTGGGTGAGGAATGGCAAAGGCGATTCATACAATGATCCGCGTCCTGGACGAAGCGCGATCGATCGCCTTTTACAAAAAAGCCTTCGGTCTCGACATCGCCGACCGGCTCGAATTTCCTGAATTTACGCTGGTCTATCTCTCAAATCCGGAGATCCCTTACGAAGTCGAGCTGACGATCAACAAGGATCGCGCCGAGCCTTACAACCTTGGCGACGGCTACGGCCACGTGGCCTTCGTCGTCGACAATCTCGACGCCGAGCACAAGCGCTTCGAAGCCGAGGGTCTGAAGCCGCGCAAGATCGTCGACTTGAATAAGGACGGAAAGGCGCTCGCCCGCTTCTTTTTCGTCGAAGACCCGGATGGCTACAAGATCGAAGTCGTCCAACGAGGGGGTCGCTACCACTAGAGGCCCCGCTCCGAAGACGACAAATTCCAGAACAAGAGGAGGAGGAAACGACGATGACGGCAACGGCTGCCGAGCCCGCCAAGCAGGGCCTATCGAGACGCTTTTTCCTGCAACGATCGGCGAGCGGCTTTGCCGCTGCGATCGCCATCACGTCGACAGGCGCCCTTCTGAACGCCTCCGAGGCCTGGGCGCTCGACGTCAAGGGCCTGAAGCCCGAAACGATGAAGACCTTGATCCTCGTCGCCCGGGACATCTACCCACATGACAAGGTCGCCGACCGCTTCTACGCGATCGCCATGAAGGGCTACGACGAAAAAGCGTCGGGCGACCCGCAGGTGAAAGCTCAGATCGAAGGTTTCGTCGCCGCGCTCGACGCCGCCGCGGGACCGGGAGGCTATGTCGGCCGGCCATGGGAAGCGGAAAGGGTCGAAATCCTGAAGAACCGGAGCGCCGATCCGATGTTTCAGACGATCCGCTCGGGCCTCATCGTGTCTCTCTACAACAATAAAGAGGTCTGGCCGATCTTCGGATACGAGGGCGAGGCCTTCTCCAAGGGCGGATACATCCATCGCGGCTTCGACGACATCACCTGGCTCTGACCGGGACGAACGAAAGCCCCTTCAGACGAGGAAACGGACATGGCGGCAAAATTCGATCAGAACGACGACAGCGTCGTCGTCATCGTGGGATCCGGCTCGGGCGGCGGCACTCTCGCCAACGAGCTCGCTCAGAAAGGGATAAAGGTCGTCGTCCTCGAAGCTGGCAAGCGAATCGAGCTCGAAGACTTCATCAACGACGAATGGGACAGCTTCGCCCAGCTTGCATGGAAGGACATGCGCACAACGTCCGGCGACTGGCAGGTGCACAAGGACTTCCCCAACCTCCCGGCCTGGATCGTCAAAGCGGTCGGCGGAACCTCGATTCACTGGGCCGGCGCCTCGCTGCGTTTCCAGGAGCGCGAGTTCAAGGATTTGACTACATACGGGCGCGTTCCCGGCGCGAACCTCCTCGACTGGCCGATCACGCTTACTGATCTCGAGCCCTATTACGCCAAGGCCGAGGACAAGATGGGCGTAACGCGCACGAACGGCATACCGGGACTGCCGGGCAACAACAATTTCAAGGTCTTCAAGGCCGGCGCCGACAAGCTCGGCTACAAGGAGTGCCATACCGGCCGGATGGCGATCAATTCCGAGCCCCGCGACGACCGCAACAGCTGCCAGCAGACCGGCTTCTGCTTCCAGGGTTGCAAGTGGGGCGCGAAATGGTCGACGCTCTACACCGAGATCCCGAAGGGCGAGAAGACCGGCAACATGGAGGTGCGGCCCGAGTCGCATGTCGCGCAGATCGAGCACGACGCGTCAGGCAAGGTCACGGGCGTCACCTATTTTGACGCCGCCGGAAAACTGCAGCGCCAGAAGGCGCGCATTGTGGCGGTCGCTGGCAATTCGCTTGAAAGCCCCCGGCTCCTGCTCAATTCGGCGTCGTCGAAGTTTCCGGACGGCCTCGCCAATTCGTCGGGCCAAGTCGGCCGCAATTACATGCGCCACACGACCGGCTCGGTCTACGCGATTTTCGAGCAGCCTGTGCACATGTACCGCGGCACGACGATGGCTGGCATTGTCCGCGACGAGGCGCGAAACGATCCGAGCCGTGGCTTCGTCGGGGGCTACGAACTGGAGACTCTCTCCCTTGGGCTCCCCTTCATGGCTGCTTTCCTTAATCCGGGCGCGTGGGGCCGCGAGTTCACCACCGCCATGGACGGCTATGCGAATATGGCCGGCATGTGGATCGTGGGGGAGGACATGCCGCAGGAGACGAACCGCGTCACGCTGAGCGATCAGAAAGACAAATGGGGCCTGCCGGTCGCGAACGTCCATTTCGATGACCATCCGAACGACACTGCGATGCGAGACCACGCCTATGCGCAGGGTCGCGCGATGTACGAGGCGGTGGGCGCGACGCGCACCTTCCCCACGCCGCCCTATCCCTCAACGCACAACCTCGGCACGAACCGGATGAGTGAAAATCCGCGCGACGGCGTGGTGAACAAGCACGGCCAGACACACGACATCAAGAATCTGTTCGTCTCGGACGGCAGCCAGTTCACCACTGGCGCGGCAGAGAATCCAACCTTGACGATCGTGACGCTGGCCATCCGTCAGGCCGACTACATCGCCGACCAGATGAAGTCGAACACGATCTGAGAGCTGGCGGAAGGCGTAAAAGCGAACTGGACGGGCGTCCGCACAGTTCGCGTCCGTTTCCATCCTCCGCAAGCCTTCCTCCGCCCACCGCGGGCCGGAGGCTCATAGGACGCTGCTCCTCGCTCTTGGCCAGCCAAGCGCCCCTGATGGGCAGCCTGTCTCAAAGCTAGGTCTGATCGGCTCGCTATCACCAAGCGTGATAACTGAAACCGTTTGAAAGCGGCGTTACGAATCAGTGCGGATCAGCGCCTCGTCGGCGCGTTCCCTCAAGCTCATATCGCTGCTCGTGGGAACGACCACGCAACGGTTCGCCGTTCTCCAATCGGCTCATCGCTCGGCCGCGCCAAAGCCAAGATGAGCATCCGCCAACCCCGCAAATCCTCACAATCACCCGCCAAGAGCGGATGAGCTCATACCGGCCAGCGCTTCGTGACTTCCTCGCGCACCGGCGTTTCTACTTCGGGGGGCGCCTTGCGTATGTAAGCGAGGGCCCGAGCGAACTTGTCGGCGTCCTTGCTTTCCAGCGTTTCGAGATATTCGATCGCTGCGGTGACCGAGAATGGCTCCCCGCCCTTACTCCAGTCGCCGAAGTTGCTCATGAGCGCCGGCCAGATCGCTGCGTCATAGCCGCTCGACTCCACCCAGGCGGCAATACTTGCGACCGCCTGCGGATGCCGTTCCATGGCCGCATCACTTTGCTCGCCAGAGGCAAGCTCGACGAAGCCGACTGTCGACGCGTCTGACATTTCCTCTCTTATTCGCAGATTTTCGATCGCCGCATTGAAGTCTTCAAGCGCGCTTGGCGCCGAGTAGGTCTTGCACATAGCCCCGAAGGTTTCATCGATGGAGAGGATCAGCCGTCCATCGGCGGAAATCCGGCAGAACTCGATCGGGAGGAGCGGACCATTGGCCACAAATTTGGCGGCGGTTTGCAGATCGCGAGGATCCCAGACCAACGATCCCCAAGCCAAGATAGCGCTCTTCATCATCCATCTCCTGATCAAAGCGCGGATTCAAGCACCAGGTCAGGCCCGCGCTAAGGCTCAGGTCGGCGGCAAGGGGGCGCTGTCAGGCGTAGAAGACTTTGCCTGGATTGAACAGATTCTGCGGATCGAACGAGGCCTTGACGCGCCGCATCAGGTCGATGGCGACCGCGCCGTGCTCTTCCTCCATATACTCCCGCTTCTTCTGCCCGACTCCGTGCTCGCCCGTGCAAGTGCCGCCCATGGATATGGCCCGATGAGCGAGGCGGTGTGCGAAAGCATCCACAGCTTCGATCTCAGCTTTGTTCTCCATGTCGACGAGCGGCCCTACATGGAAATTGCCGTCGCCGACATGACCCACGATGGGGGCGATCAGGCCGCTGCGCTTGATGTCGTCGAGCGTCTCCTCGACGCAGTCGGCGAGCCGCGAAATCGGCACGCATGCGTCGGTGGCGAGCGGCCGCGCGCCAGGACGCAATGTCTGCTGGGACCAATAGGTGTCGTGGCGCGCCTGCCAGAGCTTCGTCCGGTCCTCGGGTTTGGTCGCGGAGGCCAACGGGCCGCCGCCATGAGCGGCCGCGATCTCCCCAAACCGACTCACCTGTTCGGCGACGCTCTGGTCAGTGCCATGGAATTCGACGAGAAGGAGCGGCGTTTCAGGCAACGAGGTGCGCGAGTAATTGTTGAACGCTCGCACCGACAGCGTATCGATGAGCTCGATGCGGGCGATCGGCAGGCCCGACTGAATCGTTTCGATCGTGGTCTCGCAAGCCGCGCGTATGCTGGGGAACGAGCAGTGGCCAGCCGCGATTGCTTCGGGAATACCGGAGAGTTTCAGCGTGACCTCGACGATGGTGCCGAGGGTGCCCTCCGAGCCGATGAAGATATGAGTCAGGTCATAGCCGGCCGAGGATTTCTTCGCCCGCGTGCCAGTGCGCACAAAGGATCCGTCGGCGACGACCACGCCAAGCGACAACACGACGTCCTTCATGGTCCCGTAGCGCACGGCATTGGTGCCGGAAGCGCGGGTCGCGGTCATGCCGCCGAGTGAGGCGTCGGCGCCGGGATCAATCGGGAAAAAGAGTCCGCTGTCGCGCAGCTGCTCGTTGAGCTGCTTGCGTGTGATGCCGGGCTCGACCACACAATCGAGGTCGTCGGCGTTGACCGCGAGAACATTGTTCATGCGCGTGAAATCGAGCGAGACGCCGCCGTGGGGCGCGTTGACATGCCCTTCAAGCGACGAGCCGATCCCGAAGGGAACGATCGGGGCGTCATGCCGGGCGCAAAGCTTGGTCAAATCGATCACGTCCTCTTTGTCTTCGGCGAAGACAACCGCGTCCGGCGGCTGGTTTTCAAGCCACGTCAGCGTGTGACCGTGCTGCTTGCGGATCGCCTCAGACGCGGTGAAGCGGTTGCCAAAACGAGCGGCGAGATCGGAATTGAGCGCCTCGACCGCGTCGGACGAGAGGCGGCCTTGGCGTTGCCGGACAGAAGGTTGGGTCACGGGGCTTTCACGGTTTCCTTGAGCGAGCGCGGACATTAGGCCGTGTGGACGACTTTGATCAAGCATAGGCCGGCGGCGAAGGAGACGATTGATCTGAAGTTCCGAGCGGTCTTTTCGCAACGGAGGGCGACGCGCTTGAAGCGTTTGAGCCGTCCAGCGCCCTGCTCGATGCGCCAGCCGCTTTGAAGCCAAAATTCCCGCCGAATGTCCGACAAAGGGCCCAGCGGGCGCTTTTTCGAACCGTTCTAACCGAGAGGCTAGCCGGCCCGCACTTACACGCGAGATCGCCCAACGTTTAAGCGCTTGCCATGCTGAACCCTTGTGGATAATCAGAAACCATCCATTTTGCGCCAAAATCCCCGCCCGGAGAATCGTCACATCGCCGCAGTCCCGGTTATTTCCAGTCATGTCCTGCAGGGCCTGCCCGCATTGATACGCCAGGAGATGGGGGAGACCACGTTGCGCCGCGCCAACCGCGCGGCAGGCTTCGATGTCGAACTCATCGAAGAGCGCAATTGCTTCATCCCTCAACGCGCGGTCGTCGACTTCGTGGCAGCGATTGCGCGCTCTATAGGGGAGCCCAAGCTATGGCTGATCTGGGCCCCGATGATGGACGTCGGCGCATACGGGAGTTTCGGGCGTTATGTCTTCGGCGCGCCGACTCTAGATGAGGTTATGAAGCGCGGCATTGCGGCGCTCCAGTACCACAGTACGTATGACAAGCTATCCGTTGCAGGCAATGCTAACGAAGTACGATACAGTTACTTCTCTCCACTGGCTGGAACGCCCGGCTACAGCGTTGTTGCGAGCGCCGCCGCGGGAGAACTGTTGAGCCTTTTCAGGGCTTATCTCCCCGACAGCTGGCGCCCCGTGCGCATTGAGCTGGATATTGACCCGCCTCCGAACGTTTCTCATTTCGAGGACGCTTTTCAATGCCCCGTGATCTTCAACGCACCCGCTGTGACTGTTGTCGTTGAGCGGCACCGACTGATGGCTGAGGCGAAGCGTGCTTCCCGAACTCTGACAACCATTGAGGACGTCGCCCGCGACCGAGCCGACGGCGCGCCGCGTCGTTTGATTGAGGTTGCGGCGGAACAAATACGCACGCAGCTTGTCGGGGGCACTCTATCGATCGACGAAATTGCCCGGTCGCTGAACACGAGTGTCCGGACGCTGCAACGAGAGCTTGGTCGCGAAGGCGCCGATTTTCGGAGCCTGACGAGCGTTGTGAGAATTCAGCGCGCGACCGAGTTGCTGAACGCCGGAACTGTGTCCATCACGGACATATCGGAGGATCTCGGCTATTCTTCGCCAACCGGGTTTTCGCGGGCCTTTCGAAAGGCGACTGGATTCGGTCCGCGCGAGTATCGCGCCAAGGAAAGAGGCGCGGCTAGTTCCTGACTTCCTGTAGGTGGGCGCAGGCGGAGCTCGATCGCGTGTCAGCACCATCAACGGGTGGGTGCTTCACGATGACGGCCCGTTGGAGCAGCGCACCGACCTTCGCGGATTTGCCTGCGCCTCCGATCGAAACATCGCCGTCGCGTTCGCATCATTTGAACCCGCAGGCGCATTCATATCCGTCAAGTGGCTGACGACGCCCATAGTGGCCAGACTGAGGCTCTCGACCAGTGAAATACGTTGATCCGTGAGAGTCTGCCCTTTTGCTGGCTGTGTGATCCGACGTCAGAACAACGTCGTCGCCCGCTTGGCGTAAAATGGAAAGTTTGCGCGACGACCGATGGCTACGATCAAACCGCGACAAGCTTTTCGCGGCGCGAGGCTCGGCCCGATGATGCGTGAAAGAAACAAGCGCTTCAAATCGCGCGCGTCCAAGCATTCCGAAGCATTCCGTTTGCTGAACGTCATTGCTCCATCGCAAAGCCTGACGGTTAGCCGCCGCACAAAATTTCGTTCCGCAGTTCCTGAGTTTGGAACATCTGTCGACCATTCGCCTGGCTGCTCAGGCGCATCATTAGACGGCCCGCGCCAAAGTGGGTATAGCCGTCACGCAACGACGAAAGAAAGGACCGGAGTGAGGGCCATGTCGAAATCGTTCATCGAAAAACTGCACGGACTCACGCCGGTCGCTTGCGCGGCCGTACCGCTGCTCGCTTTACTCGACACCGCGGCGCTCGCGCAGGCCAATCCAGAGCGCAATGCCTATTTCGGCGAAACGCATGTCCATACCAGCTGGTCGTTCGACGCCTATATCTTCGGTAACCATATCACCGGGCCGGCGGACGCCTACAAATACGCCAAGGGCGAGCCGATCAAGCACCCGCTCGGGTATGACGTGAAGATCACCACGCCGCTCGACTGGATGGGGGTGACCGATCACTCCGAATATGCCGGCGTCGTCCGGCTTTCGAACGATCCCAACTCCCCTATCAGCAAGCTGCCGATTGCGGAGCAGCTGAAGGTCAAGGACGCCGCTGACATCCAGCGCATCTATCTCTGGCTCGGCACCAGCATGATCAAGGCGGATCCGATCGCGGCGCTGGTGAAGCCGGAGATTTCCGACACGGTCTGGAAAGCCAACAATGAGGCCGCGGATGCGGCCAATGAGCCGGGCAAGTTCACCGCGTTCTGCGCGTACGAATGGACGTCGAACCCTGACTTCCGCAACATGCACCGCAATATCTTCTTCAAGGATTGCGCGAAGGTCCCGACCCGTCCATTTAGCTCGCTCGAATCGCAGGCGCCGGAAGATCTTTGGAAGTGGATGGACGCCCAGCGCGGGGCCGGCAACGAACTGCTGGCGATTTCGCACAATGCAAACCTGTCGGGCGGTCTCATGTATCCGACCGAGCTCGACTTCAAGGGGCGACCGATCGATCAGGCCTGGGCGGAATCGCGCGACCGCAACGAGCGCCTGACCGAGATTAAGCAAATCAAGGGCGCGTCGGAGACGCATCCGCTGCTGTCTCCGAACGACGAATTCGCCAATTACGAGATCCTCAATTATCTGCTCGGCGACCCGCAGGGTCAGTTCATCACACTCGGCGGCAGCTATGTCCGGCAGGCGCTGAAGGACGGCGTCGCGATGCAGCAGGCGCGCGGCTACAACCCCTATAAGACCGGTATCGTCGGCGGATCGGATTCTCATAACACCGCCGTGCCCTATCGCCAGGAGAACTTCTTCGGCGGCCACGCCCGGCTGGACGGGACCATCAAGGAGCGTATGGGGGGGCACAATTTCGCTGGAATGGACGTCCGCTTCGAGAACCCCGCCGGCCTGACCGGCGTCTGGGCGGAAGAGAACACGCGCGCGTCGCTGTTCGACGCGATGAAGCGGAAGGAGACCTTCGCCACCAGCGGGCCGCGCATCAAGCTGCGCTTCTTCGGCGGCTGGGACTATGCCAAGGATCAGAAGGCCGAGCAGAGCCATCCGGTGCTGTGGGGTGTCCTTCCCGATTGGTTGAAGGATCGGTATTGGGAGAAGACCGCCTACGCGCAGGGCGTTCCGATGGGCGGCGATCTCGCGCCCTTCACCGCGGGCAAGACCGCGCCTTCTTTCGCAGTCTGGGCCGTTAAGGACCCTACATCCGGCAATCTCGACCGTATCCAGATCATCAAGGGATGGTCGAAGAACGGCCAGAGCTTCGAGAAGGTGTTCGATGTCGTCTGGGCGGGGAACCGCCAACCGGATCCGATCACCGGAAAAGTGCCGGCGATCGAATCGACGGTCGACATCAAGGAGGCCTCGTATCAGAACTCAGTCGGCGCGACCGAACTTAAGGCGGTCTGGTCCGATCCCGAATTCAATCCGGCCGACGACGCCTTCTACTATGCACGCGCCATCGAGATCCCGACGCCGCGTTGGACCACCATCCAGGCCAAGGAGCTCGGCATCTCCCCGCCGGAAATGGTGGCGTCGACAGTGCAGGAGCGCGCCTGGTCGTCACCGATCTGGTATGCGCCGACCGCCGATCAGCGCGCCACCGCCCAAAAGGGCGCCACTGAAGCCGAACTCAAGGGTAAGGGCGCCGTCCGGCTCGACGAGGCCGGGCTCAAGGCGCTGCTTGTCGGCAAATTCACCTGGATCCGCAACAACGTCACCGGCAGCGTGTTCAAGGTGCAGTGGGCGGAAAACGGCCAGATGCTGACCATGAATGTCGATCCGCGCTTTCCACAACCGTCGGAGGTCGGTGACGTCACAAGCGACTCCTATCTCGGCACACCGAACGGCTACTCGATCCGCGACGGCAAGGTGGTGACTTCATTCGGCAACGCCGAATACGACTACACGATCTACAAGCTGGCGAACGCGGACCCGAAGAAGGGCGAGACCTACCTTGCCGCTCGTAGCAACGAATTCGGATACGCGAACTACGAGATCGTCTCGACGCCCGTCTTCCTCGGAACGGAAGTCAAGGACGCGACGGTGCCGGAATGAGGATGACGCTGAAACTTGGTGCGGCGCTTCTTGGCGCCGCACTCCTCATGGGTGGCGGTGTCGGCGATGCTTTTGCGTGCGCGATCTGCCTGTCGGCAATGTCCGTCTCGACGGGGCAGAAGCTCGACGCTTCCGATCAGGTGGCGCTGGCCACCTCCCTTTCCGCCGGCCGGCAATTCCAGCTGGCGGAAACCATCAAAGGGGATGTTTCCCTCGGCTCGACTGTCGAGGCAAGCGCCAATCACTCGCAGCTGCCTCCGCCCGAGGCTGGGAAGCTTTACCTCATCGCGCGCAACGGCATGTCCGGCCGCTGGACGAATTATGGATTGGTCAAACGCGAGAGCGCCGCCTGGCTGCGCGAGATCTTGAAGACGAACGACGGACGGGCCAAGGCGTCACGGCACGCTTGGCCGCTCGTCAGCACGGTGCAGGCCCTCCCGGACACCACCAACTGGTCCGACCGGATCGGCCTCATCACGCCCTATCTCGAAAACAACGATCCGCTCGTCGCCGAGATCGCCTTTGGCGAGCTGTCGCGCGCGCCCTACGAGTCCTTGCGTGGGCTGAAGTCCGCCATCGATACCGGCAAAGTCCGGCGCTGGATCGATGACCCCGCCCTTGAAGAACGCCACGACGCCTATCTGCTGCTGCTCGGCGTCGCCGGTGGGCCGGATGACGCGGCGATGATGGAGCAGCGCCTGGTCGCCACCCGGTCCTCTCACGATGCATCGCATGTCGCCGCCATGCTGGCGGCCGACCTCGAATTGCGCGGCGCTTCCCGCCTGGCATGGATCGAAGACAACTATCTTCTCGACCAGGGCCGTTCTCTGCCCGAGATCGAGGCGACTTTGCTCGCCCTCAATGTGCACGGCGGAGCGAGCGGCGACGTGGTCCCCCAGCAGAAGGTCGTTGACGCCTATCGTCATTTCATACGCGCGCGGAAGCCGATGGCCGGATTTGTCGCGACTTATCTCAGCGACTGGAAGGCCTGGGACGCGGTGCCGGACTATATCGAGGTGCTGCGCTCGAATGCTGTGACCGATCCGGCCGAGCAGTTCGCCATCGTGGTCTATCTCAAAGACAGCCCGAGCGCCGAAGCGCAGGCGGCAGCGGCTGCGTTCAGCGCACAGTCGAACTGAGCGAACCATCATTATGAGTACGGTTTTGGATGTCGGCCCCACCGACAAGGATGCTTCGCCTTTGGTGGCTAGCGGCCGTCTGGCCGCCCCACGCCACGGCTGGCTGGGACGCGCCCTGCGTGAGCCGCTCGTGCATTTCGTCGTGCTCGGTGTTGTCGTGTTCGGCGGCTACAGGCTGATGAACCAACAGCCACAGCCCGCAACATCGAAGCAGCGCATCGAAATCACCCCTGATGACCTGCGCCAGCTCGCGGTCGTGTGGCTCGCGCAAGGACGCGAAAAGCCGACGCCTGAGCAATTGCAGTCGCTGGTGAACGAGAAAGCCGATTCCGAAATGCTGGTGCGCGAGGCGGTCGCGCTCGGCCTCGACAAGGACGACGAGGTCATCAAGCGGCGCCTCACGCAGAAGATGGATTTTTTGCTCGCCGACATCTCGTCCTTGGCCCCGCCGATCAATGAGGAGCTGGCGACCTGGTTCGAAGCACACAAGGCAGACTTCACCAAGCCGCCACGCATGCGCTTCCAGCACCTCTATTTCTCCACCGACAAGAGAGGGCAAGGGGCGCAAGCCGCCGCTGAAGCGACCCTCAAGCGTATCGCCGGGCAGTCGCCGGCTTCCCTCGGAACTGCCGACATCGCCGATCCCTTCATGTTTCGGGATAATTATTCCGACGTGACGCCGGAGCAGATGGCGAAAGAATTCGGCGGGCCGTTTGCGCAGGCCCTTTTCGAACTGAAGCCCGGTGATTGGCGAGGACCGATCCAGTCCGGCTATGGCTGGCACCTGATCTGGATCGACTCCCTCGAGGCGCCGCGCGTTCCGACGCTGGAGGAAGTCCGGTCGACCGTCGCGCAGGCCTGGCAGGAGGAGAAATATCGCGAGGTCAAAGAGCGGGCGATGAACGAAATCCGCTCCCGTTACGAGGTGGTCGCCCCTTCGCTCAAGGACGTCAAGATCGATGACCTCGCCATCGCGCCGTCGAATCCCGCGTCGTTGGGTGCAGAATGACGGCCGCGATCCGTCGATATTTCACTGCCGCGCAGCTGATGGCGGCGGCTCTGCTCGTCGTGCTGGGTGTGATCGCGCCGGTTGCCGCGCACGAGATCAGGCCGGCCTATCTGCAGATTGATCAGACGGAAGCCGATCACTACCGGATCCTCTGGAAGACGCCGCTTTTTTCAGGAATGCCGCTGCCCGTTGTCCTGAAGCTGCCGGACAATGTGATCCACATCGTGGAGCCGCAGGAAAGGCAGCTGCCCGACTCGATCCTGCAAAAGCGCATCATCGCTGCGCCCGACGGGTTGATGGGGGGTCGGATCGAATTCGTCGGCCTTCAGGCGACGATCACCGACGTCCTTGTCCGCATGTCATGGCTCGACGGCAGAAAGGCGAGCGCGATCGTGCGCGCATCGCGGCCCTGGTACGTGGTCCCCGCCGACCAGAGCGGCTGGTCGGTCGCGTGGGAATATCTGACGCTCGGCGTGCGTCATATTCTATTCGGCTTCGATCACCTGCTGTTCGTCGCCTCGCTCATGCTGATCGTGCGGGACTGGCGCGTCCTGGTGAAAACGATCACGGCGTTCACGCTCGCTCATTCGATCACGCTCGCGCTCGCGACCTTCGGTCTCGTCACCCTCCCTGGGCCACCGGTCGAGGCGATGGTCGCGCTCAGCATCTTGCTCGTCGCCGCCGAGGCCGTGCGGATGGAGCGCGGGGAACGGAGCCTGACGATCACCTGGCCATGGCTCGTCGCCTTCGCCTTCGGCCTGCTTCATGGCTTTGGCTTCGCCGGCGCCATGCTCGAACTCGGTTTACAGCGGCAGGATGTGCCGGTCGCGCTGCTCTTCTTCAATGTCGGCGTCGAGATCGGGCAGCTAACTTTCATCGCAGCGATCCTGGCGGTCGCGACTTCGGCGCGGCTCATCTTCACACTGGGTAGGCCCGTTCGCGTCGCGGGCGCCTACGGCGTCGGCGCCGTGGCGGCGGTCTGGACGGTTGACCGCCTCACCTCGATGTTTCTCTGACAACAAGGGTCGAAGATGGCCTCGATGAAAAACGGCGCCGCCGCCGCGTCGATCTGCATGATCGCGATGTGTTTCGCGAACTCCGCCCTGGCGCATGCGGGCGCCGACCATGGCGGGGGCGGTTTCGCGAGCGGCTTCACGCATCCGCTTCTTGGACCGGACCATGTGATCGCCATGGTCGCTGTCGGCCTGTGGGGCGTGTTTCTCGGCGCGCCGGCGATCTGGGTGCTACCGATCGTCTTCCCGCTGGTGATGGCGCTTGGCGGCGCCTTCGGAATGATCGGCGTGCCGATCCGAGGCGTGGAGGTCGGCATTGCGATGTCCGCGGTGATTCTCGGGATGTGCGTGACGCTCGCCCTGAAGCCTCCGCTCTGGATGGCGGCCATCGTCGTCGGCGTGTTCGCGATCTTCCACGGATATGCGCATGGGGCCGAAATGCCGATCGCATCCGACGCGGCGTCCTATGCGCTTGGCTTCGTCATCGCGACGGGTCTGCTGCATCTCTGCGGCATCGCCTTCGGCAGTCTGGCGCGCTGGCCGGTCGGAAAGCTGGCGGTGCGCGCTGCCGGCCTTCTCATCGCGGTCGCCGGCGGCTTCTATCTTTCCGGCCTGGCGTGAATCCCTGCCGTCGCCTCTTTCCGGTAGCCGCCGCGCTGATGATGGTTCCGCAGGTCGCGCAGGCGCACGGCTCGATTGAGGGCGCTGGCGATTTCTATGGCGGGCTGCTGCATCCGTTCCTCGCGCCGCCGGAGCTCCTTGCCATCATTGCGTCCGGGCTGTTAATCGGCCGATCGGGCCTTGCCGCGTGCCGTTATGCGATCCCGACATTGGCATGCGCCGTGGGGGCCGGTCTCGTCTTGGGATGGTCTGCGATCTTGGCTGTCGAGATGACCACGCCCCTCGCGCTTGCCGCTTTTGTCGCCGCAGTGTTCGTGACGACGGGATTACGCGCGCCGTCGCCGGCCGCCGTCGCCATCGCGCTCGTAGCAGGTCTTGCCGTCGGCTTCGATGCAGCGCCAGAGACGGGTGCGCGCATGAGCGCTCTCGTAGGCGGAGCCGCCACCGTTCTCGCAAGCGCCGCCCTTGTCACCATCACCGCCGCACTCGCGCTTCGGGCCGAGAAGCACTGGCAGCGCGTCGCCGCGCAGATCGCCGGCTCGTGGATCACGGCGAGCGCCGTACTTTATCTCGCCTTTCGATTTGCGCCGCATCGGTGAGAACGCGTTTGAAGCCTTGGCGCAAAATGAAAAGAACGCGTGGCCGATCCGTGATCCGTGGGCGGTAACTTCGCCTACAAGCCGCGTAAGGCAAACGCTCACCCGTATGGGCGACGATTCACATGAACTTTGGAAAGGATAGCTGATGGTCCGTGCAATCTTGTTAGGAGTTGTGCCCTTGTCCTCGCTGCGAGGCCAGCCCTTGCCGATGTTTCCACCGACACCGTCAAATCTCTGTCAGCGCCCGCGTCGGTCGAAACCCGCGCAGGGAAACTAGAATTCCGCGACGGGGCGCCGACGGAGGAAACGACCCAGAAGGTGTACGACGCGCTGGATTTTACGAGAGCGCTGAACGTCTACAACAACAGCTTCCGCGGCGCGTCGGCGCTGGCGCTGGTCAAGGGCTTCGAGGAAATCGGCGCCAAGCCAGGCGACGTGGTGATCTTCTCGGATCTGATGGATTCGACGTCGCTGTTCCTGACCGCCAATGCCGACACCGTCTACTACATGTCCGGAATCGACCTGAGCAAAGGGCCGGTGGTGATCGAGCAGCCGTCAGGCGGCATCGGCACGATCAACGACATGTGGTTCTCGTGGGTCATCGATATCGGCAAGCCGGGTCCGGACCGTGGACTCGTCGGCCCTGACTACAACGGCCCGCTGCCGGAGGGCGGCTATTTCGTCGCCCGTGCGAAAACCAACTTCGTGCTCTACGCCTCCCGCGCCGACCTAGTGAACAACGACCCGAAGCCGGCCGTCGAGAATATCAAGCGCAGCATGAAGATCTATCCGTACGAGCCCGGCGCCTTTGGCTCGAGCATTGCACAGGCCCTCGACGGGTCCGTGCGTATTGCCGGCGAACCGAAGATTCCCGCGACGAAGTTCATCGAGGCCTCGGGACGCTCGTTCAATACCATCCCACCGAGCGACTTCGGCTTCTTCGAGATGATCAACGCGAACGTCCAGGCCCAGCCCGCGACCAGTTATGACGTGGAACTCGCCGGCCAGCTTGCCGCGATCGGAATCGTGCACGGCAAGCCGTTCCAACCGGATGAGCGGATGAAGAAGATCCTCTCCGAGGCCGCCGCGGTCGGGCAGGCGACAGGCCGGGCGCTCAACTGGCGCTACGCGATGAAACATCCGGAATGGGCCTATTATGAAGGCTCGCACTGGGGCAGCATGCTGTGGGAAGGGGGTGCCTTCTTCGAAACGCCTCCGCCCCTGTTCGAGGGCGGCGTGTTCAAACCCCTGCCGCCGACCGGCGCCCGCACCCTGGATTCGCGGACGGCCTTCTACTACGGCTACACGCTCGACTCGCCCGGCATGATCATGCGCATTCCCGGCGTCGGCTCCCAGTATCTGATGGGCTTCCTCGATTCCGACGGCAAGCCGTTTGACGGCGCCAAGACCTACAAGGTCGCGCTCCCCAAGGGGATCCCCGCGGCGGCGTTCTGGTCGTTCACGCTTTACGACAACCAGACGCGTTCGATGCTGCAAACACCGCAGAAATATCCGCGCGCGGGCAGCCAGAGCTATCCGTCGCCGGCGGCAGAGGCCGCGACCGACGGGACGACCACGGTCTATTTCAGCCCTACTCAGCCGAAAGGCGTCGCGCGCGGCAACTGGATCGAGACCGATCCGAAGAAGGGCTGGTTCACGATCCTGCGCCTTTACAGCCCGCTCCCGTCCTTCTTCGACAAGAGCTGGCGTCCGAGCGAGGTTGAACGGGTCGAGCCGGCCCAATAAGCGCGGAGGCGGCGGTCTAAAAGAGCGTTTTGAGGCCCATCATCACGTTACGGTGATGGGCCTTTTCGTGATCGTACCGCCCCACCGCGCACATAGATGTCGCGATTGGATCTCGTCAGGTTAACGAGTTGGAGTGTGCAAGCCGCTAAACGCGGTCCATGTCGACTTTCCGTGACCCTCTCTATCGCCGCCATCGCTTTCCGGCAGGGGTGATCAGCGACGCCGTGTGGCTCTATTTCCGGTTTCCGTTGAGCCTCCGAATGGTCGAGGCAATGCTTGCGGCTCGCGGTATTTGCGTGACTTACGAAACCGTGCGCCAGCAAGATATTCGCCGATCAGATCCGCCGGCGGGCGCCGGCTCGCGGCGACAAATGGCGTCTGGATGAAGTCGTCGTCTCGATTGCTGGCGAGCAACACTGGCTTTGACGCGTCGTTGATCAGAACGGTTTCGTTCTCGACGTCCTGGTCCAACGTCGGAGAAACCGCGGCACAGCGCAGCGGCTCATGAGAAAGCTCTTGAAATCCGCCGTCGCCCCGCCACGCGTCATGATCACGGATAAGCTGCGTTCCTACGGCGCTGCGAGGACGAAGATGCGTCTGCGTGTCGAGCATCGCCAGCACAAGGGCTGAACCATCGAGCCGAGAACTCCCACCAGCCTACGCGAAGGCGCGAACGGATCATGATGCGGTTCAAATCGGCCAGGCAAGCCCAGCGGTTCCTTAGCGTTCACGATCAAGTCGCGAACATCTTCCACATCCCTTACCCCAACTCTGTCAGCGCGGACTTCCGGCGCGCTTCGCGCGCGCGTTCTTGGTGTGGCGCGACATCTCCAAGACGGTCGTACCCGTCTGACCCAGCTTCTCAAAAAGAGCCGTTGCGTCCGCTCAAGCTGACGATGCCCATCAGGCCGAAGCGTAGTGCGGTCATAACGGCGACAGTAACCACCGCAACCGCCAATGTCTGAGTGGCAGCCGCCACCAAGCCGGCGCGAAATGACCGGCGCATTTCTCCCTCGTCAAATCACTCCGGGTTCAGATTCGCGGATCGTAGAAGCGCAAGAAGCCCTTTCAGAATACCCAACGGGGACGGAGGACAGCCCGGGATGTGCAGGTCGACGGGGATCACGGCTGAAACGCCGCCGACGCAGGCGTAGCCGCCGGCGAACAGCCCCCCGTCCAGCGCGCAGCCTCCCGCCGCGACGACCCATTTCGGCGCCGGAATCGCCTGGTAGGTCCGTAGCAGGGCCTCGCTCATGTTTTTGGTGACCGGTCCGGTCACAAGCAACACATCGGCGTGTCGGGGCGAGGCGACAAAGCGCAGGCCGAAGCGTTCGAGATCGTAATAGGGGTTGCCGAGCGCCTGGATCTCCAGCTCGCACCCATTGCACGATCCGGCGTCCACGAGGCGGATCGACAGGCTCCGCCCAAGCGTCGAGCGCGCCGTCCTTTCAAGTTTGGCGGCAAAGCCGGCGATCTCCGGGTCGTCAGCGGGCGGAGCGGGCTCGGTCAGGGGCCGCTTGAGAAGGCTGTTGAGCAGGGTCGTGCGCATGTTCGCGTCGCTGGGGGCCTAGCCGAGGTCCTAGAGATCGTGTCCTGAATAGGAGCAGTTGAAAGATTTGTTGCAGAGCGGAAAGTCGGCGACGATGTTGCCGCCGATCGCCGCCTCGAGCAGCGGCCATTGCAGCCACGACGGATCGCGGATGTGGCAACGGCTGATGCGCCCCGCCTCATCGAGACGGACCCAGGCGAGCACATCGCCGCGAAAGCCCTCGACGAGCGCGACGCCCTCGCCCGCGACAGCGGCGGGCTCAACCCGGACCGGACCCGCCGGCGCGCGGTCAACGATCGCACCGATCAAAGACAGGCTCTGCTCGACCTCGCGAATGCGGATCCACACCCGCGCATTCACGTCGCCCTCGTCGAGGGTCGGCGAGACGAAAGTCAGCGCTTCGTAGGGCGGATAGGCAAGGTCCTTGCGCACATCAAAGCCGCGCCCCGACGCTCTTCCGACGTAGCCGCCGCAAGCGTATTGGCGCGCGAGCTCGCGGTTCAGACACCCTGCCCCAACCGTCCGGTCCTGAAGCGAGGCGGTGCTGTCATAGAGTGTGACGAGTCTCGGAAAGGCCTCACAGACAAAATCAACCAGCGCCCTGATCTCGCTCGCGCCCTCAGGCGAAAGGTCGACCATCACGCCGCCCGGGACAACGCGGTCCATCATCAGGCGGTGAGAGAAGCAATGGTCCGCGGCGCGCAACACCCGCTCGCGCAAGACCGCGCAATGGGCCTGCATCAGCGCGAAAGAGGCGTCGTTGCAGATCGCGCCGATGTCGCCGAGATGATTGGCGAGCCGCTCGAGCTCGGCCATCAGCGCGCGCAGCCAGACTGCGCGCGGCGGCGGCTCGCAGCCCGTCGCGGCCTCGACGGCGCGCGCGAAAGCGTAGGCGTAGGCCACGGTGCTGTCGCCCGAGATCCGCCCGGCGAGCTTCGCCGCCTCCGCGAGCGGCTTGCCGATCATCAACCCCTCGACGCCCTTGTGCGTATAGCCGAGCCGCTCCTCGAGGCGCACGATCGTCTCGCCGGCGGCCGCAAAGCGGAAGTGCCCCGGCTCGATGATCCCGGCATGCACCGGCCCGACCGGGATCTGATGCAGGCCCTCGCCCTCTGCCGGCAGGAACGCATAGGAGCGCGCGACAGGGCCTTCGGACGCCGCCGCGGGGTTCAGCGGATGGACAACACCCCAGCGTCCATGATCGAGCCACGGCCGCACATCGGGCAGGCCTACTGAGGCAAGTCCGAACAGGTCGCGGGCGGCTCGCTCGAACCGCAAAGCCGGGGGATGGAATCGGGCGACCGAGGGGTAGCGTCCGTTCGGGCATTCGTTCGTTACGACCGCGATCCACTTCTCCGCTTCGTCCAGGAGCGCCATGTGCACGGCTCCGACGTCGCCCCAAAGGCCAAGCAGAGAAGAGTGCCCTTCCGCAAGGCGAGCGGCGAGCGTCTGCCAAAGGGCGTCGTCCGCGGCGATTCGCGGCCAAGGCTGATGGCCGTCAACCTTGCGGCCTCGCGCAAGTGCTTTGGCGAGAGTGGGCATCGCTAACCGAGCAATCCCGCGACGTGCTGGAACCAGGCGACCAGCGGCGGCGGCAGATAGATCCCGGCGAGGACCACGAGACCGAGATGCGAGATCATCGGCGCGTAAGATGCGCGCGACGGCGCGACGTCGGGGGTGGGCGCGCCAAAGGCCAATCCTTGCAGGCGCAGTGTGAGCGCGCCGAGCGCAACAAGAAGCCCGGCGACGAGCAGCGCTGCCAGCAGCGGCTGGCGGGCGAAAGCGGAGCTGACGACGAGAAACTCGCTGGTGAATACGCCGAGCGGCGGCAGGCCAGAGATCGCGATCACGCCGACGACGAGCCCCCACCCGAGCAGAGGGTGGCTGACGGTCAGGCCGCGAATGTCGGCGATGCGCTGCGTGCCCTTGACCTGCGAAATATGCCCGACCGCGAAAAAGATGGCTGACTTGGTCAGACTGTGCATTGTCATGTGAAGGAGGCCTGCAAAATTAGCGAGCGGCCCGCCCATCCCGAATGCGAAGGCGATGATCCCCATGTGCTCGATCGACGAATAGGCGAACATCCTTTTGACGTCCCGGCGCCGGTAGAGCATGAAGGCCGCGAAGATGAGAGAGCCAAGGCCCATCGCCGCCATTAGCGGCCCGGGCGCAAGCGCGCCAGCGTTCGCAGCGAGCAACAACTTGAATCGCAGCACCGCGTAAAGGGCCACATTGAGAAGGAGCCCGGAAAGAACGGCGGAGATCGGCGTCGGGCCTTCGGCGTGCGCGTCAGGCAGCCATGCGTGCAACGGCGCAAGCCCCACCTTCGTGCCGTAGCCGAGAAGAAGGAAGATGAAGGCGACATTCAGGAGCGAAGGATCGAAGGCGGAGACGCGCTTCGCCAGGATCGTCCACACCATCCCATCGAAACCTTCGCCTACGACCGGGCGAGCCGCCATATAAACAAGGATCGTTCCGAATAACGCGAACGCGATGCCCACGCTGCCAAGGATGAAGTACTTCCAGGCCGCTTCGAGCGCCTCGCGGGTGCGGTAAAGCCCAACCATCAAAACGGTGGTGAGCGTCGCCATTTCGATCGCGACCCACATCAGGCCAATATTGTTGGCTACAAGCGCGAGGTTCATCGAAAAGATGAGCGCCTGATACATCGCATGATAGAAGCGCAGGTGAACCGGCTCGAAGCGTCCAATTTCGAGCTCGTGCGCGATATAGCTCGCGCTAAACACGCTGGTGGTCAGCGCGACGAATCCGGTCAACACGATGAAGACGATGTTGAGGTCGTCGACATTGAAATAAGCGTCCGGCGCGGGCTTGTCGAAGAGAAGCGATACCGCCGACAGAAGCGTGAGGAAGGTCGCGAGCACGTTTAGCCGCGCCGACAGCCGGTAGTCGGTCGTCAGCGCCAGGACCGCCGCCGACAAAGCCGGGATCGCCAGCATCAGCGCGACGCCGGGGAATCCATTCATCGCCGTTCCCCCTGAATCCGGTCAAAGACTCCGACGTCGACCGTGTCGAAGCGCTCGCGGATACGGAACAGAAAGACGCCGATGACGATGAGCGCCACGAGCACCGAGAAAGCGACGCTGATTTCCACCACGAGCGGCATGCCCTTGGCCCCGGCGGCCGCGAGGATCAGCCCGTTCTCGATCGACATGAAGCCGACGACCTGACTGACGGCGTTGCTCCGCGTAATCATCATCAAAAGACCGAGCAGGACGACCGACAAAGCAAAGGCGATGTCTTCGCGCGCCAGCGGATCGTCTCCCGCGGTCACGCGCAGCATGACGACCATGGACAGCGCGACGAGGCCGATGCCGAACAGCATCGTCGGTCCAAGGCCCGTCACGGCCTCGACCTCGCGGTGGATGCCGAGGTTGGCGATGATGCGATGAAGGGCGACCGGAATGATGAAGGCCTTGAAGATCAGGGCGATCGCCGCGGTGATGAAGAGATGGGGAGCGCCCTGGATCCAGGCTTGCCAAGCGACCGACAGGGAAAGCACGAGCGCCTGAAGCGCGAACACATTGAGCAGGGCGTAAAGGCGGTCCTGATAGAGCATGACGAAGCTGGTCAGCACGAGCCCGCCGGCCAGAAGATGAGCGACGTCGAGCGTGAAACCGTCCATTCTCATAGGCTCCGCGAGACGAAGAGCAAAAGGGCGCCGAGAAGGCTGAGCATCAAGGCGGCGCCAAGAAAATCGGGAACGCGAAAAACCCGCATTTTCGCGATGCTGGTCTCGAACAGGGCGAGCAGGAAGCCCCCGGCCGCAAGCTTGCCGAGATAGGCGAGCGCCGCGAGGGCGTATTCCGACACCGCCGCGCGCGGCGAGACGAGACCCCAGGGGACGAAGACGCAAGCGATCAGCGAGACGTAGAGCAAGAGCTTGAGCGAGGCGGCGAACTCGATCATCGCAAGATGCCGGCCCGAATATTCGAGGATCATCGCCTCGTGCACCATGGTCAATTCGAGGTGGGTCGCCGGATTGTCGACCGGAATGCGGCCGTTCTCCGCAATCGCGACCATGATCAATGCGATCAGCGCCAGCGCCAGCGACACCCTGAGACCCACGGCCGGCGACAGCATGAAGCCGGCCAGCGCCGAGAGTTGGGTCGAGCCGGCCAGCAGCGCGAGCGTGAACACGATCATGATCATGGCGGGCTCGGCGAGGGTCGCAATCATGGCCTCGCGGCTCGAGCCGATGCCGCCAAAGCTCGTCCCAACGTCCATTCCGGCGAGCGCGACGAAGAAGCGCCCGCTTCCCAAGAGAGCCGTGACGGCGATGAGATCGGCCGACCAGCTGAAAATCAACCCGGTTGCGAATGTCGGAACGAGCGCCGACGCCACCCACGTGCCGGCGAAAACCATGTATGGGATCACCCGGAAGAGCCACGAGGCGTTATCCGCAAGCACCGCCTCCTTGCGCATGAGCCGGACCAGCTCTCGATAGGGCTGCACGATCGGCGGCCCTTCACGCCCTAGCATCCGCGCCTTGAGCTTGCGCACGAAGCCGGTCAGGAGCGGCGCGAGAGCGAGCACGATCAGCATCTGCGCGCCCTGGACGGCGAGGTCGCGCATCACGACCATAAGGCGAGACCCGTGAGCAGGACGACGAGGGCGAAGAAGACCAGGCTCAAATACTGACGGATGGTCCGGAATTGCAGGGGATTGAGCCAGTCGGCGATAGCGCCGACCGCCCGTGCGATCGGCGCGTAAAGCCAGTCCCAGGCGAGATCGTGCAATTCAACTTCAATCCGAGCTGGGCGCAGCTCCCCCGGAAGCGGCATGTCGACTCGCTCCCGCGCGCGAAAGACATAGGATCCATACACGCGTCGAATGGGCTGCGAGAAGCTCGCCGCCGTATATTGCGTTGCGGGATTGAGATCAGGGAAGCCGCAATCCCAAGCGGGCGCCCGGCGGACGGCGTGCGAGGCGAACCGATGGATCACCGAGGCCGCCAGAATTCCAGACGCCGCGACGAATAGAAAGACGAGCATCCCGTTATACGAACTGCGGCTTTCAGCGATCGGCACGATCGTGAGCCACGCGAGCCCGAATTGCGCCGGCATGCGATCGCCGACCAGACTGCGCGCGACCGGCGCCAAAGCGTCGATGAAGAGACTTGGGACAATCCCCGCGATGAAGCAGGTCGCGGCCAGGAGCGACATCGCAACGAGCGAGAAGCGATCGGTCTCGTGCGCGACCTCAGCCGCGGCCGTGCGCGGGCGCCCGAGAAACGTTACGCCATAAGCCTTGATGAAGCAGGCCGCCGCGAGCGCCGCCGAGAGAGCCAGCAGCGCGCCAACCGCCGGGGCCAGCAGCTTCAGTCCCCACGACGGCAGTTGCGGGCTTAGAAGAATAGCCTGGAGCGTCAGCCATTCCGATACAAAGCCGTTGAGCGGAGGCAACGCTGAGATCGCCGCGCAGCCGACGAGGAATAGAAACGCGGTCTGCGGCATCCGATGGATGAGGCCGCCCAGGCGCTCCATGTCTCGAGCGCCCGTCTTTGACAGCACCGCGCCGGCCCCGAGGAACAGAAGGCTCTTGAACGCCGAATGGTTGAACGCGTGCAAAAGCCCGGCGGTCAACGCCAGCGCCGCGGCGGAGCCTAAGCCATAGGCCCGGAAGGCGAGCGCCAGGCCGAGGGCGATGAAAATGATGCCGATGTTCTCGACCGTGGAATAGGCGAGCAGGCGCTTGAGGTCGTGCTGCATCAGCGCGTGGAGCACGCCGAGCGTCGCGGTCATCCCGCCCGCGGCGAGAACGATCGCTCCCCACCACCAGGCCGGCGGCCCGATCAGATCGAAGACGATGCGGACGAAGGCGTAGACCGCGACCTTCGTCATCGCGCCGCTCATCAACGCCGAGACATGGCTCGGCGCCGCCGGATGGGCGAGCGGCAGCCACACATGCAAGGGCGCGAGTCCCGCTTTCGATCCTGCGCCGATCAACGCCAAAACAAGGACGACGCCCGTCGAGGACGCGGTCGCCATACGGGCGCGGATCGAGTCGAAGGCGTAGGAGCCGTCGGCGCCGGCCATGAAGCCAAAGGCGAGCAGCAGCGTGAGCGCGCTGAAGCTCGCCATGACGAGGTAGACGTAGCCCGCGTAAACGTTCTCCTCCTCGCGATGGCGCGCCATGACCAGCGCGCACGAAGCAAGCGACATGACCTCCCAGGACAAGAGAAACGTGAACGCGTCGCCGGCGAGAACGACCAGATTCATGCCGGCGAGAAAGACTGGATAGAACGGCAGGACGCGCTCCGGCTCCCGCTCTTCGCGCCCATGACCGACGGCGTAGAGGCTCGCGGCGCCGGAGCTTAAACTCACCAACGCCAGGAAGAAGGCGCTCAGGGCGTCCAGCCGGAAATGGGCCCCAATCCAAGGGAGCCCCAGCGGCGAGACGATCTCCGCAGGCGCCACGGCGCCGATGAGATGGCTCAAAGCGGCGACAAGCCCCATCCCCGAAAGCGCAAGACAGGCGGCGTAGACCATCCTGCCCGCCTGTCGGACTCGCCGGTCGGCCACAGAAAGAGCCGCGGCCGAAAGGAGCGCTCCAACGGACAACAGCAATATGGCGAGCGCGGTCACTTCTTCCGTCTGGCTGGGCGTCGATAAGCCGGCCGCGCTTGGGTCCGAGCGTCGGATCGCGGCTCGTCTCGCGATAGCGAGCCGGTCCCGACGTTCGCTTCCTTGATGCGGACTCCCCTTCCGCCCCGCTCGCTTTGGGCGTTGTCCCCGATCAGCACGACTCCGGCCGCTTCGAGCGCGCCGATAAGCTTGACCAGCGAATCAACCGTGCCGCGGATCACCCCTTCGCTCGCCTCCATTCGCTGGATCGTGGGGACGGACAGGCCTGAGAGCGCCGCCAGCTGACGCTGATCGAGTCCAATCAGCGCCCTCGCCGCGCGCAGCTGGGCCGAAGTTATCATGGTTCAGCAACGGGCATGGATGGATTTCAAGCACTTTATCTAGTACAGAACCGCTGTAAAGATGTTTAACACATCACTCTTGATGCGCCAATAAGCCGTTGCGGAATCCGATCGAAAAAAGGGCGCCTTCGACCTCATTGCCGTAAGCATCCGAAGGGCGCCGCCTTCCTCTATCTCGGCTAATGGCTAACACTGGTTCTGTGCGTGGGTGTTGATTTCCACTGAGAGGTGAACCGGGCAGCGCAGATTTTTCCACGGAGAACTGACCGATGATCGAAGCTCGTCCCCTGGGCCTAGGCGGGGGCATTCGGAGTGATCGACATGGAGTTCTTGAGCGTCATCCGACGCTGGCGTTATCGAGACCATTTCTCGATCAGGGAGATCTCGCGGCGGACGGGCCTCGAAGTTGCCCCGCTTTGATGGACGGGTTGCGGCTTAGGCGGGTTTATTCAAGTCATCGTGTTTCCTTTCGTATTCGATAGGGGAGAGATAACCGAGGGCCGAGTGGCGGCGGGACGGATTGTA
>Ga0153954_1000300_pt1 | contig 42665 bp, 46 predicted proteins | sample TSFL038MetaG_FD_102277 | JGI IMG/M metagenome (GOLD analysis project Ga0153954, IMG submission 102277) | Attine ant fungus gardens microbial communities from Florida, USA - TSFL038 MetaG | ecosystem: Host-associated > Fungi > Mycelium > Unclassified | place: USA: Florida, Wekiwa Springs State...
AAATGACAAAACTTGGGATGCCGAGAGGTTATTGGGAAGAGGTGGCCTAAGCGGCTAGACGGTAGGAAAAAATCATCTCAAAAGCGTTGCTCGCTTGGCTTGCACTACTTATGCAACAAGGCCACTCTTAAGTATGTTTTCATAGGAATATGATGCAAATAAATACATAGAAATTCCACTTAAGTTTTCATTTAAATACATGAAATTTTTTAAATCAAAGTCTTGATAGTTTATTAGACTGTAACTACTATTTTTCCTAGCTGCTCGTTCGATTCTAAATATTGATGAGCTTCTTTTAATTTTTCAAAAGAGAAAGTTTTAGCGATAATAGGTTTTAATTTCCCACGAGCAAGTGCGTCGATCAAAAAAGCTTTGGCCTTTTCAAATCTGGAAGGGTCTTTGAGAAGTTCGAAGAGAACGTAACCACGGAAGGTGAGAAGTTTGCTCAGTGATAAGACAAGAGGGAAAGGAGTAGGCTCGGGGCTTAAAGTTCCATAAAGAATCATAATCCCTTTTTCAGCCATCCCTTTAGCGAGATTTAAAACGCTTTTTCCACCTACGGGATCAAAAACAACACGTGCTCCCTTTCCCTGGGTAATAGCGTGCAGTCTTTCAACTAAATTCTCTTCTTCAGTGACAATAACATGAGTGGCTCCGGCTTCTTTTAATCCCTTTATTTTTTGACTTGTCCGGGTAGTTGCAATAGGTGTTGCCCCGACAAGATGGCAAAGCTGAATAGCAGCTAATCCAACACTGCTAGATGCGGCGGGTATTACGACAAAATCGTCTTTGCTGATGTTGGCAATATCGATGAGAGCCCCGTAAGCTGTCAAATATTGCATCCAAGAGGCGGCTGCCTCTTCAAAAGAGAGGTTGAGAGGGTGTTTGATAACAAAATAGGCAGGTACAGTGGCGATTTCTCCATAGACACCATACTTACCCATTCCAATTGGGGGAGCTACACTGACAATATCTCCTGGGGTAAATTCTTTTACGTCTGTTCCTACAGCTTTCACAATACCAGCGGCTTCATATCCTAATTTCGAAGGCAATGAAGGCTGCTCTAAATATTTTCCTGCTCTAAATAGGGCTTCTGCACGGTTGAGCCCTAAAGCTTTGACCTCAATTTGGACCTCTTGCTCTGCAGGTGGATCAATTTTGACCTCATCGAATTGTAGGACATCAGGCCCTCCAAATTTGTGAAAACGGACGATGCGTGTCATCTAAATAGTCTCCTAAAGCTCGGAATAGTAGCGAAAGGGGTGAATAAAAAGAATTTTCTTGCTAACACCTTGTCTCTTAGATCAGTTGAAATAAGGTTTAGATCGAGTCATCCATTTTAGCAATTTGCTGGCTGTATAGTAAAATCTGCCAATAGAGTAAAACTGTAGCCAGTATGATCGGCCTATTTAGTTTTATGTTCTTTCTTTCTTCAGTCTATCCAGATCAATTTGTTATCCCTTCTCATTTCCAAGAAGGGCAGTTAATAGAGCAGCTTGTTGTAATTTCTGATGTCGATGGGGTTGTTAGAGATAGCATTGACGCTATAGCCGATCCACGGGTTATCGATGCGGTTTATGAACTTTTATCTGCTGAAGAAGTTCATCTGGCTTTTCTTTCAGGGACGCCTGTCGAAAATGACCAATCGATAGAGCCGTGGAGAAGGGGAAATGTTCCGTTAAACCATGTCTTTAAAGATGCGTTTGTAGATGAACTGCTTGAAAATAGGGTAGCCATCTATGGGGTATTGGGTGGGCAACGGATGAAGGCAAATGGTCATCTGGAAGTGATAGATGAATATCCTGCAGAGACGGTTTGGGAATTAGGAAAACTTTTGTTAAAAGCCTTTTTGCAAGAAGTTTTAGCAACAGGTTCTCTTTTGCAAAAGGAGGTTGCAGGAGGGTTACAAGAGCAATTGGATGCCTTGCTCCCAACAAAAGAGCTCTCTTCTCATGTTACTTCTGAAGAATTTGGAGATATCATCCGCCCCATTCGGCAACATTTGGACCCCCATTTTAGGCTAATTTGTAGTGGGGTTTTAATTGAAACGCATAGTTCTAGCCCGTTGTGGGGTGTCAAAATAGCCTATGATTGGATGAAAAATGAGTTAGATCGAAAAGAGATTAAAGCTCATTTTGCGACCGGTTTTGCAAAGAAAGGAGAAGAGGGTTTTAACTTTTTATCCATATGCAAAACAAATAAAGGGAAATTGGCTCAATGGCATATTGAAGAGAAATTAAAACAATTCCCAAATGCTCTTGTTGTCACAATCGGAGATACTCAAGTTGATTTTCCTATGCACGAAAAAGCGCATTTAGCATTTCACGTGGGTAAGGAAAAAGTTTGGCTTGATAATTCTCTTTCTCACTGTGTGATGATCCGCGATGTAAATGGTGTTGATCAACAACATGTTGAAGGCACATTAAAAGTGCTTTCTCTTCTAAAAGAGGCCATCGGAAAGTCGTTTTATGATTTTAAACATATCCCCAAAAAGATGGATTCAGGACAGTGGGAGTACTATTCTATTCGAGAACTTCAGGAAGCAGGCCCGCAAATAGATTAATTCCGAGAAACAGCCCAAATAAAGCTAATTTGTCACTTTTTCGTACGAATAAATGACAGAAATGTTACTTTTTCGTACGAAAAAGTGACAAAATTGTCATTTTTTAATTAAAATAAGGCTGATGGGGGTTGGGAATGAAAAGAAAGATGATGGAGAGCTTGCTCAGCTGGAAAGGGCAAGAAAATCGTAAGCCTTTAATTTTGAGGGGAGTTAGGCAGGTAGGAAAAACTTACTTATTGAAAGAATTTGGTCGTCTTTATTTCCCAGCTGTTCATTATTTTAATTTCGAAAAAGAGCCTCATCTAGCAAAACTTTTCGAGCAAAATCTTGAACCTAAGCGCATTTTAGAAGAGTTGACTTTTCAACAAAATCGACCCATCCATATCGGAAAAGATCTCGTTATTTTTGACGAGATACAAGAAGCGCCAAAAGCAGTTACAAGTTTGAAATATTTTTGCGAAGAGTGCCCCGAACTTCATTTATGTGCAGCTGGTTCTCTTTTAGGCCTTCATTTAAGTAGCGGTTCTTTTCCTGTTGGAAAAGTAACTTTCGAAACGTTAAGGCCTATGTCATTTGAAGAGTTTCTGATGGCAACTGAAGACAAAGGGCTTGCTTTTCTGGATAAAATCCCTTTTTCAGAGGCTGTACATCACCATCTTTGGGAACAGTTCAAACATTACTTAGTTGTTGGGGGGTTGCCCGAGGCTGTGGCTACTTATTCTAACCATAAGCAAAATCTCTTCGATGCATTTTCTTTAGTGAGAAAAAAACAAGATGATCTACTTACTACTTACTATGCAGATATTGCCAAACATTCCGGTAAAGTAAATGCCATGCACATCGAAAGAGTTTTTAGATCAACTGCTGCGCAGCTACAACAAGTTGTTGATGGTTCGGTAGCTCGGTTTAAATTCAAAGGAGTAGTGCCAGGTGTCACTCATTACGATAGGCTTGCAGGGAGTATCGATTGGTTAGAAAATGCCGGTCTTATTCTCAAATCACATCTTGTTAATACAGGACATTTGCCTTTCCAAGGCTATTCTAAAGAGAATTTTTTTAAACTATTTATCTTTGACGTAGGCATGCTTGGATGTATGTGCGGTTTACCTCCACAGACTATCTTAGAAGCTTCCTATGGAAGCTATAAAGGCTATTTTGCTGAAAATTTTACTGCTCAAGAACTGCTGAATAGTGGTCACCGCCTTTATAGTTGGCAAGAGGGGAGTGCAGAAATAGAATTTCTTATAGAGCTTCAAGGAGATGCTATTCCTGTTGAGGTCAAAGCTGGTTCTATTGTCAAAGCGAAAAGCTTGAAAGTTTTTGCCGAAAAGTATCATCCCCCCTATGAGATTATCTTAAGCGGTCGCCCCTTCTCTCAGCACGAAAACCAAAATATCCATTATTATCCGCTTTATCTTGCAGGTAAAATCAGTTAATTTCCTGTAACTTTCTTCCTAGAGGATTTTTTTATGAAAATTTTGATTGCTGGATCGTCCGGAGCTATTGGTCAACCCCTTGTGGATCTTTTGATTTCTGAAGGACATGATGTTTATGGAATCACTCAAAGCAAAGAAAGGGCAAAAATCTTAGAAGCTAAAAAAGCAAAGCCTTTGATTTTAGATGTTTTAGATGGTGAAGCGGTCTTGAATACTGTGAAAAATATCCGACCAGATGTTGTGATTGATATGCTCACCCGCCTACCAAAGGAATATACCCCTGAGTCTATGCGTCAATATGCTGAAATAGATGCAAAACTTCGGCTTGAAGGGGGAGCCCATTTACATAAAGCAGCCGAAACGTGTGGAGTATCTCGTTTTATCGCTCAATCAAGTGCATTTTGGTATGCGCCTGGACATGGTCTTGCAGATGAAAAAACTCCCTTGGCTTTTGAAGCAAGTCCAGGAATTGCTTCTGGGGTTCAAGTATACGATCAAATAGAGCAAAGAGCTTTACGCTCCAAAAAAATGGAGGGGGTTGCATTGCGATTTGGCTTTTTCTATGGGCCACGCACTTGGTTCTATCCTGGCGAAGATGTCGCCAATCAGATCCAGCAACAAAAATTCCCTATCATAGGTAAAGGCGAAGGCATTTGGAACTTTGTGCATATTGAAGATGCTGCAAAAGCTGTCGTTTCTGCTCTTAAGAGCCAGCCTGGCATTTACAATATTGTAAATGATCAACCTTCTGCCATGAGCCGTTGGTTACCAGCTTTTGCAAAATACTTAAAAGCACCTCTTCCGCTTACAATCTCTGAAGCAGAAGGTTTGAAAACAAGTGGGGCAGATTCAGTCTATTATGCAACAAAGTTGAGAGCTGCCTCGAACACTAAAGCTAAACATGAGCTTCAGTTTAAACCACGCCCTTTAGAATGGCTTTCCGTGTAAATTATTGATCTTTATAAGATTGGGTGTTCATTTAAAGATAAAATAGAATTAACATTCACTTATTTTAATTGTGAGATAATATTATAATCTAACTTGTGCTACTAAGGAGATCCAATGAGTGCTAGTGTTCAGAGTTCTGAAGAATCAAAATGGTTAGGGTACTATCAATGGACAAGTCAAAGATCATCCGATCCATGGGCTACCGCAGTTAAAGCTGTAGATCTTTTTCAAAGCGAAGGAGTTGCGCCTGAATTAGCAGTCGATCTTGGATCTGGTATTGGTAAAGATACTGCTTTTTTTATAAACAATGGCTGGAGAGTTATAGCAGTCGATGCTGAAGAAGTTTCAAGGGAGTTTTTGTTTGATAAAATCCCTGCATCTAAAAGAGATGATGTCACTTTTGTAGCTTCGACTTATGAAAATTTCGTATTTCCACATAATGTTCAACTTATTAATGCGAGCTATGCCTTACCATTTTGCAGCCCAGCTAACTTTGATGATTTGATGAAAAGAATCACATCAGCGATTTCAGTTGGCGGTAGATTTTGTGGACACTTTTTTGGACCTAAGGATACTTGGTCTAAAGATGAATCAATGGTATTTACAGACGAAAAACAGATTAAAAGCTATTTTAAAGATTTTAAAATCGAGCATTTTAACGAAGAAGAGCGTGATGGGATTAGCGGCTCTGGTGTTAAGCATTGGCATTTATTCGAAGTCGTTGCTCAAAAGGTTCAAAAATCACATCTTTAAATAAGTGATTGTTGAAATGGGTAGGGAGTGTTTTTTAAAAACACTCCTTTTTTTTAAGTTATTCTGTTCGTAGTGTTAAACGTTCAAGCAGAAATTCGGGTTTATCACTTGTTGGAAGATTTTCGATAACAGGAGCAATGCCTTCTTTTTCAAAACGATCGGTCATCACACCTGTTTTTATGATTAAAGCTGCATCTAAGCCAGATACATGTGCCCCACGAATATCTGTTTCTGGAGTATCTCCCACCATCACAATTTTTTCTCTGCAGATGAGCTGTGGAAACCGCTTGAGTGCCATCTCATAGATAATTTTGGAAGGCTTACCCATCCGATAAACTGGCATTCCTTGTTCTTCAAACATTAAAGCAATACTGCCTTGACGAACGACAGGACGGGGAGGAGATCCTTCGTTTGCAAACCGATCTGGATTGACACAGAGGACAGGAATTTTGTGCTCAATAGCTTGAACTTGTTTCCTAAAAGCTTCTGGGTCTTCTTGATCGACTCCATCAATGTGTGGAATTCCAATGAAAATGAAATCAGCTTCTTCAAGATGTTTTGTTTCTGTATAGAGAGAACCTTCAAAAAGGGGGAGATGCGAGCTAAAGCGAGGGTGAGGGGCTCCAAATACCCAATATGTATGATTTGGTGTTGGGAAGGGGAGAGATTCTTGTAAAAATACCTCTCTAGCAGCTTCTCCAGAGGTGTAGATAAAATGGTAGTGCACCCCTTCATACAAACCATGTTTTTTAAGTTTATCTTTTTCTTTTGCAGCAAGTTGAGTGGTGTTAGAGAGAATACCAACAGATTTGCCTTGAGAAACTAGATATTCCATAGCTGCTGCCGCACCTGGAAGTACGCCAACTTCACTTGAGCCCCAAAACACACCATAAGCATCGAGAAGAAAGGCATCATATTGAGCAGATAGATCTTCAAGAGATATTGAGGAGATTTCTTGAGTGATAGCAGGTTTTGATGCTTCTGCTGTATAAAGGCCGTTAGGAGCCCACAACAAAAGTAGCGCTAAAAGAAATGCCCAATAATGCATAAAAATCCTCGAATTTAAGGTAATCAGTATACCAAAATCAGGACTATCAGGCGAAATCTCGAATTTCCTCTGAGAAAAAATATTCATATCTCTATTGAGATTTTAAAAATTTTTATGTAAAATACTTTTTTTAAACTGGGTGTTTTTATGCCGATTTCAGATACTCTTTTCCAATTTTTCTGGTTCTTTATTAAAGAGTATAAACTTTACTGGCTTGGTTTTTTTGCAGTTGCCTTTGTTTGGTCTCTTAATCTTTCTCTTACCCCTTATTCTTTGAAATTAATCGTTGATGGGGTTTCTAATTGGAATGGGACAGGTTCGCTGTTCTATGAATTGGCGTTCCCAACTTTATTCTATCTAGGTCTTATTTCATCTACTTGGATTACTTTCCGTTTTTATGATTACTTGATAATCAAAACGCATCCAAGTCTTCAATATAAAATCCGAGAAGAGATGTTTAATTATGTTGAAAGACATTCTTACAGATATTTTCAAAATAGTTTTGCTGGAAGTCTTGCTAACAAAATCAACGATATGGCGGTTAGTGCTTCTCATGTATTCAACCATATTATCGATCATTTTCTTGCTCGTGCATTAGCGTTATTGATGGGCGTTTTTACATTATTTTCAGTACATCCATATTTTGCAGCCATTCTTCTAATCTGGGTTGTTATTTTTATGGCAACGTCAATTGTTCTCAGTAAAAAATCTAAAAAATATTCTGAAGTACATTCAGAAGCAAGGAGTGTTCTTGTAGGCAAAATGGTAGATAGCATTACTAACAACCTAAATGTCAAATTGTTTGCTCGTGAAAAATTTGAGAGCGATTATTTGCGCACCTATTTGAAGGATAATGCAGAGAAATCTCGTCAATCTCGTTGGTATTTATTTAAGGTTAAAACATTTTATGCGATTTCCATTTTGTTTTTAGTCTCATCTTTTTTGTGGTTACTCGTTTATGAGCGCCAACTTAATCGCATTACTATTGGAGATTTTGCTCTGGTTTTGATGTTAACAATGTGGCTGATTGAAGAAGTGTTTTTCATTGCTAATCAATTAGCCCCTTTTTCAGAAGATCTTGGGACATGTCAGCAGGCTTTTTCTATCATTTCTCAAAAGCATGAAATTATTGATATACCAAATGCTAAAGATTTAAAAGTTTTTAAAGGAGAGATTGTTTTTGATAAAGTCAATTTCCAATACAAAAAAGAGAAAAATGTATTTGTGGACAAGTCAGTTAGAATTTGTCCTGGAGAACGTGTTGGTCTTGTAGGCTTTTCAGGAAGTGGTAAGAGTACCTTTGTTAATCTCATACTTCGTTTTTTTGATGTCGATTCTGGCCAAATTTTAATTGACGATCAAGATATAAAAAACGTGACTCAGGAATCTCTTAGAAGTCAGATTGCAATGATCCCTCAAGATCCTGCTCTTTTTCACCGCTCACTCTTTGAAAATATTGCTTATGGGAAGATTGGTGCTAGCGTAGAAGAGGTTTTGATTGCCTCTAAAAAAGCCCATTGTCATGAATTTATTGAAAGCTTGCCAGATGGGTATCACTCTTTAGTAGGGGAGCGTGGAGTGAAATTATCGGGGGGGCAAAGACAGAGAATTGCGATTGCTAGAGCTATTTTAAAAGATGCTCCAATTCTTATTCTTGACGAAGCGACGTCTTCCTTAGATTCTATTACAGAAAACTTTATCCAAAATGGGATGAATGAGTTAATGCAAAACAGAACTACGATCGTGATTGCTCATCGTCTATCTACACTTTTTCATATGGATCGGATTTTAGTATTTAACGAAGGAAAAATAGTTGAAGATGGTTCCCACGCGGAATTGCTAAAATTAGAGGGCCATTATTGCAAGATGTGGAGTATGCAAGCCGGCGGATTTATTGCCCACGCTATTCCTGATGAGAAAAAGAATGGATCGTCTCTATTTTCATTTACTGAAAAACAAGCTTTCACAAACTTTGAATCAAGGTAAATTCTTTGTTGCAATCTGATAATAAAATAAAAATGAAAAAACTCCTAAATTCTTTTTCCTCAGGATTGGCCTGTCAGTTAATTGCTTCTGATGCCGGTTACGGTCCTCGAATCTATTGCAGTGAGGAACGAGAGGGGATAACGGTAATGGAATACCTTTCTCCAGAAAATTTACCTGTAAATGGGCAGAAGTTAGAGGCGTTAGCCGACCTCCTTAAAAAAATACATGGACCTTCAGTGCCATCAGGAATAGATAGATCTAGTTAAATCGATTCGCTTATTGAAGAGATAAAATATTCGAAATTTGTAGATCTACAGATGATTAAGGCAATCAAAGATAGAATCTTTGTTTGCACTCAACCTTACCTGGGGAGCATGGATGACCCCTATGTAGACTTAGCAAATATTGCTCTCTTTAATTGTAGGAGGAGAGAGGAAGAAAAACTTCTTTTGCAATTCTATCTTGGATACCCTCCAAGTGTAAAAGAAGGTGCTAAATTGTCGTTGTTGAAGCAGCCAATTAAGATATTTTATGGTTTAGAATTCTTACGTATCGCTTCTATTGAAGAAGAAAAATCCTCTATAACAGAGATAAAAACATCAAAAAGTTATAGAGATTTTGGATCAACAGTTACTACATCCCATCCTGCTAACCTTCTTCAGCATGCTGTTTCGCTTCTAAATGAAGTTATAGATTATTCACAGAGTGAACAATACGTAAAAGATCTAGCCGAAGTTTAGTTGATCTTTACAAATACTTTTTCGACTGTTATTCGCCAATTTGGAGAAATTGCAGATGAAAAAAGATTTTCCAGTTTCAAAGATCCGGCAGATTCTTGAGCCGGGTCCAGTTGTTCTAGTGAGCTCGGCTTGGAAAGGAAAAAAGAACATCATGACCATGGGATGGCATTTAGTGATGGAATTTTCCCCCTCTTTAGTTGGATGCATTATTGCTGAAAGCAATGTAAGTTTTGAGATGATCCGCAAAAGTGGCGTGGCTGTCATCAATGTTCCGACAGCCAACATGGTGGATCAAGTGGTTGGAATTGGCAACTGCGATGGCGATGAGGTGGATAAATTTGAAAAATTTGACCTGACAGCTGTTGATGGGGAAAAGGTTGAAGCTCCGTTAATCGATGAGTGCTTTGCTAATTTAGAATGCAAGATTGTTGATGATCGTCTCGTGAAACAATACAACTTCTTTATTTTTGAAGTTGTAAAAGCACATGTTTCTAATACTCCTAAGTATCCCGAGACGTTGCACTATCGAGGAGAGGGGACGTTTATAACAAGTGGAGATGTGTTGCATAAAGCAAAACAGTTTACCAAATTCAAAAACGATCCCAATTTTTAAAATGCTAAGCACTATTTGGGCATCTTTCAAAGATCGTTTTTGAAAAAGATTATCTAAATTTACGCTGTATTGAGCAAAGTTTTGTGCGATTTGTCTAACGTGCTTAAACTCATTTAGTTTCCTTATGCAAAGAAAAATCCATGCTTATTCAAGCTAACTTTAATGCAGTTTTTGACCATTTGGAACTTCTTGATCTGGGCCAACTAAAACAATGGCATTTGATTCATCTGATAACCCTAAGACAAGGACTTCTGACATAAAAGAGCCAACCTGTTTTGGAGGAAAATTCACAACAGCTAATACCTGTTTTCCAATTAAATTCTCCTTCGAATAGAGATTTGTTATTTGAGCTGATGTTTTTTTGATTCCAATTAGAGCTCCAAAATCAATAAAAAGCTTAAGCGCAGGTTTTCTCGCCGTAGGAAACTCTTCTACATTAACTATCCTGCCAACACGAATGTCAACTTTGATGAAATCTTCGTATGAAATCATTTAATCTCTCCTTGGGTTGTAGCTTGCAGCTCATCATTTAATGAAGGTTTGAACAAATTATAAAAAGTAAGTAGGATCAATGCAGGATAACAAACTTCTAATGCCGGATTTAAAAGACGGGCTATTCCTTGAAATTCTAATATCGTTACTGCAAATGTAGTTAATAATGAAATAATCAGAATTGGAACATAACCAATTCTTTCTCTCAGTACTTCCTTTTCTATAAAACTAGCGAAGGCTGCAATTAACGCAATTGCTGTTGTCAAACAAGCAAAAGTCACTGTTAGACCGACGATAATTCCTGCATAAGGTCCTAAAACTTTAATAGCAATCGCTCCTAAAAGCTGATCGTTGGCAATCCCTGCCAGCTGAGGAGCATAAAGATAAGCAAGGTAGCAAAACCCAACGTAAACTAATGCCAACAGTGAAGCTCCAATTACACTAGCTATTAGAACAAAACAGTTTAAATTTTGATCTTTTCCTGAGCTTTTCAAGGACGAAATGACAATTGGAGCAAAGAAAAACGATGCCAATAGATCCATGGTATTATAGCCTTCTATTAGCCCCTTCCAAAAATGGGAAATATTAGAAAGGGTGGTGGACACCAAAACGGTCTCGGGTGCCCATATCAATCCTTTGATGATGATGAGAATCAAAAGGGCAACCATCAGAGGTGACAGAACATATCCAAGCAACTTTACCAAACGATTTTCTCTAAATGAAAAAAGAAAAATTAAGCCACAAGTACTTATGCTGAATAATATCAGGGGCAGGTTTGGAAAAGAGAATGCTAGCGTTGAGTGCATTAAAGCAATACATCTAGGTGTAGCCCCAAAAGGACCGAGTAGAGATATGACTAAGGTAGCTATAATCAAACCTGGAATTTGACCAAGTCGGCTAAAAAAGAGCTTGATTTTTCCTTTATACCGAAACATTGCTAACAGGCCAATAAATGGCATTGCTACTGCGGTAAGTAAAAATCCTAATAGTCCCCATGGAGTTTTATCAAGGGCTATCTGACCAAGAGCAAGAGGAAAAATAATATTTCCTGCGCCAAAGAACATCGCAAATATAGCTAATCCAAAAGCAAAACAATCAAATTTTTTTAACGTGTTCATAGAGTTCATCTTTTATTTTGTTAAGAAGGTTAAATGTAAAAAGAAAATCAAAGATGAATGTGCGCTAGCTGCGCACGAAAAAAACGACGACAGGAGAATTTACACAGTCAATAGCTGCTTTATAGCAACGAATAGAAAGTAGATTAAACTCTGAAATTCGCATGACGTAACTTTAACAGGATATAGATTGGAATGCGAGAAAAAATTTCAACATTCGTCGATAAGCTGATGGAACTCTTTCGTTGCGAATATTTTGAAGGATAAAAAGTTTTTCGTAACACTCATAACCCTTTTAATTACCCAGCCCCGGATTGAAATTCTCGGTTCTAAATAGAGAATCTCACTAAATCTGCTTGAAAATTTTCTGAAAAACATTTGGAAAAAGTGGTAGTTTTTCATTCAGCCAAGGTAAGGCGTTTTCGCTTAGCGTAGTAAAACCCAACCTGAGGGGACAATTCCATTCGCAGTGTCAACAATGAAACTCCCAAAACGAATATTCAATTCTCGGCCTCTGATAGTGCCCATATTTTTGAAGCCTGGCACATCCACGTGAGGTAACGTATACAAACCGTCTGAATCTCTACTCAATACAACGGTACCCAAAGGCGATTTATCATAAAGGTAGATCAATAAATTTCCTACGCAGGGAATTAACGCAACACTGCCCCTAGCTAAATTTCCTATTCCATGCAAAATTTCTTTAGCATTGATCGTTATATCTTGTTTCCAAATGTCCGACCCATTTATCCAGCCGAAAAGGGCAGAAACTATGGTAAGGCTAGCTCCAGCTACTATTTGGACAGCGCTAGCTATAATACGCAATGGTCCTGAATAAATTGTAGAAACAACAGGGTATGTGTCCCATTTATTAAGATTTTTCACTTGATTTTCTATTGACACGGACAACATATATGCTCCTGTAACTAGCTTTTTTTAAGTCTTGGAATCTTCTTTAGGTTCAGTATGAGTAGAGCCAATAACTGTATCTTATTGGTGGTTTAAAAAAAAGATCAAGTTCATGAGCCGTAGACTTGACAATTTTCTTGAAAACACCCAATGATATTGGTAGTAAACAAGAATAAGATCAAGTGTGAATTTATGAAGCTAGACGACTTTTTTGCCTTACATAAAGTCTTTACTTTCAGAGAATTCGAGTTAAGTCTTGCAGTTGGCCAGCACCCTCCTTCCAAAAGTTCAACTCTCTATAACCTGCTTACTTATCATCAGAAGCAAGGGCATATCCTTCGCATTCGTCGAGGGTTATATTATTGTGTGCCTAAGGGTTTTGATCCAATTCATTGCCCTATTGATCCATTCTTAGTGGGTAGCAAGATGGCAGAGGATGCCGTGATAGCCTATGGATCAGCTCTTGATTTACACGGAAAACTCCACAGCATTCAAAGCAGAGTGGTGTATCTCACAAAAAAACGAGTAATGGCTTCTTTTGATTTTCGAGATATTAAGTATCAAGCTGTAGCTATTCCTTCAGCATTGAAGGCAGCTGACCAGCAAACATTTGGAGTACAACCAGCGGATCGGCTTGGACAGCAGGTTTTAGTCACAAGTCTTGAACGCACATTAGTCGATGTACTAGATCGTCCTTATCTATGCGGCTCTTGGGAAGAAATATGGCTCTCTCTTGAGGGTATTGAATATTTGGATATGGATCGAGTGCTGGAGTACGCTGTTCTTTTAGCTAATTCAACTACAATTGCTAAGCTGGGGTTTTTCTTAGAAACCCATCAACAGGCTTTAATGATTCCTGAGCATTATCTCGAAGAATTGCGTAAGCATCGCCCAACTAACCCTCACTATATGGATCGCATTCAAAGTGAGCCTCAAAAAATGATCGCTAAATGGAATTTGGTAGTTCCTCTAAGCTTGATCAATCGCTCATGGGAGGAACCTAATGCAAACATCTGAAAGAGAATTGATGCGGGAAGCTAAAGAAACGGGATTCCGTCCTGAAATCATGGAAAAGGTTTGGCATCTGATGACAATCCTTGATGGTATCAGCGTACACCCTTTTTTGAAGGATCGATTGGTACTAAAGGGAGGGACAGCTTTGAATCTCTTTTTCTTTGACCTTCCCCGCTTATCTGTGGATATTGACCTGAATTATATCGGACAACTGAATAGACAAGAAATGCTTCTAGAGCGTCCAGAGGTAGAAAAAGCTTTAGAGGCTGTATTTCAACGAGAGGGCTTGAGTATTCGACGTATTCCAGAAAAACACGCAGGAGGAAAGTGGCAACTGCGCTATGCAAGTGCACTCGGAGGTAATGGCAACCTAGAAGTCGATCTAAATTACATGTTTAGAGTGCCATTATATGGAATACACAAGAAATCTTCGCACAGGATTGGGACACGAAAAACTAAAGAGATTCCACTTTTGGATATCCATGAGCTGGGTGCGGGCAAGCTCTCAGCTCTGTTTGGGAGGCATGCTTCTCGTGATCTTTTTGATGCTCATCAACTACTCACGAAATGTTCTCTAGATCGCGATCAACTACGACTTGCATGTCTTGTGTATGGAGCTATGGGGTCAAAAGATTGGCGACAGATTGCGGGCAATGAAATTCACTTCGAGGAAAGTGAACTTAAAGATCAGCTCATTCCTGTGCTCAGAAAACGCACATTTTGCAACGACAATTGGCTAGACTGGACCAATCAAATGCTAGCTGACTGTAAAACAGCGTTGAAGATTCTTTTCCCCTTGAGTGAACGTGAGAGAGCTTTTCTGCAAAACTTATTTGAGGGTGGAACAATAGATGCAGCACTGATCACGGAGAATCACAATTTGACTGAGAAGATCAATAATCATCCACTTTTACAGTGGAAAGCAAAGCTTATTTTGGAAAATAGGCAAAAATAGAGGAAGGATAAGTTATGAAAAGTCCTTATTGAGGTAAAACTCTACCTCACAAATCAGTGAAAAAACGGTAAAAGAGTGACTAAAAGACCTCATAACCTAGAAGGAATTCGCTGGATTCGATCTCTCCTAGGAAATAGAACTTTCAGGGGGCGGCTGATTCAATAGTAAATGCCTCTTTACTACAGATCATTTAAATAAAAATTCACATCCACCTCTGTTTTCAACAAATCGAGGATATCTTTTTTCTTTTGATCAAGACTCAGACAAGCTCTATGCTGTCTCCCATGAATATTCGCATTTTTTCGCTTCCTTTAATAGCTATATGCACGCTTTTTTTTACAATTTCCTGTTATTCAGATAGCGGAAAGTCCAAGATGATGGCTAAAGGAGTTAAAATATATTTTGATGTTCATGTCGAGATTACAGAACCAAACCTCTCTTCCTTGATCTATAACTTGCCGCTAAATCATCCTGATGGAGTTGCAATAACTCAGGGACCTTTAAATCTAAACCCAGACTGTTCTCATAGCTACCTCAACTGTCTGTATGCTCTTGATTTTGCAACCTGCTTAACATCCGAAAAAGCAACCGATACTCCCCCAGGAAAGGTCCTGGCAGCACGTAGGGGCGTTGTTGTAGCCATTCATGATGAAGGCATTGCCAATGGAGCTTTTTACAATGTGGATTCTTCGGGAGATGGGTTTGGTAACTGGGTTGCAGTCAAACATGAGTTTAATGAGGTTTCTTTCTATGCTCATTTCAACGAGATTAAAGTAGCAATTGGAGATCATCTAGAAAGTGGGCAGGAAATTGGGATTGAAGGATCGACTGGTCAAGCAGGGTGTCGCCATCTTTATTTCAGCGTTCACCGACTGATTGGGGAAAAATCTGAAAATATTTGTCCTTACAACATGTCATAATATGAAAGCATTCCTTATCGACTTCAATATTGCACTCAGGCTGACGGCCAATTGCTAATCACAGACATTCGGAATTTTGCCAAAATCAGCGATGAAAATACAAACAAAGACCAAGAAAAATTATTTCACATCTCGAATTATCATCATCCCTTACTTGATAGATTGAGAGAAATGTACAAAGAAGATCAAGAGAGTTGCTTTCAATGGATCAATGCTGAAGAAGACAAGGAAGGTGAGTATAGTAATTTAGTGATGAATATTAGAAGAAAGCACAATCACGAATTGAAGGAAATCATTCATGAGTACGGATGGCCACCATATGAATCAATAAGCACGGAGGGTTCTGAAGCTCTTTGGTTATTGGTTCAACATCAAGATGAAGATGTTGAATTTCAAAAACTCTGCCTTGACCTTTTGAAAAGTAGAGTGGATCAAGACCAGGCTTCTTACAAAAACTATGCCTATTTGCTTGATAGAACTCGCATGAATGAAAAACTTCCTCAAATATACGGAACACAATGGAGTGGAAACAAAGGGGAGATAGCTCCTTATCAAGTGGAAAATATTGATCAGCTTGATGAAAGAAGATTTCAAGCTGGGCTATGTTCTCTATCTGAATACAAAGAGCTATTAAAAAAAGCTTACCACTTTAATGACGAAGATTTTAAATAGTTTAAAATGAACTATCGCTCAGATCAGGAACTCTTTCCTATTTGGGGAGGCGATATTCTTGTATCATGGCTACTCAACTGGCAGCATTGAATGCTTAGAACAAGACTTCGTTGAAACGAAAATCGTTTTTGAAAAAGATTATCTAAATTTGCGTTGTATTTAGCAAAATATCTTAACCCGCTTCTGCAGTTCTTTACTGAGTTTCTCAACTAAGTAATTTTCTTCTTAAAGCCTAGGATCACTATATCTCTGAATAGGAGCTTGCATAAGTTTTCCTCATCTGTTGATCTGTCAATTCTTTCTTACTTTAAAGCCCTTGAGAGCAAGGTTCAGAAGCAGCATGCTCTCTCTTGCAAAAAGAAAAAACCGGAAACATTTTCATTTCTGAAAATATTTCCGGTTATATGCCCAGGAGAGGACTCGAACCTCCACACCGCAGGGCACCAGATCCTAAGTCTGGCGTGTCTACCAATTCCACCACCTGGGCAAGATGATAGAGAAATTGTAGAGGAGAAGCTAATTGCTAGGCAACAGCTATTCCTTAATGGGTAGAGGATTGCGTTCTAAATAGGTAGCTCGCTGATGCCAGTAGGGGTAATTGGGTTGACGTTCACTGGCGGCATCTAATCTTTTGACCTGTTCTTTTGTCAAATTCCAGCCCACCGCGCCCAAGTTTTGTTTCAGTTGCTCTTCGTTACGGGCACCAATCACAATGTTGGCAACCGTTGGGCGTTGTAATAGCCAATTAAGAGAAATTTGAGCTGCAGTTTTTCCTGTCTCTTTTGAAATTTCGTCGAGAACATCGACAATTCTATAGAGTTGTTCATTATCAACAGGTGGACCGCCTTGTTCGCCTCCAGCTTTGATACGTCCCTCTGGAAGAGGTGCACCACGACGGATCTTTCCTGTTAAACGTCCCCAACCGAGAGGACTCCAAACCATCAGGGCCACATTTTGATCGATTCCAAGAGGCATCAATTCTTCTTCATAGTCTCTGCCAATCAGAGAATAATAACCTTGGTAAACCACAAAGCGGGCAAGACCATACTTTTCTGATATGGCAAGAGATTTCATTAGATGCCATCCGGAGTAGTTAGAACATCCAATATAACCCACTTTCCCGCTTTTAACGAGATGATCAAGAGCGCCAAGGGTCTCTTCAACAGGGGTAAGCGCATCGAAAGAGTGTAGAAAGTAGAGATCGATATAATCTGTACCCAATCGTTTAAGGCTTGCTTCACAAGCACGGATAATATGGTGGCGAGAAGTTCCGACATTATTGATGTCAGTGCCTGCACGGAATGCACATTTGGTAGAGATAAGTAATTTATCCCTTTTTCCTCTGATGGCCTGACCAAGAATCTCTTCTGAAGTTCCATCTGAATAAAGGTCTGCTGTATCAAAGAAGTTCATGCCGGATTCTAAAGAGATGTCGACCATGCGAGATGCCTCTTTCACATCGGTGTCGCCCCAACGTTTGAAAAACTCGTTAGAGCCGCCAAAAGTGGCTGTTCCCAAACTTAAAACAGGGACCATCAGTCCTGAATGTCCTAATCTTCTGTACTCCATGAAACAGCTCCTTTAGCTTAATCAATAGGGACGATCACAAGCGGTCCTTGTGGTTTTTTAAACCCGTCAAAATAGCTTGGGTCTACATTAAAGATCGATGCTAAAACCTCATTAGAATAAGACCCCATGACCTCTCCAATGCCGATGTAATCTGGGTCTGCATTGCTGAAGAAGGCAATCACTTCAACATCTTCTGAACCGACGTTTTCAATGTTATGGAAATAAGAAGCGGGTGCAAAGGCCCCTTGTCCCGCTTTGACCGTAAGGAGGTCGACCTTTCCATCTGGAGAAAGAACCGTGATTTTAGTTTCTCCTTTCACAATGTAAACAAGTTCACCTGCATTTGTGTGCCAATGTGGTTCAACAATCCCTTTTTTATTGAGGCCAAAACCCAAAATGCCAAGACCGCTTAAAGCAGGAAGGTTGATTTTAGTCCCAATCTGCAAATATCCCCCTTTGGTCAAAATGGGCTTTGCACTATCTCCAATGTTAAACTTATAACGACTTGACATGCAGTCGGGAAGATTTTTTACGTTAGATAACGTCTTAAGTAGACCGTGATTTTTCCCTTTTTTTAACCCATCTACAAAGCCATTAGGCGTTTTGAAAGTCGAATTAAAAACAGAATCAGAAATGGATTCGATTGCCTGAGAAAATCGCATCGTTTCTGGACGATCGGCGCTCAAAGCAAATTTGATGGTCAACTCTTCATCGCCATTGTTTACAATGTGATGGACATATCCTTGTGGAACAAAAAAGATATCCCCTTTTTTGACTGTGAAAAGTTCTTGGGTGGAGGGGTTACGAATCGCAACAACACCTTTGCCTTGGATGACATAGCCAATCTTATTGGCATTTGGATGCCAGATGGGTTCTAATGATCCAAGTTTTTCCAGTCTCAAAGCAGAAAAAGAGATATTAACAAGCCCTGCCGCTTCTGCAGAGGTGACATGGATAATTTTGCCTCCAGAATTATTGTTCTCTGGTTTGATAGCATTTAAATCGAAGAAATACTTGCTGTTCATCTCTATTCTCCATACTTATTTAATTTTTTTAACCCGTTGATAGCAGCGACCCGCAAACTTTGTGCCTGAGTAGGAAAGGGATGGATCGCTTTTGCTAAGAGAGAAAGACCATGCTCAGATTGCATAGCAACTGTGACTTCTGAAATCAGGTCTCCCGCATGAGCTGCCATGATAGTGGCTCCAATGATCTGGTCGCTTCCTTTCTTCACGAGAAATTTCACAAAGCCTTCTGATTCGCTATCTAAAACGGCCCTGTCAATCGTTGCAAGCTCGACTAGAATTTCATCAAAAGGGATTTTCTTCTCAGTAGCTTCTTGAACACTTAATCCCACATGGGCAATTTCTGGATCGGTAAATGTACACCAAGGGACGATGAGAGAGCTTTTTTTCTCTTTAGCATCATTCAAAGCATTTTTCAAAGCCATGATCGACAGCTCTTGAGAGATGTGGGTAAATTTGTAGGGTGATGAGACATCGCCTGCGGCATAGACGTTTTCATTAGAGGTTTGCAGGTAGTCGTTGGTTAAAATGCCTCGATGATTATCGTAAGTAATGCCTGCTTTTTCAAGATTCATCCCTTCCACGGTGGGTTTTCTGCCGCGAGCCACCAGAATCTCATCAACAAGGATGGGATCATTTTTTCCTTTTAGGTAGAGTTTTTTCTCTTGTCCTGTTTTTTCCACTTTTATCACCTCTGTTTCAGTGAAAATCTGCATCCCCTCTTCTTTAAGAAGTTTGAGGAGGCGTTCTGTGGCAGTTACATCATCTTTAGGGAGTAGCTCTGAAGACGCTGTGATAAGAGTTACTTCAGAGCCTAATCTTAAAAAGGATTGAGAAAGTTCGCATCCAATAGGACCGCCACCAATCACAGCTAAACGTGGTGGAAGTGTCTCAAGATCAAAAATTTCCTCGTTCGTACGGTAATCTGTCCGCTCAAGCCCAGCGATTTCAAGAGGGACAGGTTCTGTTCCTGTAACGATGATGGCTTTCTTAAAATGAAGGGTCTCTCCGTTGACTTGAAGTTGATTTTTACCGGTGAAGAGTGATTGGCCAAGAAAAATATCAACGCCAAGATTTTTAAAATGTTCTGCAGAGTCGTGTGGAGAAAGTTCTGTTTGTAATCTGTGCACTCTTTCCATGACACCTTTAAAATCTGCTGTCCAGTCTTTAGGTGGTTGTAATCCAAATGTTTGAGGGTTTTTTATCTCTTCTGCAACTCGAGAAGAACGGATCAATGCTTTCGATGGAATACAGCCAAAGCTTAAACATTCACCACCAAGATGTGCTTTTTCAACTAATGCAACTTTTGCATTTTGCCCTTTAGCAATAGTGGCAGCAGTCATTCCTCCTGGGCCCCCACCGATCACGATAACATCGTACATTTCGGCAGGCGTTGGATTTTTCCAATCTGCTGGGAAGATGTTTTGAAAGTATTTTTCTTTCCAACTATTTTTGCCGTTTTTCATCTCAATCACCAAGGTTTGTCTCTGTTTAACTTTTAATTGTTTATATTCAATTAATTTGTATCTCTATCTCTCTGAAGTGGATGAAAAGGGGGCTCTCAAGGTAAATTAGAATGCTTATGCAACCTGCTGCGCTTGTCGTTGTACAACATCCTAATTCTAAAGAAATTCTTTTGGTGAAGCGGAAAGATGTCCCTATTTGGGTCTTGCCGGGTGGAGGAATTGATGCAGGAGAAAGTCCAGTTGAAGCTGCAAAAAGAGAGCTATTGGAAGAGACAAATCTTTTGGCAGATCATTTAGATTTCCGTTGTCATTTCATGCCGGTTAACAGATGGGCAGCAGAGACTTCAATTTTTTATACAAATCATTTTGAAGGCACTCTTCGTCGGACAAACGAGACAGCAGATGTCGCTTTTTTCTCGCTCGAAAAGTTGCCAAAAAACCTTTTTGTTTTACACAAGAAGTGGCTGCTTAAAGCCTTATCTACCAATGTCCTTATCGAAGGAAAAATTGAAGAGGTGACTTGGAAGAGCATCATCGTATATGCTATGCGCTACCCCAAAATTGTGTTGCGCTTTCTTTGGACCTATCTGACAAAACTGTAATGGAATATTTATGAGCATCAAATCTGACGAATGGATAAGAGAACAATCTGAAGCTATGGGATTGATTGAGCCCTTCATCCCTAACCAAGTAAAAAGAGGGGAGAATGGAGAGCCGTTGGTCAGCTACGGGCTTTCAAGCTACGGGTACGATCTCCGTGTAGCCGATGAATTTAAAGTGTTTACAAACGTTTATAACACCATCGTCGATCCAAAACACTTTTCTCCAGACTCTTTTGTCGATATCAAAGGGCCTTATTGCATCATTCCTGGGAACTCTTTTGCGCTTGCAAGAAGTGTAGAGTACTTCCGTATCCCACGTAATGTTTTGACGCTTTGCATCGGTAAATCTACCTATGCGCGTTGCGGCATCATCGTGAACGTCACTCCATTTGAACCTGAGTGGGAAGGGTATGTGACAATTGAGATCTCCAACACAACACCCCTTCCAGCAAAAATTTACGCCAATGAAGGAATTGCCCAAGTTCTTTTCTTTGAGTCAGATGGAGTATGCTTAACCTCTTATAAGGACAGACAAGGGAAGTATATGAAACAAGAAGGAATCGTTGTCCCTAGGATCTAGTTTCAAAAAATACTCAGATGAAAAAAGGCTTGTCCTCAAGCCTTTTTTCTCTATCTCTCTGATTAAGAGACGTTCAACCCTCCTTCTTTTCTTTTTACTTTTATCTCTCCCTTTTGTTTTTCGGTTTCTTCAGCTACATGATGAAGAAGTAAAGCTAAAAGGAAGACAGGCCGCTCTCGATATGGAAATCGACCAAGAGAAAGCAAGAATTGATAAGCTCCAAAAGCAGCGAAACTATTCTGAAGACCCCCGATTTGTTGAGGTGATGATGATGGAACGGTTAGGGGTTGTGCCAAGAGGCGCAAGGGTGGTATCGAAGGAATAGGATGGATTCCAGTCAGTTACTTCTTGTCCCCATAGTTTTGTTTACGGCTGCTTCGGCTTTTTGTTCAGCCTCAGAAACAGCCTTTTTCTCTCTCCCCCGTACATGGGTTAAGAGTGCTGAAAATTCGCCTAAAAAAAGTGTGCGGCTGATTGCAAAGCTGCTGAAATCTCCTCAAGATCTGTTAGTCACCATTTTCATCCTCAATACGGTGGTGAATATTTTGGTTCAAAACAGTGTGTCAGCTTACATAGGAGAATCGGGAAGTTTCATTGCAAAAATTTTAATCCCGTTTTTCATTCTTCTATTTTTAGGAGAAATTTTCCCAAAACAGCTGGGTTTAGTGAAAAATAGGACACTTGCTGAAGTGTTTGCTCCTATTTTAGATACGTTAAACCGTGGATTGGGACCAATCCGAATCGCTGTGATAAAAGTCACATTGCCACTTTCTCGAATCCTTTTCCCATTTTTGCAGAGAGATCGCCTTTTGGGACAGGAAGAGATTGAACATGTTCTTTCTTCTTCTCAAGAAAGGGGGGTTATCTATCCTGAAGAGGTCGAACTTGCTTCTGGCTATTTGGATTTGAAGGAGTCTTCTGTTCGAGACGTTCAGTTGCCAAAAGAGGATATGCAAGGATATGAAATCCATGAGCCGTTGACTAAGCTTTCTCATTTGCTATCTGAAGAGGGGTTGAAGGATGTGCCGATTTACCAAAGAAATTGGGATAATCTGCTAGGCACTATCTCATTAAAAACCTACCTTTTGATCCGAGACAAAATTAAATCTGGGCAAGATCTAAAAAAATACATCGACAAACCCTATTTTATTCCAGAAGTTGCGCCTGCAAGGACTCTTTTAGAGAACATGCTAAAGAAAGGGAAGACAATCGCCTTTTCAATTGATGAATTTGGCAGCATTGCTGGGAGTTGTTTGCTTGGAGATGTCGTAGAGATTGTTTTTGGCCCGTTGGGAAGTTCTGTTCAAGAAGAGCTTGATTATCAAGTTGTCTCTCCTAATGCCATCATTGCAGATGGAACGATGGATTTAGATGAGCTAGAAAGCTTTTTAAAGATCTCCATACGAGGTGAAAGTAGCTCTCAGAGTATTGGAGGCTGGCTAATAGACGAAATTGGAGATATTCCCAAAGTTGGAACGGTGTTTGAGAAAGGGGGCATTGAGTTTCAAGTTGTCTCTGCAGAACCTCACCGAGTGAAAAAAGTGTTCATCAAAAGGAAAGAAAGCAAATGATGGTTTGGGTACTCGTCAATTTTCTTTCTCTGATTGCTCTCTCGTTCTTTTCGATGTTTGAGATGGCAGCCATTTCTTTTGATCGGCTCAAAGTAGATTATTATGTTGCAAGAGGCTATCGCCGCATCATTTGGCTTCAAAAGCTTTTGGATAATCCCTCCATTCTTTTTGGAACGACGTTGGTAGGTGTTAACCTTTCGTTGGTGTTGGGTGCAGAGGCTGCCAGGAATATCTTTTCATCCATTGGATTATCGCCAGATTTAGCTCCTTTGATGCAAATCACGTTAGCTATCGTGATTGGAGAGCTTGCCCCCATGTTTGCAGCAAGAAAACATCCAGAACATGTGGCTTTTTTGTGCATCCCGATCATTTATTGGATTTCTAGAATTTTAGCCCCATTTCTCTACCTTGTAGAATGGCTATCACGGTTTGGAAATAAGTTAGTCAGTAGCCATCAGGGGGAAGCTTTTATCCCTCGTGAAGAGCTTGTAGAGATGTTAGAGGGGAGTGGCAACTCAGAAATAGGGGAAGAAGAGGGAGCTCGAAAAACGTTATCGACCATCTTTTCTTTAGGTGAGAGAAGTGTGGCTAGCTTACTTAAGCCTATTGAGTCCTATCCTGCTCTTTCTTTAAAAGCGACTGTAGGGGATTTAAGAGAGCTTTTAAAAAATAAGAATTCTTCTTTTGTCCTTTTAAAAGCAGAAGATCGGAAAGAATTTATAGGTTGGGTTGCTTTAAGAGATCTTTTGCGCCTTCCCGATAATAGACGGCTACGTGACTGGCTCCGACAACCTACTTTTGTTGACCAGAAAGGAAATCTTTTGCAGTTATTAAATACTTTCCGGAAAGAAAAAGTAGAGGTAGTTGTAGGGGTTGATGAGGATGGAAAGCCTACAGGCCTTTTAACTTTTGATGATCTGATTCTCTTTTTATTCCCTCTTGAAAGGCACGAACCTAAAGTCTCTAATTTTTATGTTGATCGAACCTTTGAGGGGTCAACTCCTCTTGCAGAAGTTGAAAAAGAACTTGAAACCCATTTAAGTCTTCCCCCTGATCTGACTCTTGCTGAATTTATGGAGCAGCAGCTGGGAGAACACCCTGAAGAAGGGGCCCATTTTGCGCTGGGAGGATTTGATTGGCGTGTCGAAAACTTGGCTGTTTTGGCAGTAGAAAAAGTCCGCATCAAAACCACCTCTTGATTTTTCTATCTGTTTCAGAGTATCCTTACTGCCATCTTGTTGGAAGAGTGGCAGAGCGGCCGATTGCACCTGTCTTGAAAACAGGAGGCCCCTCCGGGGTCCGTGGGTTCGAATCCTACCTCTTCCGCCAAGTTTTCCTTTTTTCTTAGCCGCTCTTTCTTTTTCTTTACAAAACTGTTAGTTTCCTCTTCTTAAAAGAGGTTAAAATGGTTGCTCGTCCCAAAATTTTAGCATTTGCTGGAAGTCTTAGAAAAGATTCTTACAATAAAAAATTGATTAAAATTGCCGTTAAAGGGGCAGAAGAGGCGGGTGGAGATGTCACTTTGATCGATCTTTTAGATTTTCAAATGCCTATCTATAACGAAGACATCGAAACAGCAACAGGACTTCCAGAGACTGCAAAGGAGCTCAAAAAATTGTTTCTTGTAAGCGATGGGCTACTTTTATCATGCCCAGAGTACAACAGCTCTATATCGGGCGTTTTGAAGAATACGATCGATTGGGTATCAAGAATGGCAACACCTGATGAAGAATACTTAATCTGCTTTAAGAACAAGATTGTGACGTTGATGAGTGCCTCTCAAGGTCCATTAGGCGGCATCCGTGGACTTGTCACTGTCCGCTCTATCTTTGGCAATATCAATTCAATAGTTTTACCAAGACAAAAATGTATTCCAACTGCTCAAAATGCTTTTAATCCTGATGGGAGTCTTAAAAACCCAAAGGATCAAGAAGATATTCTTCATCTTGGTCGTCAACATGTTGAATTCTTAAAGTCACTCAATAAGACAACAAGCTAATCTCTGAAGCATTTTGGCGGTATTTAAAGAAAATAGCAGGATGGGCAGGATAACCTTCGGTTGTTCTACAGCATTAAGATATTTAAAATTTTTGAAAATGAAAGTTTAAACTGTATTAGTCAGATCAAGTCCTGTCTATTACAGATATTATCAATAATCTTCCATGATTGGCAGAGCTTATCCTGCCTATCCTGCCCATCTTGTTATTCTTTTTAAGATGCTATTAGTTTGTTTTGGTATCCACATAATTTCCCTCTCTGTGCTCTCTGTGGTTAAATCTTCTAAAATGTTTTTAGAGGTGTCTAGGCAAGAAAGGTGTGATAGCAGATTTTCTTGAATTAATTGTTCCAGGTTTGAATTTTAGAACTGCAATCGGAAGCGATTCGTTTCTTTTTTCAATAGAAACAGAGAGGAAGTCATTTTTAAAAATATCTTCTAAAGCTGATGCATTATCCCCCAAAAGTTCTAACTTGAAGGAACTGTTTTTCACCTCTTTTGCCCCGCGGAAACCCGAGAGGAAACGAGAAAGGTGAGATTCTGAATCTGTTGTTCCAGGAATCCAGAACCAGATCTCATCGAAATGGTCGGCTTTTGGTTCTAAACCATCTTTAAAGACAGATTCAGCAGAAGGTATTGTGCTAATCATCTGGATGAAAAGATCTACAATAGGGTTGTTTTTCGCCCATTCTTCAGCATCTTTCACCCATTTTTGTTTTAAGGCACGCTCTTCTTTTTGATAACTTTTAAAGTTGGCAGCAAAAAGTTTTGTTTGACCAACTCTGCAGCAACCATTTTGTTCTTTTGTATCGGCAAAAAATGTTGAAGAGAGCCCTTTGGCTTCAAGATGCATATTCTCTTCGATCTCTTCTTCACGAAGATCGTAGATTTTTTTGTAGACCGAATACATCTCTGGATTTTTCAAGATTCTCTCTGCAGCTTTTTTTGCAAAAGAACCATCTCTTGAGATGTCGGAAAGATCGATAATTTCAACCTCTTGTCCAATAGCCAAAGATTTCAAACGGTTCAAAAGAGAAGCAATCGTTAAAACATCTCTATCGGTAACCTTAGAAAGGAGATCTGTATCATCTAGAATAGCGTTGATAAAAGCCAAATACTCGGACCATTCTCTTTCTTTTGAAACCCAATATTGAGGGGTTTCTGCAGCCTTTTTTCTTTGGAAAAGACGCCCCATTAGACGTAATGTTTTGTCTGTAAATGGCTCTTTTTGAAGAGATTGTATCTGTGTGTCGATGGAATCTACACTCATACCGCCAGAGCTAAACAGATCGTTCATCTTGAAGGCAACTTCTGCTAAAAGAATGTTGCAAGATTGTGCATCACCCACAATAATTTGTGGCTGTGACAATGTCTTTAGGTCGATTTTATGATGGTCAACAACGCTGATCACCTGCAAGTAAGGAGCCATTTGGATCTCTTGCAAGTTGCTAAAATCTCTTAAGGAAACAGTTCCTAGTGTCTCTTTTCTTAGATCAGATGCTTTGACAACACCGACAGGGAAAAGACGTCCTCCAGCTTCTGGAATCACGACTGTCATACTAGTGAAATGGCGCATTTTATCTCTGATTTCAATGACATCATTCTTCATCGTGAGATAAGGAGAGGGGATTTTAAGAACTTTTTCTTTGATCAACATGACAATGTCAAGTCTATCAACAAGACCACGAGCCGCTTTAATAGCAATGTCCAGTAGTTCGATCAATTTTTCTAGAACATGGAAAATGGCCGTTCTATTTTCGACGAGTTCTCCATCTCTGTTAAATAGGGAGGAGCTCGGAAGGGCTTGAACTTCTCTGTAGAAAAGAGGAGATTCTTCGATGCCCAGTTTTCCAAGAGCTTCTAAAAGATCTGCAAAGGAAGCGTTCAGCCCTTTTTCTACTTTTAAAACATCTGTAAGCAGGAGAGCAAACTTCTCTTTTTCTTCAGCACCCAATTCTTTAACAGCGATATTGGAGGCAATTTTTCCATCAAAAAGGGTCTTCAAGAAAGCTGGGAAGTCGGAAACATGAAGCTTTTCTTTTGAAAAGAGCGAAATGATGCCAATATGGAAGCCGTTTTCAAATACATGTAAAAGCGCTTTAAAAGCATTGCTAACTTGGCGCACAAGTTCAAAATCTTCCATTCGCCAGTCGCCAAGATAATAGCCTGCGTCGTCCACATAGACTAAAGCTCTATCTGGAACAGCATGATCTAGATCGTAAGTAGAGGTATGACCTTTTGTCTTGATCATCCCTTGTTGGGTGAGCAAGTCTTGCGCAGCCAGTGTCAAACTTTTTGATGTACGTGCTACATATTGAAAAATGCCAGGGCCAAAAAGAGAATCGAACAACCTTGTGATCTGTTTGTCAGAAGGGCCTCCAGGCACATACCAAAGGTGAAGAGCATCACCAACTCGAGCGCCAAAAGCATCTGCCCAGCCCCAAAAGGAGGCAACCGTTGTATCAATGTCAGGCGAAAGATGGGCAGCTACAAAGTGAGAGCCGCTATACATTTTGTTCATCCCAATCGGAAAGAGAGCTTGATACGATTCTCTTGGGATGAATTTTCCAACAATTTTTCCACGAACTTTTTGAAGTTCTTCCGGAGGCAATTCAGAAAAGAGATTTAACCAGAACTCAAAAAGAGAGAGGGTATAAGGCTCTTCGTAAACTTTTAATTCATTGACTCTACGGATATAGTCGAGGACTGAAGAGAGTAAAAACTGCCCTTCTGGCTCTTCTTGAATGAGTTCCAATAAATGGGAGTTAATGAGACGAAAACGGTGGCGGGAAGAAAGCTCCTGAAAGGGCTTTTCTTTAAACAGGTCAACTTTTGCCTCAATGTTGGCAAATGTTGAAGGAGGTATTACAACTTCTCCGAGGAGTGGCGCACGTTCTGTCATAAATTAAATAATCGGACCGAGTAGGGATCGAACCTACGACCATCCGCTTAGAAGGCGGATGCTCTATCCACTGAGCTATCGGTCCAGAAGAAGAAACCTACAGGATTCTATGCTAAATAGCAATTAATTAGGAAGAATCTTTCTCTATCCTCTAGTTTTGGAGAAAAGTCTTTTATGTTATCCTGTTTGGCTTATGCGTAATGTAAAAGTAGGTCGTTTGACCATCGGAAAAGGATCGCCACTTACTATTTTATGTGGTCCATGCGTTATTGAAGGGGAAGATTTTACTCTTCAGACAGCCTCGTTTTTAAAAGAGATATTTGACGAACTTGGAATTGGTCTGGTCTTTAAGGCAAGTTATGATAAAGCCAACCGCTCGTCAGTCAATGGCTTCCGCGGAGTTGGGCTCGATGAAGGGCTCAGGATTCTGGAAAGGGTTAAAAAAGAATTTGACGTTCCTGTTGTTACAGATATCCATACTGTTGAAGAGGCAAAAGCTGCTGCTGATGTGATCGATATTCTGCAAATCCCTGCTTTTTTATCACGTCAAACAGATCTAATCGTTGCTGCTGCTCAAACAGGAAGGGTCGTTGAGGTTAAAAAAGGACAATTCATGGCCCCTTGGGATATGGAGCAAGTTGTCCATAAAGTGACCTCTCAAGAGAATGAAAACCTTCTTTTAGTCGATCGTGGTACAACTTTTGGGTACAACAATCTCGTGAGTGATTTTCGTTCGATCCCAATCATGCAAAAACTGGGTTATCCTGTTGGTTTTGATGCAACTCACTCGGTTCAATTGCCAGGCGGCAATGGCACCTCTTCAGGTGGGCAGCGTGAATTTATCCCTTACCTTGCAAAAGCTGCGATTGCCGTAGGGGCCAACTTCTTATTTATGGAAGCTCACCCAAATCCAAACGAAGCAAAAAGTGATAAAGCCTCACAGATCCCATTTGCCGAACTACCTACTTTGTTGCTCGAGTTGAAAAGACTCTATGAGCATATGCAGGAAGAGGCAAGTGTGCATGTTTTGGCGTAGTTTTTTTGTCCTTATCCTCCCAACTCTGATGCTTTTGGGAGGCGCTTTTTCTTTTTATACTTACTATCCTCAAGAACCTTACATTCACGCTCCTGCAAAGCCTCCAGAAAGTTCCTCTTACCATCGAAAAGGTGTAGTGAAGGAGATCTATCCTAGTAACGGAGAAAAATGGGAAATTGGTTGTCATGAGGCTTTGCTTGTAGCTCCTAGAAAAGGGTTTGGAGAGTGGACTGAGAAGTGGGATTCTGTTTCAGGGAATTGGGGAGGCCGTCATTTTACTGCTAAACGAGCTGTTTTCTTTTTCCGTGATAAACGGTTAATTGCAGACGAGCTTTTTGTCCAAGGAGATGAACTGGCAGTTGATGCTGGAAAAGGGGAGTTTTTCCTTCAGTCTTCTCCGCCTTCTTGTTTTTTAGAAGGGGGAGTGAAGGGGCGAGGAAAAAGGGGAGGAAAACCTTTTTTATTTGAAACAGCTGCTATTTTCTATTCAGGAAAACGTGGCTATGCTTCGAATGGAGGGAGGTTGACACTGGATGAGGGGTGGAGTTTCCCGTTTGAAGGAAAGCTTTGTCTTGAAGAGGATCACCTTGTTTTAAAAGAAGGTCGAATAAGAGGGGAGTCTGAGCAGTTTGTTGTTGAAGGACACTCTTTATTTGCAGATCTGAAAGAAGGGGATATTTCAGATGTCCATTTGGGAAATGGAGTCACGTTGATCCATCGCCTAACCGAAGGGGGAGAGCCCATTCAAACGGGGCGTGCCGCACAGCTAGATCTATCTTTACCAAAACGGGAAGGGCTTCTTTCAGAGTTGGGAGATAAAAGAACCCGATTTATCGATAAAACGCACGGTGTGCAGATGGATGTAGATGCTCTCTACTTCAAGTTCGATGAAGAAGGGGGAATTCAAGGGATTGAAGGACGGGGAGAGATGAGTGTCTCAACCATGAAAGGGGGGAAGAAATGAGTTTGAAAGTAAACGGATTGGTCAAACGCTTTGGCCACAGACTTGTTGTTGACACTCTCTCTTTTGAGGTGAATAAAGGAGAGGTAGTAGCCCTTCTTGGCCCCAATGGAGCGGGTAAAACAACCGCTTTTTATATGACGATGGGGTTGATTCGGCCAGATAGTGGACAGGTCATTTTTTTAGGCCAAGATGTGACACATCTGCCTATTCATGAGCGGGCAAGACTTGGAATGGGATATCTTGCGCAAGAGCCCTCTATTTTCCCAACACTTACTGTTGAGCAGAACATTTTATTAGTGTTAGAAGCTCTCCCTCTTTCAAGGAAAGAGAGAAAAGCAAGGCTTGAGGAGCACCTAGAAGAGCTCCATTTAAGCACTCTTGCCAAGAAAAAAGCAGGGACCCTTTCTGGGGGAGAAAGAAGGCGACTTGAGATCACAAGAGCTCTTGTGACAAGACCCTCTTTTTTACTCCTGGACGAACCATTTGCTAACATTGACCCTAAATCCATCGCTGATGTGAAGACATTGATTGCTCACTTATCTGAGCGGGGCATTTCTGTCTTGATCACAGACCACAATGCAAGAGAAATTCTCTCCTGTGTAGATCGTAGTTATATTGTTGAAGGGGGCAGGGTGCTCCTCTCTGGAACACCCGAAGAACTTGTTGCAAACCCCATTGCACGTCGTGCCTATCTTGGGGAAGACTTCACTTTATAGGTTTGGGGTAGGTGTTACATCTTTTTGAGCCACGTATGTTGCTACTAAGTCTGCAAAAACAATGAAATGGCCATAACCTCCCATCAAGGCTGCAGCAGTTCTAGCGGCTAAAAGGGCCCCTTCCAATAAATTTTTATTAGCAATCGCATAAGCTGCTGCAGCAAGATGAACAACTGCAGTCACACGAGCTGTACGAGGAGAATGATCAAGTGCTCGCAACGCCAAAAAAGCTAATTGAGCAATCAGCAATGTCTGATGGCTGATTGGTTTAATATCACTAATTTTAATGTTATTGATAGTTCCTGGGACAAAATGTTCTTGAACATTCAAAAGACCGGTTCTTGCGCTTCTAAAGTAAGCGTTTAATTGGACTGTTGTTGGGACACCAAAAGCTGAAATGAAATTAGTCATAATAACCTGTAAAATTAGATTATTATTGTACTGAAAAAGTTTTTATTTTTCAAAGTTTTGAGGGGGTTTTTTGAATTTGTTGCGGGTTTATTTATAACCCGCAACAAATGAGAAGTATTAATGGCATCCGCAAGAATGGCTACCGCAACCTTTTTTTGGCATTTGGATAGCAAAGCGTGGAGCGCAAACTTCATCTTCTGCAAAGAAAAAGTCAATTTCAGCTTCAGCGTTTTCAAGAGAGTCTGAGCCGTGGACTGCGTTTTCGTCGATCGAAGCAGCAAAATCAGCTCTGATTGTGCCTGGAGTTGCTTTTTTCGGGTCAGTAGCACCCATAAGATCTCTGTTTTTCATCACAGCATTTTCCCCTTCAAGGACAAGTGCCAAGATAGGGCCAGAAGAGATGAAAGCAGTCAAATCGTTGAAGAAAGGACGTTCTCTGTGAACTGCATAGAAAGCTTCTGCTTCCCTTTTGCTCAATTGCAACATTCTAGCAGCAGCGATTCTAAGACCGGCCTTTTCAAAACGGCTCAAGATTTCGCCGATATTATTTTTTTCAACCGCATCGGGTTTGATAATGGAGAGAGTTCTCTCTTTTTTCATTTGGGTTGTCCTCGAAGAAATGTAAAATTATTGTTAATTTTAGCTCGGGTTCTCAGTTCTAATCAAGGGGTTTAGGAGTATGGGGACTTTTCTTGTTTCTTATGGAGTGAAAACTAGGGGTTTTTTTTAGCAGACAATAATTTATTGATGAGGTTATCAACGCGTTTGCCTTGTTGCATCTTTTGCGCAAGAACACATTCTTTCCAAAGATTAGTGATTGTTTGATCGACTGTTGGAAATACTTGTTTAAGTATCTCTGCATTATTAGCTAATAACTCTTCTTGAGCATTTACAACAGCAACTCTGTTGTCTATAATCAATGTTGTATCTTCATCATCGCTCTCTCCTTCCGTAGTTTCAATACGTACTTTGGGATTAAGTGCTTTGATCAAAAGTTGAAGACTTTTGAAATTTCTTTCGTTTATTTTCAGAAGAAATTCTGTAGCATCTTTTAGTTTAAGAGCATTAGGGGAACTTTCTTCTTCTAAATACCCTTTAGTATTTAAACGATGACATTCAAGCATATGCCAAGAGACTGTTTGATAATCAAAATGTTCAGGTTGAGATTCTAAATATTCTGTAGCTTCTTGAAATTCAATGTTCGGTCCTATTTGAACGCTTGCAATCACACAAGCCGGCAAATAGAGACTATGAGATTCTGTCCAAATGTTTAATACTTTTTCTGCCTGAGCTTTAAGCAAATTATTTGAGGTATTACCATATTCCAGTTCATTGCTAAACCTTAAATAGGTTTTTAGGGGTGATAAATTGGATATGTTTGATATTGACATGCCAGACTCCAAGTTCTAGCTGATAAGAATAGCACATTTCAGAGTTCTTTTAGATGGATCTTTTTAATTCCATCCTTATATTTGATAGATGTTCTCTATCTTCTTAAAGAAGAGTTATTTTTATGAGCAACTCTTATACCGTGCTTCGAATAATTAAATTTTTAGATTGAAAATGGAGATAAATAAAAGAGGGAGAAATGGCTAAGTTCTCCCTTTTTTGAATTCTTTAATTATCTGTTAATGGCCCCTTGGAGCGTCGCAATATTTTCTTGTTTTTGCTTTAGATCTTGGTCAACTGCAGCAGTTACAGATGCATCACTCCAAACGTTGATGGCACTTTCTAACATGTCAATCAAGCTGTAGAACGGCAAGATAACACCCATCAAAGTCAGTGGGACATTCATGGCAGCAAGAAGAGCTGAAGTTAAGAAGAAGCATCCCATTGGAACACCTGCGTTACCAATAGCAGCAATTGTTGCTAAGACAATCCAGATCAACATTTCACCGAATGTGAATGGGATGCCATGGCTCATCGCAACAAAAATGACAGTCGTAAAGATAAAAGCTGCGCAACCGTTCATATTGATCGTTGTGCAAAGCGGAAGAGAAAAATTGGCCACTTTTGGATCGATTTTTGCCTCTCCTTCTGCACAGCGGAGAGCGACAGGAAGAGCTGCACTTGATGACTTTGTGAAAAAAGCCATTGTCAAGGCAGGTAACATCGCTTTAAATAATTTCACGGGGCTGACACCTCTCCATTTCAAAAAGAGAGGGAGTACAATAAAAGCTTGTAAAACGTTGGCAAGTACAACACAGAGGAGATATAAGGCTAGCCGCTCAATTTCCATCCCTTTTTTCAAGTCGACCACAAATAGGGTGATAAAACCAAAGATGGCAAATGGAATGAAGCGAATCAATGCAGAGCAAAGGTGCATGACAGCGGCATAAAGGCTATGGAAGATGTCGTGTAATTTTTTTCTTTGTTCCCCTGGGATCGATAACATGGCCAAGCTAAGGAGAACAGCCAGAATTAAAACACCTATGACTTGGTTTTCTAAAAAAGGTTCAACTAAATTGCTCGGAACCATTTTTAAAAGATAATCTGTGTATTGAAAGCCAGCTGCAGCAGGTGCTGTATCGCCTGCTTCAGGAATGGCAGCAGGTTGAATGGTCAGAAAAAGAGCCATAGCAACACTGGCTGCAAGCACAGTCGTCAAAATTGTATAACGAACAACACGAGAACCAATATGTTTTGCCGCTTCTAAACTGTCCATGCCAGAGGCAGTTGAGACAATCGATAAGAAGATAATGGGCAAGCTTAAGAGCTTTAAAAACCGGATAAAGAGCTCTGAAATAAAAGTGGCAATGCTAATGATAAGAGGTTCTCCCCAAAGGCCAGCACAAATGCCAAGTCCAATGGCTAAAAACAGCCAAAGTGATCTGTTTTTAATAGGTGGTGCGCAGCACGATTGATGAGACGACGTCATAGGTCCTTATATTTTAACATTTTTACTGTAATTTTTCTTTAAAGATTGCAGTTCCGATACGCAAAATAGTAGCCCCTTCATCAAGAGCAATTTTCCAATCGTTCGACATCCCCATCGACAGATGATAAAGGGGTGTGTGAGCAAATGCCCTTGCAATGAGCCTATCGCGCAAATCCCGTAATGCTTTAAAGCAGGTTCGGATTGTAGTTTTGTCTTCAGTCAAAGGAGCCATTGTCATGAGCCCTTGGATTTCGACCGAGGTCAATTGTCCACAATCATTCCAAACCTCTTCCCACTCATAAGGGGTTAGCCCTTTTTTTGTCTCTTCTCCAGATGTATTGGCTTCTAAAAGAACCGGTGTAATGACACCTGCCTTTTGGCTTCTTTCATGAATTCCTTTTAAAATCTCAAGCGAATCAACAGAGTGTATCAAAGCAAACGCATTGATCAGTTTGGGAAGTTTTTTTGTTTGCAAAGGGCCGATGAAATGCCAACGGATATCAGAGGGGAGAAGATCTTTTTTTTCTGCCCATTCAGAAAGAGAGCTCTCTCCAAAATCTCGGCAGCCACTGGTATAAACTTCTTTTATTTTTTCGACCGGTACACCTTTTGAAACTGCAATCAATGTGATAGGATAGGGTGCATGATTCATCCTAAAGGTCTGAATCTCATCCTCAAGTTCAAGATACTGTTCTTTGGCGCCCATACGAAAATTGCTATTATAGCTGTTGTTTGTAAGAAAACCAAATTGACGTTTTTTATTCTAAAGATTTTGGTGGGCCAAACAAAATATGGGCGACTAGAAGATCCCGTTTATCAGGAAGATTTTTAACCATCTTGGAAACTTTGGAGGGCGCAGAATCCAAGATGATAGGTTTTGCTGGTTTTACATCTTGAAAAAGGGGGGATGTCCCCCTTTCGTTATTTTCCTTTTTCATCTTTTCCTAAAGAGTTGCGCATCTCGGTGTCAGCCTGCACATTTTGAAATTTAAGATTGTCGTAATAACCAATGCGACCTTGTTTCAAAGCTTCTGCCATCGCAAGAGGAACTTGTGCTTGGTTTTCCATCACTTTTGCCTCTTTTTCTTTGACCGAAGCGACAAACTCTTGTTCTGCAGCCACAGCCATTGCTCTTCTTTTTTCCGCTTCAGCTCTTGCAATTTCCATATCGGCTTGAGCTTTCTTGATTCTCAATGTTGCGCCGATGTTTTCGCCAACATCAATTTCGACGATGTCGATAGAGAGGATCTCAAAAGCTGTTTGAGAGTCGAGCCCTTTTTTCAAGCACTCTTTAGAAATGGTTTGAGGAGACTCTAAGACCTCTAAGTAAGTATCTGCACCCCCGATAGCTCCCACAATCCCTTCACCCACGCGAGCAATGATTGTCTCTTCTGTCGCACCGCCCACAAGCTGAGCAATGTTAGTACGGACAGTAACTCGAGCGCGACAGAGAAGCTGAATTCCATCTTTTGCAACACCTGCCATGTAAGAACCTTTTCCGGAACCATGCTGAGGAGGGCAATCGATCACTTTTGGATTAACCGATGTTTTAACAGCTTCGCGTAAATCGCGTCCTGCTAAGTCGATAGCGGTTGCTCTCTTCCAATCTAAAGGGATATTGGCTTTATCAGCGGCGATCATCGCTTCAACAACAGCAATGACATTTCCCCCTGCAAGGTAGTGCGTTTCTAAGTCGGCTACAGAGATCTGCTTTAGACCAGCTTTAAAAGAGTTAATTCTTGATGTGACAATGACCCGCGGAGGAATTTTTCTTAAGCTCATCCCAATGATGTTAAAAAATGAGATTGGCGTTCCGGAAACAAAAGCTTGGAACCAGAGGCTGATGAATTTGCCGATCTTGGCGATCAAAAATAGGGCAATGATCGATGCGACGATGATGAGAAAATAGATTTCAGTTCCCATGGGTGATTTTCCTTACGATATAGTGTGTGCCAGTTTCTCCAACGATTCTTACTTCTGTCCCTTGTGGAAGAAATCCTTGATCGGAGCTTGCTTGGATGACTTGATTTTCAACTTTTACTTTTCCTGTAGGACGAAAGTCTGAAAGTGTAACACCTGATTTCCCGATAAGAGATTGATCTAAGTGACTTGCGCGGTAACCTTCTTGTGTTTGTTCAAGCATGAAAGTATTCTCTTTTCCCGACTTCCGGATCATTTTTAAGGCCATTTTGACCACAAAAAAGATAGAAAGGATAGCTCCTAAAGCAAATAAGAGCATTTCAACTGGAGTTGCCTCTGCGCCAAAGCTAAAAAAACTAAAGAGTAAAAGGATGCCTCCTGCAATAGCAAAAAGGCCGCTAGGAGTAAAAAACTCTAAAAACAGAAGAAGGAGAGCAAGTCCAAGAAAAATATAGGGTAGTAACATATTATTCCTCTTTCCTAACAAAAAGACGTGCCCCTTCGACACGCTCTATAATAACGGTTTCATCTGAAGGGATAAAGTCGCCTGTACTTTGAACATCATACGGAACGCCATCAATTTCAATTCTTCCTGATGGACGAAGCGGAGAAAGTACTTTTCCACGTTTTCCTAGAAGCTCGTTGAAGTCAGCGCCACCTGCCGTATACCCTTCTTGTTCTCCTTGAAGAACAAACTTATGTAAAGGGTTGTATTTGCCTGGAAACCAAAAGGCTAAAGCAGCCAATGAAAGTATACCAAAAAGAAGAGTGCCAAAAAACCAAAGCACCCGTTTGATGACATCGCTTCCGCCAAGCTCCCAGCTGATGGGGTCAAAAGTGACTCTGTCCAATTCTGGAACAACAAGTCCAAGAAGACCTGCGACAATTAAAAGCACTCCAAAACTGCCTAAAAGACCAAAGGTAGGGAATGCAAAAAGATCAATGAGCAAAATAGCAACGCCACCCAACAGCAAGGTAATTTCAAGCCAAGAGCCTATTTGAAGGGCAAAACTAGAAAGACCAAGTAGAAAGAGGCAAATGATAGCGACAGCTCCAGGCAATGTAACACCAGGCGTCGTAAATTCAAGATAAAGGCCTAGCATCACCCCTAGCATTAAAAGTGAGGCGATGACAGGGCTCATGAGGAAAGAAAAAAACTGAGAACGAAAGTCCATTTTATAAGGATAGACTTTGGCATCTCCGATGTTTGCAAAAAATGGATAGAGAAAAAGTGCGGTCTTGCTGAATGGAAAATGGCCTAACTCTTTTTCTTCAGGAGTGATTTGAGGGAGTTGCGCTGCGTTTAAGTAAAGATCTGCAACTCCATATTCCATCATTTCTTTGGCTGTCAAAGTGAGTAGTTTTCCTTTGGGCGAGATCACTTTATCTGTAGGAAGAATCTCTTCATTGCTATTGAGCTTAAGAAACTGGTCTCCACGTTTAACAAGCAAGATGTCTTTGTCCACCATTGCCTCCGCAATATTTGGATCTCTGCCAAAGTAGGAGGCCTGATTTGCAAAAGTGATGCGAAAAGCTGAATTGATTTTTTCAGAAGCAGTTGTCATTTCGCCTGTTTCTGAAGCTAGAACCGGTTCTGCGGCTCCCATGGCTCCATCTTGTACGACTGCAATAAAGCGACAAGCATAAGCAACGAGTGCGCCAGCAGAGATGGCCCAATTGTCGATATAGGCGATAACAGGAATATTAAATTGAGTATCCAGTTCTTTCAGCGCATCGCATATCTTTAGAGCAGCTAGAGTTTCACCGCCAGGTGTATTGATTTTGAGAATGACAAAGTCGGGTTTTGTCGTTTTAAATGTTTCTGCCGCTTGGTGGATATAATACCAAGTTGCATTATTGATAGAGCCCGATTTGTCATCGATTTCGATGTATCCAATATTGTTTTCTCCTGCAGGCTTAACATGGATATGCTCAGCAAGTTTTTGTTCTAAACCAGCTGTCGCCTCATAGCCCAACGTCAAAAAGAGAGATAACAAAATGGGGATGATCATAAGGCCTCTAAAAATTCGATGATCTGGTCTCTTGTATAGGTCAAATGCTCTTCAGTATGGGCACTTGAAACAAACCACGCTTCACAGTGTAGTGGAGGGGCTAAAATACCGTTATTAAAGAGTGTTTGAAAAAACTTTGTGAACAATGAAAGATCAAGCTCCATCACATCTTGGAAGTTGGATACTCTCTTTTTCCCAAAGAAAATGGTGAAAAGAGAACCTACTTGTACACATGAAGCGTTTAAATTTTTCTTTCTGATGATCTCTTCAATGGGCTGAGTAATAAATAAAGTCTTTTCTTCTAGTTCTTCATAGAATCCTGGACGTTCAGCCAGTTCTAGAGTTGCAAGACCTGCCTCTAAAGCGACTGGGTTGCCAGAGAGCGTTCCTGCTTGATAGACCGACCCGATCGGGGCTAGCATGTCGAGTATCTCTTTTCTTCCCCCTACAGCAGCAGCAGGGAAACCTCCACCAATGATCTTTCCAAAACAGGTAAGGTCTGGTTTGATGCCAAATAGACCTTGAGCACATTGTAAGCCCCCAATTCTGAAACCTGTGATGACCTCATCAAAGATCAATAGAGCATTTTCTTCGTCACATAAACTTCTTAAATGGGCTAAAAAGCCAGGGACAGGGAGAACGACCCCCATATTTGCTGCGATCGGTTCTAAAATGACAGCCGCAATTTTTCCTTTCAGTTGGGGATGATTGAAAGCAAGCTCCGCAGCTTTAAAGTCATTAAAAGGGAGAATGACGGTCTTTTCTAAGACTTCTTGAGGAATGCCTTTTGAACTACTTGTGGGAGTAAGTCCCGTTAGTCCAGATCCTGCCTGCAACATCAAGGAGTCAACGTGTCCGTGGTAGTGGCCTGCAAATTTTAAGATGACCTCTTTCCCCGTAAACCCTCTTGCAATTCTTAAAGCGGTCATTGTGGCTTCAGTTCCAGACGAGACAAATCTTAATTTTTCAACTGACGGAACTAAAGAGGTGATTTTATCTGCGATCTCTTTTTCTACAGCAGAAATGGTTCCAAAAGAGGTCCCTTTATCCATCCGTTTTTTCACACGATCCAGAATATAGGGGTGGGCATGTCCATGAAGAAGAGGCCCCCATGAACCGACATAGTCGATGTAGGTGTTGCCGTCGATATCGGTGACTAAAGCACCTTCCCCTTTTTCTACAACGATGGGAGGTTGTCCAACTTTTTGAAACGAGCGGATGGGAGAGTTAACTCCTCCAGGAATTTTTTCACAAAGCGAAAGATAAAATTTTTTAGATAGAGGACGTTCACGTGTTTTCATAGCTGATCGTTTATACACTTAAAATCCCTTAACGGAAAGGGCCTGTTTTTTTATGAACTCAGGTTGTTTTTGAAAGTAGATATTCTATTTGTTATTCTTTTTTCTTCTTTAGCGGTAGTTATGCCAATATTTTTTCTTTTACTTTTTGCTTTCTCGTGTGTTGTTGCAGACATCGTTCCAACAAGAACATTGCACAGCATTGAAAACCATCTAATAGATGAAGAGACATGGGTTGTTTTCGATGTCGATATGACGTTGATTGTTCCAGTGGAACCCATTTTGTGGGGCAGTTTTTATGATGGCTTTATTGCGATGGCAAGAAGAGCTATTCCTGACTTTGGAATACGGGATCGTAAATATTATCGTAACATCATCATGAATGATGCAGAGTATATGCTCATTGACCCTTCGTCTAAAGAGTTGATTGCTTCCTTACAAAGAAGGGGGGCAAATGTGATTGCTTTGACAGCACTTGAGTTTGAATTTGCAGACTGGAGGCTTAATCAATTGAAAAATTTGGGAATCGATTTTTCTAAAGGACCTGCTTCAGACTTTTACTGCTATAAAGAAGGCATTCTTTTTTCGGATAACCTTTCGAAAGGGGATGTTTTAGTCGATTTTTTTAATTACCATGGGATAAGGCCTAAAAGGGTAATTTTTTTTGATGATGCTATGAAATTTCTTAAATCTGTCGATTCAGCTCTTGAAAAAGAGGGTATTCTTGTAACTTGCTACCATTATCAAGAGATGGATTACCGTCCTATCCAGTTTGTGCCGGCAGAGGTTTATCAAAAAATGGATATTCTTTACCGGGAAGGCCGTTGGAATCTTCATGATTAAAAGAAATTTCAGAATTAAACTGAAATTTTGATAGATAAACTAAATACATATACCAGCCTTTCAGATGTATTTATCACTTTAAACCCAAGCCCCCAGTTACCTTTTTAAGGCTCATTTCAACCATGAGCTTTCAAAGTCGACCGTTTGGGCCTTTTAAGATTTTAAATAGAGATTTTTGGTTTTTGAGTTTGCGTCGAGGAAGGTTGAAATGGTAAACTCCTTACTTAATGGATCTATTCCCTTTAGCACTAAACTTTTTTTTGATTGCCAATCCGATTGGGAATATCCCAACAGTTGTGGCTCTAGTGAAAGATTTTCCGTTTGAAAGACAACGGAAAATTGTCTTTCGAGAATCTATTTTTTCCTTTCTAGTTGCAATTGGCTTTCAGTTTGTTGGCTCAGAGCTGCTCAATTATCTGCATATTGAGAGTTACACCGTCAGCATTACAGGGGGATTGCTTTTACTTTTGGTCGCCCTTGGCATGATTTTTCCCCAAGAGGAACCTAAAGAAAGCATGGCCATGAAGCGAGAGCCTTTTTTAGTGCCAATCGCGACTCCCATCATCACAGGTGGTGGAGTGATGTCTTCTATCATGATCTATTCAAGTTTGACACAAAATCCTCTACTTGTCAGTTCTGCACTTGTTGTCGCTTGGTGTGGTGTGATCCCCATTATTTCCCTTGCACCCTATCTAAAAAAGGTTTTGGGCGATCGCGGACTGCTTGCGCTTGAGCAGTTTATGGGGATGATATTAGCTTTGCTATCTATGAAGCTATTGGTTCAAGGATTTAGAATTTTTTTAACGGGGAGTTAGCATGAATTTGTGTTTTGGTACCATGTTTCTCACCCTCTTTTTGATGATTGATGCGGTGGGAAATACAGCCTCTTTTCACGAAGTGATGAAAGGTGTACCACCAAAAAATTATTGGAAGGTGCTCTGTCGCGAACTATTGATTGCCCTTCTTTTTATGTTAGCAATCGATTTTCTTGGCGGTCCTATCGTCGATCAGCTAGAAGTTTCTGAGGTCACTGTCCGTTTGACAACAGGACTTATTCTGTTACTTTCTGCCCTTTGGGTTCTTTTTGCGTCGCCTCGAAATGTTCGTTTAAGGCTAAAACCTGAAGAAAATCCACTAGTTGTTCCACTTGCAATCCCATTGATTGCCTCCCCAGCTGTATTAGCAACTATCATGCTCTATTCACATATCTCTGGAGATGTCGTTTGCAGACTACAGGCTATTTTCTTTGCTTGGGTATTGTCTTCTCTCATTTTGTTAATCAATAGACAAATCGTACGATTCTTTGGACACAATGGATTGGTCGCATTAGAGAGGTTGCTTGCCTTGATCTTGATCATGTTAGCTATTCAGCAGATCATGTTGGGGATTGGACTCTTCCAGAAAATATACTTAGCAAAGTGACACAGTCGATTGCCCTTCAAGTTGCCTACCAAGGGACAAACTATTATGGATGGCAAAAAACAGCAGAAGGCCCTTCGATTGAAGAAGAGCTAGAAAAAGCTATTTTTCAAATTTTCCATTTCAAGCCTTTGTTACAAGCTGCAAGTCGAACAGATCGTGGGGTCCACGCTTCAGGGCAAATGGTCCAGTTTGTCATCGATAGGGAAGTGGATCACAAAAGACTTTTACTTGGGCTCAATGCCCTTTTGCCAAAAGATATTCGTATCGCAAAAGTTATCTCTTGTGATGAGTCTTTTCATCCAACGTTGCATGCGCTTGGCAAAGAGTATCGATACCATCTTACCTTAGGTTCAACAGCTCATCCTCTTTATCAACACATGTCTTGGCATGTCCCAAAATTTCATTTGAGCTCTGATGTATTACAAGCTATCCCTCTTTTAACAGGTACACGCGATTTCAAAGCCTTTTGTAATTACCGGAAAGATTTGAACTACGAAACGACTATAAGAACTTTGCAATCGATCAACCTTTTTGAAGAAGGGCCTTTATTGACCTTTTCTCTTATAGGAGACCATTTTCTTTATAAAATGGCACGCAACATTGTGGGTCTTTTAGTCCAAATTGGAGAGGGAAAATTTCCTCTCGATGAAGTACCCAATCTCTTTATCCATCGAGATAGAACGTTAAGTGGAATGACAGCCCCTGCTCATGGGCTCATTCTCCATCAAGTTTTTTACGAAAAATTCATCAGTAAAAAATGTTAGTAAGCTACAGACATAATATCACAGACCGAGCTTCTCCAATCCCAGATTGTATGTTCAATTCCTTAATCATTTGATCTAGAAATTGTCCAGGTCCTGCAGCAACTACACATCCTATTAGAAAAGGAAATAAGAAAAATTGGGGTTCAACTGGAATATCCAACGCATAAAAAGATGAGAAAAAAAGAAGGGTGCCAAGAGCTACTGTAGCAAGAATAAATATTCTGCATTCAAGGCACATTTTTGAGAAATTTTGCATTCCATCTAAGATCAATGAAACGCCAGCTATAATGAAAGCAGCACCTGTTAAGTCAACAACATCTTTAGTAAAAGAAAATTCATTTAGAAAACCTAACTGGCTAGTAAGTGATTACTTGAATGCCGCAAAGGCAGCGAAAAAAAGAGCCAGTTTAGAAGGACGCCCTCCAAGGTGATTGCGTGAATCGTCCGAGGGAAAAGCCGCATGAGTGCCGAAAAGAAGCTTTCAATGGTCTTTCTCTTGGTCTTCAGGCTACTTGCAACCTCCATA